>Ga0099797_100731_pt1 | contig 19935 bp, 14 predicted proteins | sample Uncmet_Sort48C_1_FD_89871 | JGI IMG/M metagenome (GOLD analysis project Ga0099797, IMG submission 89871) | Marine eukaryotic communities from CALCOFI LINE 67, Pacific Ocean - C012_Sort48C_1 | ecosystem: Environmental > Aquatic > Marine > Oceanic | place: Pacific Ocean: Monterey Bay | collected...
CAGGGAAGGGGCTGCGCCACACTTGAAAAAAATCCAGCAAAAAGCAGCCGAACTGAAGAAGGTTTATGAAGAGAAACAAAAAGCCAGGCAACTCCAGGCTGAAATGAAAGAAGACACATTAACCGATAGAGAAGCTGACCAGGCGTTGTTTGATTTTCTGTCCGACAAGCGCTCTAAAGAAAGAAAGTTGAGAGCAAAGACAAAAGGAAAAGCGGACGCAATGAAATCCATCTTTCAGTGCATACAGGAAGGCAACATTGAAGGCGTGGAACGCTGTTTAGGGGAGGATGATAGCCCGGCATATGATGAGAATGGGTTCACACCACTTCACTGTGCTGCAAACTACAACAAATTGGAAATTTTAAAGCTCTTCATTGAAATGTCACACGCAAGCGTTGATGATAAAGACCGGTTCGCATGCACAGCGTTGCATCGGGCTGCTTGGAACGGCCACATCAACATTGTGAAATATTTAGTCGTCCACGCGGAAGCCGAGTTCCAGGCAACAAATTTTTGGGGAAACACGCCGTTTCACTACGCGTGCGAATACGGGCATTTTGAAATTGCACAATTTTTGCTCATGAAAGGCACCGATGTTATATGCACAAACGACGAAGGCAAAACTGGCTACGAAGTCATTTGCAAGAGAATGAGAGGAAAAGATAAATTAGAACGCATCGAGAAGTTTCGAAACGGACTTATGGAGCACGTTGACTTATGCCTTGTTGAAATGGAGGCCACGTACGGAAACCACCCAAAAGGGTCAGTCGAGGCCACGTCGGAACAAGTACGCCTGGACATTGTTGATCGCATTAAAAAACAGCACGAGGAATGGCTTCGGAGTTTTGATGAGCCAGAGGTAGAAGCCGATGAAATCGGTCCTGCACTGATCAAAGCAGCAAAAGAGGGTAGCATAAAATGGATTGACGACCAACTTGCAAAGCCAGACGTGAGGGATGCGGCAACAGATTATAGGGACGACGATACAGGTCGCTCTCTATTGCACATTGCAGTATTGCACGATGATGAAGACTTCTTAGAAATACTGCAAGACTCCACCAGTTTGGAACCCAACGATAAAGATGATGAAGGGCGGACGTGTTTGCACTTGGCAGTTATGAGAGGGCTTGTCGACATGGCCGATCTTATGATAGAAGCCGTGGACGACGATGGAGATGGGATGGAGGACTTGATTGCAGAGAAAGATGGTAATGGGCGAACGGCCATGGATTTAATTTGTTTTGAGTACGAAGAGGAAGATAAGGAAATGGTAAGAGCAGAACTAGAGTACTTGTTAGACCCCGACAAAGCTCAAAAAGAGGCGGATGAAGATGAGATTATAAGGCGCTTTCAGGAACAAGTGAAGCTCGCAAAGTTTTACAAGGCCTCCCATATTAAGTACCCAAAGTGGATAATGGAGCATAAGGCTGACATAAATGCAAAGTTAACGGGGAAATGGTTGGCGAGAAAAAAAAGACAAGAGGCCGAGGAAGCAAGACGAATCAGAGACGACAGGCGAGCAAAAGAAAAATCAGAGAGGGATGCGTTTTTAAAAGATTTAAACGGTGCTGTTACAGGCACAAAATATAGGCTTTTACGAGGTAGGGAAAAGCTGCAGCTGCGCGTTGCCCGGAGAGTAACTCGGCTCAGAAAGGTTATGAAAGTTATCAATGCGGATATCGAAGCGGTCGAATTCGTCAACCAGCAAGCCAATGGGTTTGAAAATGCGATTGACCCCCGTATGGAACACTGGCTTTACCCTACGGAATCCAATCGACGAGGGGCCCGCGACGGCGCGATCGATTTATGGCATGAGAATCTTGAAACCAGTCAGAAAGCAATCTCGAAGGTTTGGTCGGAATACGACGAAAGGGTAGAGAAGATGGAAACGGCTGCTGTCGAAACTTCAGGGAACATGCAACTTCAGGCGAAAATTAAAGCAATCACTTCTCAAGCAAGGGTTCGCAACGAGACAAGACGAAAGGAGATACAAGATTTGGACAATTCAATGGTAATCGACCGGTTAATGATTATAACCGAACGGGAGAAAATGGAACAGATCAGGGATAATCAAACACCGAGGTCTAGAAGAGAATCCATGCGCCACTACAAAAGAATAAAGTACGAACTCGACACTCGAGAGAAAAAGCTGTTGTCGGAAAAGGGTATACTGAGCACTAGTGGTATCGTAGAACAAAAGCGTGTGGCAAAGATGCAGTTTCAAGAGAGCAATCGTGGTGCGCTTCGTAGACTGAAACGAAAAAACCCAGTTGATATGGAGGGATGCAAAATACGCGTACCTAAAGCACCAAGACAACCTGAAGGATTATGACAAAGAGACGAAAGAAATGGAAGAGCAATTGGGGCTCGAAAAGACGATTGTCGAAAAGAATCAAGCTCCATTGTTGTGGAGGCGTGCCCAAAGGGAAAAATGCGTTGAAATAAAGGAGGAGTTGGAGAGAAGGGCGCATTACCGTGAAAGTTTTGCCATGCGATTCGAAGATATTACCAGCCATTACGATCAAAGAATTTCGCTCAGAGAGCAGGCATACAGAGCCAAGCGCATAAAGCGCACAAAAAAATATAGAAAAGTAGTCAAGACCCTTCGGAAAGCTTACTTTGAGCAAGGCGGGAACGACATTTTTGAAGAGGATCGCGATTTCGACACCGAGAAAGACGGGAGCAGCGAGTCTTCCGACAGTTCTGACAGCTCCGACTCCGGATCTGACGGGTCGTCTGGTACTAGCGATTCAGCAGACAGCGAAGACGACACGGAAGACAACTCGAGCGCCGAGGAAGGGTCTGGTTCAAAAGCAAGGGAAAGCAGTTTGGGCGAAGATGCAGCGTCGAAGAACATGGAGGAAGATAGCGATGTTGAAGGAAAAAATGGGGGGGGAGAAAAAGAAAACGACGACGACGGTAGCAGTACCGATAGTAGCGAAAGTGGCAGCGAACAGGGCTCCTCGGGGGATGCATCGTAGCGGTAAGATAGGAAATTTAACAATTAATTAAGTATATATATTCAAGATATATATTTATTAATCGTTTTATTATGATGGGTTGAAAATGAATGGCAGCGAAATGATCAGAGGAGCATCCATACAACAAGAGTGTACTCCTCTCAAAATTGTAACAGGTGTATAGCACCATTAATTACGACGTCGTATAGAGATAAAAAAACATAACCATTAATAATATGCACACACCATCAAGAATTGAGACAACTTATTTTCTGTAGTTGTTTATTTTGGTAAAAAAAAAAGACAAATGCAACTTTTAAAAAGAATTACAAAGACACAGCACAGCATTAAGCTTAGCAGAAAGAAAGAAAGAAAGAAAGAAAAAAAAAGGAAGGGTATCCTGAGAGGAACCATCAGCCACCAAATACAAACAACAACAAAGAAAGAAAGAAGAAGAAGAAGAAGAAAGAAAGAAAGAAAGAAAGAAAGAAAGAAAGAAAGAAACAAAGAAAGAAAGAAAGAAAGAAAGAAAGAGAAAGAAGAAAAAAATAATAATAAATATTTTATTATTCACCTGCCTGCGTACTCTGTGTAAATAAAAAAAAAGTGATGATGATGATGAGTGGTCTTGATATAGCAAAGAAACAACAGAAATACTCCACACAGTTCGTTTGTTAATTGTGACTTGATTCAAATGAATCCATAAAGTTATCTTGTTTCTTTTCTAAACTAATAGAATTCGGAAAAGAAAAGACCAAGAACATTTCAAGAATTCATCAGATCAATTATATTTAACAAATAATAAATATGTTTACAAAATCTCTCATCCTCGCAGCGTCAGCTCTTGCAGTTGTTACCAGCGGCACCGTATTGAAACACGAAGTCGACTTAGACTCACCCCTAGTTGACGTCAAAACGAAATATGAAGCATGGAAAAACAAGTTCAGTAAAGTCTACCAAACCATCGAAGACGAGGCGAAAGCCATGAAAACGTTCTCTGCGAACGACCAATTTGTCGTGAACCACAATAAGGAAGGCCACTCCTACACCGTAGGCCACAACGAGTTCTCCGACTTGACCTCGACCGAGTTTGCAGAGCAGCTGACAGGGTACAAAACGAAGGACAGCTACTTGCGCCGCAGCAAGAATTACAACACCGACCTTTCCAAAGGATACGAAACCGCCCCCACATCCATGGATTGGACGACCAAAGGTGCCGTAACCCCAGTAAAAAACCAAGGCCAGTGCGGGTCGTGTTGGGCGTTTTCTACCACTGGATCCACCGAAGGCGCCTACGCAATCGCCTCGGGGAAACTTGTGTCTCTATCCGAGCAAGATTTGGTCGACTGCGACCACAACGGTGACAATGGATGCAACGGTGGCTTGATGGACAATGCATTTGGTTTCATCATCCAAAATGGTGGTATCTGCACAGAGCAAGGATACCCATACAAAGCCGTCGGCGGTACTTGCCAAACAACTTGCCAAAAAGCGGTGACGATCACCGGTCACGTTGATGTCCCTAAAAACGACGAAAAAAAGTTTGCTTGTTGCTGCTGCAAAGGGGCCAGTCTCCATTGCTATCGAAGCGGACAAACCGGCATTTCAAATGTACAAGTCGGGCGTCTTTGACAATCCATCTTGCGGCACCAAGCTGGACCACGGTGTATTGATCGTAGGTTACGGCACCGACTCCGGAAAAGACTACTGGAAAGTAAAGAACAGCTGGGGAGGAGCGTGGGGTGACCAAGGTTACATCCGCATTGTTCGCAACAAGAATATGTGCGGTATCTCGCTATCTGCATGCTACCCAACGGGCGCCAAAGCTGCCGCGCCATCCCCAGGACCATCCCCAGGACCATCCCCAGGCCCAGCCCCAGGCCCTTCCCCAGGCCCAGCCCCAGGCCCTCCAGGTCCTCCCGGACCAATCCCCACCGTTGCCACTGAGTGGGCTGCCAATGTTTCCCAAGTCGTCAAGTTGGTGAATGGGCAAACAAAGTCTGCACTTGGTACCTCTTACCAATCGGCGAAAAACAATGCCACTCGATTCGACGGGAACGGCAGGACCATTGTTACCCTCTACGGTAACATCAACAAAGAAATGCTCGTCGTTGATGGAAAATGCCAAGCCTACTGCCCAGCCACCGGAACGTTCTTCAACCGCGTTCAGCCAGGAATGGGAAAAAAAGGTACTTCCAAAGCTGTAAACAAAGGTACCGTTACCATTGACGGCAAACAAACTACCGACTGGGAATGGAAAGAATTATTGATCATTATCCAAATGGAGCTTATGGATTTGTTCTTGGACTCGAACCAAAACCCAGTTGTTTTGAACACCCAGATCACTCCATTCAACAAGCCTCTTGGAAACAGTACCGAAACCTTTAATAGTTTCGTTGCGGGTGACCTACCAGAAGGAACCTTTGCGGTAAGTGGCATTGACACTTGCCCAAAAAGTTCTGGCTGCCAGAACGCGAAAGGCATGTCATCCTTTTTGATGTAAACGACGCGTCGAAGACAGGAAGAGCCATAAACTCAGTTGGAAGAGGTCACTACTAGTGGAATCACCGTACCCTTATCCCCGTTGCTTTTCCGAGAATACCGCAGCCCTCAACTTCTGCGGGAGGCCTCAGTGCTTGTGTACAATTGTCATCATTCGTATGATACCGACAGAGTAATTATTAAGAATGATCTCTCTCGTAATTGTGCAACTGTGCACTAAAGCGCACTTTAAAAACAAAAAAATGGCTGGTTGTTTTAGAGTAATTAAAATCTTAGCTACTCAGCTTTTGTCGATTACATTCCTCTTTGTTTTTTTTTCATTCTCCTCCGCTATTCTACTCATCGTAATTCTGTTGAAACTCGGCCTCCTTCTCTAGCGTGGGCAACAAGATTGCTTCTGTGTAAGCGTTCAGCTGAGAGCGCAGTCTGACATTTTCGTTCAAAATTTCTACCAAAGTCCTGCACACATCAGATGTTATCATAGGTCCATCTATGTGTTCGTCAATTGCCCCAGTGTTACCCGAACCCATTCCATCGGGCGACAAGAACTCAGGGGTATACTTTCCCATTCCCCACGACAGCCAACCTTTCAAGTGGTTTAGGCGGGAGGATGTTGGGGAAGCACCGGCTCTCCCAGGAGACTTAGCGGTTCCTTCTACTTCTTGCTGTTTCGATATTGCCTGGACGCTGGGACCAACGCGAGTATCTGCCAACTTAATTACTCGGTTTCGGACGATCGAAACCTTTTCTTGAACGCTATCGAGGACTTCGTCGCTCTTTTTAATCAAAGACCCCACCCCCATCTTCAACTCACCATCCCCGACGCTCCCGTTCATCGCTCCTAAGCTGGTCGCACGTGCTTGGATCCACAAATGCTTAACGTCTCGCAGTGTCCGACGCACTTCGACTAAGTTCAAACCGTTCATGTCCTTTTCTAGCATCTTTGCCGCTGATAGCGCTTCGGCCACACGCCGTTTTCGCTCTTCTGCCGCTGCAAGGGCAGCTTTCATATCCGCCTCCTCACGCTCCTTTTTTTCACGCTCCTTCTTATCCTTCAAATACTGTTTCAGCAACGATCGGCTATTCTCCACACGTTCATACCAATCTTGAAGCATATACTTATCATCCACTTCTAACTTGTATTTTGCGATTTTGTCTTCGTACTTTTTGATGACGGCCTCGAGCTTTCTGGTTCTTTCATCCTTCTGCTCGTTTGCGTCGTTGTCCTCACTGCCTTGGCTGTCGTCATGGGGCGATTCTACGTCGCTCGGCTCGTTGCCTTCCGCAGCTGCAGTGCTATCGCCGCCGTTCGACTTTGCATTATCGCCCCTTTCCATCACCACTTCCCCCATATCTTCCTCCATGCCCTCTTCTAGTTTCCCCGTCGTCACATCACCGGCTTCATCGTTTTCTTCTTGGTCGTTTTCGAGGGACTTGCCGTGATCTTTTACAGCGACTTCTTTCGAATCTGTTTCCTTGATGTCGTCCTTGTCTTTGTACCCAAAAATAACATTGTGATGCTGCAAGACCATTCTTAGCAAAACGATCGACGCGATAGACGGGGACTTCTCTGAGTTTTCCCCGTGGTCGTTATGCACCAAAATTCGGGCAAACTTAGGCGCCAAATTCCTTCGCGTGTCGTCAAAGCGTCTAGCGGGTCGAATGCCTAGTTCCCACGGTCGGTAACGGAGGCAAAACAGCCGAACGACTGCAGTGACTTCTCGAACTAATCTAACGTTTGAAGCAGACATCATGTCAATTAAATCTTTGATTATACGCACGTCTTTGGATATTCGCTTTACACCAGTCTCTTTGATCGCAGAGAAAGAACTTTCGTACATCCCGTACACTTCCATAGGGATTACAGTAGAACCTATGTCTTCTAACGCTTTCATCATTGTCGATGCAACGATGTGGACATCGTAAGATTCCAATGTCACATTCCGTGAAAATGCAAACCGGTTCATTAACTTTTCGACATCGATCTTATTGGCCTTCTGTTGAAACAGTGTGCTTGGCAAGTCTGCCTTTGTTTGTAAATGCCGGGCTGTTTGCAAAACCACGCGCTGGTTTCGCAGCAAGCCATCGCGGTCAACGGTAGAGGTTTGCGAAGACCCTGCTATTGGCGTGTCTCCTGGTTCGCCAATCGGAATGGGACCCTCGTTATCGCTTTCATCGTCTGAAGGAACCGCCACCCGCGCCTGCCCTTCATCTTGAAGAGCCTTCTTCTCCTTTTCCCTATCCGACCTCCCCGTGGCCTCCCCGTCGTTACGCTCACCACTGCCATCTTTATTCGCTTCGGCAACTTTACCGCCGTTATCGACGCTGCTGCTACCGTCCGCCCCGTCGCGGCCATTGCTAAATTCATCGTCCAACTCCGCCTCTTCCCCGTCGTCGCCGTCGTCGTTCTCCCCACTCTCCCGCCTTATCCCCGCCTTTTTTGAGTAGCGAATCCCTCTCTGCCACATGACCGCTTCGTCTTTTGTGTCGAAAAGGATAAATAGGGCGCTCCGTTGGTCCCCGTTTGATTTTTTCAGGCCGACGATTCTTAAGCACTGCATACCAGACTCAATTATTTCCTCGGAAAGATCCTCGTCGTTCATGTTCAACAGAGTGACCCGTGTCCCTGGGCCAAATACATAGAACCCTAGAGGCTTCCCCCCCGAAATGTTCTTGTAGTAGTGCAGCTTTCCTTCTCCAACAGTCAAATACCGGGTTACCGCACGCTTTAGCCGGTTGCCAACTTTTGTAAACCCCACCCGTTCGTTCTGTACATGCCCATACGCAACCTTCTCAAACCGTTCCTCTTGGTCCACCTCCTGCTTCAGTCTATCCGAACGTTTTTTCGTTATTGTCCGCGGGTCCACCCGGAAAACCAACCCGCTCATCGTATACAAAAAGAAATCGACAGACTTTCAGACAGTATGCGTTCGAACGTTGGCGCAGTGGATTAATTAAATAAAATAAGTTTATTTTGTTCAAACTACAATATAACTTCTGTAGAAATGCAACCGTATATATGTATAAACATTTCCTCAGAAAACTCCCCCCCCCCCCAGCGAAGAAGAAGACAAAAAAATAAAATAAATAATATAAAAAAGAAAAATTAAAAAAAAAATTAAAAAAAAAAAAAACAAATAATAATCATCAATAATATACATTTTAGTAATATTATTAATATTGTTTAGTATAATACAGGTGAATAGCATAAGAGAGAGGAGATCATTTTTTTGTTTGTTGTTGTAGAAGATATATATTTAGACGACTTTCATCTTTCATCTTTCATACTCGTACTCGTAGTCAATAAAAGAAGAAGAGATGATGAAGTAAAGTATGAAGTTGATAAAAATATTATAAAACAAATAATGTTATTACAGTAACTTATTTTCATATACTTATTTAGATAGCATTAATAAATAAGTATAAAAGTACATTTATAAATATTGTATATATTTTTAATACGTAGTATAATTGGAGAAACAACAATGGTGTGATAATGTACTTCTTTCAAAATCAACAATTGATTTATAATGCTGTAAGTAAGCTACAATAAAATAATAAAAATAAATAAGGACATACTACGATTACATCAAGGTGTACGAGGAGAGGAGAGGTAGATAATAATTGTTTTTAAAAATTGAAGAAAAAAGTGATGATGAGATGAAAAAACAATTATATTTTTAAAAAGTTAACTTTAGATTTCAATTGTTTTCAGTTCGATTTCCCCCCCCCTTTCTTCTCTTTGTTTGAATTAACATTCGCCAAACACTTCAGACTAGCCTTTAGTTCACCCTGTTTGGTTTGGACTTTCTTTATATAATTCATCTCCTCTTTCGTTAACGACACAAGTTTTGTGTTTGCCCCCCCACCACGGTACAAAGGGTGGCCATTGTATTGTGCCAATATTTTTTCAACCACACCTTCGTAGGGAATTTGCGTCCGACAGACCGGGCAGGGAAACACAAACTCCTTTCCAAACGTACCGTCTTTGCTTTTCTCTTTGGCTGCGGACAACGTTTTCGACTTGCCGATGGTCTCCTTGAGCCTCCAAAGTAATTTGTCTATCGCTTGCTTGATCACCTTTTTCTCTCCCTTCAATGTGCAGACATGGGTTTCCAGTTCATCGCGTCGTTGCTTGTCGTGCACAACCCGCAACTTTTCGTCTGGGGTAAGAGAACGAGTCAGCTGGTCCCACTCGTTGCAGGTCTTGGAAAAATACTTAAACTCCCTCTCTGACTGCTTTAACGATTTCTTCACTTTGGCCTGCCTCCCTTTCTCTGCTTCCAACGTGCTCTCAAGTTGCCCAATCGTTTCCTCGATGCCTACTAAATCCTCCTCCTTTGATGAAAAATCTCCCGCCGCGACTGCTACAGCGCGCCGCAGGTACCACTCGCTGATGCAGGCGCTGTGAAAGGTGTGGAAACATCCCGTGCGAACGCCGGCCATCTCGCCAGAGCCCAGGGGTTCCAAACAAATACTGCAGTCCGCGTGGTTAAAGCCCGTCAACATTTCTTGGCAAGAATTGCACAGCAACGGTAAGACGGGCTCCCCAAGGTACTCTTCCACTTCTTTCTTCAGTTGGTCTAAAATTTTCTTCACGTCTTTGTCGCTTAGACCCTTCGTGTTCGACAGCGCCAGGACGGGCCCCTCCGAGTCTGGGTATTTCCCTGACAAAGTCATCTTTAGCGTACATTGAACTAAAACTTGATCATCGTCCCCCCCAGTCAACGGTCTCAAGTTAACAAAAACGTTACGACCATTCTCCGTACTTTTCGGGGTCACCTGGATTTCTTCCTCCGCATAAAGCGACTTCAGCGCTTCTATTTCCTCTTCGACTTCATCGAAGTCGTCCGCAAAATCCATCGACGATGGCCAGTATGTGCACTTACTTTAAATGCAGTGGCAGATTAAGTTAAACATTCACACATGGAATCTCTTGTTGTTTCAATTCACAAAGCTTGATTGGACTCTTATGTTGTTTATTAATACAATACAAAAATTCATAATTCAAAACGATAAAAGCAGCCACGGCGCGGGCCACTACTAGATATATTACTTCGAATTGTTTAGTACCATAGTGTGTTCCTGTTGTTTGTTTGTTGATGAAGAGGAGGGGTTAATATATTTGTGAAGTGGGGTGGACGGAGAAGAAAGAAGATGTTGTTAGATGATGAGGAGGTGGACAAAAAAAACAACAACAAGCACAACCAACAACAACAAATTATAATAAATAAATAATAATAATAATAATTACCTACTACTCTACAATTATTATAGAAGACCGATATATATGTTTTAAGCTATACCAAGTAAGAAGAAGAGATCAAAACATCCGTACATACGGGAAACAAGAACGCAGTGAAACTTTATACTCGCGTATGAGTGTGCGCGATCCTGGTTGTGGTGGTAGTAGTAGTATATTATAGATTTATAGATATGAAGGAGAAAAACAATTTTGCGGACGCTCCTGGTTGGAAGGACTCGTCTTCGCGCGCAGAACTTGACCCATTTTCTGGGCCTACTTGTTGGAAGTGCAAGGGGGCGAAATCGGTAAACTGCAAAAAAGGAAACTCCAAGGCATGCCCGGCGTGTAAGGGGAGGGGTTATATGAAATCATTAAAGGGGAAAGCGAAGCACACGCTATCGAAGGGGGTCGTGCGGTTTGGAAACCGGCCGAACAGCTACCGTACCCCGGGGCCAGTGCCAATAGGAAACCCCAAAAACAAGCCACGTTTGGTCCCACAGGACGGCGAGGAACTTTGCTTTCTATGCGGCCATTACAAAATTTTTCAAGCAATAAAAGGCCATAGATTTTCCACAGACGACGTTTGTACGGCGTGGTATGCAGGAATTGTTGCGAAACGGGAGAAGTTGAAGGTCGCCCGGCACATTGACTTGGGCTGTGGTATTGGTAGCGTTCTACTCATGGTAGCGTGGCAGTTTCAATCGTGCCAGTCCACAGGAATTGAAGCCCAACAGAGAAGTTTTGGCATGTGTAAGCGATCCATTGAATACAACATAGGAGATGGATATGCTGGAGGAAAATGTAGGGTCAGCACCAAGCATGGAAATATTGAAAATGTTGCTCAATTTTTTCCCTCCGCAAAGAATAGCTGCGACCTGGTAACTGGGACCCCTCCGTACTTTGACACGAAGATGAACAAATCGAAAAATGGGCGGAACAAGCCATCGGGTGAAAACAGGGCCCATCGGCTGACCAGTTACGGGGGAATCCCAACGTGCTTGCAATCCGCCCCCGCACGGTACGAATTTAGGGGGGGGATCGAAGTTTATTGCAAGGCAGCAGCTTACTGTCTGAAAGACACCGGGCGGTTCGTTGTTTGTGAGGGACTCCTGCGGTTGAATGCCTCCAGGGTAGAAAACGCTGCACGTGACAATGGGCTGGTAATCGTCTCGCGAGTCGATGTTTTCGGGTTGAAAGGCAAGCAAGAGCCCCTGTTTGCTGTGTATGAGATGGCAAAATGTGAGCCCAACAGTGCCTTCCCTGGGCTCCCAAGAGTCCAAAAGCTCATAGTTCGGACGAAGCATTTGGTACACAGCAACGATTACTGCAATCTTCTTCGCACAATGGGAATTCCAAACTCCAAAGATTTCCAAAAGTTTCGCTCAGAGCGACGGGTTGCCCACAAAATAGCGTTAGGGGTTGCCCTTGCGTTTGGGGCACTGTCTATGAGCTTTATAAAGTAATATATTCTCTGGAAACTGAAAATGATGTTCTCCGGAGTGTATCTATTTTCAAATATGTAAAAAGGAAATAACAATTTCTCTCGAAAACCTGCTAAAACCTTCCAAATTTTATATATTAAAAAATAATCACAAATTACGTATTATAAAATATCATACTTTTTTTTTTCTTCTATATGCAGCACGATGACTACCACTACCGGTATCTAAGGTAAAACATTCTTCCTCTGCTGCCATCTTCTGCCTTCTTTTCTTCTCTCTCCTCCTACGATAATGATTATTGTAGTTATAATGTATATATCATATTCCTTTGATATTGATTATCCTATTTAATTATAATACGTACACTCCCACCACAATTATGAAAATAAAGGAAGAAGGGAAAAAAAAGGAATTCCCCCTTTCTGGAGGATGAAGGGAAGGCAGACGACACAGCAGGGACCAGAAATAATAAGGAGGAGGATGATTGCCGATGGTAAGATATGGCATTGTGGTGTGATGGCAATTAATAATAGCAGAGATGGAGAAGAAAGAGAATAGAAGAGAAGAATACAAAATGAAGAAGTCGTCGGAGGAGGAGAGAAGAAAAGAAGAGAGAAGAGGAGAAGACACTTCACTTCCCCCTTACTCGTCTTCTATTACACATTATTATTATAAATAACAAAACAACGCGTGCGCGACGGTACGACACTAATATTATACTGACGCAGTGTGTAAACACCGAAAGGTTTATTTTATGTTTTGGGCATTATTCATTACGCAAGAGCATTTATCAAAGAAAAAAAGATTGTATTTTGTTCGTTTGTTCTTCTGTGTTTTGACGTGCTGTTGAACATGACGCCAAACTTTGTTTTCCGCGCCACTTGCTTGCTCGTTGCCTTCGTAGGCGGAATCAGTACCGTCGGGGCAGAGTCTTACTACGACCAGCTGTTATGGCAAAGCCGTGACTACTATGGGATTCTGGGTGTCAAAGATTGGGGGGAGGAAAGAATGCCACGGGAGGTGAAGAAGGTGTACCGAAAATTAGCTGTCCAGTTTCATCCGGACAAGTGGAAAACGCACGAAGACAACGCAGACTTGACAAAAGAGAAAGCTGCGGAAAGATTTTTGGAAATTTCAGAAGCGTACGAAATACTTCGTGACCCGACCAAAAAGAAAGAATACGACGACTTCATCGAGACCATCCCCGCAAGTTTTCGCCCCCGGTATGGGGAAAACCGTCTCGCGCGGTCAAGCGTTTGGATGGTTATTCTGGGACTCTTGTTAGTGCTGAGCGCGATCCAGTACGTCGGACAAACCACAAAGTACAACGAGTTTGTAAAGTCATGGAAAACCATGGACAACGTCCGGAGACATGCTCGGGAACAGATTCGAGATGAGCTGAACAAACGTGCGAAGAAAAAGAATGGCAAACCCATGAACTCAAGAGATAAGAAAGACCTGGAGGCTAAGCTCATTGATGAATGGTTGGATGAAAAGTCGAAGGACCTCAAGGTAGAAGGTGGTTACAAAAAGCTGGTCTGGACAGATTTGGTCATTATTAAATTTTTGAAGCTGCCACAAACCCTTCCCCTGTGGGTCTTCAGGACGTGCAAATACGCGAATCGCCTAAGGACCGGAAATCACTCCATGGAAGACCGGGTGTACTGGACCAGAACCGCGTTAAAACTCATGGAAGGCCAGTGGAACGATATGGAAGAGGAAGAGAGGAAAGATCTGCTGAAGCGGGCACTGTGGGTTGCCGAGAACAAGAAGCAGTACGATAAAGAGAAGTTCGCGGAAGAAATGGCAAAAAATCCTGCTAAAATGAAGCAGTGGCTGCGGTGGAAGAAACGAGGTGGCGATAGGGAAAACATTGGGCTGGAGCCGGAGGAAGACGTTCAAGGCGAGGCTGGTGACTGGTAAAATACGCAGTATGTCAGTATCATTTAACCTTAGCATACTATATAATTTGTTTTTAAAAACAAGAAAATTGGCTGTCATTTATATAAGTAATTAAATTTAGCTTCCTCATACCCTAATCCTAACTTGGTTCTGTAAATAAAATTAAAGAAAAAAGAAGGTGTCAGTTCAAGAACAATACACATCTCCTCCTATTGCAGATCCTCACCAAGTTCTGGTCAAGATTCCAATTGATTGGTCTTAAAAGTACACAGCGGCATAAATGTTTTAAAGGGGCTCGTTGTCTGTGGTACTGCTCAATGAAATAATGATCGGTATTGAGTTTGATCGTTTCGTGGTCGTATACACATACAGATGTAAGTGTACCTTCATGTGGTCACAGCTGGTGCAAGGAGTGTCACCAAAAGCTTGTTTCGATGAAACATACCAATTGCTGTCTATGTAGAGAGCCGATCATACTGAAACGGAAACCTCTTCCAACCAATAAATACATAGAGTGGCTTATTGAGGGCGGGGAGCCCTGTATTCGCTGGAGGAACAAACGATGGAAGAAGAATAACAGGTGGTGGCTACAGTAGGCAACATTTGATAATTAACATTATATATGCATTTTTTTATTTTTTTAACATGGGATGTAAACTCTCTATTAGTGTTGTTCACCCCTCGAAATCTCCAAAGAGAAAGGAAAGCAAAGAGTTCCCCGATAGTCCCATCATGCATACCCCCAAAGAAATACCAGAAAAGCCTCCAGACTCCGACAATGAATCGTATCGGACGATATCCATTGACAGCCCCGCCCCGGATTCGGAGCTGGACATCTACAAATATGTTTAGTCCAGTGCATTCTTATGCACGTGTATATAAATAGTGTACATAAATATTAAAATGGGTCAGTGCGTTACTGTAAACGTTGGAAATGAAGGTGGAGACAATGGAGGAGCTGTAAGTTCCGAAGGCGGTGGCACCAATATAACTAGCACCGTCGGCGGGGGTGACGAAGAAGAGGAGGAAGAGGAAGGGATGTGTGCATGTATAGAAGAAGCAAATTGCTTACCGTGTCTATAAAAGTAAATAATACATCAACCCAATCCGGTCAATACCATACCAGTCTACAAAGCGGAGGGAGTCATTGGCGAGTGTTCCATTTGTCAGGAAACCATTAAAAATGGAGACTCGTTTAGGAGATTGCCTTGTAGTGAGACCGTCAACCACTGCTTCCACCAAGCGTGCATCGACCCTTGGCTGGAACGGAATTCAACTTGTCCAAACTGTAGGGTTGATTTATTCTCCTGATAGAATACCAGGTTAAACTTTAAACAATGGTACAGCAACCACCACCAAAAGAAACACCACGAATCTGTGTGCTTTTTGGTAGTGAACGAAGGGGACTCGTGTCCACGATTTTATTTCCACCGAGCCTGAGGTCCGTGAGATTAACAAGCGTTGCCAGTGGTGCCACGCCCACGATTTTATTTGAACCAAGGAAGAGCACCGTGAGATTAACAAGCCCTCCCAGTGATTCCACGTCCACGATTCGATTAATATCCAGGCGGAGATACGTGAGATTAACGAGCCCTCCCAGTGATTCCACGTCCACGATTTGATTATAATTGAGGTGGAGCGACGTGAGATTAACGAGCTCTGCCAGTGGTCCCACGTCCACGATTTGATTATTATTGAGGTTGAGAGACGTGAGATTAACGAGCGTTGCCAGTGGTGACACGTCCACGATTTGATTATTCCAGAGGCTGAGCCACTTGAGATGGCGGAGCGTTGCCAGTGGTGCCACGTTCACGATTTGATTATGACGCAGGTCGAGCGTCTTAAGATTAACGAGCCCTGCCAGTGGCGCCACGTTCACGATTTGATTTTCACGGAGGTCGAGTTTGTTCACCTTCAGCAACTCCTCACGCCGGAAAAGGTTTTCCCGAAAGAGAAACAAAGACATTGGGTCGCTTCGATTGCATGTCTCTATAAGCTTCTTAATGATGTTTATAGCACCACGAGCATCCTGTGAAAACAAGCCGACGCACGCCTCCTCACCCTCGTTATGAAAAATGACCATCGCTTCAATCAACGTGTCGTTGGGTAGGTTGACTGAAACATCCTCCACAGCAGCAGCAGCGCCAGAGCTTCCCCCCTGCATGCTTTATTAAACTCCGTCAACGCGCATACTTACGAAGCGTAAAAAAATATCTTTAAAAATGCTTCGTTTTAAGAAAGTGTTAAGTTTACGAAAATGTCTTCGGAAACAGTTGTGTCTTAATCGGATACTTCATTCAATGGAAGCATCTTTTCCTCCGCATCCTCCGTCTTCCCAGGCGCGACTTATTTAGTAATCTATTGTAATATTATATAGGGGATTCCATTAAGTAGCAAACATAAAGTTTGCCACTTTAAACCGTGTCTTATCATCAGGGTTGCTCTCTAGATAGAGATGTAAATAACGTATTGGGGCGTTCCCTTCTACTACGAATTTTATATGCTCCTTCACTCCTTCGTCTAGCGATGACTTTAGACATCCACAGTAATGTACGATCATCTCTACCCATTCCGTATAAGTCTGATAAAGATTGTCGTAGATAAAGGGTAGTAATACAATTCTAGTCCTTTGCACGAACGTTAAAGTACAACAATCGGGGCTCAACTCGTCCATTCCCACTGTCTTCCCCTCTTCTATACTCTCAAACGGATTTTCTATGTGCTTCACCTTCTTTATTTTCTTTCTCGACAGAGGGTTTTCATTAGGGTTTCTCTTTGATCGTCTAGAAGCCGATGCGGCACTCAATTGTTTTAGTAGTGTCCGCACTTCATTTCGTTGCGCCTCTGTCAGAGGCTTGGGAGCCTTTGGACCGATATCCATTTAAGTGATATATTCAATATATATATAGCGCTCTGACCATCAAATGCCAAAAGAGTTGTTTCTCTATTTGATCTCACACGACAGGAAAGATATTAAAACGCACACCTACATCGGTTGCGTCGCTGATTTTGTGAAGAGGTTGAACCAGCACAATGGTCTAGTCTCCGGCGGTCCAAGGATCACAAAGCGTGCGGCTGGGTCGTGGGATCCCGTTATAGTGTTAAAGCTGCCCGCAAATAGAAAGTTTAAATCCAAAGAAATTAAGCGCCAGTGGAAGTCTACCAGTCGTGGGCTCGAATCCAGGATAAGGAAAGGCTTTGAGATAGCGTACCGCCACGGACTCACCTGTTATATTATGAAGCATAGAAAAAAGAAGATCCCTGTGTTGGACTACTTTGAAGACAAGTGGAAAAACAATAAGGTAGAGGTCAGCGATGCCGATTGGCAACATATTTTAAATGGATAATTTATTTTATTTTAAGTTTTTTACGCGGTCGTACCGTTGTGATTGTATTCAGAGGAGCGTCGTTCCTTCTCACGTTGATTTCCAGTACGCTCTTTGGAAAGTCAAATATGATATTGGAAACGAAGGCGCCGTATTTTTTTATCATCCCTTCAATAATCTTTATCTCGAACACTTCCAAGTTTGAGAACAACAGTCGATAAGAATCGACCTCGGTGTGGATATTCAAATTGAAGTCCAGCTCAGTAGAGTCGATGACGTATGAAATAATTCCAGATACGTGTGGAAGGTCCATTTTATCGATCATTTCCAAATTGTAGGAGTCTGGCAAGCGTGCATCCGGTCTTATCTCGTCCTCGCGCCTTCGTTTTTTAGTCTGTGGTTCTTTCTTATTTTTCCAACTCTCGAGTATGAGTCTATTCTTCGAGAAATCGAATTTAATTTTACGAAGGCGGTTGTTCAACATCTGAAGCTGTTTCAAATCATCGGGATTCATCTTGGGTGGTTTGTTCACCGTTATTGAGTACACGGAGGGCAGTTTATCGTGCACGCGGAGTTTCATCTCATTGGCTCCATCGATATTGGAGATTACTTTTACAGCCTCTGAAATAAACTTTACATCGGCTTCGTGAAGGTTAGTTTTTGGCATGTTAGTCAATTTAGGTGCTTGGCGTGTCGCTTCCATAACGCTATTATTCCAATGAGGATAATGCTTAAATAGCCCAAAGAATATAGAGTCGCTGCCTTAAAGCACGCTTTTCGCTGGCGGCGGTAGCACTTCACATCAACCCAGCCTTCCTGGTAATCGGATTGGAATTCACAGCTGTACCCACGGCTCTGAATTAATTTTTCCCACTGCGCGAACGTAAAATTGGTTATTTTCTCTATGTTGGAAACCGTTAGTACAAAACCATTGTTTCCGTGGGTGTAACCCTTAAGGGCTACTGACATATCCTCGTTTCGGTGGTTGTCAGACGACAGCAGGTCGTTTTTGATGCTATCTATATCTTCATTTGGGAGGTGAGACACCCTATGGACATTCATTTTATATTTCAAAGTTTGTATTTATACCACTGGGTTCGTTAAAACGTCTAAAATCCAAACGCCATCGATCCCTTCGAGGTACTCCTTATACTCGAACCATTGCATGAAGAAATTTACAAAATAATTTTCTATCTCCTTCGTAAAAGCGAGTATACCTATCCACCTCAACATCCCTTCAATCGATTCATTGGAACTTAAAGCAGCTCGAACGAGCGCGTTTTTGAGGGAGAGACATGACGGCTTTAAAAATGCTTCAAATGGAAAGGGGGCCACTGGCCAATGCAAGTGGTCTAACAAAACTTCCCAGCCTCAAAGTGCTTTACCTGAAGTTCAACAAGTTGGAATCCGTCCCAGAAGCATTAGGGAGTGTGAACCTAATTCAACTTAATTTGGCGTTCAACCGGCTGAAAAAACTGCCAGACAGCATGTGGACGAATATCTACATGAAGAAATTGGATTTATCCAATAATTTTTTGTCTACAATTCCTCTTGAAATTGCATTTGCGGAGAGTTTGGGAACGCTCAGGATAAGCAATAATAGCTTTCAAGCAATCCCCGCTGTCGTTTTTACCATGAAGAGTTTACAAAACCTTTACTTGGATGGAAATAATATTACGTACGTTGGTGAAGAAATAGGAAATTTGAAAGAGCTCGCAGACTTGACGTTGCATAACAACGTGCAGATTCGTTCTATTCCAAGTGCAATCGGAGCGATCCGACGCCTGGACTATTTTGACATAAGGAACAATACCATTGCAGCGCTGCCGGAAGAGATAGCAAATTTGCCGTTGAGAATTGGACTCTACCTCAGCAACAACCCGGTCTGTTCAAATGGATGGTTAGACAAATCAGCAAATTTAGGAGTAAAAGCCGCAGCGGAAAAGATGCCAGGCGCCGGTTGCAACGAGCAGTGCAGCCCTTACTGCGCCTTTTGGTTGCGTGAGATGTTTGCAATGTGCACGAGAGAGTGCGACAGTTCGAACTGCAAATTTCACGATGGCCATTGCGCACAGGGGAATTATCCATACATGGAGGGCTAACAAGAAAAAGGAATGATGAAGCGTACTTCTCTGGAAAACTGAAGTGGGTGTAATATTCCATAGATTTTTGTTTTTTCTAAATTTAATTTTATACGAACGTTAAAAATAAGGAGAAGGGAATATCATAGTAACATACACTTCAGACAAAAATACCACTGACTACTTAGTACATTTTGCAAGAACAAGACCTTCTTGATAGGAAATACTTAACTATAGTTATTTTGTATATAAATATAGTATGAGATGAAGGTACGATAATTACAAAACAATGGTTTTTATTTCCCATATATAATATACTTTTTTAAAAACCCTATCAAACGATGTATAGACTAATTAACATTGGCTTTTGAATACTACATTAAAAAGAAACCTTACCGTTGTAAGGAAGGGTTGTACCGCACCGATTAAACCGGTATAATAAAACGAACCAGAACCAGAAACCAGAACCGTAATTAA
>Ga0099797_100732_pt1 | contig 19926 bp, 20 predicted proteins | sample Uncmet_Sort48C_1_FD_89871 | JGI IMG/M metagenome (GOLD analysis project Ga0099797, IMG submission 89871) | Marine eukaryotic communities from CALCOFI LINE 67, Pacific Ocean - C012_Sort48C_1 | ecosystem: Environmental > Aquatic > Marine > Oceanic | place: Pacific Ocean: Monterey Bay | collected...
GCCGTTGTTTTTGAAGCCACACTACTCCAACTGCAAAATGACGTTGCGACAGTCGATGGCTATCCTCAAATGCTAATTGGAGCCTCACTCGAATTCATTAGCCGCGCGGTACCACTGGGGAGTGGTGCACCAATGAAGAGGGTAGGCTCGAGGTTTTTGATAATACGGGAAAGTAAACTATTTCAGAAAAATATTACTTTTCTGAAATTATTACCATCAGGCACAACACAATAATAGGTGCCTGATGGTCATTTTATTGTGCCTGATCTTTAGTTTCCTCTGTACGCCTTTCCCATTTACTTTCCTCTACCTGACGCTTCCATGATGCAAATATTTCGAAGCTCTGCTCCACGGACCTGACCATTTCTTGGAATTTTAACCGGTTCAGGTTCACATCAGCCTTCTGCAACATCGCAAAAATTGCTTCCGACTCTGTGTTCCACTTCTCTGCATTCCAGAAGCGCCGCGGAAAAATTCCGGTAAAGCGCAGCATTACCGGAACTGCAAGCTCCAGGAATTCCGTGTTGCTCTTCAATTCCGGGTCCATATATCGGAGTGCTGCTTCATGGTCGACCTCCACGCACGCCAGAAAGATATCTTCGTCTTTCCGGTCGGAGGCGTTTAGCATCGACAAAAAGATATGGAGATGATAGGCCGGCGTGCCCCGTATCATTTCCAGCATGCGCGCTTTCCGGTCCAACTCAGTCGAAAGCAGATTCATGACGAGTTCCTCACCGCCAACCAATGCCACCAGTGGGTGAGAGAGCGCCAGCTCCTTCTGAAGCGTGCGTCCATCATTAGCTCTAAGCTGGATGGCGTCTGTAGGGACAGTCTTGAAGTCGTACTTTTCGATGTCTTTGAGATGGTCATCCGCAGTGAGGTGTTTGGCGCAGGCTTCCATCACGTCCATGACGGTGGGGCTCGCGCCCACGGCAACCGTGAATGTTGCACCGCTGAGCAGCCTGATGGGAAAATTAAGGCCGCCTGCCGCTCTTTGCACGAAGCTGCTTCCTTTTTGCAAAAAATTCGGAGACAGAGGCTCCCGCGGGGCCGGGGCGACACGAGGGCTCCTAGTTCCGGGGACCGATTTCGCTTCAATGCTGGCGACAAGACCAATATCTGCAGGCAGTGCCGAAAGCAGGGACGCCCGGACAAAAAGAGATGACATGATCCAATGGATATCTTCAAGGCCGCTAGTTTCGATTGGGATTTGTGACTGTCTACGATGAAATAACTGTCAGAATTCTGTGTACGCAAATTCTTCGCACGTAATCTTGTTAATATAATTGAGGCTGTTGTTCATTTGTGTCAGAAATAGCTCAGGTTCGAACTGGGTAAGGTGATAACATTCATCAACTAATTGTTGAATGAGAAGAACTTGCTTCCGTCAACAACAACATAACCCTACATGCATGTCACGCCTTCCCTCAAGCCAATGAACATGGTGGCCACATTGATATTTGCCGTTTCGAAGAAAACATAAACACAATCGATCCGACAAACTGAAACCCTTTCTAATCATTGCCTCGACTAGGCACAATGGATCCCACAAAAATGTCTGCCGATGCTCCACAACACGAAGATCGTTTTAGTGTGTCGAAGACTCGGGCTGCAGAACCACGAACTGCAGAATGCCATGAGACTCCGATATGATTGGCTTTTAACGTGCCCCACAAGAAGTTACACTCAACCAACAATAAATGAGAGAAATCAAAAGAACGCGCCTCCACAAATCAATACGGAATGTACGACCGCCATAACATGCTCTGAACCGCTGTCCTATCCGCCACTGATGAGAATTAACAGCTTTCCCAAAAAGCCTTGCGCATCTTTCCGACCACGCCCAACACGAACGCGGGCTGTTTCGCAAGCTGCTCCGGCAAATGAAACAAACGCCTCCTTTTCAGCTCGCGCGGCGCACCCTCACAATCTCCGACAGAAAGAACACCCCCCGACTGCGGCTCGACGGAAGTTTTCTCTTCCGCAGGAGGCTGAAAGTCGAACGCGAAGAAGCTCATCACCACGTTGAACGTCGCGCTCGCCGTCATCGCGAAAACGCCCTGCAAATGCACCGGGACCAGCGCGAACGTGACGGTGTGCACAAAGGGCCAGAAGGTCCACCCCGTCGGCACAGACACGCGCGCCTTGTCCTGAGCCTCCCAAAAGCTGTTTTCCAACTTCTCGTATACGAACCGAGCGGATCTGGCAGTGGCTGTATGATCCTCCTCTGTGTGAGCAGACGCGGAGGGTAGATCTCCGGTGCCTTCACCAGAATACGCCGCTAGCATCCGTTGCACCGTTTTCGTCAGCGTGAAGACCGAGATGTGGGCGAGCGGGCACATAATCAGTTGGTCGACCGTAATTTTCGAGAATACCGCGAAAGCCGATGTTCCAGGCGCAAGGACATTCAGCGAGCCGAACCAAAACTGCACCATAGGCCCCCACACGAATCCCCAGACCGCAAAAGAAACGGTTCTCTGGGCGTCCAAACTAAACTCGGCGGCTCCCGTTTTAGGGTCTTTTTCAGAATCTCGGTCGTCCCCGGCGCGCCTCGATTTCGCGTGGTGGACGCATAATTGAGCCGTTGCGTCACTCATAGCGAGAAGGCAGGCAGCCCCCACAGCTTTCTTCAGCACGCTCTGTAGCCCGGAAGAACCGCCTGCGGACGCACTCTCTGCAATCTTTCGTGCGACCGGTTCGCCAGCCTTTTTGCTTGCAAAAACGCGTCTGGGTCGCGTCCGAAACCAACACTGATCAGACAAGGCTGTTCGCCTGTACGTTAAACGCTTCCACGTCAATCTGACGAGCCTGTCTTCGGCGCACCGCATCGTCGACGACCACAAAAAAAGAAGGATCAAAAAAGAAGGATCAGACTAAGAGTATGTGTCAAAAAATAAGTGCAAACTGACCGCTACGTAGAAGATGTCACCTGGCGAACGTATTTTTTTCTTCGCGACAGAATCGCGTTGCCAGTTCGAGCACATGTAGATACAGATTTGCTTACTAACAGGCACGAGAAACAGAGGAACGATACCACCTTCGACTGCGAACACAATCCTTTTTGTTCGTAATTACTCACGTCTACGCAGATACTGGTATTCGACCGCTCGAATGCGTCAATATGTGCATAATTTTTCCTGAAAAATTGCTTCTTGTTTAATCAATGCCCTGGTGATGGCAATAAAACACGCGACGTCAATGAAATTTTGGAAACATTCATATTACGTGTGACGTGAATCACAATGCTGCTCCGGTCAGAGAACAAGAACGTATGTAATACATCCCGCCCGACAAAATCGGTTTCAATGATGTTCGCCCCCACCCCACCTTCTCCCTCAATTCTACAAACAGTACCTTGCGCTCCCTTTTTTTTCTTCCATCCTGTGCTCATTTCACTCCGTAGCAGCGGCAGCCGCTTCGCCTTCACGGTCCACCCTTTCGAAGACCGCCCAGTGCATCGCGTGGCCGAAGCGACCCAGCCTCGTCACCTTCGAACCCTCCTCGGTGGTAGTTTTGATCAGCCGCACGCATTTATCGTTTTTTTCGATCTCCTCCCTCGTGCCCGCCACCTCCTTGAACTGCGCGGATTTGGACAGAAAGCCGTACATCCAGTTGTGCAAATCCAAAACGTCCGTGACGGTGTACAAACGCCCGCCAATTTTGAGCGCCCGTGCGTACATTTTTAAATATTCATCATTAATAATACGGCGCTTCCAGGTCTTCTTCTTGAAATTCGGGTCTGGAAAGCAGAAAAACATTTTCTCTAAGGAATGATCGCTGATGTAGTTGTTCAAGGTTTTCATCACGTTGGTGCGGAAAACGCCGGCATTATGAAAATGGTGCTGTTGTGTTTTTTGCTCCGAAGATAGCTCTGTTTCTTCGTCTTTTTCCAGCGGGCTCCCTTCGTTCTCTTTCCTTTGTGCAACATCCTGTTCTCTCTCTGCCATTGTCTTCTCTTCAGGCCCCTTTCCGTTACCGTCATTGTACTCCTCTTGGCACTCCTTAGCTTCTCCAGCTTCTTCCTCTTCCTGCGGTTTTTCGCCGAGCGCGGCGCGTTCGGCCTCCGCCGACACCTCGCTCCCGTTGGCGTGCGCGTGCCGCAGATACACGATCTTGCGGCCGACGTACTCGGTCACCTGCTCGCGAATCTCCAAGCCCAGCGCGACCTTCGTGGGAAACGCCTCGGCCAGCGCGATCGTGAGGCCGCCGAAACCGCAGCCCACGTCGAGAAAATCCGGCCCGCGGATGGACCTTGTGTATGGTAATAATTTCTCATGGGGAGCTAGATCATCTGACAATGTTTCAAAATCTGGCTCCATGATTTCATTCGTTGAACGATATTGTTGCTCATCAGATATTTTGTACAATCAACGACAGTGAGTCAGCCTCATATTAATGCATTAATACCGTCACCTTGCATTTCTTTAAACTGTCTATATCATCCAAAACAACTATGATATACCTTCCCACGTGATCTGCCGGCAGCTCCTCTTCGGGATAGGAAATGGGAAACTTTTGCGTGTTCAGATACAGCTCCGCCGGAGCTTTCTTTTCTACTTCAGCTTTATTTACGTCCCGTTGGCACAACTCTGGGTAGTGCTTGGACCAGTCGACATGATTCGGCGTTTTCGGAGTGGGCCAATTCCACGTGTTCAGAGGGTTGCAGTGAGCGCGTGCGCGGAAGTCCGCCTTTTTGTTTTTTGCATGATCAACCTCAAGCTCTTTTTAGTTTTATGATCAATAACTGCATGCAGTTGTGTTAAGATTTTTCCTTTTGGATCGATTGGAATTCGCGGTCTACATGATTTACAGAGTTCACGTTTGAAATGCAAATGCGGGTGATCACATTCTTGACGAAGAAAAGAATTGGCGAAAAAGTGGAGGACCCGGGCATCGATCCCGGTGCCTCTCGCATGCTAAGCGAGCGCTCTACCATTTGAGCTAGACCCCCATACGTTGATATGCATGTGGAACATCGATACCATATTACATAACATAGGTTGAAATAATACCGAAGTCTTCTTACTATACAAACGCTTTGCGACGTTTACGGATTAATAGACTCTCTTGCAATAAAAACCTTCTTCGGCTTCTCGAATTTCCCGTTCAGCTCCATCTCCGCCATGGATTTTTCGACCTTTTTCCGCTGCCCATAGTTTTCGCACTTCTGCCTTTTTGCCTCTGGAACTTCTACTTTGGTTGCCTCCTTAGAGGCACCCTGAGCCTCCTCCCCTTGCAAAAGGGTGGCGTTCTTCGCTCCTTCCGGCGCGGCTTCCGCCAGAACCATATTTTAATTTATTTCTTCCAAAAAAAAAATCCGACAAAACAATATAGGTTTGTTCGAACGTACTTTATTCGTCGTACAAATATGCCGTTTACTTTTACTAATTAAAAGGTCGAAAAAAATTACGGGAACTGTGCGAGTGATGTGTGTGATGAGGATTGCATACAATTTGCTGTTGTGGACGAATTAATCGATGATTGAAGAAAAAAATTCAGGGATGATGGACGATAAATCGAAAACGAAAGTCGGACCGCGAAAAATATTCATATTGGAACGGAACGGGAATAGGCGCTATGAACAGAGGAACGAGACGATACATTACTGATATTCTGAAACACTCTATGAACAGGGCTCCTTTTTAAACACTCTCTTGCAAGTCCATTGCCTATTTTGATTCCATGCGAATTTATGTATGAAACGGTGTCTACCTGTTTTAGCGTCGCTTCAGATCTTTGTGACTATCATGTAGTCAGGCTTCACACCTCCTTCTTGCAGAAGGATTAAATTATGAGGATCCTTTTCGAAAAATCTAGTTCTTCATATATATTCAATGCCTGCATGCGCTCGTCTGCACAAGCACTATTCATGCATCCTATGCGTCACAGAATCCTCGCCGATAATATTGTCTACGCTCCTTTCTTCAGTTCGCAAAATGGCACTGAGGATAATCTTCGTAATTTTAGGGTGGTCTCCTCCCAACCCTGCCTAGAAGTTCTGAATAGCATATCGTATTTAATGTACATAGTCATAATAAACTCATGCATATATCATAGTCCGATAGATCCTGATCTTTCACAAAAATTTCGTATAAAGAAAGCGTGGCGGCCTCTGCCGCAAGAAGCTCATCAAATTGATCGTTCTTCAAGAAAAATTAGGAATCCTGTGTATGGCTCATATAATACATCGTTCACAAAATTGGATCAATTCTACATGGAATTAATTCAAAAAATAAACCACCGTAGGGAGGTAGATGTGTTACCTTCTATAATCAACTGCTATGTATAGTGCGGAGAAACTGCGGTCCTCGCGACAACAATATAGTGTAGTGTCGCACAAAATTTTGAATGTAGTGCCACCGTCAGTTTTTTACTCTAATAATTTGAGCAATGCATAATAATGTAGTTGGGCCCGGAGAGTTGAAATATTTTCGTATTTAGTGCCCTAATCATGAATATTAATTAATACGATGGAATTACGGTATGCGAATGTCATGGAGTTTCTTCAGAAATGTTAGAAGAAGACCTTCCATATACTTAGGGCCCATTAGGGTCTCTTTCCAGCGAAGAATTTTCTTCCAAAGATTATTTACGAGCGTCTATTCAAACTGATCTTCATCGCAACTCTCTAATAACGCTTGAAAGACTATTTTATAGACACCACCTTTATCATCTTCATTACATTAACGCTTGGAAGACACTGCCTTTATCATCCGTGTTTCCTAACGCTTGGAAGACACTGCCTTCATCGGAGACTTCATGGCAGCCTTCTTCGGCGACTTCATCGCGGGATAGCTCTGCTGGATCAGCGAATCGTACATCTCGTCATTCTCGACGTCCTTACGATTTTGTGGGTTGTACGCAACGAGGCGAAACGCTCATTATTAAGTGCGTTTTTTTTTTGAGACTTCCCAGTCATTGCTAAAAGTACTATAGAGTCATGGTTAACTTGATCGACCATCCATGTTACACTAATCTATTCGTCTGGAAGAAGATCTATAATCTTTGAATTTTTTACCATTCCAACTACTACTCTATAATACCAAAAAAATTCTCTTGCAGTATAGAGAGAGACTAAATAAAAATTAAAAACCTCAATGGTCATCTTCATGTCCTTCAGAGCGGCGTTGGCGGCCGTCAGCCGGTTCACACGCTTGTTAAACAGCGGCGCAGCGTCGTTGTCGATGAGATTGGCGTCCCCTTCCATGCTGTCCAGCCCGTCAAACTGGTCCTCGTTCCAGCGCGGCACGTCCTTTTTTTTTGAGAAACGATTCTCGTTCCAGCGCGGCACGTCCTTTTTTTGGAGGAATGATTCTCGTTCCAGCCCAGCATGTCCTTCACTTAGTTTTTGGTGGAATTTTGTTTTCGCGTGCTATTCTAATGTGTGACTCAATAAGATTGTTAATATCGGTCGTACGTGTGACTCAATAACATCTTGTTTTTCAAAATATACGAATGCAGAGCTACTCCGAATCATGCATCAAAAGATGTAATATTCACTGTTCTCATAAGAAGCCATACCGCACATGTGTATATTACGGATCCGTCAGAAAAGAAAAGACCTTCGAGGTCAGCTTCTTGGGTTCGTTCTTCGAGGAGGCTGCGCCTTTCCCGCCGCCGCCGGCCTTCACCGGGGATTGCTTGGCGTTCTTCTTCGAGCCCATGGACTTCTTCTTGTTTCCCTCCTTGGGGGAATCTGCGAACAGGTCGTCTTCCTCGGCGCTGTCCTCACATTTTTATTTACGCAACTACATATGTTATGATGATTACACCTTTGTCATTAATGAAATATATCGCAGGATGTCATGCTATACCGCACCAACCCTGACGATACAATACAACTAACGCGGTATACTTTAGTAACGTGATAACTTACAGAACAATTAACCTCGGACCCATCTTGATCCATAATCTTCCGCTTCTTAGGGGAAGGCGAGCGGGGTGCAGCGGAGCGTTTCTCCACTCCTACGAGCCACTGCCTGTAATAGAGTATGTATAATATGTTCAGTGAGTGCAAAATATGGCGCAATAATACGGGCTCGACTCCCACGAAAGAAACCTACCTATGGAGGCTCCATATCTGTCTGTGGAGCGCACTCCATAGACCGCCATGTCATGTGCACTTTTTTATAGTAATACTGTAAGTTTGCCGACTATGGAAGACTACCGTATAAGAAAATCATTTTCAATCGTTACGGTGTTAGCAGGGTGTACCCAGGCATGCACGTATCGTTTTCAGCCACTTCCTCGAGCTGCGGCTTCATTTCGTCCGCACGCTCGCCCGTCACCCAGCTGGGGTGATGCTGCTGGTACCGCACGTACCTTATGAATATTGATATGAACGGTATTGAGTCTGATCATGCCGCGAATGATAGTACCACATTTATAATATCTACAGTTGTTGTTCAATACGTGCACAATATTGCATCATACAACGTGACATGAGGCAAGTTTGCATTTTTTTCGTAATAATATACTCAAGCGCGGTCTTGCGGAAGCTCCAGTCCCTGGTGATGGGTTTCTCGAAGCACTTTTTGGACAACTCGAAATTAATGCGGGACGTTTCCTCGTGGTACGCGATGCGCGGCGGGTAGTTGCGCCCTATCACGCAGCCGGCGGCCTCCTGGATCTCCAGCGGCGCGTCCCAGGGTTCGTAGATGTACGCCTGCGGCATGCGGCGCAACTGGGGGACGTAGTAGCGCACGTAGTCCCCGGTCGGGTCGTACTGCTTGCCGATCTCCACCGGGGAAAACACGTTCTGGAACTGATCATCGTAGCAGCTGCAGCTGGCCATGATCCATCCCCCGGTGTTGGAGGACCTACAGCATACGATTGATTTCCACAGCATTCACCAAACTGGTACTCTATGTTACACGGTCAGCAACACGGTTCTGTCGCATATGTACATTTGTAATATACAAGTCTACAGTTATACAAACGGTACCAATCCATCGCTACTTTCACATACAACGCACGTACATAGCATACTCTTAGTGTCCCTGACTTGCCTACTACATGTCACGAATTATAATACAGGGACCAGTGGTTGTCGATCGCGTACTTTTGAAACACGTCGCGGCCCATAGTCCACTTTTGGTAGAGGTTGCCGCGCGTGAGGAAGCAGGCCACCACCTGCCGCAGGAAATGGTGCACCCAGCCCTCACTCCGCAGCTGGTTCATGATCGCGTCGATGAAGGGGAACCTTATGAAAAAGATCTTTAAAACCTTATGAAGGGAAACCTTATTTCATAGTAAGAAAAAATTTCTTTTTTGTTTGTACCTGCTGATATGAAATGGATCTATGGTGGCATCGTTTACTGTCTGAAAAAATCCCAAATTCCCGATGTCTGAATCAAATTACTTAGATAATGAATACGCTCAAAAACAAACAAACCCAGTCTTGCCCTGCTCCCAGCGGCGTAACGCCTCCTGGTCTATCTCCCACGGCAATGGGCGCAAAATCTTGTTCTCCTTCACGGCTCCGTAGTTCTCGATGCCGAAACCGCACGTCATGAAGTAGTCCCGCCAGATCAAGTTTTCAACGACCTATAGATTCATGTATTTCAAAAGTTGTTGTTTCTTTACCACTCTTTTCTGCAAAGACGCTCTACAGAGATGTGGAACAATCTGAATGGGTATTAATAGGGGAACGAACCGTGATGAATTAGTAGATAAGATTTCAAGTAATAATAGACACGAACCTGCGACATGCCGGGGCGTTTGTGCGCCTCCCACAGCTTCTGCACTTCGCTGAAGAGCGTGCGGGGGGAGAGGCACCCGAGCGCTAGGTAGGGACTCACGCCGAGACTGCTCGGGTAGAAGCGGAAGTTGGAGTCGCGCAGAATGGGGTTCATCTTGCGCCTATCATAATTGAGAACGCGCTCCGGCTCCGTGTGCAGGAAATATTCCAAGCGCTTCAATCCCTCTTCCTCGCCGCCGTGGAACTTCGACGGGATCTCCTCGTGGCTGGAGAGCCGCAGATCCTTCAGGTTGGGGATCGTCGCGAAACCCAGGGACACGAAGGGTTCGGCCTCGCAGCCCTTCGGCGGCGGGGGGATCTTGCCGTGGTCGACGGTGTAGAAGTAGTTGATCTCTTTCTTGTACTCGTCCGCGTACCTACGAATTCAACTATTTATTTCATGTGGTAAGCAAAATTAATTTCAATGTGTAGATAGGTGACACTTGTCACTAATAGTGTCCACACAACTACCGTATACATTCTTCGTTTTAACATCGAAAAGGACAAATGGGCTCTGTTGTATTACACATAACGATTAAATGTGCACGAAATCCATTGCTCGACATACAATATGAAAGAAAGAAAATCATACGAGATCGATTTCTTCCCGGACTTCCAGTTGCTGATGTCCGCGTCGGTCCAGCGCGCGGGCGCCACTTTGGGGCACATCTTCTGGGCCAGCTTCGCGAAGTGACCGATGCTCGAGGGCACCTCCTTCTGGGCTTCGCCGCCGTTCTGCTTCTCCTTATCGTTGAAGCGGAACATCTCACGCACATCGTAGAGCGACCCCGACGCGTAGCTCACGAACTTCGTGTCGAAGTTCTGGCACATCGAGGACACAACCTATTTTATGCTTTTTTGTCACATCGAGGTTCCTGCAAGAACCCGTCATTAACTCACTCTGGACGACAAGGGGAGCTTCTGTAACATCGCAGTACGAGGCCGTTATTTCAAACATCGCCAATACAATATTTATACGATTAGCCAGTACTACAACTTAGTTGTACTTTACTTAATGACCATGCGCATTGCGCAAAGAATCTATAATATACAAATAAAAAAAAACGTCATCTCGCTGGATGCCGTACGGCTCTAAATCTTGCTCGCAGAAGACGGTGTCCACCGCGAAGGTCTCCAGGAGCATGCGGAAGCAGAACGGCTCGGTCTCGTGGAAGATGTACAAGTTCTGGCCGTAGGCCCGCAGGTTGGCCTGCAGGATCTTCAGCGAGCTGAACAGGAACTGGAACCAGCTGTTTCCAGACGCGTTCTTGTCTACAGGACCGGAAGACCTAAGCAAATGTAATATCGAAGAGAGAAGTTTTAATAATAGGACTGTTAGAGAGAAGTTATGAGCGACTGTTAGAGTTTAGAGAGAAGTTATAAGCGACTGTTATCGTGCCATTGTACCATCTCTAGCAACCTATTGTGCCATCTAGGCAAGTACTGTTAAACTACTCCGTCTCTACTTGAGAATTACGTATTTGATTTGATGGGAAGACTGGAGGTTCTATTATGGAGACCATGTATTATCAGAATGCACAAAAAAAAATACGAGATGATCCCGGTGCCCTGGAGCTTCTGACGCTTCTTTTTATGGGATTTCGGCTGCGCGTAGGGAGTGAGGATGTACATGCAGATAATGGGCTTTCCCGCTTTGCACGCTTCGATCAAGGCCGGGTTATCGTGAAACATACGCAGATTGCGGCGGAACCACACGACGTTCACCTACAATATATACTGATAATCAGTATGTACTGGTTCAATTCAACAACTTTAATACGCACTGACACTTTGTTTGTAATTATCACAAATGTGTGCACACCAAACTATTTCATACATAGAGAGATTTTCCAATAAAAAAATTGCGCGTACAAGGGATTGAAATAATTATCATGAGTATACCTCTTCCTTCTCGGGCGCGTCCTCCTTCTTCTTCTTCCCGCCCTTACGCGGGGAAATTTTTGAGATCTCCTCCTCCACTGCCTTCTGCAGCTGCTGGGAACTGCTGCTGCTGACGGCCTACATTCAGTTTCTTTCAGTCACTGAAGACTTGTAAATGATATCATAGCGGTCAACTTTTTTTAAGTGCTTGGTATCGAAAATATGACACAACATCTGCATCTATCTACATGATGATCCACACACGAGTGCGTATGCTGTACTTAAAAGGAGTGTCTAGGGTTCGTTGATTGTAATTAGCAAGAAAAGAACCTTAGCATCGGCCTTTCCCGAGGTTTTGGCCTTCGCGGGCGACTTCATGGCGCCCTTGGGAGGCATTTTCGTTCGCGTATTTTTTGTGAAAAAATATTTCTGTGCTACTATAACTTGCCGCTGTTCCTGCGACCAGCAAAAAGTAATAAGATTTCCTGTTATAGGGTTTCTGTTTAAGGTTATAATCGTGTGAGTTGCGCACGATATAATTGTCGCAACCTGTGCAGTGTACTGCGAACGTGATCTACTCTATATGAACAGGGAGTGTCTCTCTTGAAAATACCCCTTGCGCCCAAACGACGCTCCTCATGAGAAAACACGCTGTATATACCATAAGAGTGCGACCAATGATTCGTATGTTAAATTGCTGCCGAACACGCACCTCCGTTTACCACGAGGGGACCGAGACCTCTGCCGAATAATACTACACTGCCACCCTGGGACAAACCGTCCGAGTCGTATATAGTGTTGCAGCATTTCTTCCTACTGTGCATCACCAATGACACGTTGTAAATTCATGTAGAATATCAACTCTTGAGGGACCCCTAGTACGATATTTCGGGCTTCCAGCCTGTGTAGCCGTAGAATTGTTCATTCAACCGCGGTCTCTGAATGACCACCATGCCTACACTGTCCCCGTTTTCCCGTGAAACCGAAAAGGCCTTGCCGGCGTCGACAATAAAACAGCCCGTTTTTTCGATCACATGGGTTGTTGCGGAGCTCTTGCCATCACCATCGCTGTTGTTGCCGGTAACAGTTATGGTGCAGGTGCCCTCCAGCTGATAGAAAAAAGTCTCCACACCCTCGTTGCGGCCCGTCATCACGACGTCCGCACAGCCCCTGCAAACGCGAATGTCGTACTCCTTATCCGGATGCGACTCCGGGAACAGCCGCACGCCCTAAATTGTGCATTCAATTATTGACAGTGGCGTTATAGTGTCGTTCCATATTATGTAGTGTAGGGCGTGATAAATTAAAATCAAATGCATTCAGAGGAACAATGACATACTGACTGATTAAATTCTTAAGAAGAATACTATAGGTGCCAACCTCGGCTGCGAGCTGCTTTCGAGCATCTTCCTCGGTCACGTTGAGGACGTTTTCGTCCAGGAACTTCTGCAGCGAAAATGGCGCGGGCACATCTTTTTAGAGTGTCATGCTGTTCTCTGCACACAGCCACTGGTGTTTAATATGAATGACGAAACAGGACGTCTATACGTGAATCATTCCAGACGAGGCATCTCATCCTCGAACCTAAACCACAACATACTATAGGACTCGCATTCCCGATATTAAGATTTATTCTCATATGATAATTTGAAGACCTGTTATCTGCTTGTTGACGGGAAAGCGCGGTTCCGCGAACTTTTTCGGGCGCCACGACTTCACGTAGTTGTCCGTGTCCTTCTCATCCTCACACGGTTTGTTTGACTTACACTGCTCGCTGCCCAGAAACGCCTTGACCACGGGAACCAACGACTGCCCGAGCGACTCGCAGTAGAAAAACCGCTCCCACAAAATGTCGTTCACGTTCATCTTCTCCGGCTCGTCCTCGTCCTTCGGGAAGTCAAAGCCCGTGAAATACCTTTGAATAATTAAATGACGCGGCCATACAAATACGTCTCTAGACGTCTCTTTTTGAAATAATAACAATAATGACATTCTCTGCAGTGAGTTGTTGTAGACGCTAGACGAGCACACATTGGCCTAAATCTTATATCATACATTCTATATGATAGAAAACACGCACTATTGCATAAGTATTCGAAATTGAGACCAGTAGTAATATTACGTTCGTGAGAACCAATGTTTTCGTGTGTACGAAAAAACCGTAAGCCGTCTGGTTCGTCGGGGTACCGCTCGCGCTCGATCACCATGCCCAGGGAGGTTTCGGACAGTCGCTGCGGCGAGTGCAGCACGCAGGACGGCAAACAGAACACTTCGCCCTCTTTGATGGTCACGATACGGAGGTCGTTATCCCCGATTATTATGGGCAACTTCATGTCACCCCTGATTTGATAGAAAAACTCGGACCCCCGGTCCAAATGGAAATCTCGCCTTTTATTCGGTCCCCCCACGAACATCACCTCATATTTGTATTCGCATATTAGGACTTTTAAAATCAAATGGTCATATGGTTTCCTATTATATTTCAATAAAATTAAAAAGCAGGCGTTTCATTTCAGGCTCCGTATAATCACTATTTGAGCAAGTCTCATAATTGTAGTAATATGTTCGCGGATACTTACTTCTTATGCATTGCACAATTAGGAATGCTTTCTTACTACAAAACTTATTTAAAGGAAAAGCAATGATCACCGTCATCTGGTTCTTGTGCATCAGGCGGTTGCAGATCGGAGGGACGAATTCGGCCTTGTGCTCCTGATACCATTCCTCTAGTATCTTCGGCTTTTCGTTGATTTCCCGGATCAAGTCCGTCATAGTCTTCTTGATTATTTTGTACTGCACAGAGCTTGTCGACGTTAAGAATTAGTAAGAATATAATAAGACGAGACCCATCCAATAACTGCAGGACCCTCTTCGCAGGAACAAGTCTCACTGAAGGATCGTCATTCCCTGTGCTGGGCTGTAACGCAACGAGAACACCCACTGAACATTACATGCATGCACCACGAAAAAGTTCCGTTATCCCCAACTCAAGATCAATTGCTCCAGTATCATCTTCTCAAATATACATAGGAATTAAATTCCAACGTTCTGATGCTGAAAAACTCAACTATGCATATGAGGCTTCGACTGTATACATTATTTGCATTAGGCAATACGTTCTACTTCTAAGATTTCATGCACTTTTGAATCCAAGCCCTTATCAAACATGATTATATCATTGCGGCATTGCCGTAACTCCAGATTCATCTCTGGCCGACGCCTGTCAACACTCTCGAGGAGTTCGTCCACAAATGCACCCAGCCTTTCCTGGACGGGGCGACGCGAGACTTCGTTGTCTTCGGGGGCGGCGTCCGAGCCTAGGATGGAGGCAGACGGAACGCAGAACGCGAATCCATCCACTACGGCTGCGCTCAGCTCCACCACCCCCGACTCCGGTTCGGCGTTGAAAGGCGATATGTCCAGACTCACCGCGGCCTGCAGACGTGTCCTTGCGTCCGCTTCCCGTCCGCTGCGCACAGCGACGTCCCGAAGCGGCTGCGTCACGACGTGATCCCGGCGGCGCGCGCCTTCGCGGACCGCGCGCCGCAGTGGAGCGAATTCTGTATTTTGGTTGCTCCGATCCGGGCCCTTCGGGGGCATCAGCACGAAGCCCCGCCACAGAGACCGTTTCTCCGCTTGCAGCGAGCCCTCTGCGAGGATGCTGCCGGCGTTGGAATTGCGCAGAATGGGTCCCGTTTGCTCGCTTTCACCGCTCGTTACTGCTTGCTTCATCCCTCGTCTTGCGGCTCGGTTACCCAGCGCCAGATTTTCCATCCTTTTGGTTACTTCATCAATTTTTCGGTCCCACTCTCTTTGCATCGCAATATCTCCGACCTCCAGCGCCCCCATGTCGATCATCAGAGCGGCGTTCGAGGGAACCGAAAACGCCACCTTGGGGGCGTCCCTCGTGAGGCTGAATGCCACGGATGTCCCCTCTGCGCTTGCTGCTGAATTACTACTAGTCGATCGGTGCGATTTTTTCACCAGCCAGTCCCACTGGCTTGCATAGAACGCCTTCTGTTCGGACGCCCATCCGTATGCATCCAGCGCTTCCGCTGCGGTAGGCATCATGTCCCCATCCAGGCCCATGAGTCCGTCGGCACCCAGCTGCGTTCTAAGCGCCCGCTCTTTCGCGGCGGCGCAAGCTGTGCACGCTCCGTTGCCGACGGTTTTCCCCGACCCCCCGTTCATCTGTTTGCGGCCGGGCCGCTGGTCCCGGTGCGCCGTGATTCCAAACGAGCTACTTGAACGGGACGAGGCAATCCCGCCACGCTCGGTCGTAGGCGGGGTCTTTCTGTGCGAACTTTTCTCCAAACTTTCGCGGCATTCCGGGCACGTGGTCCGGAAGCGGGAGTCGACGAATACGTATTGTTGGATCGCTTTTTGGACGCCGCTGAACCTTAGCCAAAACTGACCGGGCGTGATTTGCGGATCTTGCAAAAGGGCTTGCGCGGCGGAGGGCCTCTCTCGACCGGGGTTTTGATTGACACTTTCCGGTTCCAAGGGGACTGCTTCGCTTTGCGCGGGAACAGCGAGCTGTCGGCCTTTACCACAAGCACTGCGCAGCCAGCTTCCGAGGGACGCGAAAAGACCGTGAGGGTTCGGGATCCCGCCGCGTGAGGGTTCGGGATCCCTCTGTGGAACAGTCACTGGCGTGTCGCAGCCGTCTCCTCTCAAAACAGTCTGCCGAAATCTGTGGAATTCCTGCTGATTGAAAACTTCGAGCTGCGAAATCCTGAGCAGTGTGAATGGACTATCCTTGATCCCCACGCCCATCCCAGCCCAGGTCTCTCCCACGTTGACGAGCAGATGCATCTTCTCACGGACCGCGCGTTCGAGCAACGCGCTTGCCTGCCCGTATTCGCCCTCGTTCCCGCTTTGTATGAAGAGCGTCACCAAATTTCTCTCGCGTTGAGAGGGCACATGGTGGCCGGACTGCACGGCGACCAGATATGTAGTGCGGGTGAGGGGCAACACCCCGAACGCTGCCGGCGGTTGCGTTTCTTCAGATCTTGACTGCGATGACGAGCCAGCTTCTTTCCGCGCTTGATCCAGCTCCTCCTCACGAGCACGTACAGCGTCGCTCAGCATGCGGTCGACGAATTTTTCTAAGCGCAATTGGAACTTGTCGCGCACAAACAGCATGTTGAACACCTGCTGCTGGTACTCAATTTTCAAAGCAAGGCGGTCCGCTCGCGCCTCTTCTCGCTCTCGTTTTTTTCGCATTATCGATTCCAGGCGCCGCGCGCTGGCTGCGGAGAGTTCCTCGTCGTTGTCCCTCCAAAACAGCTCCCGGCGCTCCTCCTCGTCCTCTTGCTCCTGCTGCAAATCCTCACTATCCGCAGTGTCGGAGTCCCCGTCCTCCGTGGCGGGCGTGCGTCCGTCGTCGGGCCTGCCCACAGACATCACTTCCTGCATTAGGTGTTCTCTTCGCCTTGCCAGTCGTAGCTGGTGCTCAAGCTCTTTGAACGAATCGCGCACAGCCCTGCTTCTGTCGAGCAGCGCCTGCACCGGGGGCATGATTTGGCCGAACAATGTCCGCGCGATGGCGTGTCCGCGATCTCCCGCGCCGCCCGGCAGCCCCGGACCGATGCAAGTCGCCTCGTACCGCTCCCGGGTCCAGAATGCGTGCCGGAGCCCGGAGAATTTCGAGACGAGCTTCGCCGCATCTTCTCGTTTTGTTTTTAGAAACGCGCGAACCTGATTTGAAAGATCGTTCGCACGACCGTTTTCCAGAAAAGCCTGCACTTTCTGTTGGAGCGGCGGTACCAAGCTTGCGACCAAATCCACGTCCCTTGCCATTTCCCCGTCCCCCTCCAGCTTATCCTTCAAATACACCCCGAAATAATAACACGCAGTCTCGCCCGGGGCCTGAAGCGTGCTGTCGATTGCGTTCTTCGCATCCTGGTATTGATCAAAGAGCAGGTTACACGTCCGTGCAAGGCTTGCGGCACCGGACTCCAAGCCAAGCTGCAATCCGAGCGCGCTGGTGAGACTGCCGAGGAAGAGAAACTCTGGGGCGAAAACCCTCATTGCTGCCATCGTCACCATATTGGAAATGAAATGCGTATTAATAGGTATATTCGCTGACAATTTCACTATTGCACTCTCCCGATAGAAAACTACTGAGCTGAATGATACTGGTTTACCAATGGATCGGGCTGACTGTCAAAGTTATATTGCCAAAATGAATAATTAATGTGTAGGGAAAAGTTGAAAAAAAAGAATCCTTCTGATTGATTTTCATTTTTGATAATTTACACTTTCACGCGGAAACGAGTTTTCACAATGGAATATTCCTTCACACAATATCGCGAAAAGAAAGAAAAAAGGAAAATTATTGAATCTTTCTGCACGTAACAGAAATGCACTCATATAATATGGGCACTAGGCAAGAATGCAAGGATGCAGGAATGGAGGAACACTGACGGATCTACTGAAGGCTTAATATTCCTTTGAAAATGCTAATCCGCTGTATTGTTTAATGTTCTGCTTTTCTTTTTGCAAGGATGAATTATTATTATGGTTGATGGAACATTGTAATAATTCTTTTTTGCTGGTATGGGTATGCGGCGCCGGGCCGATTCCGACTCGCCGCGCACAAAATTTTGTTGCGGCTGGGCCATCCAGACTCACGAGGATACCCCAGCATGGCTTGCCTACACAAGACCTACTAAGAGCTGGTCTAGAGTATGTGGCGGACTAATGAGAATAATTTTGTTCTGTGTGGAAAATGCAATGAATATATGCCGCGTATGCTAATAGTTATGAGTCGATTCCCGCCGACGTGACGCACGGGAAAGAATCAGAATGTACACTCGATGGACATTACGAACCTCCGTTCCTGAGAACGAACGTCCGTCCATACTACAACTACATACATAATCTCCCGGCTAGCGATGGGATACTACATTGTGATGAACATATTCATATTATGACAGATTCAATGTCCAATCGGATATGATTTTACTTTCTACCTATAACCATTTGCGCTGCGTGCCCTTTCCCCGAAGGAGTTTAGACGGTGAGCAGCTCACGTATGTGCGACGAGCGCGGGAGCGGCTCGCTTTGCTTCACGCAGACTGCTGTGCAAGCACAGTTTATATATAATATTTATTACTATAAGGGTTGTTTCTTATACTGCTACGTACTCTAAGTGTACATTATATTAACAAATTTGATATACTGCTCATCGGGAATTAATATGACGTTCGAATGCAATTGGCTAATATACAGATGGTGTTTAGAACCGCCGTACGGCTAACTTTTCTTTCCTCTGCGGGAGTGAGAGAAAGGAGGCATCAGCATATGCGGACGGCTACCACTCCTTGTTTTCTGCGCAATCCCTGCATATATACACAACATAATATTAGAAACCGAAGAAATGGGGAATACCCAAATCCAAAACCTTACATATGATGTGTTAATAGAATATAATATACGAAAAGAAAGCGCATTATAGAGTGTGTCGTCTTTTTCCTACATAATATCATTCAGCTGGACTGAATCAGTATATTCTTTTTCAGGGGACTGTCTAAAGCATCATTTAACATCAGCTCGATGGAAAACCAAATCAACGAATTATATGAAAAAGCTCGCAATCTAACATACCGTGTCAATCTGTAAGAATGTCAACTGAGTATATTTTTCCACGAGCTACCATATTTTCTTCTACTTTGAACGCGCATCTTCTGTATCAACGCATCACATTAATGACAGTTTGCGCTCACAATGATTGATTCCTATATTGCGTCGAAATCAACATCATTGAGACGACAAAATTAGTCCATGATTACGACACGCAGGAGCTGGCATCGAAGTTCGAGAACTGTTCGAGGTTCCCAACGGAACTGTCACGCTGCACCGTCCCGGGCGCGCGCGTGCTCGCCTCGTAAGCGGCCGACGACAGATTCTCGTCGGCCGCAGCAGCATCTGCCGCCTTGCGGCGAATCATACTCACTCCCTCGCGCACGCTCAGCACCACCTGTTCCACGCGTCCGTCGTTCTTCACGTGCTCGTTGAACCGGTGCAAGCGCCGGGCCCTTTGGCTTTCTTCTTGATAATATGATTAATATTCAATGAATATCTAGCATCACGCGAAATATGTATATAATCTTCCGGCTAGCGGTCGGGTTTGACGACCGACTGCCTCGCCATCACGCCACATGATCTGTACAAATACATCGACCTTTCATAAGTATAAGTATAAGAAACGTCACCCGTATTAATATGCAGCGGGCAGGTCTGTGTCAGAGCTGTTCGCCGCGTGGGCGGAGGGCCTCAGGAGTACTAAATATTATCACTTT
>Ga0099797_100733_pt1 | contig 19925 bp, 11 predicted proteins | sample Uncmet_Sort48C_1_FD_89871 | JGI IMG/M metagenome (GOLD analysis project Ga0099797, IMG submission 89871) | Marine eukaryotic communities from CALCOFI LINE 67, Pacific Ocean - C012_Sort48C_1 | ecosystem: Environmental > Aquatic > Marine > Oceanic | place: Pacific Ocean: Monterey Bay | collected...
TTCCAGATGACGGTCCGGCTGTTGTTGAGTCAAAATCTGAAATTCAGAATAAAACAGTTGGAGGTGTAACAGAGCCAGCAGCTCGTACCGAGCAAGAGACCCAGCGTTTGATTAGCGAATACGGACTCTGTCTTATGTGCAACTCTGCTCCATCGGTGATGGCATCTGTACCCTGTGGACATATTTGTGCTTGTGAAAAATGCGCCGACCAACTATTTATAAAGTCTCCGGTTTGTCCAGTCTGTCGAAAAAATCTAATAATAATGGTAAAAGAAAATGATAATGATATTATCAATCCCAATGGGTTTATGCGGGTGTATCATGCGGGAGCGACTAGTAGTAGTAGTACGGGACCTCCGACTGTATCTGAAGAAGCAAGTCCGGTGGAGCATAATTTAGAGTCCAGTCTAGTGAGACTCACTGGACCAAGAATCGTGAATGAATCCGATGATTCTGAGTAGCTTGAATTTATGGAAGAGACCGTAGAATACGTGGGATACTACTGCAGCAGAGCAATTTGAATCTTGGACGGATTAAGTATATTGAGCTATAGTTAACCTTATCCTATAATAGCCATATAAATTATGTTATATATAAATTTACGATCAGCTATTTCTTGTATCTGTTATTTATCTCTGCGGCAGTAGCATGTTGCATGCATCACTTTCAATTTACTAAAAAAATATTACGGAAACTTTGACATCTTTCAACTAGTATTGTCTATACTGTGGCACATCTATTTTAGATAAAATTCCTTAGCCTGAGTCTGTTGAACTTAGTTTATGAAATTTACTGTTTAGTGGATTATTTTATTAGGAATGTTGTGAGTCGTTTATCATTGACATTAACTGTATCATGGTCCTGTTTGAACTAGATTATCTGACTTGAGAAAGAATATTTTTTGAAAAAGGGTCTTGACATGTGCGCATTGTAAATTTGAAGGTCACTGTTAGATACTTGGCATGTTTTAGAGAGAGTATAATGAAGGTCACTGTTAGATACCTGGCATGTTTTAGAGAGAATATAAGAATGTTGTCAACAAATCTATGTTATCTATAAAAAAAAAAAAAACAGTATTAATGTAACTTCAGGTAAATTCAATTTTTGTCACAATTTAGACTCAAACCTTGACAAACCCCAATGGCAACTTGAAAACCCAGGGCCCTAATATATTAAGAATCAGATTAATATCTAGATTTAACGTGTAACTAGTTGTTTCAAACTGTTCTAAACAAGATGAAAGTTCTCAGGCCAGTAACCAAGTCTAGTATCTTGGGTTGGGTCCTGTTGAAGGAAGTTGCATCAGGGTTGTTGCAGATCATGCCTGGTCAAGAAGAAAAAGCTTCTTTTCTCGAGAAATTTCAAGCTAATATCCGGATTAACAAGAAATTAGATGGAGGACCTTTTGTGCCTACTCCTGTAGTTGCAAACAATTTGGGAAATTTGTTGAAAACACTTAGACCTCTTATCCCGTTCTGTAGTGATTTCAAGCTGTTTGACGATCAAAATAAGATTATTTTCGACAGCGTTGTTGACACAATAAGAACACCACCAACAAGGCACCACCAACAAGAGCCTTTCAGCCAGAGCCTAAGAACATTTGTGGGTTTTAAGTTTTCCGGTCACGATGTCGATCTAGGAATCCTTTTTAGCCCAGTTTTCTCAGCAGATTTTGACATTGCTGGTGAACTGCGTAAATATAGGACTCTTGCAATCAATAGTAACGGAAAGCTAGTAGATTATCCTCATATTTACTCAGTCCATAAGTACTTCGTGCCGTTTGCCCAAGACATGCAACGATGCTTTGGTAATGGCTTCCATTCGGATTTTAGCCCCACTAACAATAGCCACTTGGTTATTAAAAAAACTTCACAAGTTCAACTTATGAATTCAGAATCACTGTCAGATTGGATTGATGTAGAAAATACATTCGAAAATTTACGGAAATTGATTAGTCTAGGTTCCGGTACTATAGAAGAAGAACTTAAAAGAGGTTCCGTATATATGCGAAAATGGGCCCAGGGTAATATGATTTTAGCGGAGACAAAGCCTGAAAGAACATATGAAGAATTTCAAACTGTTTTTTTCCAAGCGGGCAGCAGTTTGAAACAACTGATTAAAACAGAACTGGCTCATGGATCTCATAAGCAATTCTTCACGAGCATCGATGACAATGATCAAGAAACCTTCGATAATGCTGATTTTGAGAACTTAAACATAGGTGCCATCACAATACAATTTCCGATGGCTATGTCATTTGGTAGCCATGATTATGATGCCAGAAATGATATGATTTATTTCAGTATTCGCGCTGATCATAATAGTAGTAAAAAGGACTCTTGGGTCCCGGTGGGAAAAAGCACGTTTTACCAATTACAGTTTAAAACTCGTTCGTGAGTTGCAACTGTGGTGGGAACGTAGTAATAAGTAAAAAGGATTTTTTTTTTGAAATTATGTTTAAACTTGAACCATTTCAATGAGATACATGCAGCAGTCTGAGTCTGTACCCAGGCTTTTGCAATTTATTGCATAGTATCTCTTGCACTATGTAAGTTTGACATTTGGGGGGTGGTGGGTGCCAGACTAATGATTAAAAGCGGTGGGTAGAATTATATAATGTATCCTGATAGTGGCAACTTTAAGCATGTGTAGATATGTGTAGATACAAGCTAGAATCGACAGTACTAACATAATTAAAGACAAAATATTAGCTGTATGAATCGTCCTCCACGTCTCTTCCTACCGAAATGAAAGTTCCAGTCATATAATGATCGCGTGACGCTAACATTGTTAAATTGATTACCGCTGTCTCGATGGAACCCCCACTGTATCTACCAGGTCCGTTCAGAGCTTTTCGCACGATTTTTAGCATATGGTTTCGACTCGGGCTTCCCGGAAATATTCTGGTTTCAGGAACGAAGTACCTCTTGATTAAGTAGACTACCACATTAGTGTTCGTAGTATATTCATTCCAATAGGGTGACGGACCATGCAATATAGGACCCTGAGATTCACCTGATCCTGATGAATCACCAACAAAATCAAGGTGCTCTTCTGGACGATCATTGGGTCCGAGTGGGAAATATAAATTTACATCATTATTAATGTCGTGATTTATATCAAGTCTGGTTGAGTTCTCATCAGAAGGACCTGGTGGGGAATTATTTGATATAAGTTCTGGCAACTCGGTGTTAGATTCATGAGATTCAGTGTGGTGAGCGTCGTGAGAATTTATGTCATTGTCAGGACAGTAACCACTTAAAGTGCGCCAGACCCAGACGGTAGATGATCCACCTTCATTGTTTTTAAAGGGATATAAAGTAATTGGATTTCCATCTCTGTCGGTAGAAGACATTCCGATATCTCGATGAACAAGTGACGGTCTACTAATACCATCCGGACCAATTTCCGGAGGTCCTTCAAATACAGCTGTGATTCTCGGACTGCCTGTTTCGGGATCGAAAGAGAGTTCTGCACCTTCGTAGGCAATATTATCCAAGTTAATATTATTGGGAAGTGTCGGACGATTCTGATTTAAATCAGAATTCTGTTGTTGTTCAGTGCATTGATGACATTGATAATCTGATTCAGTTTCACGAACAAGATGGCCATGAATTGGACAAAACGGATCAATCTCATTTATATTAATAAACTGGTGATCACGGAAAAAAGAATTATATTGAAAATTGGAACAGTGTGGATCAACGCACTCAGAAGAATCTTGGCAGAAACCATGCATGTGAGTAACTGCGTAACCGGCTAAAGGAATGAGCCCTAGATTCAAATTTAGATGGATCATCATCTGAGGAAGCACCTGAGCTGGACAGGGCAAATTATACTGTGGCACAGTGCCAAAATCTAAATTTGGGTCATGATTCAACGTCAGAAAACCAGGACTGTTTCTAGCTGTCTTCTTTTGATTACTATTAGAAACTGGAGGAGCTCTCAACGGAAGTCGTAAATTAGAAGTCGCCGCGCCTGGCCCAGTGGTCAAAGAAACCTCACTATTAACTCTTTCAGAATCAGAATCTTCTTGTTGTACAGTAGTACTGAGAGGCTCAGGCTCATTGAGACTTTCTAAATTTGACAAATTTGAAATTGCTGACTGCCAAGAGCTACTACTACTAGCTGCAGGGGACTCCGAAATTTCAACGTCGTCAGATTTAATACGGGTTGGAGAAGTAGCCCTATCCATTTGAACCAGTAAACCAACGGCGGGCTCAATTTTTGTCTGAAGAGTTAATAACGCGACAAAGGGAACATTGATGTAACACAATAATATCCTGCTCGAGAATAGAAACATTTTTGATTCTTTTGGAATCTTTTTTCTAATTTATTTGAAGCTTACTTTAAATTATTTCAATGGTACTGGACCTAAAATTTAAACGATTAGCCTGTTTCCGATAGAATAAGATTAAACAATGAAATAGGGCTCAAGTTACATGAGAATTTCAGTTAAAAGAATACGGCAACAATATTTTGGAAATCGCGATTCGCAAAAGAGAAAATATTTTTTCATATTATTGTCCAAACGTTCTAGAATTTTGATTGTGTCTGGAAAACGCGGTTCTCTTCGCAAAACTTATATCAAGGTCCTACAGTCATAATTCTGATTCTCTCTGAAACACATCAAGTAGTTTTAAGAACATTTTCGTACTAACAGTCTTTTCCTTTTTTTTTGCTCCCACTGAATGAAGACTGCCAATATAATTTATCTGTAACTATTAATAATTAACTAATTCTATTCTATAATTTATCTATCATTGCTATATAATTACATAATCATCAGACTACCAGTCTCTCATAACAATTAGGAATAGACTAATAGTAAATCTAAATCTCATATTACTATCTTAGACTCAATACCACTTCAGTCTTCACCCCACCCTTGTCAATTTGGCATCCATATGTGCAAATTCTCTTCCTTTTACAAGATTCCACACCGTTAAGGCACCCTGCGCGATCACCACCACATGGCTGCTCAGCGAGTGTCTCCACATGTCTATCGGGATTGGGGAGGTTGCGAAAATCAGGAAAGAATTAACTCTTGAGCTTTGCTGTGATATATAGGTATTGGATGTGCCAAGAAACTCGGTGAAGACCGGATGTAAGTTGTTTTGATCATCTAATTCCAAACCCACTTTTATCTTACTTCTTGTTTCCTCCAACTCATCTGCGCTCGCTAGATGGGTCATGTTTCTGACGTAGAAGAAGAGTTGGAAAAAGACAAACCCCAGAAATCCCATGGCCTTTTTCCGTCGAGTCTTGCGGTCAATGATGAGAAAACCATCGACCGCCCCAACACCAATAGCGATGATCAAAGCTGTGAAAATATAATTTAGTTGCAGCAAAAATGCCTGAAACGGGGTGTAAGCAGTTGGGAGGGAGGAGAAATCATACTGAGAAGAAAATCCTGACGACTGTATCAACCTCTCTACCTCACTCACCGCCTCCTGGTACAACCCATAACACCCAACTGTGGTTACACAACGACTCAGAAAGTACCTCAATGCCATAATCATGATCAGGATGAATCTGGATCTCTTCACAGACATTTTGAAGAGAGGGAAATAAATCCCGCAAGCGAGCAGATAAAACGCCGCTATCTTCACGAACAGAGAGACGATAAGGTTGGCGTTGGAAAAATTGAGTTCGGTTTTGCAATAAAAAGGAATTTCAGTGAGAGTAGCTTGGATGACTTGTTGGCTATTATTTGTATTTGAAGAAGACTTCGTAGTCACAACTGTGGGCCTGGCATAATCATTATTAGCAGTACTACTATTTCCCCCTACAGTATTAACCAACAAGTCTGCCACTTGTTTGAGTCTCGAAACGTAGTACTCTGAATTTGAACCCAGAGAATAATTACCCTCAACTCCCCCCATCTCCCTCACCAATCTATTATATTCCTTTAGAGCCCATCCCTCTCTCCGCTCTGCATTATCATTTCCGTCCTCTTCGTCCCCTAAAAGTGGATATTCCGACACTCCCAAAACCCCAAGATTGATCCATATCGCTCCTTGTACCACAACCAACAAGCTAAACATGTGCCAGAAAGTCAGTTGTTTACTGACGTATTTTTCAGCCAATCCAGTTCCAGGTCGGTCGGAGGAAAACAAGTGGTATTTACGGGGCAAAAACGAGCCACCAGATAGGATGATAGGAAGATTTTCGTCGGGAATAGTGAGAGTACAATGGGTAACACCCTCTATTTCTCTCATGCGAGTGGAGATAGAGGATATCTTATGCTTGACAGAGGTGAAAACCTGACCGAAACTAGTGCGTCGTTGACGTTGGCCCGACTCTGACGTACTACTGCGATGATGATTCACAGCAACTTGTAAAGGTTCAGCCGATTCAGTACCACCAGTAGTAAGATCAGTGACACCACCCTGATCCTGGGATCTAGATTCCAATCCAATAATTGTATTAACTCCACGACCACCACCATCCTGACTCTGAGACTTTTCAACAGTACTAACATGACCAACATTCCGCTTCATCGATTGTCTTCTTTCTGATTTAATTTTCATCACCGCATTTATCGGCACTGCAGCCAGTGCGCTGGCAGGATTAGGCAACAAACTGTTACTTGGAAGAGGTGCTAAGCCTAAGCCAGGGCCTACTCCACTAGCACTACCAACGGGACCAATACTCGTCGTCGACTTCAATGACCTGCTATGGTGAGTCACTGCAGGGAGCTGATTCTGCTTGGAAAGTCTAGAAGAAGGATTTTTGGTTACTCCATTGGGACTTGACGCAGTAAAACTGTTATCATGATTCAAATTATTTGCAACAGTTGGTACAACTCTCTCCATACTTTTTCGCCGTTGACCAGTTAATACTATGTCACCAGCCTGACCAATGTTATTTACTATTTGTTTCATAAGACCCATACTGCCAGGACCTGGCTCAGCTGCTGCGCCACTGGAACTTAAGGTGCTATCAACATTCTTTACACTAATCATGTGACCAAAATTTTTCGACCCTGATACGCTTGATGCTACACTGGTAGGGTCCGGGATTACAACCGCAGTACTATTTTTACTCTTTTTATTCGCTGACATCAATGATTCCATCGTGGATTTCCTGAATTTCGCGAACATATTTCTATTAGGGTTGTTACAAAAACAGTTTCTTTCTTCTTCCGGTGTTGCTCGCCTTACTTCCGTCGACAAAATAAAAAAATCATCTCCAGAAAAGTAGGTTCTTAATATATGGATTGTTTGAAACAAAATCAGGAGATTACTGCCCATTTCATGTTCATCATAGGACATCGGATGCGTCCAGAGCCAGACACGTTGTTTGTTGGGACGCGTTTTACGCAAGTGGACCAAGTCTAGTAAGATTCTACTACTAGATTCAGAATTACTAATTATATCTTGAGAGGTCCAAACCACTTCTTCCTCTTCATTCCTAACCATATTCATTCTCTGTGTGAAACGCGCGAAATAAGAGAAAAGAAAATAAACACCAACCACAATAGCGACTGCGACTTTGGTACGTAGATTGGATTGAACGGAGTCCGAAAAACCCAGACACCAGCCAACCGCGAAGGCTAAGACGATGTAGGACATGAAACAAGCGAACTTCGAGAAATGAGAACAAATGCTTGGGTCGGAGAGGAGAGGATACTTCGATTCATTGTCTGATAGTTCTAGGGCGAATTGGTGGGCTTTATCCAGACATTCCGTTTCGCTTATGAAAATAGAGAGATAGAAACGGAGAGAAACTATCATGAAAATCCAAGGCTCGGCGTATTTAAGCATGAGTTGCTTCAGAATCGGCAGATACATGTCGTGGCCATAACAGGCTAAGCCAATAAACACCGTGATGGCATTTGCTATCCGATAAGAATTCGAATAATAAGGGCCGCGAAAATCGAAACAGTGTCTCTCCAAGAATTCAGATTCTGAACTTCTATTACTATCACTTAGAGATTTAAATTTAGCCTTTTCCAGAGCTCTCTGTTCCTCATAAAGTTTCCTCATCTCATCCACACTAGAATAATCTGTCCAAATTACCGACATAATGACACTCAAAACCGAAGTGAACACCACGATTCTTTTCCCCCTTGTCGCAATAAACGGATGATACCACAGGAAATACCCCGACAATTCGATCGGAAAGGGGGATACCGCGGGCACGAGGACAAGCCTGGTCTCTAGACCCTCTAGAGGTCCTATTATGGGAGGAGGAGGAGGAGTATCTGTATCATTAGTCGCGACCGTGACGGCGTTATCATTATTAACATCTAGACCTATTATGGGAGGAGGAGGAGGAGGAGTATCATTTTTATTTTCGGTCTGAACTTCATCTGAAATTTCATAGGTTACATACTCTTCAGGCTTGGAATTGATAACAGTGATGGATTTTACACCGTCTGTTTCTGTAGTTGGCACTGTAACCACTGGAGGTCCTGCCGCTGGACCTGCTAGATCTTCAGAAGGCTGAGGCTTATTATCATTGGAAGTCTTCTTGCTCAATGTGCTTGATGACGAATTACCGCCGTCACTAGAGGCTGTCATTGTTAAATTAGTAACGTTTTAATCTGTTAATATTATCTACAGTATTAGTTTAACTCGTATTTACTATTAACTATCTCATTCTAATTTAGTCATGTAACAATATCGACACACATTATATCCATAATACCATTATGAATGTTTCTTAAAACAAACTATATTACAGTCTATTACAGACGCAGACTAAATTTACCCCAATTTATCAGAACTGAAGACAGATCATTGTAATATAATACCTCACCCTAGCGGTGAATTCGTGAACATTATTTACAATGTACTACAGTAATACAGAAACAAGGTCTGGGGAAATTAGAGCTGTTCGGTTGAATTATGGAAAATGGAATTAAGTTCAAGTTAAGTTACAATCGAAGTTTAGGGATTCCGACTTACTCTGACTGATTTTGTCTTCGAACGAGTCATTAAACGAGCCGGTGAGAGTACAAGAAAGAAATGCAATTTGGAAAATTCTTTCTCCCTCAAATTCCATTTTTGTGCCAGCTAAAGATTCTGCGAAGGCTTTTGGATTTCTTTTTTTTTTATTTTTTTTCGTCCTAGGACGTTGAAATTTTACCAACACTCATTGAGACTGACAACGATGGAAACAAGGCCAGAAATCTAAAGGCTAACCGTTATACTCTGAAACTTTCCTATTAACCTAATTTAGGGACGCTAATATTAGACTATGACTAGACAGAAAAGGTAAACTTAAATTATATCAGCGTTCTAATTCAAAGATATTGTATCGTGCCAAATGAGATGACAGAACGTAGTAATACCTATAATCACTACACAAATTCATCATTTCAATTATTGCCAACTTCCTAAATATAATCATTATTTACTTCGGATTCCACACATTAGTACGATTCTTAGACTTATTGCCTCTGAGACTGTAAATCTTAGACTTACTAGTAGTACCCTACTATTCCATTTTCACTACCTCCCCCACTGCGTGCCACTTCGTCACCTCCAGGATTCTCACTGGGTAACAGCAACCCAGCAAACTGTCATCCCTTGGTACCACGATCTTTATATGTTGTTTCGTATGTCCGATGGTCTGTTGGATCTTCTTTTTACTGTTAATTTCTGTGTCCGAAAACCACACTCTACGCAGCGGTGGGAGATTCTTAAGACTGGAAACCCCGGTGTTGGGGTCAAGGAGAATGTCAGATTGTGATATTAAAGTAGTATTGGAACTATCGGAATTAGTCTTATTATTTTCTTCTTGTTTTGTTACGGTTGACAACGAATGACAAGTTGATTGCAGACTTGACATAGATTCCGATGGACTCACTGCTGCTGAGACAGATTCTTCTCCGTGCACACTGTTGGTATCATCGGTGTTGTTCCCGGCTGTTTGGGATTCCTCCTTGATTGATTCCAACGGTAGTGGATCTAACAGCCAATTATTTGTTTGGTAGTCCAAAAATGTCTTGGTTACCTCGCTAGAACGTTTCTTCACCACGTTGGTGGGAATTCTTCTCTTCTGAAATTCTTTTCCAGCGGCCATGGTGCCGGGACGTGGGTAAAACTGAGAAATATTCACGATAGGGAAACGGAATTTCTTGATGAGGGCGAGAGTTTTTTCATGAGATGAATCTTTTTCCCCGGGAAATCCACAAATTATATCAGTTGCGAGAGTAATTCTTGGACGTATCTTTAAAAGAGTTTCGCACATACGAGTGAAAACTTGAGCTGTGTATTCTCGGTTCATACCCTTATCAGCCAAACTGGTGGATAAAAGAGGGTTAGTATTAGCACCCTCGCCAGAATTATTTTTAGCTAAATTATTTGCCGGTTCTGACACAAACTCCCCTTCTTTTTTCCCTCCCACCAAAACATCGTCGCAACCACTCTGTACTGGAACATGCAGAAATTCAAACACGTTCGGATGTCCCAATATCTCACCGATCTTTTTCGCGTGCCTGGCCATGTAGGGCGGATTCGTCATACCCAAACGGAGCATACCTGACTTCCGTCCGTTGTTCTCGATGTCTTGCGGAATTAAGGGGAGGAGAGCCTCGAGGAGAGTTACGATGGTAGTTTTTACCTTTTTCCCATTCTCCAGGATAGTTGGGGGGAGATCGAGACCGTAAGCACCAGTGTCCTCGGAAGTGAGCCAAACCTGTTTGGGGAATAATTTTGAATAATTTTGAAACATAGTTAGTAGCATAGAATGGTAAAAAATATATATAGTGTCAATTTCTAGATTTTTAACTATAGATCATTGCGGATGGACTCATTTATCAGCGGATAACATTATCTCCTGTTTGTGACACACCACCTGCTGTCATATTTTGCATAAAATTATCACTTTGCTACTCAGACATCTATACTATACTATAATGTCACAACAAAAAGATGATCTGGATAGCATCAAAATGCAACATTTTAGTCATACAACGGAGTGATTAGAGATTGCGGAACAAAGAGTCGTAGCCAACATGCTATTTACGTTAGCAAGCTGAATGATTTGACAGTGGAGGAACAGGAGAAGATGGCAGTAATGCTAAGCGAAAACGCTTCCGCGGTAAAGCCGCCAAAATTAATCGCGGAGACTGCTAAGAGTAAAGGTGGAGAGAAATAAATCAAAAATAATAATGAGGTTTTTGGTGGCTTGACAATTATTTTTGCGGGCTGTGATAAACAGATAGCATATGTGATTAATGCTGAAAATTATGAAGAAGTGGCTTTATCACCGCGCAGACGACAAAAATATTGTTGCACAATAAATTTACACAAGGAACGAATACTCCACTAGTATTATTTCAGCAAATTATGGACCTTTAGGGCAGTTTGGAAGTTAGTACAAGGTTGGGAAGGAGTAGATTTAGGAATTGTGCAGTAGAAGAGAGTAGAAGTCTTAACGGATTTATTGAAAAATGTAAATCTATAAAAGTAAATTTACAGTATGAAAAACTACATAGCTTGGTACTACAAAAAGCATTTACTCCACTAGTACTCGATAGTACGAAGCCGAACCATCTAGCTCCGAAATTCGAAAAGTTGTGAACTCCTTACGTAGCGTTAGGTGGCTTTAGGATTTGTGGGAAAACAGTGAGACAGAGGGAAAATATCGATATGAGGATAATGGAGGAGGACTATTCACAAAGAGGAGGGAAGACAAAACCAGATTTTTCACTAACGGATTGCACCAAGTCTCTGATGATGCCCACGTGGGTCCTGGTGGGGTTAACCCCAACAGGTTCCCAGTCTCCAACTTAGTAGGAAATCGAAGGGCCAACGCGTTGGACCCGAGGGGTTTATATGCAGATGGGACATTTGTGGGCCGTAATGTTGATGGATTACTCCTTCCCAGCCGCAAAGAGAATGATCTCACGAGGGGGATGTTCGCATTTAAGAATGTGCACGACTTCCATAGGGAATTGCGAGAACCGAACCCTATTCACCAAAAGCCGGGATTAGGAGGTCCTAATGAAAGAGGACCGAGTACAGTTTCGGGGCCTCCGAGGGCCGGAGACAGCCAGTCCTCTAAAAAATTCGGCAATTATATAACGATAAAACTCCAAGAACAATGGACGAGCTACTGGCAACGTCCGGGGGCCATCCTAGTTATGCGGGGTGGCCCCCTGGAACAAAAAAGTGCGGCAACTATATAACGATAAAACTCCAATGGAGACGCAAATTTCCGTCAGTAATATCTGTAGAAGTAAGAACCACCACAACGCCACCGAACGTATGGTAGAGCTTGCCCACGACTGTAGACTTAATTGTTCAAAGTCTACTATCCTCCAGAACCAAATGCCGTCTTTGCCAACTCCTAGTCCCCCAACGAAATATAAAGGCGCAGGATTATGCGGATCTGCAGAATAAACAAGCTCAGGCGGGATGGGCTAATGCGATGATTTTAAATTGGAGGGAAGGGGTTCACTTAGCGGTATTTGATATGTAATTTGATCCCTCACTTGGCACCGTGAAAATCTTGGAAAGATTCACGCTGGCAGCCGATCCCCTGAATGGTCCAACCCAAACGAGAAATCGGTATTCTTATCTTTTTTATCCGAACTACTAGTTTTTGAGCAAATTTTAAACTTAAGTTCTTTACTGCACAAATTGGTTCCGGACCTTTTGTATACTGCAGTCCTGGCGTTGTCGCGTTGTAGTCATTAATAGACGGCTTAAAAGTGGGAGGCTGGAAGGGAAATATCAGTGGAAAAAGGAACCACGTCAACATGTCCCTTCTCATCGGTCAGTGCCTTAGGAATGACAGTAGCAGTCTCACTAGTAGTAGGTTTTCCGATATCAGTCCAATTCCAGTCCGGAACCCAAGCGATTCCATCGACCTCGAAGACGAGCCTGATAGTCTCGTCAGAATCCGACGATACGAGCTTAGGGAAGCGCGTGCACGCGGTTCACCGGAACCGATTAGACTGTACCGCAGACAACGGTACGACAAGTACGGTCGTGAATTATCTGATTCCAGTTTTGAATCTTCTGAACCTGAAGCTTCTGAACTTGAATATGCTCCCAGAGAGCGCCGACACCTTGATGCTAAACACAGGGTAGAACCGGTGGCTTGGTGGAGGACAATTCAAGAAAGTCTGTCGGCGCTCGCGGACGAGATGCGGTTAGAATCATCCTCAATGTCGATTCAGGAATTTGGACAGATCCTCGAAAAAAAGGCGAAACTGATCGAGAAGACGCTGGACGACTACAGTTATTTGGGACATCGAAAAACTGCAGCAAAAGAAATGCCACGACACCGAACTATTTACCGACGCCGTACGCCAATTTCAGGCTAAAATCCATGCTCGTGCATGGCTAATAACGGTAGAAAATTAAATTGCCTAATTCACGATTCGGAGCTGTTTTTGTCCATTAGCGCTGTACCAACCGAATGACGATGAATTTGAAAATTTGCTCATTGCACATGATCATTCACGGGAACATTGTGTGTTCGTTAGAGATGAGACCTTAGAACAAGGAGTGCAACAAGAATGAGGCTCAGTCGCTGAAAGATAAAGGAAAGAGACCAGCTGATGAGATCCATGCGCACGAAACTCGGCCAAAAGCAGAAATTATGTTGTCTCAGAGCAAGTGCAGAGGCATTTATATTACTCCGTCGTTTCCCAAAAGTTTTCTGAGCATAGTTTCCATCCCACCCATCAGGATATTGCTAGAGCTACCATCGAGGTGGCTCAGCTAGTTAACGAGCCACAGAGATCAATTTCGGTTCTCCAACAGCAAAACAGCGCAAGTCACCATGTGTCGACTGAAGACAAAGACTCTCTAGTTCGAATCCGCAAAGAAAGAGAGAGGTTCAAACAACAGGCACACGATCTCCAGGTGAAAGTACTGCGTTCTTATTGTGGAAAAAGTCCCATGTTCCCGAAGATTATGGAGTTGCGCCGAGGTATTCTGTTGAACCAATCCGCCGATAAGACTAAGCAGTGCAGCAACATCACTCCTTCGCCCCATACTAAAAAAGCTAAAAAAGGCGTGACTGGTGGGCCTGCGCACCTGGCCACCAAGGATGATTTTGATCATAGGGCGCCTTTATGCGACTTGGATTTAACACAGGCCGAAATCTTACTTTAATAATTATGCAGAGATTCCACTCGTCATCAAGTATAGACTCCCGTCGACAATGTCTCCCACGTGTGGGACCGAACAAAAGAATAATGATATGTGGGAAAGTCATTGCCCCTGATTATTGTCCATCTTTAGTTATCTCTCCTTTGTGCTGTCGTCAAAATCCGCGCTACGGTCAGAGAGCGGGTGGTATTCTTTGATGTTCGTCGCTTCTTGTTGTTCTTGGTCGCCACTCCTTTGGCTTGTTTCTTGCGAGACGTGTTCGTCACAGCTCGTCCATTGACACAGAGAGCGGATCTGCTCCTTGGGTTTATTACAGCATGCTCATTTGTGCAGGCATATTGACGAGGATGCAGCAGCAGCGCACTGGGTTTAAAGAATGCATAATAATAATATTTGAAATCCAATAGGCTATGCCCAGTGACAGTGACGAGGTTTACGTTTACGCTTGACCTAGAAAAGAAAAAAATAGGAACCCCCAAAGACTTCTCCAATGTCTCCACCATAGATCTATTGTGAATACTACGTCGTTGAAACAAATTAAAACAGGTCAAAGTCTCGATATGGTTCCGACTATAGGAAATACTCTCAACAAGTACGACTGTCAGTCGGGCGAACCTTCACTGCGGCGTGGCTGACTAAATTTCAGCGGTAGAAAATACTCTCAACAAGTACGACTGTCAGTCGGCGATACTATGTTATTTGTCCTAAAACCGGACCGATCAGTACAGGCTGCGGGGGAAGTATCCCGGTGGAGGGGTCCGGAGTTTTCACTCGTGCCAGATCCCTAGCATGCCATTTGCAAACATTGGCAAGATCATTCAGATAATAACTCCGACACTGCCTCCGACTATAACGATTGTGTATTTAACAGTGCATTAGTTCAACATCATTCGTCCCGCAGCCCCATAATTACCATTGTCTTTTCTCACCCACGCTCAGCGATGCATCTCAATCCCTCACTCACCCCGACCGACATGCAATACTTTATTCGTCGCAACTCTTCCTTCGGTGCATTCAGGCCGGGCAACGATCCAGAAATGCTGTGCACTCAGAGGCTCATGATACATTACCGGAACAGAGAGGACCCCATAGCAAAAACAACCAAAACAAAGTCCGATATAGCGGAACTTCGTGAACTCTCCTCGTACATCATTACTACCATGGGCGCCTTGCGAAGCCCGACAGGCGACGAGGGTTTTTTTGGATCTAGACAACAATGAGTAAGAACATTCGAACTATGTGATTCTAATGATCCTGGTAAAAGAGGGGGATTTTGCGGATGGTGCGGCAATCGTCATAAGACCGCCAGCGCCAATTGGAGCTTCTCCGAGGCGAACGACTTCGGTCGTACGGAGAAGGCGATGGCTACAATAGCCAAACATGGCTTAGTGTTAGTAGGGCAGGTAAAGTGGCACTCCGATCAATTTGAAATATCGGATCCGACCGCGAGTTAGTTTCTGCGCTAATGCCGATGCATCTCTATATCTTCTTCTAACCGTCTCCAGCAGACCTCCAAAAAAGTTGCTATAAATTTTGGAAGGATAGTGCAGTCGAAGAAGTTATTTAGGCGGTGGAACTGGAAAGTAATCCGGTTTATATGTTTCACGAGTAGCTGAAAATGGTCAGAGAAAAGGCGCTGGAAAAAGTAGGACCCAAGTTGCTCTTATAGGTGAGAAGAACTATTTCCCCAGTCATAGGCCGAAATTTCGACCGTTTTCTTCTGTAACTCCTCCACTCAGTGTTAAATTTAGCACTGACTGACAACATTGGAGAGGACACCGCGCGCCCGCAGTTCAACCCCCAAGATGTGTAGTTCTAACTAACATCGAACTCGAGGAATGCAAGCAGAAGTCCATCAAGATTTCCGAGCATAAATAAGTCGATGAAAGTCTCCAAACCCCAATTTATACAAATTACAAACACATCAATTTCACAAATCAATTCAAATATTACCTGTTGCACCCCTTCTCCAAACGCCATTTTCACTCGTCTCGCAATTTGTTCCACAGGATAACTCCTCAAATCCCCTCTCGCAAACTTAGTCTTACAATAAGTACAGCTTCCCAAACACCCTGTGTTTATCGCAATTATCTCCACAAATCTATTCTTCCTCACTTTCGGCAACATCAAGTCCGGTAATGCCGGTGCTTGCTTCATCGGATCCTCCAAAAAGTCCATAAAAAACACTTTGTTTCCCATCAGACAGCTCTCTACCGCCTCCACTATCTTAGCGGTATAACTCAACCCCACGATAGAAACGTTTGTTTTTTCCAAATTCTTCACCAGCGCCGGATCAGCCTGGGACACACACCCAGTCAGAATCACGGGTTTCTTCCGTCTAACCGCCACGTCTCTCACTAAATTCACTGCTGCATCCTGACTAGGATTCTTCACGGAGCAACTATTCACCACGATACAATCCGCCTCTTCGAGTTCATCGGATTCTCCCACGCCCTTGCCGGAGAGAATGGTATAACCAGCTTGGGTTAAGAGTCCCAACATGATCTCGGAATCAGAAATGTTGTGGGAACAGCCGAAGGTTCTGAGCCAGACCTTCGCGTTACCGGGAGAATGATAGAGAGTGGGGTTGTTACGTTTGGAAATATTCTTGATGGCTGCGGTGTTTGTTGAACTGGTGGCAGAGGAAGTGCCAACAAGTATCTTCTGAGTGGGAGCCTGAGGAGACGTAGGTTTAGAAATTGAATTATCGTCATTGCAACAACCACCGCCGTTTCCAGCGCTGCTGCCGCCGCAACAGCCTGAGTCGGTGGAATTGGTATTACTATCGACGTTGCTCAATGACGCATTAGGTGGCCCAGGAATACTACTATTATTTCCACTACTTCCACCTCCACCACACCCACCTCCACAACACTCCCCCGCATTAGATTCATCTACAAAATTGTCAATAATTTCCGGTGGAGGCAATCCTCCCCCAAACACGACTCCCTCTTGATTACACGTCGTATCCGAGCTGATTCCGACAGCCATATTCGAATTCAACACACCTTCATCCGATTCATTGTCAATATTTTCATTTTCACCGTAATCTCCATCTGTTAAATTATTCCCCTCCTCTTCCTCTTCTGTTTCAGGACTTTTCGTCTCGATAGTATCCTCGTTCTCGTTCAGATCATCTTCATCCTCATCTTCTTCAAATTCCTCTTCTTCCCCCTCTTCTTCCAGCAAACCGATCTCTCTATCCAGCATTCTCCGGCCTCTCTCATCCTCACTCGACAAATAAAACGACTCCGACTGCACCTCATCTTGTCGGTCATTATCTAACGGGCCGCCGTCGGAAGATTCACCCTCATCGTCGGAATCATGATCAGGTGCTGAATTAGACTTATTTGACTTATCAAAGTTCTGAATATCATCCTCATCATCGTCATCATTATCCTGATTCACAGCGAAGGCCTCTATGATGTTGTATTCCTGAAACACGTTCGGATTCTTGATGTTCTCCATATCCTCATCGGAATTCGACTTGGAATGATTACCGTGATTACCGTGACCATGACCGTGTGAATGATTGTGATTATGTCCTCCGTCAGGTCCTAAATTCCTTGACCTCGCTCTATTTTGCGGCTTGTGGGAGGTCAAAGTCGCGTGACCTGGAACCGCCGTACTACTAGAACCAAGTCCACCTGACTTTGCATTACTTGTCGGCACTTTACCACCTTTTACACCTTTGGACCTCGACGACGAACTGTTACTTCCACCATTGCCAATATTTTTCTGAAGTTTCTGGATCTCCTTTTGACTTTCCTGGAGATGCTTCTCCAAGGAAGAAATCTTCTCCATTAGTTTTAGAGTTGTTACGTCGTTCTTAGACTTTTCTTCATCTGAATTATCACTTGACAAACTCCAATAATATTTCAGAGCAGCATAACTCGCAAGCGCACTGACAGAGCAGAAGACACTCGTTCCGACTAGAAAAGAAGATGATGATGATGAAGTTGAAGAAGAAGTTGACATTATTTGTCGTGACTCGTGATAGACTTAGGTTTTAATTATAATATTATAGACTTAGTACGGTTATTTGCTACTACTTATTAATAATACCTAGTCTAAGCCGTCTCAGATTGAAACTAATTGATTTTTTCTTGGGCTAGGTTGAAAAATAACCTGGATTAGTTACGGTTTTAATTTGAGAAATGTGGATCAATGATGCTGCAACGCGTAGTTTATAACCATCAAGATTGAGGAAAGAAAATGAAAAATTTCTTGTAGGAAAGCATTTGGTAAATAGGGTGAAAAACTAACTGTTTGGAAATCATAATAAAAGATATCTTCGATGAAAATATTTCGCAACAATTTTGACAATAATTATGATTTGTCGCAAAAACTTTATCTTGAGACACCTAAATGAGAACATTCCTTAGAGCCAATTGCTGCGCCTTTCAATTATAGCGCTAGATTTGTTACAAGTCTCATAAGGAAGGTTTTGTATCTTGATACTACAATGGACTATTTTTATACAGAGGGATTTATACAACAACATAATGATCGAGTATTTGATACGTAGTATACAATCTGGGAAAGGTGCTAGTCTAATTGGGGTAAATTCCCGCTACATATTATGATTTGAGCTGGTCTCAATAACAAACATTTAATGGTGGTCAACACAAATGGTTGACGAAATGATTATAATACATCATCATATTTAATATTGCATTGTAAACTGAATCAACTTGTATACGTTAAAAACTTGATAAAAACCATCTTAAATGCTACCAGGATAATATTATATGAACTCGTTCAGTGGACCAACTAGATCCATTTTGCAACATTTCTCGCGTCACCGTCCCTAGCACTGCGCAGAAAATTACTGCACTTAGCGTCGGATTCTGGCGAGTCTAGAAAACTGCTCAAAGACCACCCTACGGTACTAGCACCATCTTGATAGCCTTGAGAGGAATTCTTCTGAGAATCGACGTTGATAATATTCATATTAAAGTGTAACCACATATTCGTTACGCTGGTCATAATTTCCGGAATCGCGTCAACTAACATCGGTGTTGGTCTATCGAATATTCGAGACACCAACGATGGTTGCTTATCTGCATGAAAAACAGCTCCTTTCTCCAACAAAACTGTAGAGACTACGTTATGATGATGTTGAAACTGACTAGCAGTTGCGGACTCTTTCAAAAAGTCTGACTCTGACATTGTGTTTTCTAATTTCTGCTCATTTCGTACCGTAATTACATCGCCAATGAGTTTCAGAAAAAATCCCCCAGCGAAAAAAATCAGAAGACAGGCTCCGATCGTCCAGCGTGTCGGCCCCTGACATTGTTGAGTCTTACTAATACTAAGACTAGACTGATTCTTACTATTAGACTGTATACTACTAGACTGATTCATAGTCTCTTCTCCTCTTTTCTTCCTCCCTCTCCCTATCAATTCCTTCTCTTTACTCAATCTATATTCCCGTCCAAATTCTAATTCCAAATACAATCCAACCCCCACCATCGCCAAACCCAAACCCATCAACTGACCCCAATGCACAAAAGTTTCTCCCAATATTAGCCAGCCGCCCAGCATAAAACTTCCTCTGTACAGATAGCCCAACATCTGGATCCATAATACGTCGGTGTATTGCGATAATAGAGCTTGGATGTAGATAAAAAACATGGCTGAAGTAGAATTAATGATGAGGAGAAGAAGAGTATCGGTTCGCGGATTAATGAAAGAGAAGGGAGCTGTAACTGTATTGGTGGATATTGATTTAGAATCGTCATTGAAATTATTTGCATCATCTGAAGGATGCATCAAATACTTGTACTTGAAATCGCTATTGCTAGTACTACTCCCATAATTGTAACCATACGCGGCTGTAGA
>Ga0099797_100734_pt1 | contig 19850 bp, 22 predicted proteins | sample Uncmet_Sort48C_1_FD_89871 | JGI IMG/M metagenome (GOLD analysis project Ga0099797, IMG submission 89871) | Marine eukaryotic communities from CALCOFI LINE 67, Pacific Ocean - C012_Sort48C_1 | ecosystem: Environmental > Aquatic > Marine > Oceanic | place: Pacific Ocean: Monterey Bay | collected...
GGCGCTTTGGGAGCTTAATTTGGCTCCCTTGGCCTACCTTTGGGGGCCTTTGGTGGCCATTGGGGCTCCATTTGTAGCCTTTGGGGCTCCATTGGGGCGCCTTTGGGACTCACTTTGGGGATCACCTTGCGATCACTTTCTACAAAACACCCAAACAGTTGATTTTTGTGGATTTTCATTTTTTGTGGGTCTTTGTCCAAAGAAAAAGCGTGCCATGAAGCGTCCCAAGTGTGAGAAAACCACAATATATTTATAGGTTCAAATAGACGACTAAAAATAGTTTCACAAAAAACGACATCGCGTTTATATGCATTTGGGGGGTCCAACAAACTTTCCCAATATTCGTTTACCAGACTTTGTCACAAAACCCCGATTTTTACTATACCGAACTGTCCCCAAAAAATCAATCCTACAATAGAAGAATCATGCCACGAGCTTGTGTGGTCCCTTGAAACAATTCAATTGAGAAACAAGTACTAAAACTCCTTGCAGTCACTCCACTGGTGCAGAGCACGTTGGCGGATATACATATAAAATATATGTATGTATATATATTTATATATATATTATATCACATATCCAATTGCCTTCGGCGAACCCACCACCGTGCCTGGTTTGAGCAACTTAAACACACATGTGACGTTGACATGCGGGGGGCCTATGCAATCGGGGTTCTGGATAGTATAGAAGACACATTGAAGGTGCACATGTGTTGGCTCAATGTGCAAGGATTAAGGGTTGAGGCTTTTGTTGATTTTTGTTCGTCTTTGTTGTTTAATGTTTGTTGTTTGGGACATTCGTGCCGGAGTCCAGCCGCTCGGTACATTAAGATTAGTGGCCCTACCATACTATTGCAGCCTAAAGGGCATCACTATCGCGATTTTTGAATTTTGATGTTTGAAATGCCGCTTGGTACATTAAAATTAGGGTCGCTATCGCGATTTTTCATTGTGTTTACATTTGTGTTGGAGTACCGCCGCACCGCCGCTCGGTACATTAAAATTAATGGCACTACCATCATATTGCATCCTCAAGGGCGCCATTACCGCAATTTTTTTGAGTTCCAGGTTTCATTGGGCTCTTTTGTCATGTCTTCAGTGGTCTTTGGGGACCCTTGGGTTGCCTTGGGTGCCTTTGTACGGCCATTGGGGCTCCATTTGTCACCTTTGGGAGGTCTATTTGGTCGCCTTTGGGGCGTCATTGGTCTCCATTTGTCGCCTTTGGTGGTGAATTGGGGGCGCCTTTGGGGGTCACTGGAGGTCACTTCGGGTGTCACTTTGCGATTATTTTTTACAAAATGACAATTTTGTGGAGTTCTATATTTCGGTTTTTTTGTTAAGAAAAAACCGCACCAGGAAGCGTCCCAAGTGTAAGAAAACCACAATATCTGTAGGTCCAAATAGACGACTAAAGAATATTTCCCAACCCAAAAACGACATCGAGTGTTTATGCATATTTGTTGGTCTTAATGCACTTCCCATAAATTTGTTTACCAGATTTTTCACAAACCCACAATTTTGCAATACAAAGCTGTCCCAACAAAAATCAATCTTTAAATAGAAGAATCATGCCCCGAGCTTGTGTAGTCCCTTAAATTAATTCAATTCAGAAACAAGTACTAAAACTCCTCGTGAGCACTCCATTCGTGCCAAGGCACGGGGGCGGATATATATATATATATATATGTATATATAATGGTGTTGTTGTTTGGCATATAACATGTATGATTGAATATGTATTTTTTTGGAGGGGGTCTTTGGCCACTCCCTTGGAGAGAATACATTTTGAAAAATACACCCAAAACAAAGTCGGCCCCCAATATCTTGTCCTATTTAGTTCCATTGTTTACCAGGCCAGAATTGATTATCTCGGTCTTTTATTGCCATAGTGTTATTGCCATGGTGGGGTATACAAGGGTAACAACAGGGATGGCAAACAATACTTGAACATTCAAGGTGTTGAAATATAATTCAAGGAATTTGAAAAGTATAAAAGACCAATGTATTGGTCGGGCCCGGGCCACGACAGTATGTTGACCATTTGGGCCACTACAGTATTTTGACTACTTGGGCTGTGGGCCCGCTAGTATTTTGCAGGTCCGGGCTGGGACGAAGTGATTCTAGATAGTATAATATCCAGTATTCCAGTATTCTGGCCGACCAGTATTTTGGTCTTCTCTGTACTACCTGAACAATACCTGAATGTTTATTAGGTATTATGGCCCATGCAGCTTCAAGGACTAAAAACCAAACTTGTAAATTAGTCCTTCTATAGTCAAGGGTTCATTCAATTGAGTATGCAGGGATTCGAAACTACTTGCCGTTGCTTGGGTGTATTGGGATACTTTAAAACTTGTTCACGACCAGGTTTCCAATCCGAAAACAAACAAGTCTAAACATTTTTTGCTTGCCCACGCAATCCTGGGACCATGTGTCTTCGGGATTTCAACACCATGAGATTCGCAATGGCAAACTCATTGGAAATGTGAATGGAATCCCCTTCTGGGTTGCAGCCCCTGCATTTCAAAAAGTATAGTATACGTGGGTGGTATGATTGTAGTGCACTTCACAATAATTGGGGGGGGGTGCGGTGTGCTGGGCCAGGCGGGACAAACAAATTAGGGGCGGACCTGACTTATTGCGAGGCTCATGCAAGAATGCCCAACATGCCATAAGCAAGGAATGCGAAGTTGGGCGGCGGTCGCCGCCCTTTTTTTAATTGGGGTTTTCCACTTGAGCATTCTTACCGGAACCTCGCGATAATTTTGGGGTGTCCCCGAATTACTGTGCCGCCAGGCCCGGTGGACCCCGCAAAAAAATGGGGAGGTGCACCGTTAAAGAAACTATCCTCGAGATCCCTTCGTTCTTCAAATCCTAGGAAAATCTGACAAGGGTGCCTTTGTCCTCATCAACGGGGCCAAAGTCGGTTTGGGAGAGCTGCTGCGACCAATCGCAAAATCAGAGGTTGCGACAAAGACTGCTGAAGCGAAAGCTGCTGCAGCAGAAAAAATCGCAAGTCGAGGCCTCAGGAGCAGCAAAGCTGCACCCGTGGCCCCGGGTGGTAAAGAGAGATACAAAGTCGTGGCTCCCAAGGTGGCCAACCATTGCAAGTTCAATATGAATCTTAAAGCCCTCTCTCTTTATATATATATATATATATATATATATATATATTATATATATATATATATATATATACACATTTCTATCCCCCCTACATGAAAACAACAAGTAACACTTGAACCGCGACAACAAACATATATTAACAAGGAACAAATACATATATATATATATATACATATGCATATGTGTGAACGTTATTTTGGCTCAAGACGGCTTCCAGCCGTTGCGAATAGCTACACTGCATTGGCTCAGATCAGTGTTTAGGAAAAGTGGCCAGTTGTAGGCGGCTTGTGTTGGTGGCTGGTCACTTGATGGTAAGAGTTGCACCCATCGAAGTTGCGGCACATGCTTTGGTATTGATTAGCTTGCCCACGACGATTGTGGGTCAGGCATCACTGTAAGACTTGGTTGCGGAGGAGAAGAGAGAGAGCTGGAGAAGCAGAGTACACTGGATGACCACAGTATGTGAAAGGGTGCTGAGGCTGCGGAGGCGGCCCGCAAGGGCACAGGAGGGATAAGCTTGTATAGGCCTGATGAGTTGATGAGTTGGAGTGGAATGGCATCAACCAGGTGTACTGGCCACACCCAGGGAAATGCCAAGTACCGGGGTGTGGTGGCCATTGCACATACGGTGCACTGATTTCTTATGATTTCTTTGCCAGGGTTGCTGTGCTATTGGTGTTATACACCATTCTTAAGCCAGCAATCGCAGGCACACATGTGCCGGTGTCAAGAGCAGTGCATCAAACTCAGTGGCGGCATATTGAGTGAGACGTTCAACGGGTCTTACTTGTAGAAGCAGGCATTGGCAGCATTGTCTGGTAAGAAAGGCTCTGCAGGGAAAGGCAAGGGCAAAGATAAGGACAAGGGCAAGGACAAAGGCGACGGTGGCGGAGTTATCAAAGTCACGAAAGGCAAGGACAAGGGTAAAGGCAAAAGCCAACATAAGGGAGTAAAGATGCAAGGAGTTTGGCAAGGAGGATTGCTTGGGACATCCACATCCGGGCCAGTTCAAGGCACAGGAGTCAGAGCAGAAGATGGTGCAGGTGCAGTAAATAGCAGTGCAGCTAGCTGAGCAACATCGGCGGCATCGTCGAGGGCGAGCTCAGTGAACAAGAGACAGGATTTAGTTATGGCCACTTTGTCGGAACTGATGAGTGCATGCACGAGCTTGGAGGAACTCAACACATTGAAAGAGCGAGTATCAGCACCGGCAGCGGGCAAGAATGATAAAGCGGTAGAGGAGGAGCGAACGGTTTGTTCGCAAAACCATGCAGCATCCCTCGATGTGGCGAGGGCACTTATGGCACATGAGACTTTGGTTGGCGAACTACAACAGTGTTCGGAGTACTTCGAAAACGTTAAGGTCAAATACAGAGAAGATAAGGAGCAAGTTAAGGAGCAGTACCATGCTCACCGGGAGCAGTTGGATAACGAGTATAAGGACAAGATGGCAGAGGCGAAAGAGTGGGAAGAGAGCACTCAGAATCGGTTGCTAGTTGCACAGCAAGAGTTGGACACGGCTCACAAAAGGTCTTTGAGCTCTACAGCAAGATACTACCAAGCAGGCTACCGCAAGGCAGCGAGCAGAGGGAGCAGAAGCCACACGATAAGAAAGAGGAGGATGAAGACATGGGTAATGGAGTCGATGGCAACAGCACTCCAACCAAATCACCGGTATTGAGTGAGACGGAAAAGGACTGGACAGCAGTGGAACAGGCTGGCACGCTGGCCCCGGCACCAAAGAAAGCTGCAGGAGGCAAAGGGGGCAAAGGCACTTCGAGGTCCAAAAATAAGGAGAAGAATGGCAAGAAGGACGAGAAAGACAAGGGCGAGTGCAAGTCACAGTCTGACATTGAAAAGGATGACAAGGACAATGATAGACGTGTGGAGCGCGTCATTTTTGTAGATGCTGAACAGGGGGATTTTATAATGCAAGGGGTCGACTCCCCTGCATTGTCGCAAGACAGGACATGGGGTAAGTTTGGCGAGGTACCAGGAGGCAGTGGCCTCGAAAGACGAGGCATGGTTTTGCAAAATTATGTCGAAATCGAGCGAGCCCCTTTTGGCTCAAGGCCGTTTGGGCTCGAGCAAATCATGGCTGCCACAGGGGCATTTGCATAGCAGTGCCGATAACCATCCATTCATGCAGAGAGTGCCGGCAGCACTCGATATTCTCGTTCTGATTGCAGTGGCTCTTGTGCCATTCCTTTGTGCAATCTCGGCAGCAGTTGTGGTGGCAGTCCTCAGTGCAGCCTGCACTCCGGAGGACGTTCTCTCGTACCCATTTATTAACGATGGCGAAGCACAGCTCACGACCGGTATCCATTCCCTGCAGCCGGCAGGGCAACAACAAAAATATATAATGAAGGGCACTGGCAAGGGCAAGAGGCGGCAGCAGTCGTCACCGCAGCAATGGCTTTCGCAACCCACACAGCAGCAGCAGCCACCACAAGCACCAACAGCTGATGCAGTGGCAGCAGTCCAAAACTGCCGCGAGTATGATATGACCACGGGCCTCTTTTGGCCGAAGCATAGCCATTGTGTCACAGCAGGATGCGGCGGAAACGTCACGTTGTTTTCACTCATAACTTATCCAGAAACCTGGTGCTGGTTCTGTGGGCAGTGTTTTTCTCGCAATGCTGCCCAGCAGTCGGTGCACAACCAGCAGCAGCAGCTCATTGAGGCCTGTGGAGGGCTTCAGATGGAGGAGTTCAATAAGAGCAACAGTAAGAGCAAGATGTACAAAGACAAATATGGACATGCACCGGCACTTTCTGGCAAGGGCAAGGTCAAGGGTAAGTTCGACAAAAGTGAGAAGAAGGGCACTGACAAGGGCAAAGGCAAAGACAAGGACAAAGGCAAGAGCCAGACACATTCCAACACCGATATCCGCAAGTTGGAACCCGGCTCGCTCGCGGCAACGGTCTTTGAAAGAGAGGCCACAGCAACAACACCCAATAGTGCAGCGAATTCGGCGAAGCAAACACCGGCGAGTTCGAGAAACAGCTCGGTTGCACCAACAGCAGCAGCAGCAGCACCGGCCGACCATTTGGAAACCAAAAAGGACCCTTCGCTCACAGAAGTGTTCGCCACCAGCTCGTCCATTGAGAAGCTTAAGGGCAAGTTTGGCATGCTTCCCACTGCACCGGCTCCTGAAGTAGTGGTAAATACTCAATCGGTGTGCTCGGCGAACCACGAGTGTGCCACCGCAGTCGCCAAAGCATTCAGATTGCGAGAGGACATTTCAAATCAGCTTCAGAATGTCAAGGACCAGATCGTGCAGCTCGAGTCTGTTTACCAAGTGCACTGGGTGCGGGTGCGGAGTGAATACAGGCTGATGAGAGACACTATGGATGAAGTGCAAGACCGCATGATGGCGGATTTGCGAAAACAAAAAGACACACTCAAGGAGCAGCTTGCAGCTGCCAATGATAGCCTCAATGCGGCACACGAGGCCCAGCAGCAGTTCTACAATGCCAGCCTCCCCAAGTCAGCAGCAGCAGAACCGATGGATGTTGACCCAGCAGAGCCAAATAGTGGAGGTTGTGAGCTGAAGTATATGATGCAGGCAGTAGGCAATCCAAACTGTACAGCAAACCGATTTTTTTTGACCGGTTCGTTTGCATTGCGCCGGAGCAGCCGCCTGACAGTAGGCAGCAGGCCTCCAGTTGACAGTTAGTGCCTCCAATTGCACAGTTTTTCACCGCTAGGAGTTCAGTAGGAAATTCCATTGGGTGTTTTGTTGCTGGCTCGAGTTTTCACAAAGGTACTAAGCCTGCCACTAAGTGTCTTAGTGGCAGCCAAACCTCTCGGGTGCAGTTTGATCTTTGCCAACTTGACTTGGACAGACAGGTCCTGAAATTTCAGGAACCAAGCAGAGGCAGCGAGGAACAGCAATAGCAACCCTTCCCCTCCCCAACATGCCGGCGTTACCAATAGTGCCCGATTAAACACTAATTGGATTTGTAAGGTTTTCAGTTCTGTAGCATGGGGCCGCCCCAGTGCAGAACTTGAAACCCTACTCGATCCAATTGGTAGTTTGGTTAGGCACTATTGGCAATGGCACGGTACTTGGTGGAGGGATGCAGCTGCAATTGGAGGCGGGCCATATTCCAAACCTAATCCGAATTCGGAACCAACCCACAAATAAATATATGTGGAGACAAATCCACCAATAAACACCCACAAATAAATATAGTGGAGACATGTCCACTATAGACATAAATAGATGTGGAGACAAGTCCACCAATAACAATAATATAGTCCCGTCGTTGTTCTGTTTCTCATTGTGTTGGTTTCGTCGTTGTTGTTAATGGCTACTTGATTTGGCCTCCGGCCTAGTCTCATGAGTCAATAATAACTAATCCGACAACCTCGGCAATGACAGTCAGTACAACAGTACTACACGTATGGGACACAATATGGGGATAAGCCCAACACTGCAGTGTTGCAAGGTAATAGGCCATACGAGCCCATATGAACTTTCAACTTGGCAGCAGTATAGACATCGTGTTGCAAGGTACTAGGCCATACGAGCCCATATGAACCTTCAACCAGGCAGTAGTATAGACATGGAGCCCATTGTCATATTGATTAGGCCTAGGCCTAATCTCATGGACAAGGGACTGTGGCGAGGGTTAGATGCCCCCAAGTCAGGAAGCTTCTCGGCCTGATGCCACAATATAAATACCAGAACAGGATATACACATGGGGGATTCCAGTTCCGAGTCTGATCAGGTGAGGAAATGGTAAGCTCCCGGCAGTTGTGGAAGGTGAGGCTGTTGAACTTCCGAGCTAGGTCTCCTTTCTAAACATGTGCAAACAAAAATCGAGCGAGCCCCTTAATGGGGTGGAGGCTAGTTCTTGAGAGTGTTGGTCCCAGGATGCAGTGCGCGATCTTTTCCAGGTGGTTGGGCAGACCACCAGTTTGCTGTCACGAAAAGTGGCGACCACAGGTTCAGCTCTAGAGCATGGATGTGTGGATGGAGTGGAGGCAAGTGTGTCAGCAGCCACAGGTCCTGGAGGAAAAGCAAAAGTGTCGCAGACCCTTGGGAGTGGGGCCTTCCTTAATCAGGAAACTGCGGAAATAGGAAATCTTGGATTCTGTAATGGCAGTGAGTGGCCGGAGGCCGAGCCCACTGCCTTTGCACAATCCAAGCTTTCTATTTCGAGGCCTTTTCCTGATATAAAGAAGGGTCCCAGTCCCAAAGCATGTTCATCTTGGGACGGGTATTATGGGATTAATAAGAATGGTTTCCGGCCGGAACCCCCGAAACCCCAACATAGAGAAAATATAGATATATACTCATATGAATTTTGTCACGATAATAACACAGAAATCAGGACACCTACTCGAATGATTGGGATGAAAATAATAAAGAGAATCAAAATACATATTCAAATCATCAGAAAGAAAACAATGCTACATACTCTCATAAAATGAATAATGGAAATGGTCACACCCTTTCTTTTACAAATCCAGAAGACTGGAATATTAATAATAGACAAGATGGACCAAATACAAATGGTAATGGGGCTGGATATGCCGCCACTACCGGTACTGGGGCTGGATATGCCACCAGTACCAAGGATTTCCAGGACTTGGGGCAGGAGGATGACAGAAAATATATAGTGCCTTCGGCCAACCCGCCACCTTGCCAAGAGCAAGGCCCATATAAATGTGTGCTGCCCACGTACAATAACAAGAACATAGCGCCGGCTCAGTCCGCATCCCAGCGGTGGCTAGCAGGCGCACGGAGGCATCGTCCTCTAGCCAAAGGGTGCCCGCTCCCTTTCGCCCATTCGCTCTACCATGGCCGCAGCAGCTGGAGAAGGAAGGGCCAAGAAAAGGAGACGGCCTAATCGCCCCGCAGCCGCAAGGCGGGAGCAATATGCCAGAGCACAGGCCAGAGTCGCCCAGACTCTGGTCAAAAGCTTCTTGGCATTAAACCACCGAGGTTGCCGACGCTCCAAAATCGGCGACGTGCTACTTCGACTCCTAACCGAAGATAGCAACGGTGATGAAGAGGACTCTAGTCTCTCTGCAACTGCAGGCACGCCATGGCAATGGCAATGGCCGCAAGCAGATGAGACCTCCGCCACTGCTAGCCAGCCATGGGAATGGCACTGGCCTCTAGCAGCAGTGCACTGGCCGCAGCCTACTTGGCCTAGGCAGCCAGTCCAGCCAGAGAGTCCTCTAGAGCCGGCTCAGCCAGCCTCAGCTGGCAGCACTCCTAGTGCTCTGGAGACAGCACAGGCCGCAAAAGGAGAAGCAGAAGCGAGAGCAAAAAGTGCCGCACCAGCCTCTCCTTGTGTGCCCCGCACAGACTCGCAACAGCCTGCTTCGCTGGTGCTTGAACAGTCGCTAGCCAAGAGTGACCGTTCCTCTAGCACCAAGGCAGTCACGGCCACAGAAGGAGAAGCAGAAGCGAGAGCAAGTGCCGCCCCAGCCTCGCCTGGTGGGCCCCGCACTGACTCTCAACAGCCTGCTTCGTTGGTGCCTGAACACGCCAGCACCAAGACAGGCCCAGGCAAACAGGTCGGACCTCTAGACAGCTTTCACAGCCAAGGTCTAGACAACACTGAGGAGGCCACAGTAGAAGCTGCCCTGGCCTCGCCAACAGGGCAAGAAGACCTCAGTGCCTCGAGCAAGACGGTGTTGCCACAAGCCGCCCAGATGCCGTTAGCAAGGACCCTCGCCTCCGGGCTCGTAGGTAGCTTTCAGGCCTCTCTGGTTGCGGAGGCCCCAGAGCAACACCCTCTAGACGGAGCTCTGTCTGCTGCTTTGGCCGCAGCTGAAGACATTGACCTCCAGCTCGAGAAGGCAAAGAAAGCCTTGGTCCACCTCGTAGAGCGGTCTCTAGAACCGACCTTCAGACCAAAGCCGGGTCTCTACGAGTGCCTGGAAAGAGAAGTCGAGACTCTAACGGCCTTAAGCCTCCGAAAGAGGCAGGAGCACCTGCTGCTGCTACAAGTGAGAGCTGAAACGCCAGGCGGCTCTGCAGCACAGCACAACAGGCAGGATGATTGATAGTTCTCTTAGCTTTAGGTCCCTTGTCCCCAGGTCCTGGCCCCTAAGTCATCATCTTGCCTCTATTTGCTGTCCTGCATGCACCCCTTGATGTTGTAATGTATATAGGATAGCCTAATGTTGCCCCGAAGGGGCCTTTAATGCTTTCCCTTGTATTCTAAACTTGGAATTGTTTCCCACGTGCCTCTTGGCTAAGTAGGATTGACATCTGGTGTGCTTTGCTTCACACCCTGTTTTTCCGTTTTAACCTAACGCCAATATGAAGTGTTTCTCAATGAAAAAATACAATAACAAGAACATATATAATAGAAGTATGCACAAAAAGGTTTCCTTTTCTAATACAGTACAAGTACAAAAATACCATTGGAAAAATACGAAGCCTGCAAGAGACAAGCAGACCACAGCGATATGATACATATAGAAGAAGAGGAAGAAGACATAAAACATACACATAAAACCTACACAGATAGTGGCAAAAAAAGGTAAGGTAAAAGCAGCAGTTAAAATGTTTGCTGGTACCTGCTCATCGCTGAGTGAAAAATGATAGAATATATAATTAGTAAACATAAGACCTTCGATATGTGGGCATTGGTGGAATCACATAATAGGGGAAAATACAACAGTTTTGGGGGACATGTTGGATATAAAATACACAACAATAATGCCCAGCAGACCTCAGATAGAGGGACACATGGAGGCGAAATAGTAGCTTGTAAAACATATATAAAGTCCACCTTAATCAAAGAAGAAGTATGGGATGTTATTAAAGCTGTTTCCCTAGTGGCAATAAGGGTTGCAGCAGTGATAGTAAAGATATGACAAATGCAACTCATAAATGCATCGGCCTATCTTAATGTAGGGGAGGAATTCAGTGAACATAATATAGCTGTAATACAGCAACTAGAAATGCTACAGAATTTACTAAACTTACCCATTTTTGCATGTGGGGATTACAACAGATATATACAAGAAATGAGAGTCTCAGGCATCTTGGAGCACTGCCGCCGAGCGCTGTCAGCCGGCGTCTCGGGCCCTATGGGCCCGGGCCCGAAGGGCTTCATGGGCCCCATTGGCCCCCATGGCCCCATGGGCCCCCATGGCCCCGTGAACGTTTATGGTTTGGTATTTTGTCGGCCGAATTACGTAGGATCCGCCGGATCGTTTCGGACACTCACATATTATACAATATATATATATATATATATATATATCCATGTATATATATATATATATATATATATATGCGAAAAACATATACGAGTCCTGATCGGGTGCCCATCAGCGCCCGCATCGGCAGCCCCATCGGGGCCTCCTTTCTGTAAGTGTTTCGCTCAACCGGGGTGTTCCAATCCACGGAGTACGTAGGGTTCTCAGAAGAGTACAAACATACAGAGACGATTCAGTTAAAAAACAACAGGAGGTGCCTGGCTCGTCTTAAAATCGTCAAAAAATCTAATGATACTAGTATCATATCATGTCATCAAAAACTGGTAAATAGCAAATGGCGTTCTCAAGAGTGTGGGGGGGAAGGGGGGTGCGCCGGCTGCATTTCAGTGAAAAACAATTATATACATATCTAATACATATATTGTGTCTTTTTGGCTAACGTGTAACATGATATGATGAACTCTGTGATGTGTCGGGGTGGGGTGTCTCTAGTGGACAGGCCCCCCTCAACATACACGCTTTCAGACCTACATCTATCCCTGTGCCCCACTGGCATGAAGCAGGTATACAACCTTCCCTTCGGGTATTCGACATAGTCTTGCAAACTCTTGCAGGTGGCCAGGCACCCAACAGAAATCGAAGCCTCACATTCCAGGGAAACTGGAAAACATGGAATATTTGCCCAGCCTTGGTTGGTCAGGTCATTTCGAGTCTTGTCTCAGACTCTGATATAATCGAGTTATTTTGGAGAAATTTTCTTAGGGTAAATGTGATTTTGCCGAGGCCAACTTGATATTTACAAGTTTTTGTGTGTCTTCCGCCTGATGTTTATTGATGTTTCAGTTTCTTGCCCCAGAGGAAAGTCATCCTATGTAGTACAATCTAAGTATTTTAATTGGTGTTCCGTCCGCATGTTTTATGAGCTTCTCTGTAGAGTTCACCGATAGATTCAACCCTTTCAATATCAATGCAATGGAAACTTGGTAAGATAAATTAGTGCTAGATCTCGCATTTGTTTCACACGATTTTTGCACATTCCCAACTCAGCAAATATATAAACAGTTCTAGACCACGTCGATCTTACAATTCTCCGTATACCCCCAAGTCCCAATTGGGGAGGGTCAAGTTTAATTCGAGTTCGTTCGATGTTTGTGTTCTGTGTTCATGTTCGGTGTTCGGATGATCTGAATGATTGTTCGGTTATTGCTGGAAGGTGAGCTTGGATAACTCAATAAACACTTGCACGTTTGTTAGGAGACTCCGAAAATTGCTCGGGTTGCTTGAACCCTTGCTCGTGTTTGAGTAACGCTTTCCGTTGACAGCCCTGATGTATATGTATACTGTATATGTATATGTTATATATCGGAGTCGCCCACTTTCGATGTTTTGGTTTTTTCTCGATCATTCTGGAGGAATTTCCTATGGGCCCAATGGGCTCGTGGGGCCCTATGAGCCCCTGGGGCCTTGTGGGGCCATGGGCTCATGCAAAAGAATGCAGTCGGGGTGCTTCAAGCCTTGTTCATGTTGGGGTAACGATTTCCGTTGCCAGTCCCGATATATAGTTACATACATAGTTAACAAAAAAACGCTATGAGGGTTTTATTTGGATTCTATTTGGAAGCCTCACAAATGTGGAAATCGGTAAACAACATGTAAGCTGAAAATGCTCGGAACAACTTGTCCCGGTTGGCAAACGACGGAACACGTTCGGAAAACGTCACGAATGGCACAAAAATCTCCAACACCTTCCAAACACGGCCGGGAAACGTAAATACAAAGCAACTGGAAAATGCAAATAAAATGCGACCGGAAAACACAAATGAAACACTTCTAAATGAAACGAGCAATGCAACAACACATTGGGCATCTCTACCCATCGAGATCTTCAATGGAGTCACTTCCAAACACCCACATGATGATAAATGGGTGTCACACATACAGCCTCTAAATACATAGCCAGCAAGATGTTATATATATATATATATATATATATATATACACACAAAAACAAACACTAAAAATATGTATATGTGTTTATGTACACATATATATATATATATAAATCAAGAGAGAGAAAGAGAGAGAGAGAGAGAGAGAGAGAGAGAGAGAGAGAGACACACACACACACACTTCCATGGCAAGAGGTAGTTGTACGACAAGGGCCATCTACCAAGGATCCCATCGTGGGAGTCCAAAGCAGAGGAGACATCCGCTTAGGCGTTCCATTTACGAACGCAATGAAAGTGCAATGGTTGCAGGTCAATGGTGGGTTCCTCCTTCACTAACTTGATTAATTCGAGATGCTGTTGAATGGGATAAATAGTTTACCTTGTCTGCTTTCATAATGAGTTGTAAGTTTCATGGTATGGAAAGATATCAATATTAGCGGCCGCTCTGGCGGTTGATCGTGAGTTTGTGGATCTATTTTGTGGTCCTTTCCTTGCGGCTTCCTTTGGGTTCCTTGGTCTGTCCTTGTCTCCCCTTGGGTCGATCTTGGTGTTCACTTGGTTCCATTTGGGCTGACCTTTCGTCTCTGTGGGGGCGCATTAGGTTGCTTTGGGACATCTTCTAGATTTTGGAGAAAAGTGGACGTCCAGTTCCAAGGAAATGCGTCCCAAGTATTGCGTTTGCGCATCAAATCAAGCCCCTCGGAACTAATTCGCAGATCCCGTGCAGGCAAACAGAGTGGCACAAGGAATGCTGTTCTCAAACCCTTTTCCCTCGCGCCGGGGGCTAGGATGCTGTGAGTTTACAACACACACACCCTCAAAATTGCTAGCCCAAATATAAAAAAACAATGAAACTAGGAAGGTGTTACTTCATCTCAGATGGACATCCATACACACATAAAATGAAACCACATGCGAGCATCCCCGCTTGGTTCAGCAAGGACTTCTCACAAAGAGTACGCTGGCAAGAAAGCATCAGAACTCCTAAACATTGTTTCTTTACGAAACAGCACCAGAACACAGATTTCGGCGCGGAAATCAGACCATCTGTGTCCAAATTATGTTCTGCATCAGTTTAGGGTCATCTACATCCATGTTTCGGGGAAGCCAAATTTGTGTGGGCCTTGGATTTGGAAATTATTTTAAAAACTTTCATTGAGTCGGTACATTGGGAGCAAAAATGTCAGCAAGGGCACGGTAGTGGCCAAGGCCGCATCGAATGCATGTATCGTGTAGATATCTGTATAGTTTTCAAGAGAGAGAGAGAGAGAGAGACAGAGAGAGAATCATATAAATAGTACATTGTCAATCGAATCTCCTCGTAGAGTCCCTCTAGCCAATTCCAAGTTGTGGTAGCTTCCACAAAGAAGGATGTCCCTTGGTAGGTCGAGGAGGGAAGCATGATGATGGAACTTGCACCAGCAGAGTCTGACATTTGTAGTATTTTGTAGCACATGGGTGTAACGGTGCACTTCACAATATTTGGGTGGGCGGACAGGGCCAGGCATCAAAGCAATTTAGGTGGCTAGACCGCCCCCCTGAATTATTGGGAGGTAATGACATGAAATGTAATCCCAATGACCACAAAGGCGGCCAGCGGCCGGAGGCGGCCGCCCCCCTTTCGAATAGTAGTTAATGGGGGTTAATTCTCATGGGGTTTAATTGAAATGGGGATTAAATCCAATTTAGACTAAACCCCATTAATGGAGAATATATAAGGAATAGGAGAAGGAATATATTCTAAGTTTATTGACACCACAAGGGGGAGCGGCCGAAGGCCGCGCCCCCCTGTTCTATCGATTTCATTAGAATATATTCCTTCTCAGATTCCTTATATATTCTCAGATTCCTTATGGTATTTAATCTGAATGGGGTTTAATCCCCATTTTAAATAAATCCCATTAGTATTAAACCCCATTAACTACCTTCCAACCATTGTGATCCTTGCTTGTGAAATGTTGTGGCATTATTGCATAAACCTCACAAGAATCGAGCGAGGTGGGTGTGTCTACCACCTAAGTTATTGTGATACTTGGCCTCGCAAACCATCAAATCAAACAAATCCAACAAATCAAATATATCAAGTGAATATGTGTTCCTGGGCCCTCAATGAGCTGCTGTGTGTTTCGCTTTTCGACAATAAAAACCAGACGTCTCCAGGATCGGCCCTTGCTTCTGCAACTTTGTGGCATTCTTGCATAAACCTCGCAATAATTGAGCGAGGTGGGTGTGCCTACCCCTTAAGTTATTGTGATGTGTTGCCTTGCACGCCATTCTAAATTATTTCGAAGTGGATCGTTATTCAGCTGCCTTTGGAATATTGTTGAAGATAATTGTTGTTTAGTTTCGCTAAGCCCTAAAGTCTAAATCCCAAACCCTAAACCCTGTCTTCCGATCCCGAGAGCTCGGGAGCGATTCCATTGAATTCGTTTCGAAATTTCGTGTTGTTGTGAGGTATTTATGTGTCCGGGGCTCATATGTGGTATTTTATGGACACCAAAGACAATTATTGTTTAGTTTCGCTGAATCGTCTGTTTCATGAGATCTGGAACGAAAATATTTTTCGCAAATACCAATGCATAGACCGGGAATAGTTTCATTAGATGCGGATCGCAATTTTCTGCATAAATGCATTCTTGAATATGGGGCAGGCACATTTTGGACACAGATGGTGTATAACCTCATTTGGACACAGATGGTCCGATTCTCGCGCCGATATCTCTGTCCTGATGCTGGTTCGTGAAGAAACGTTGCTGAGGAGTTCTGATGTTTTCTTGCCTGTGTACTCCTTGAGAAAAGCCCTTGCTGAACCAATATGGGGACGCTCGCATGTGTTTCCATATTTTGAGTGTATGGATGTTCAACTGCCATGAAGTAATACTTTCATATTTTCATTGTTTGGTTGATGCAGGGGCTAGCTATTTTGAAGGATGCGGATCGCAATTTGGTGCATAAGTTTTCTGGAAGTACATTGCATTCTTGAATATGGGCTAGCCCAGGGTACTCGCCGAATGGATTGCATGAGTTTGCTGAATAGCTTTCTGGCATGTTCCTATGTCCCTTGGTAATGGAATATTGGAACTAATATAGAATCCTTGTTGTGCACACGTTGGCCCAGGACCTCTCCGTTCCGGGATTGACATAAATGGGGCTTGATCCAATCCAAGAAACTAGATGGTTGTTTCCAGTTTAGTTGGTTTGTTTTTGTACGATTTTGTATAGGGTCATTCGATTCGAACAGAAAAAGAGTTCGAAACAGGTCGGGGTCATGCTTAAATACATATGTTTTTTGTTGCATCGAATACAGGTGGAAATGGTTAAAACCATTGTGCATGTCGGGCTTCGTCTGCGCAAATTGCCCATGCTGCTCTGTCCCGAATGACGTGTTGAGAAAGGCTCCCATATCATAGGTTGGAGTATAGGTTGGAGTATAGTATTGTCTTTCTATGATACTATAGGTATTACAATATGACATACAATCTTGAATATGAAACACTATTTCATATTATACTTACGATGATTAGATTACATTTAAACTCATGTTGTACCTTCCTAGGCAATGCAGTGCCTTCGGGAAGCAAATGTATTATGTCAGCACACGTAAACAAACATATCGTTATATATATATATATATATATATATATAAATATATATATATATATATATATATATATATATATATATATATATCCAATTGCCTTCAGCCTACCCGCCACCGTGCCTTGCATTGGCTCAGCAAAGGTGCACATGTATTGGCTTATTGAAGGTGCACATATATTGGCTGAATGAGCAACGATTAAGGGTTAAGGCTTTTGTTGTTTGTTTTGTGGTGTGTGTTTGTTGTTGTTTTAGTTTTTGTTGTTTCTTAGTGTGCTTCCGCGCACGAGTTAGAGAGACAATTGAAAAAACACAACGGTGCTTGTTTTTTGTATGTTTGTTCGTGTTCTGGTGACATAACCGGGGGTATGGGCAAAAGTAGCTGAAGCAAAGTATAAGGCATTACATATGAAGGGTAGAAACAGCAAATTGTTTGTTTGTTCGTTTGTTTGTGGTTGCGTTTGCTTGTTTGTTTGTTTGCTCGTTTACGTGTTTGTTTGTTTGCTTGTTTGTTTGCTTGTTTGTGTGTTTATGTGTGTGTTTGTGTGTTCGTTCGTGTGTGTGTGGGTGTGTTTAGTTTCGTTTTTTTATTTGTGTTTGACATATTTGGAGATTGCCATCGAAGGTGCACATGTATTGGCTCAGTGTGCAAGTGATTTGTGCCGGAGTACCGCCATTCAATACATTAAAATTAGGGACGGTACCACAATACCGTTTATTAAAGGGGAGCACTATCATATTTTTTCCTTGTGTTGGACAGTATAGAACACACATACACATATATAGAGAAGCAAAAATAGATGTTTGGGTGCACGTAAACACACATGTGACGTTGACATGCGGAGGGCCTATGCAATCGGGGTTCTGAATTGTATAGAAGACACATTGAAGGTGCACATGTATTGGCTCAATGTGCAAGGATTAAGGGTCAAGGCTTTTATTGTTTCTTGTTTGTTGTCTGTTGGTTGTTGTTTGGAGCTTGATGTGTGTTGACTATCGCAAGTTTTTGAGTTTTAGGTTTCATTGGGCTCCTTTGGCCTGTCTTCAGTGGTCTTTGGGGACCCTTCGGCTGCCTTGGGTGCCTTTGGACGGCCATTGAGGCTCCATTTGTCACTTTTGGGGGTCCATTGGAGCGCCTCTGGGGCATCATTGTGTTCCATTTGTCGCCTTTGGGGGTCCATTGGATGCTCTTGGGGGTCATTGAGGATCACTTTTGGCGTCACTTTGCGATTACTTTGGTCGCAATCTTTCATTTTGCATGAATTTGAAGACCTTTATAGTTTTGGGGATCTTTTTAAAGAAAAGCGCGCCATGAAGCGTCCCAAGTGTGAGAATGTATCAGTATTTGTACGTCCAAATGGAGATTCTGAAAAAAACACATTTTTCCCCCAAACACGCGACATCGACCGCGTATGCATTTTTGCGTGTCTAAAGCCATGTTTTTGTAGTTTTTGTAATTTGTTTAAAGAAAGATGTGCCGTGAAGCGTCCAAATTGTGAGTTGGACCCAATATTTGTAGCTGCAAATGGAGGACACTAAAAAACACATTTTCCAAAGAAAACACGACATCAATTTTGTATGATTTTTTGTGGGTCTAAAGGCACTTCCACAAAATTCGTTCACCAGACTTTTGTCACGAACCCCCAATTCTCACGATACCAACTCGTCGCAACAAGATCAATTTTAAAATTGAAGGGTCATGCCCCGAGCACTTGTAGTCCCTTGAAACAATTCAATTGAGAAACAAGTATTAAAACTCCTCGCAGTCACTCCACCGGTGCCAGAGGCACAGTGGTGGATATATATATATATATATATATATATATATATAGATATAGAGCGAGAGAGAAAGAGACCATTTATATTTTCAGTCGGCGGTAATACCTTTTTATCTGCATACACCGCAGAAAGGTTCTCATATTTCAATAGTAGTGTCCAAATTGGGTCTCAATGGTTTCCGGGCTCAGATTTGTCGCATGGGGACAAATAGGTCCCGGGCCCACACGGTCCCGATGGACCGAATCACGTTCATCAGTTCAAAACCTTCACCAGGTGTCTGTCGCTGATATGATGTGTCGAGGGAGTATAATACAAATAGCCATATATATATATACACATATATATATATATATGAAGAAAGAAAACAGTATATATATATATATTCATATGTAAATTGTTGTGCTGCTTGGTCCTGGAGACACCCCGAAAGTATTTGGAAGTGCACCCTTATATGGTTTTGGGGTTTCCTGTTGAAACGCTGCGTTGTCCTTTCTATATCTTTGTGAACGAAAGAAGCCAAAGTCTTCGGGTATTTTTTCAGCACCTCATTGTATATGAACGTTGGCTGCGTCTTCCTCTACCGAGCCACACACGCAACTGGGTCTTTATGAAAATTAGCAATTGCGGGCTGTAATTAGGAGAGACGTGTGATTTAGGTTCTTGTTAGTTTGTAAGGTTGTAAGTTTGTAGTTTGTAAATTTGTAATGCTTGAAAAGCAAATGTATATACTATATTGTTTTTTGTACAAGCTGACAAACTTTACAAACTTTTAAGATTTATTACAAACTTACAAACTTGCAAAGTTTGTAAATCTGCTAGAAATCCGAGTGTACGATATTTACAAAGTGTTTAAGTTTTATAAGTTTGTAAAGTTTGTAAGTGTGTAAGTTTGTAAATCTTGAAAGTTTGTAACTCTGTAAGTTTGTAATTCTTGAGAGTTTGTAAGTTTGTAAGTTTGCAATTATTGGGAGTTTGTAAGTTCGTAAGTTTGTAAAGTTTGTAAGTTTGTAAATCTTGAAAGTTTTTTTTTGTTTGTAAGTGTCCCCGCCATACTTTAGGGTATATCATCGCCATACCCTAGGGTGGGTATATCAACGCTATACCTTAGGGTATATCACCGCCATAGCTTAGGGTATATCACCGCCATACCTTAGGGTATACCACCGCCATAACTTAGGGCATGTCACCGCCATACCTTAGGGT
>Ga0099797_100735_pt1 | contig 19848 bp, 22 predicted proteins | sample Uncmet_Sort48C_1_FD_89871 | JGI IMG/M metagenome (GOLD analysis project Ga0099797, IMG submission 89871) | Marine eukaryotic communities from CALCOFI LINE 67, Pacific Ocean - C012_Sort48C_1 | ecosystem: Environmental > Aquatic > Marine > Oceanic | place: Pacific Ocean: Monterey Bay | collected...
TTTGAACGATTGCGGCAATGCCTCTCAAGATTTCTGAACTGACAATGAATTTGAAAAATTTTTTTTGACAAGCTGATTCATAATGAAAAAAACACTTTGAACTATTTGTCAATATGTATCATGCCTATTCAGGAGTATATGACAACAATTCACAACCAATTCGTGTCGCCTGCAAATTCGTCTCGTCCTAATTTGCATTTATTTCGTGTCGCTTCAATTCAGCTACAACTTCTTTTTTCCCCCCGCGCCACCCGCTCTCGGACTTCCTGTTCTAATTGCATGAAATAAAGCCTTCATACCACCCTTCGATTCATCCAATGTCTTCTCCCGTTTCTCCTTTCCATCTTTTCCTTTACTCTTATCTCCCTTCATAGTCTTTCTTTTCGTATCTCCACCTCCCATCAAACTTCCTCTACCAGGTAGCATTGATCTTCTATTTGCTCTATCACGATTTAACAACTCGTCCACGTGGTCTCGATTTTGCCTCTGGTATTCTCTTCCTAAATGTTTCCGATTTCTATCCAAATACTCCAAACAAACTGTGTCTACATTTGGATGCAAGTCTGCTAGTGTTGTGTAGAGCGGTAATACGAAGGCATCTATGTAACCAAGTTGGACCCAGTAAACATTGGCTTCGTCACGGTCAAACATTGCATTTGTGACGATTCCTCTGTCTTTTTCGAGATCGCCTTGCCGGAAATATTCTTCCATCGATCGCGTCATCCATTGTACGTAAATTTGTGTTGGGCGAGTTGCTTTTCCGATATCGCATGCATGTAAGAGTACATTCATGAGTAGCTGTTTTTCGGTATTGAATGCTGCGAGTTCACTTCCTTCACCACTTCTCTGTTTTGCTTGTGCTATTCGACGTTTGAAATGAGCTAGTAATTGGAGATGTTCAGTCATGTCGGTTGCTAAAATCATTGCTATGATCATTTTCCGTGCTTGCACATATTGAACGTCGGTTAAGTTACAAAATGGATCTTGTCGCATATGCATCATACTATGAAATGCACTTGCTGCATGATGATTCTCCAATACGTTGAAATCGTTATACCTCGTCGCCAACCTGTGTTGCGATTTCACTAAAAAGTGATTATTCACTCCTGGATGTTCGAAGTCATGCATAGCCGCCGCGAATATCCCTGCTAACAACTCCTGCGGCCCAACTACACTTTTCATCGCCTCATTCAACCAACACATCTGCGTATGAATCGCCTGTACTGTATCTGCGGCATGGGTAACGTTGTGAAATGGATTCTTTTCGGAATACCCCCTATTCACACGAAGTCCGTAATCCACTATGGAATCCAACGGCATCTCGAAAACCGCATTCAATTCATGATGGATCACGCACTGCAACATCACGATCGGCAACAACCTATCTCCGATCCATTTGTTCACCGCGAAAACGTCGAATTCCCAATTCCTTGTTTCTCGATTCATATACGCCTCTACATAGTCTTTCAACCTCGTTATGTAGTCCGGCATATTGTCTCTTTCCTTCTTTTTCGCCAATGTCTCCGGGTCCGTTGTTGACAATAATGCATCGAGTTCGTCTTCTTCCTCATCTGCCTTTTCAGAAGGTAGCACTCGGGGGACTTCCGGTATGTCCGGATCAAACGTCAATAATGCTTGTCGCATTTCTTTCACTAAGCGTTCCCTCGCCGCCTGCACAGCCTCATCATGTTCTTTCCGTTTTGTTTGTAGCAACAGAAACCGCTCCATTTCGTTATCTTTCCAGGTCGCGCCTTTTTCTCCGGCTTCGCTCGCGTATTTCAGCCAATCGGCATATTCTTGGTCGAGCTCGTGGACGTCCGTGGTGCCCCTACCTTTGCCACCAGCTCCGTCTGCTCGGTCGGACGCGAGCCCAACGCTGATATTGTAGAGCTTGTTTGATGAGATTATGTCTTTTGCCCAGTTGATGTCGTCGTTTAGTGCGGGGGTGACGCCTTTCGCAGACTTGCACTCCTCCAAAACGTCAACTACTCGATCCACTGGCGTCGAAAATTGCAAGCCCGTTCCACTATTCGTCGTCTGTGTTTTCTGCTGTTTACTCTGCATCAATTTCCGCAAACCATTCACCAAACGCAGCAACCGCAATAACCGTAACAACGAAACTTGCGTCGTGCTCTCTCCCGGTTTCTGCTCACACGCTGGTTTTTGGATAAATTTGAAGACAAACGACGCCACCACGATCGATATATCCATGATATTCCAAGGATCGAAGAAATAATACATCCCATGTGCCAAAACTCGCACTGCAATCTCCGCTGCAAACACAACCAAAATCGCCGTATCAATATCCTCCAAGGTTTCGTCCACACTACAATGCACATATTCCACAATCGTTATGTGCACCAACAGAAACACGGCGTAGACTCCCAATAAAGCATACGATGATAATTCAAATCTTCTAGACTCCACCAAATCTCTTGCCCAAATCCGCGCTGCCAATAATGGACTAAACACTGGTTCGTCATCAGGATCATCCCGAAAAGCTTCCGCCTCATCCATAATCGGAACCTGTCCTCCTCTTCTCAACAATACAAACCAAATTATACATTGCATAACAATATTCCGAATTTGATCAATAACCACCACTGTCACAAACATCGTTATTGTAAATGGCAAATTTCCGTATAACGCAAGTCTCATCGTATTCCGAGTCATGTATGCTCCCGCAAAAGCGAACAGCATTAGATTGACGAACTGCATACAACATTTTGCTGCATGAGTTTTGACATCCCTCAGATCTTCAGGTGGGACGATTGAGGCTGTGAAAATTTGGATGATATCGAACAAAAATATGAGCGGTATCGCAAAACACATGCAGAGTAAAACGATTTCCCACTGGATTACAAACCTCTTATTATCATTCGCTGCGAGCCTTGTTGTTGTTTCATAGACTGTGATTTCACAACTTTCTTTTGGATCGACACAAATCAACGCTTCCTCGTCCACGCTTGCTGGTGCACCAGCCGATCCTCCACACAGCGGTCGACTATCCCCCGGTAAACCAATGTCTTTAATCACTGTCCCGTTCACAACTGGGTCAAACACAGGTTGCATTCCCGGGTTCACGCCCTGGGGAACCGGTGCCGCGTTGCTTGTCTCAAACAACGATTTATACTTTTGTCCATACATCGTCCTCGGTACATTTTCCCTACATGCTGGAAAACACGTCTGTATCCTCGGAACTCTGTTGTCAAAGAGTAAATCGGCTTCCATCTCGGACGACAATGACGCTTTCGGTATTGTATCTTTGCATTCGTTGAAATTGGATTGACTAAATTTCCTGTCCCGTAGTACGAATGAGTAGAGATTCTTGTAGAGATTTCCACCGTAACTAATTTCATACCCAGGTATCAACGTGCACCGCAAAGCAGGAAAACTGTCTGCAGCGCAATGCCGTTTGCAGGCTTTTCGATTTCCGCACTCCAAAGCGTAGTCGGTATCCAATGTGATAGTAAAATTGCTCACAATGACGAAGTAGATAACCAAAACTTGAAGTAATCGGACAAAACGCATGATGGCACCTTGTCGCATGGGTCTGGGCAGGTAATATTCTATATACCACCATTTTAGGAATGCGTTGTTGGCTTTCAGATGCGTTTTTAGTGTTGTGGCTTCCGGAGGGTCCGGAGCCATCACGAAATCGCGGGCCCACATGGTTATTCGCCTATATTTCTAAACTAAACTATGAAGCTATCTCATACTATGTCCATGCTGCATCATAAAGTTGCATATGTTTGCTGTTAATATGAACAAATTCTTAAAGGAGGATCTAATTCCTAGGAGAACTCTGGACTTAAAATTTCAGAAATAATGGGACTTGATATTAGAATCCAGAATTTGTGTTTGCACTCGACTCGAACAACTTTTTTGGAAATTTCAAATAGCACTCCTGTCACTCGCGAAGTTCAAACTGTCGAGTCGACGTGCCATTGATTGCCGTCTATGCAAAACTCATTCAAAAAACTTCTAAAACAATGACCAAATCTCATATTTTCAGTCCATATTCTTCACTCGCCTCCTACTCTACATTTATTCAACCGCTCTCTAATTATTCAATGATCTCATCCGTCAAACTATCAGCAACTGATGGTTTCCTTCCAAAAGTTGGTGACACATCCGCAAAACCTGAACTCTCTTCCGACGTTCTCTTTTTGATCACTGTCGTTTGCTCAGCTGCGGCCAAATCATTATACGTTAACCGTTTCTCCACTCCAAACCGAATACTCCTTGACGACGTGATTGGTGTGTTGCCATTCGCCATATCTCGCTGTTGCTGTTGTCGCATACTAGCGTTTTTCAAATTCAAACTGCCAACCATCATACCCATGCCAGATTGCTGCTGCGCTTGCTGCTGTGCTCGACCTACATGTGTCTCATGTGCGCCACCAAGGAGCATCTGCTTACTGCTTTGTGGCAAAGGAATGTGTCCACCTCCGCTGCCACTGGCACGTCGCGCATTTTCGGATTTCTGCTTCCACATTACGAGCTGCTCCTCTTGTTTTTGTAAAGCTCGATCCAAATTTTTCCCTGAGTATGCGCTGTTGCGACTCAGTGATCTTTCGATCGGTGCCTGACCTTCGTCTCTCGGACTGCGACTGTCTATTGTGATACTGTCGCGCTTACTACTGTCTCGTCTTGGCGTCCGACTTGGAGTTCTGCTTGTCTGCTTCTGAACTCCTTGACTTTGGTTCATTATCGCTCCCAAATCCGTTTGGGACGCGTTGAAACTCATACGACGACCTAACAGACTTGAACGTGCACCCGTTACGAGATTGGTACTGCGATTCAACTGCGCAGATCTCTGGAACGCCTCTTCAATGTCGTTGTCTTTGCTGACATTTCTTTGTAACTGCTGCGAAGCTCCACTAGCGACAATACCGCGCTGTGTTATTGACGGTCTCCTTGCAACAACATCGTTCATATCCTGCGTGACCCCGGATATACTGGCCCGCTTTATCACGCCTTGAATATTTTCTTTGGAAGGCGTTTTCGATGGTCTTCCGCTTGCAGCATCAAAATAAGACTCGTCTGAGCTATCGCCACCATTTGCATTACCATGCGAGATTTTCGTACTATTCGCTGTGTTCTTCGAGAGTTTCGACTCTTTCGATGCTGTCCGACTACTCGTCGCTGTATTCTTACTATTCGACCTTCCCGGACCTCCACCGCCTGCACCAAGACTTCTGCTCATATTCACAACGCCACCCGTTCGAATATCGATATCTACCGGCAGATTTGTTCCACTCGCTCTTCTCCCAATGATACTACGATTGTCATCATCGCCTCCAACTTCCGGCGCAACATATCTGCTCGACATCTTCCTCGACATAGACATACTTGCAACTCCACCACCGCCAATTCCACCGCCCATACCAAATGTTCCATCCTTCATTTGTTGCTCCCTCAATGCTTTCCTCGTTGCATGTGATCTCGTAGCGACATCCATAATTTCTTCCAATGCGCCGCCGGTGATATCCTCTCCTTTAGCTAGCTTTTTCGGATCAATCGCCTTCTCACGTTCCTTCTCCGCCGGATCTCTTGCCGCGTCATCCGCCATTCTCATTGTGAGTTTCCATGTGATGAAGATTGCTAGAACAACTCCGACGAAAATTGCACTGAAAATGATGATATACATTTGTACTTCGTCACTACTTATGGTGTCACCCTTGTTTTTCTTCTTCTTTTCATCCTCTTTTGTTTTTGCACTGGTCCCACAGAAATCCGGTTGACCTTGGGATTGATCTGCGACGGTTCCGCTGGGCCACCGGCGGACTTCCCAGGCTTGTTTGTAACAATTTCGGATGTTGCCGGTGGCGGGCTGGAGATGGCGGAGTCCACGCAACGACGTCGGTACTGCTGTGGTCGCATTTGCATTTCCATTCAGGATTGCTGCAAGATTATTAGCTGCTGTTGATGTATCAGTCGTGCTCGTGCTTGCACCTCCACTGTTCGACACTAACAATGTCTGACACATTTTGCTCAGTGTTGAATTTGCCCAATCGAGACGATACGGTCCGTATTCGCTCGACGACGACGTCGACAATATAACTGCTGCCTTCCAATTTTCCCACCCGAATTCATCCACATACAATCCTTCTACACCGCTTGCACCAACTGTGCATGATGAAACCTGCTGGATGAGAATCGGAATAATCGCTAAGATTGATGTGAAGACACACCTGGTCGATATTAACTGATGACAAAACATTTTTATTCGAATGGAAACGTAAAATATCAAAACGAAAATCAGATCATGGACTCACATAAAGAATTCAAAAAGAAAACACACATCATGACATAATAAGGGGAAAAACTCAAAAACGCAAAACAAAATAGATATTGTCAATCTTTTTAAAGGAAACACATGGAAAATTTTCACTATGTTGGCCTCACAACATAACACTTCTCCTCCAAAAACAAACTGCCGACGGCCGCGGTCCTATACCACCACATCCAATTACATAATCAATTCATAAACTTTACACCTGAAACACCACCTTTATGGCGTGAGGAATTCCTGACAGAGATCATGTCGCTGTTGTGTGTCGCTGTACACCTCAGCCATAGCTTGGTCAATTCCCTATTCACACCCAGTAGAACCGATTTGGACTAAACCAATCGATATTCAAGTTCGGTATTCTATCGGTGATTTTCGCGCGCCATGTATTGGAGCTTTTCGTATTGACAGTGCTTACTCTCTCCAAATCATCCATCAATATCGAGCCCATAATACACCCGACAGCAGGACTTAGACACCAACCCTTCGAGCCACCACCACCGCAAGCGTACCCATTCGCCACGTTCCGCAGTTTACCCATAACGGGCACATCGTCCGCAACGAGTGGACGTATGCAAGTTCGTTTCTCTGCGACGCGATAGGAGGAAACGTTCAAAACCGGGGCAGCTTGCTGCTGTTGTTGATCTTCTGCTGTCGTCGGTACCTGTTCATCCCCGGTGCCGCAAAGTTTCCGAATCATCACACCAAACTCTTTGTTATGTTTTTCCAGATTTTTGTTCTTACCCTCATATCCAACATAACTCCGATAATTCTCTGGAGCCTTATCGGGTCGCATCAACACGACACCACTGGCCAGCCTCAGTCTTTGATCGTATTGAAACTCTGGAGATGGATCTGCTAACGGAACTGCGAAGCCTGCATCAGGATCGTAGATTCCATGCTTGAGACCGACGGCATCAGATTTTTTCGGATTTGTTCTTGTGAAATTGCAGTCTACATCCGCCAGATACCCCAAAGCTCCACACATTGGGACTTTCCCGAGTCTTTCTTTGCGCAAAAACGTACCCATCTCTATCCCCTGTGCGAAGATGAACGAATCTGCTTCCAGGATTTCGCCCGTGGAGAGTTTCACGGAGTCAATTTTCACAGTGCTCGATTCCTCTGCTCCGGTGGTATATTTCCCGACTATATTTTTCGCTGTTTCATAAACGCGCGTCACAGGATTGCAGTTGTAGTTCACTGAGTCAACTTGGACATTGTACTTGATCTCAACAGAAGTATTCTTGTCGCAATTTGGTTTCGACTTGCCCATCAAACACTTCTCCATTTCCTCGCCGAACATACGCGAATCACCCTGGCCATCGTCTTTGTACCAGACGGCGTCGTTTGTTTTCAAACCATCAATGTTCACAACTTGCGCAGATTTCTTCCTTGCTTGACTCAAGCCATGATTGATCTCTTCCAGAATCTTTCCCTTCCCCTCCAATATCTCCACATTGTAACCGTGTTCATTCCTCAACGTTTCTAATTTCGGTATCAACGTACTCCTATCTGGATTCGTATTCACGATCATTGAACCGCGAAACAGATCCTTCTCTTTGTCAATTTTCAGATATCCTTTCGTGAAATCGTTATTTTCGAATTTCAATTCTTGCTCCAAATCGCCTAACAGATTTTTGCTCAGCTTGACAATTTCGCAGAGTCTTCTATCATTTTCCTTCCCGAACAACAACGCATGCTTCGCAAAATGAATCCCAAACGTGTAAAACGATGGATCCAATAAACAATTCAATTCTACACCGAGTTTCCCACGTTTCACCCCAGAAGATTTGTTCGCTGCGTCGCCGTCCTCCCTGGCCGCGGGTGCATCGTTGCTGCCAAAACCGTAAATTGAAGAACTAACGCTCCGAAAACTGTTCTTTGCACTATCAAGAGCGCCGCGCATCGGTCGCATAACGGATTGTGATATCGCTGTTGTTGCAGTATGAACATGTTCTTGCGCTTCTACGACGGTCTTGCGCGACGTTGCTGACACTACTCCAAAACTTTCCAACGACTCTTTCATACCCTGCTGCAACTCACCGAGTATGATCCAAAATCCCGTTTTCAAAAGCGGTGGCTGCGCCCACGAGTTTGCGAGAGCGTGGGCCAACATTCCACCATTGAACCTCGACGCTCCGGATGCACATGGGCCCGGACCTCGATCGATGATCGTGAGTTTCAAATTTTTGTTACTTTCCTCGGCGAACTTCTTTACATAATACGCTGCACTTAGACCGAGGATGCCACTGCCCACCACAACGACATGATGAGGTCGTGATTGGTGATCTTGTTTATCCGAGGTCGCTGCTGCCATACTCATCTTAATCTGTGATTCATCAACTTGCTGTACAAGAACGACAAATGTACAAATGTCAAACCACTAACTACACACATATACGGCAAAATTGCACACACCATACACTTTGTTATTTCCATTCAAAAACTCTATACAACTATGACTCGACTTACTATTACCTATGTTGGAAACAGATAAATTTAACCCAAACACACGGAATGACACACAACTTCAACTGAGAGATAAATCCTCTCTTTGGTTTTTTTTCTTGGAAATTTCTAAACGCATGCAAAGATTTCGACCCCAAAACACACAAAGAAACTTACCGCACACATGACATCCCGTCAGAGAGCTCAAACACGCGGTTTCCTGCGGTCAAAAATTGCGCAGCGCACCCAATACAGAGCAGCAGCCAAATACCTCAAGATTTGATATAGTTGAAAAGATTCTGAGTTCGTCACCAATGCATTATTAGAGTCGCGGACATTCTTGACCGACTTATGACGTAGCGATTTGTTGTTGCATGGGGATTCCACCTCCACCATCAAATTGCTGCTGCTGTTGCTGCTGCATGCCCTGTTGCTGACTCCCTGCGTATATCGGTGGTCCATAGTGCTGCTGGCCCATAACCAGCCCCTGTTGCTGCTGCTGTTGCTGCATCTGCTGATCCATCTGCACACCACCATAATTCTGCACAGACTGTCCCCCGCCACCGCCCATGTACACCGCCTCCCCTCTATCCATCTTCATTTTCTCATACTCTCGATAGTTCATTTTCGTCATAGCACTTTGATATCGCTGTGATTGTATGATCCCGTACACCCAAGGCTGAATGACGCCATCATTCGGCCAGTACCCTGCTTTCTTGATCAACTCGTTCACTGTGTGTTCTTTTGTCCAATTGTTATCGCCAGCGACTTCTGGGAGAAACGTTGCGTTACAATATCCACCGTTTTCAGGATTTATAAAATTGATCATGATACCGTGTTGACCTTTTGTGTGAGATTTTGGTTTGATTTGAAATTGTTTAAATTCCTTGAATGACAATCCATCGATCCCCCTACACAGAAAAAATCTCATCGAAAAACTTCAAAACCCAAAACAAACAACGCCAAAAATACCAACTTTCCAATCCCAAATATCGTTCATAGGTTCATAACTATGCAACACAGCAACTTTCGCTTGCAAATACTGAACTTCCGGCAACAATACCGGCTTCCATCGACAATCGCCAAAAGCCGCCTGCAACGCTTTCTCCTGTACGCCAGGACCAAATTGAATGGGTGTCACACTTCCCTGACAGCCCCTCACATCCATCGGCCCTCCACCTCTGCAGTTGACTTGATCCCCTGGCATACTGTATTGCTCGCATACTGTCCAGGTGACGAACAGCGGGATTTGGAGACTTATATTGTAGTTCGCCGGGAAGTTTGGATGTTGTGTGTTTTGGAGTTGGGCTATGATTGTGTCGAAACAATAGATGCAGAGATCTTGGTTCAGTTGCATGGTGATTTGTTGAAAATCAGGACGATTGAATCTAATCGATTTTTTCAAAATGCAAACTCGCGACACACACACGGACTGACAGACTATCAAATCTAAAATTGAAAAAATATAAAGAAACGACACACAGATATTACACACTATCAATGACGAAAAATACAAAAATCAAGACACAATCCCACTACTAACCACTCGCTATAACGTTAATTTCCCTGCGTAAACCTCCGTATTGATAAATGTTGTAAAAACAAAATACGCTGAAATCACTTTTTTTTGACCGACTTTTTCTTGAGAGAGAATTGCACGTTCATGTTATGTAAAATTGCAATGGAATTCAAATTCGTTGACGTACGATGCCTTGTCAGAACACGAAGAACTGAACAGACCTTGTTCTGCATTGCCTCCCCCGGGAAGACACGGAATAGATTGCTAAGCTTTTAAAATCATTGTAAAATTGTACTGCTGTTCATTTTTTTCGAAAACGACCGTGTTTCTCTTTTTGTATTCTGGGAAAACTTGTGGTATTGCATCATTTTTTCAGTATGAATACATGGGGCTGTAGTAAATCTCGTATCACTTCGCCGTTTATTATCAGGGGTATTGAAAGACCTGTTTTATTTTGTCAGTTTGGATTGATAAGGTATGAAATCCGTTATAATTGTCGTACAGAAATTTGTCTCAAATTTTTCTTCCAACATTTCTCAAATCGACGAAATTCTGTTCATAAAAGAACTCATCACACAAAACCAAAATCCAAATACCTGCTATTATCAAATCCAACACTGAATGCACGGCCAACGTCACCACGAAGAAGAAATGTCCAGTAAGAAACACTGTGTAAACCTTCAGGAGGAAGGCATGATTGAAATGCACAGCTGCTCCGAACATGATATGCAGTACGAGTAAAGAGAGATACAAGCATTCCTGATACATACTCGGTGTACTAACCTCTATCTTGTTGTATATTTCCAGAAATGACACACCTGTTAGCACTGAAAATGCTAAGACGACTTGTATTACCATCACGCTGACGCATAAGAAATTTCGTCGCCAGAGTGCCGGGAGGATTGCCTGTGTAGGAGTTTATGTTTGGATTGTCATTGATGAATCGATATCATGACAATCATAGCCGTTCGTTCTTGAAATTTATTTTTCGCGTCACAGATAATGACTGTAACAAATTCTCAATCTGATCACTCCAAAAATTCAACACCAAACAAATACCGGATAAGGGCTCAAACTCGTGTAAACAATCAAATCCCCCGAATCTTCCGCTCGTTCACCATCTTCTCCAGCTGCAGCTGCTGCAGCATCACCTCCTGTCGTCGTTGCTGGTCTCGGACTCGTGGGACCACTGCTATCGGCCAAGGCCATATTGATGTTTGCACATGCTTGACTCGGTTTCACAGGCTGTCCACAGACGCACGATTCTTTCGGCAAAACAACTTGAGTCGGGACATCCATGGCATCGGTATTGAAGAGCTGATGCGATATAGCTTGCATATGATACAGCCATGGGAAATCGCGGTCGAATTGATCCCCGAGAGGGACGCGTTGATCGACGGATGGCATGATTGTGTGATGTGGTTGTCTTGAAATTGATATATGTCACTGGATTGGCCTTTTTGAATGCTTTATTAATGTTTGATGCCTAAATGATGAAATTCTATGCCACCTCCATTTCCCCGAATTGAAATTCACTATTCTCACTCAACTTTTGAAATTCATACCCTCACACTCACCCGAACCATGACTTTAAAACGCAATGCCTCACCTGACCTCGTAGAGAATGAAAAACCTCGCCCGTCAACGTCCACAAAATTCAAATCGGTATCTGAACAGTTTTCCTATATACTACGCCAACGCCGAAAACTCAACCTGGTACTCTCCTGTTCCGCAAATTAATCTCCAACAATGACTGCCGAGACATTGATAAAACGTTTGCGAAATGTTTGATTGAGTCAATTCTGCTGTTTCAAAGTATAGCAGCTGTTAGTATACGACGTCCAGAAAAGAGCTGTTTGAAAGCTGATTCAATTTGCCATGGATCCACTCAACTAAGTATACTGGTTTCCACCAACTTCCACACTATCATCCGCGTACATTTTTCCATTCTTCACATCCAATTTCATCCTTTAAAATTATCCCAGCCATAAATCAACTGTTCATAAAATATTTCTCCGCATCAATTTTTCTCAGACTCCAGCCCCTCCGGCTTCCGAAATTCCGCTCCCTCCACATCCCGTAACTCACCAGTAACACTCAATATCAAAACAATTTTCACTGCGCGATCACTTTGTATATGGATGATCACGCAAATTATTCTGAATCTTCATTCAAAATACTTAAGGACTTGGAGCATCTCCGCCTTCACCAGCGCCCTCTTCCATCAATATCATCTCTTGCAAATTGTTGAATATCTCTTGCAGTAACTCAGCCTTCCTTGCATCTTCGAACAATACTGCGTCCAATGCTTCAAGGAATCTGATAAATTTTTTCGGTGACTCAAATACAAACTCACTTGCTACGACCCTATTGCCAGGATCCTGTTCTTCACCATCCCCCACCGGCGCAATCCTCGTTGGAAATTGAAATTTTTCTCTCATCTTCCTTACTTGCACTGTGTTGCATTCCACCTCCATGATCCGACAGGCGACTTCGTCCAGTGTTTGCGGATGTTTGAAATGTCGTTTTGGTTTTGGAGGCGGTGCAGCTGCACCGTCAGGATTTTCTCCGTCTGCAGGTGGTGCGCCATCTGCCGCAGCTGTTCCTGCCGCGTCTCCGCCCGCTACTGCTGCATTGAGACTTTCTTCCATTGTCATACCCATGCCATCCTCGCCCTTATTCGGACTCTTCATACCAACTTTTGTCCAATCGTCTTCAAATGCCTGCTCCTTCACTATCAAATTTCCATGTTCATCCACTTCCGGATACAAATCGTTCACAAATTTGAATATAGAATCCGCCTTTCCCAGTTCCGCTGTTATGATGAGATTCTTCTTCCGCAGCATAACACGACTTTCAATCATCTCGTCGATGATTGGATCGGATTCACCCGGGTATGTGTTCAGAAATTCCTGTATCATATTGGGGATGTAGAGTCCTTTTTTGAAATTGGCATGGGCATACTGGTACAGTTTGCATATGAAGTTTGTGATTTTGGTCTGGACCATGTACTTGCGGAACTCCTTGACTTTCTCCTGCTCGGCGAAGTTGCAAACGAATTTGTCGAAAAGTGTTGAGTATTGGCCGAGAGACTCGATAGAGTTTGAGAGACCTGGCGGATTCAGTTGTGATTGCTGTTGTGATCGTGAACCTCGTGCTTTGGCCAGAGTCTCGGAGTCGTATGGATGATAACCGATAGAGTCAAACGCGGGTCCATATTTTGGAAGACCGGTTCGTGGGTCGATTGGAACATCGTCGTTGCCTGACATGATGATTTGGTTAAATTTTGTCTATTCTTAATGGCTTAAAATTGCTTGGTCACGTTAACTAGTTCCGAATTAAATTGGATGCTTAGATAGGAAACTTCAACCTCTCTCAACTTTTGGAAACTTTAACTCTCTTGAAATTGAAAATTTGATTCAACTCTTGTATATCACACGACCTTAATCTCACGACCACCCCCTGCGAAATCAAGCGTGTGAACACCAATGTTGTTTTGAGCTGCATGAATGGATGCCCAAACAATGTCTCCTGGAACTCATATACTGAGTTTGTCGCAGCTCTCTCTGCCATCGAATCGCTCTTCATTAAAGAAACCTACTCAACCACCTGCGATGGATTATCTCGTTTTCCGATGTCTTCCTGAACAATCTACATCAACACAAACAACCAAACAACAAGCAAAAACAATTCCTAACTCTCAGACTAGATATCAATCACACCAACCGCACATTAAATCATCTAGTCGTGCCTCTATGACGCGTGCTCACAGTTAAATTTCATATCTCAAAAAGATCAATATCATATCTGGGTCTCTGCACCCATTTTTACCTGGGTTTCTTTCTGCAACTGTGAATTCATTTTCTGTGTTTTTGACAGATCTTGTCCTCGTAGGACTTCAAATCGTGTAAGTTCACGGCAATGTATCACGCTGATCTCCTTCAATTCCGTGTTTCTGCATGCAATCTGCGATCTCATCGGACCGCATTTCTCCATTAATCATTTGCTCGTTTGCATCTAATGCTCATCAGACTTCGTTCATCATTGATCGCTCTCAATCAATCTACACATCCATCCATAAATTTGAGTAAAAATTTCTTTCAATGAAAAATACGCAATGAAAATCATCTATAATTGCATTTAGACCAGTTCCATCATCACTGATCACATGATTCGCTAGTATATACAAAAACGATTTCATTTCTCCCGAGAAACTACTACTTGTAAAACTTGTTTAAAGAAAAACATTGACCTCCTCTTCCTGGAAACGCCGATAACTTGCCTATTGTTCCAAAATTTCTCTCCGACATGACGAAACATAGCGGATATATGATCTTTTTGCCAGAAAACTTTAACCTTCAAGAACCATAAATTGTACAGGGTAAAGACACAGGACGGGGTATATCCTATAAAATGCTGGGAAGATACTAGTGGGACTGCGGGTTCGATATGCGATATGGAAAATATCATTCTTTCCGCGGATACTAGTGGTTTTGTTCTTAGCTCCATTTCAACTTTCCATGTTTCCACTACTACTAATACGGCGCTTTACATCGAAATGTCCACTCTTTTCCATCGAAATTCAAGAATTCATTCCCAGCTTGAGCGGTGAGATCCTTTAATCGATTAGTTGTCTTCAATAAATCCAGTTTCTTCTGACTATCGACTTGTAGAACAACAGTCATTTGCTTGTTCATCTTGTTTTGTCTTGGTCCATATTCGCCATGTTCTGGTACGTGAGTCTGTTTTATGTTGATTTGATTTGACATTTTTGACAAGGATCGCGCAGATATTAATGAAAACGTCGCTGCAATAGACTTCGTCTGTTGCCGCTCAGGTAAGGTTGCACCATTATTTGAAAAAATCATCACTGGCAGCGGTTTATCAGATCGAAATCCTGAAGATCGTTTTCTACTTTATAGTATTAGAGTAGGTGCAGCCTGTGCCGCTTTTGATCATGCATCTCGCATCAGAGAATCGAAAAGTCTGAGGAATGTTGAAAAGAGATTACGGTTAGGATTCCCGAAAATGAGAAACAGAAACGATTCGTCTTTCAACAACATTGACGATTCTCGTGGCGATGTCGATACAGCTGTGGTGTTAGTAGTCGCCAGATTCCATCGGAATGGGGCAATTCAATTGGGGAACATTACAGCATCAAAGATTATGATAGTTGGGTCGATCCCCGATTCAGAAATTTCAAAAAACATAAATGCCGCTTTTGGCATATGCTCAACAAGAACGGAGAAGATATGAGAACATGTCCGTATGGAGAAAACTGCAGTTTCACTCACGGAGAACATTCTCATTCTCGAACGATCTTTATCCTGAAACATCGGCGGACGCGAGCATGCCAAACCCACGAAAATTTCAAACAAGGTTCTCAATCTTAGACGATATTATTTCGTCCCGTAACTCAAAAGAGTTTCCGTTGGCTCCGTTGAACACTCTTCATGACAATCCTCACGGTTTCAACGGTTGCAATCGACATGAAAAGAATACTCGCTATATCAGACCGGAACCACAACGTAAAACGATTTGCAAACGTATTTCGAGAACCATATAGATCGGGAACTTGAAGAAAGCGCGGCGACGCACGATAACAGATATTTGGGGAAATTGGACGTGTATCGATCCGGGACGTGAACATCTCACGTCCTCATGAAAAAACATTGGGTGATCATTTGGCAACCATGGTAGCATATAAATTGAAAGATAATAAAGCCACTTTGGAACAAATGGCGAGACACTGAAATACTAGACATCGTCTGGTTGTGTCGTTGTTTGACGCGTCGGATGTCTGATCATCTGGTTGATCGTGTGGCTGTGTCATTGTTGTTGTCTCGTTCACAGCGTTTTTCACAGTTTGTCTCTATACAGCAAGAACGTGGATAATTCGTTTAGTGCGTGATGCCCAGCAGCAACAATAATAAACGTGCCACATCACCAGTCAAATATAGAGAATTTGCAAAAAGACCGCACTTGTGTTACGAATCTTTCTTCAAAAGATTGCTGTTTCTTCTCAACGAAGGCCTACTAGACGCAACAGAAGAATTTCCAGATCGTGTTCGTGCCGAATCTGCGAACGCCTTCCGAGCACATCAACACTGCAGTGATCTATAGTTAAAAGTTTTCTTGAGGTGAATCCAAGAAGCTTGTCAGTTGATGCATACAAAGAGTTCTTGGCAGATGCAGGATACTTCATCAAGCAAATGAACAGGACGTTGCATTTTCGGATCGTCGGGTAATTGGAGACTACTACGCCGGGAAGAATCGAACCAGAAGAAATTCCAGTTCGATCATATTTTAGCGCGATTGAAACAAATTTCGGAAAACGCGAATGCGGGGAAAGGCTAAGCGGTCAACGTGGGAATCCCGATTGAACCATGGAAATCGTCCGATCATCTAGGAGGAGCGACTAAGTACATGTCTCAAAACTCAACTCATGCTATAAATGTGCAGAGATCGCTGGCATACTAAACTAGGATGGATTATTTCGACGTCGCAAAGAAACATGGAGAAAAAACGTCATCAATGCTTTTCTGCAATGGATCGCCGAAGACACTGGGCGCGTGCCATCTTATGTTGGATCAGACACGACGAGAAGAAGATTTCCTCGCATACAAAAACCCTTGCATGTTGCCCACGGATGTGCAATTAATAGTTGGAGGCTCATCACAATAGATGTTGACGTTTCTTGCAGCTCTATACCGCTTCTCCAAATATTGATAACGGTGGGAAAGGATACAAAGGTTATAAAGGAAAAAAAGGGGAAGATCATTATACTAATGCAGTTGATGCAGCCGCAAGATTTTTCAGAAATCTAGGCGGATCTTCAAAAGGTGGCAAGAGACAATGGTATCATGTAACTTTTTACATAGATGATGTTGTGGTATGTTGTGAAAATGATTCATTGTCGTGTTAAGAGAACAAATGTTTCCATCCATCGCGCATGCATAGATAATTATCATCGATGAAAATGATCCGAGCCCATATCAACATAATGAAAAATAATAAATCAAACAGACGCACTTGGAGGTTTTTTTTGGCCGTGCTTCACCAACCTCCTTTGCTGCAATAATCAATCGATATGGGAAGCGAAAACAACAACAATCAATCAAAACCAAACAAACATATACCGTGCACGCCATTCTTCCAATTTCAATCAATTCATCAAAATTCAAATATCGCAAATCCGTCATGCCTTCTAAACATAGCCATCCAAAACCTCTTCTTCCAATTTTGAAATTGTCCACTCTTGCTAATTGATCTTCTGTATAGTATGTAAGTGCTTCCATCGATGGCTCTGACCAATACCTGTGTTAGTGGGGGTTTTTTAAGATGTTGGAGAAGAATCCATGTGTGCGAAGAGTTCTTGCGACTCATGAAAATTTGCTCGCGTTGCTGCAAGTTTGCGACATCTATCTAATCTAAGATTCCAGAGCTAAAAATTCAAACTTCAAACACAAAATTATCAAATCTATACCCATTTTTCGTCAATATTGGTATCATATTTCTTGGAGCTGGTTCTTGACCATGAGGATTTTGAAATCCAGGTATTATTCCTTGGTATTGTTGATACATCATTTGCATTTCATCTTGATCGTCATAACTGTTTTTTTGTGTTTTTAGATTGGATAGTAATTCAATTGGACTTTTCTCTCAACTCGATTATGATCCAACTCTATCAAATCAATCTCGATGCTGAAAAATCAGTAACTGTAAGACCACCCTTCAAAATCAAAAATTATCAAAAACTCAAAACAACAAACTCACAAAAATACTCTCTTTCATGTCTAACAATCTTTGGTTGCGTTGCCCATTCTATATCAGGAACTGGTGCACCCATGGGTGGTTGGTGTGAGGTCGTGTATCCTCGTCTTGGTGTTTGACCTGTATTTTTTTTTTAGAATAAGTTTTGGTTTAAAATTAGATCATGTATCGTAAACACGGAACATTTTGCTCGTCAAATCAAATGCAACAACACGATGCCAAATGCATTCAAGTTCTAATGATAAATCAAAATCAAAAATTATACTTGGACTCGCTTGGCTACTACTTATTGGACTTTTTGGAACTCTTAATGGTAGTAATGGACCAGGACTTTGAGAAATCTTTGGTGCTTCATAGGGGTTTTGTGCTGGTGATGCCTGTATTTTTTTATCAAAATGAAAATTCTGAATTGACTTTAGGAACTTCACTTACACATGATAACTCTGGACATAAACAAACAAATGATCATTATACAATTTGTCTGAAAATTACAACTTGTCAACAATGATCTCACTACATCAATGCAAAGAAACTAAAATCAAACAGATCAACTCCAAAATTGATTCCAACATAATCAATACCGAATTTTGTCTATTAGGACTTTCACTTATCAAAATTGTTTCCGACTTCCTTGGTTTTGGCAATGAACATGGTTCAGGTAAAGCTTGTTTCCATAAAAATGCAGCGTTTGCTCGTTTTGGTGTTGCTGGTGTAACTAATCCGAGTGGTTTTGGTGGAGGGACATAAGCAGTAACGACTTGAGCATCAGTTGCTGGTACTGTTGTATTTTTGTTTTTCAATGAAATTTTTTTGTAGAATTAATAAATGCAATCAGAATCAACTGAATCATCAGACGAATATGGACACATCATGACACCGAACTGCACAGAGTTTCGGAATTTGCATTAATCAAGTGACAATCTAAATCAGGACACAAAGTTCAAATCAAAATCAAATAATACTTGCTTGCGATGCTGTTATGAGTGCTGCTATATTTGGCATATTACCCATGTTATTATTGTTGTTATTACCTGTATATGAATTTGGAAATTTTTTTGAATCAATTGAAATGCATGAAGATAATGAAAGACGCTAACCGATTTAGAAAAATAGTAACTGTATCCACATAATGTAACACTAAAATTCACAAAATCTAATATACCTGAGTTGCCGCCAAAGTTCAAGCCACCACCGCTGTTGTTTCCGAACAGACCACCTCCGGAGTTATTGTTGTTGCCTCCGAACAGTCCGCCACCGCTGTTGTTATTGCCACCAAACATACCGCCTTTGTTGTTATTATTGTTTCCGAAGAGTCCTCCGCCGCTGTTGTTGTTGCCTCCTCCGAACAGCCCGCCACCGGAGTTATTGTTGTTACCTCCTCCGAACAGACCGCCTCCGGAATTGTTGTTATTTCCACCAAAGAGCCCACCGCCGGAGTTATTGTTGTTACCTCCTCCGAATAGACCGCCTCCGGAGTTATTATTGTTGTTGCCTCCTCCGAATAGGCCGCCTCCAGAGTTGTTGTTGTTGCCTCCTCCGAAGAGACCACCACCACCGGAGTTGTTGTTATTGTTCCCACCAAATAACCCACCACCTCCAGCGTTGTTGTTATTGTTGCCGCCAAACAACCCACCTCCAGAATTGTTGTTATTGTTGTTACCACCACCAAATAGGCCACCACCAGAATTGTTGTTGTTGTTGCCCCCACCGAACAGACCACCACCACCGGACTTATTGTTGTTATTGCCTCCGCCGAACAGACCACCACCACCGGAGTTGTTGTTGTTGCCTCCACCAAACAATCCACCTCCGC
>Ga0099797_100736_pt1 | contig 19833 bp, 13 predicted proteins | sample Uncmet_Sort48C_1_FD_89871 | JGI IMG/M metagenome (GOLD analysis project Ga0099797, IMG submission 89871) | Marine eukaryotic communities from CALCOFI LINE 67, Pacific Ocean - C012_Sort48C_1 | ecosystem: Environmental > Aquatic > Marine > Oceanic | place: Pacific Ocean: Monterey Bay | collected...
CACTTTCTACATTATGGAAGATGAAGGGTGTGGGACCTGGAATCTTCTTCTTTTGATCATTATAAGCTATTGAGTACTATTAAAGAAAAAGAACTTAATCTAATTATTAGACTTGTGGAATCCCATTTTTACCAGATTGCGAAGACTTGAGAGGATCTCTCACTGAATCTACATCTATTCAGTCGGAAGTAGTGGATTACTGTATGCTTGGATACCATTTGGTGTGGGATTCATGATGCATTATTTTGATACTGATATCTTTCTGTTGTGGTTGCATTAATTTACTTTTTTAACGGTTGCCTATTTTCATTTTATTCGTTTCAGAGAGGTTTCTAGTGTTTTGTTTTTCTAGATTTCTAAGAATTCAAAAAAATCTTTCATTGTCAGAGACTTAAATTAACATGCATAGGTTTTAGATTTTCTTTGCTAAATTATGATTTTTTACAATACTTAATTTCCCATTTTATTGTCACAACTCAGTGGTCCCTGTGAGTCCACATATCATCAACAAGTAAGCATGTTCACAGTTTTAAACAATTCACTTTAACAAAGCAATCCACGTTCAAAATGTCGGTGACTCACATCCACAATAATCTTAAACAGAACGGAAATAATGATCAAATCACATCCCTCTTTAAATTACTCTTTCTCTTCACAATATTCGAGGAGGAGATTTTGTCTTTCATCTATTATCTAAATTTATATCACAGGTCGTCGACAGTTTCGTCGTATAGTACTTCTATCACTTTCCACATCCACAATGGCCACTCAACAGCCTCCTCAGGAGAAGTTTCTCCATCAGAAAACCCTCTCCAAGAAGCGTAAGTTCGTCAATGACGGTGTTTTTTTCTCCGAATTGAACGAGTTTCTCACTCGTGTCCTCGGTGAAGATGGGTACGCCGGTGCCGAAGTCCGTGTGACCCCAATCAGAACCGAAATCATCGTCAGAGCCACCAGAACCCGAGAGGTACTCGGAGAAAAGGGAAGAAGAATCCGAGAGCTCACTTCTCTCGTCCAGAAGAGATTCGGTTTCAGAGAGAACCAGGTCGAATTATTCGCCGAACAGATCCGTAACAGAGGGTGCTGCGCCATGGCCCAGTCCGAATCTCTCAGATACAAACTCTTGGGAGGTCTTCCTGTCCGTAGAGCCTGTTACGGTATCCTCAACTTCGTGATGAAGAACGGAGCCACCGGTTGCGAGGTCGTCGTCTCCGGTAAATTAAGGGCCCAGAGAGCGAAGGTCATGAAATTCAGAGACGGATATCTGATCTCCACAGGTGACCCCAAGAATTACTACATCCAGGAGTCTGTTAGACACGTGCTGATGAGACAGGGAGTGTTGGGAGTCAAAGTGAAGATTATGCTTGGGTATGATCCTACTGGTGAGCGTGGTATCGATAGATTGATGCCGGATCAGATTAAGGTGCACGAACCGAAGGAGGGGAACGTGAATCTCAACGTTGTGAACCAACAACAGGCCTTGGAACAGGACTTGGCCCAGGGACAACAGATGGAAGAACAACAGAATATGGGAGCTGGTGCTGTTCAGGAAGTGAGTCAGGATCAACAGGCTTACCAAGGTGGTGGTCAGGAAGCGGATTGGTAAACAAGCTGAGAAGATTAATTTAATTTATTAGACTAAGTAAATTTTAAGGAGAGATTTTTAATTGAGATTTATAGTGTTTTTAAATTAATTGGTCTGACTGATGTGAAGATATTTAAATGCTGTAATTATGGTAGTGTCTTAGAAAAAATAGAGGTCTTGGGGTAATCTTAAATTTTTATTATCCAGTAATATCAAGGAGAGACCAGTCATGTACAGCTCTTATTTGATCAGAAGGATCTTTAATTTAGCCTTGACCTAAAGAAATTATTAAATGATTTTAATAGAGAGAGTTTGAATGTGGGATAAGATTCTTTTCAAATTATGTTTAAGACCGTTGAGGTGGCATATTTACGTATTTACATTTAAGAAGGTTCACAGTCAGAAGCTTGTAATGACAGTTGTCGAGAAAAGAAGGACGACGGCGAAGCGACCAAAAAAGTGCACGCACGCTATTGCTCAAAGTGTTAAATTTGTTCTCTTTTGTTTTGTAAACGAGAGGGAGTTATTTATGGAACAGTAGTTTTAAGACGTGATATTTAAATCATCATCATGGTGTGTTAGTGACTAGTCTATTCGAAATTGAATCAATCAGGCACATTTCAATATTCATTTTATTATTTTCCTAGTACGCTTTTTTTTTTTACCGCAGCGCTTAGCTGATACCAACGATGATAAGTGTTTCCTCTTCGAATCCCAGACCAGATTCGCGGTTGCAGGCGGATTCCGCATTGAGATACTGGGTTAATAACAACGCCGGAGCCAGTGGATATATTAGTAGCAACTACAGCCACAGACACAGTGGAAGTGTTTGTCCTGTTTATGCCACTATAGATGGAATAGCCTATGATTCACCAAGCAGGAAGAAGTAACAGCTCAACACCAGGCCTTAAACTGTGCCGAGCAATTTGAATGAGAACTCAATTGTGGATTCGATTCCTGATTCGATCATTCAATACGAGCATAGCGGCATCAAAAACAACAACAATTTCAACACAAGCTACGGTACCACTAATAGATCCATATCTAGTGGGGCCTCCACAACTACCGGGCCTGTGGATCTCTCCATTGCAACCCTAAAGGCTCTAGAGAGTTTGAATTGCGGTCTTCCGCTTGATGCCATCCTCGGTTCCGAGGCCAAGCAGCGGCGTTGTAAGAAGAAACAAATTCTGAAACTGAAATTAATCCATGAAAAAAAATCACTGAAAAAGGAATTATAGTCAACAAAGGAGTTCAGTCGCGTGTCGAATTTAGTAGAGAAGTAGAGCAGAAAACGGGGTGGATGGGAGCCAGTTCCTGTATTGTAGGCGCGAGTAGGTCGGAATTGTCCAGATAGACGAGTACCGTTCGAATAGGCGTAGAATTAATAACAGAATTAAGGTACTTCCAATAAGAATTCGGTAGGAACTTCATCAGAAACTGTTAAATCATCTTACCGCACAAACCTGACTGTAAGCGGGTTAAACACTGGTCTCATACTTGACGAGGGTATTATTCTTGATCCTGATCGGTATCCTGACTCGAGTTTTCTAGCGTCTCAAGCTGTGACTACGGGAATTCAAATAAATAGAATGAACAAGTTACGACACCAACGGACTCAGAAATTTCCGCCGTGGCCTCTGTCAAACGCGTAGTACTTTCAGGAAACGAGAACGGTTTCAAAACAATGCCGAGACTTCAACTCCTTTCTTCGCAATTGCTCCGATACTTTCCCTCCCATCCAACCATAAAAACTCGGGAAAATCCTTCCTTCTATCCAAATATTCCAGAAATTCTATCTCAAACCCAGCCAATTCCAACTCTCTCTTCAATATGACGTCGCAAAACAGGTGGAGCATTGGTGGCAGATTCTTGCCCTTCCGCTGATCTTGGTTCGCAAAGTCGGAGATAACGCCGGGAAAAAAATAGACTTCTTCATCTGTTAAAATATCTGTTTCATTATAAATTCTTTTAATCTTTTCTCCATACTGTTCTCTGAACTCGTCGCTCAAATTACCAATGAATGGCGTCTCGTTTACGATGAAGAGCTTGCCACCAGGGCGCAGCCAGTCGAAAATCTGCTTCAGTCCTTATCGCAATTTCTCTGGTGATAGGAAATGAAGAATGCGACAAGCCAGAACAGAACCCAGACTACAACTGTTGTCTAAAACTATCTCACTTTCTTTCTACTCTGAGCCCTGAAGTCTTAGTTCCCGGTCAAGTCTTCAGGGAAACTCCCGTTGAATCGTTACTAACTTAATAACTGGGTTGCTTTTCCCATTCGTGATATCCTCAGCACAAGCCATCTGCCGCAACGCCTTTAAATGAGCTTCACATGGGTCAACGCCGATCACCTGAAAGTTTTTACTTTGACAGTCTTAAGACTCATTATTCATATTATCATTATGCAGTCTTTTCAGCACTCTGAGTGTGTGGTTACCGAAAGCGCACCCCAAATCCAGAAAAGGCAAATTATTTCCAAATTTATTATGTTCACAAGTTACTGCAAAATCAATGGCCTTCTAGCTCACAACATCCGGTTCAAGTCCTATCGTCATGTAGCCCTGCGCATTGGCGGTGGGCATGAAATTGCGATACTCTTCCACCGAACTTACGGTTTTCTTTATTAGATTCACAACGGTTTCGTTGACATCTTGTTGTTGGATCTTTCTTGAGTCTGAGAAATGTTTAATGTACTTTCTGTACAATAAATGTTTAACATTGTGATGAAATTTCCGATTAGGCTTAACCAGCTGCATTTTAAAACGATCCTTAATTAATATCCTATTGAGCCTTCAGATCATGCCTTCATCAATGGACTTACGTCGTCGTACCCCGAAAATCACGTGATTTTTTCAACTGTCATTGGGAAGAACACACCGACTAATAATTTTTCAACAAAGTCCAAAAAGAATTTATTTGACCACCGATTTGGAAAATGTTAAACAACAAATAAATTCGGTCTGTCAAATTTGAGATCCACGAATCACTACACTAGTGCCAGTGATTTTTGAATAGAATAATTTCGATGACACCACTTTTGTTTTGTAGAAATACAAGTGACAAAACAGTTGCTAACCCTCCTGAGCCAGTAATCCATTGTTACATTTACTGGCCTGAGTGGTAGCATAGCACCTCTATGTGATTTTAAAGTATCTTTAATAATGTAGCGTACAGTTACTTTCAACATGTAGTAGTACCAGTATGAACAGTAACGAATATAGGAAAATGTACTATATTAAGTTCTCACAGGTCTAAACCTATGTAATTTGTCCGAAGACTAATATATAATATAACTTGAATCAAAATTTCAATAATCATAATTCGATAATACTGTACCTCGATTAAAACCCAAACTCCATAAATTAAATTCCCAAAGGCTTCGCGTTGGCGACTTCTTCGTCAATCGATTCTCCCGCTTCCAACTTTTTTTCCCATTTAATCACCTGCGCGATCCCCTCAATAAAGAGGTTGCATAGTTGGACTTCGGACATACCAAGACGATCGGAGTTGGAGATATCCCAGGTTCCGCCGGTAGAGGCGGAATCGACACCGGCAGTTCCACGGGCTTGGAGACGCATCTTTTTGAGGATGTCTTTGAAGTCTGGCCTCGCGGAGAATTTGGGGACAGTGACCATGGCGCCGGCGCGGAGACCGGTTCCTAAATTGGATGGACAGGTAAGGATGAAACCAAGATGGTCATTGTGCATGAAGTCGTATCCCTCTTCCTTTAAACACTTTTGAATTTCAGAGGTGGCGTTGGCGAATCTGGTGAAGATAGCAGTGATGTTGTCGCCTTTTTCCATAGAAACAATTCTCATTTGATCCTCTTCATTGACCCAAACGAAGAAGTTCTCGGCATCGTTGTGGAAGATACCACGAGCATCAGGCCAATGGCGTCCGCATCCAGAGGATAACAGTAGTGTGGAATCCGGTTCTTGAAACAAGTTTCCGTTTTTTCTGAGTTTCTCCTCCTTTTCCGTATCCATAGCCCCTTCCATGGATTTAGACCCGTTCAAAGGATAGTATTTGCCGGCGAGCTCACCAGTCAATCTATTCAGACCCTTCACAACGACACGTTCGGTTTCACGACGTTGTTCGAAAGAGCACGCGGGCGGAAGCGGAAGCCCACGAACCGAACGCCCAGTTCTGCAACGGGTGGTCAAAACGTATTTGCCATCAGGATCGATCTTGGTCTTGGACAGCTTGGACACATCCATATCGGTGGAGTGTTTGGCGTCAGGAGCATAGTTACCGTTTCTCTGACCGACAACGATGTCAAACAAATCTTTGAAGGTGGTAAAACAATCCTCATCACCAGCGACCAAACCACAGGTCAAGATGTGAGGATGTCCAGGGTTATCGATCCCGGTTTTGATGCACTTCGCCAAAGAAACTCCACCTGGGGTCTTCACATCCTTGTACTTGGCGTAAATTTCTGGTTTCTCTTTCAATGCGTTTGCGCACAAGTTGTTGTGCTTGGACAAATCCGGCAGTTCGGCTGGGCAAACATCACCCGGAAAGTTGGCACCCTTCTCAGGGCAGATGTATTCTCCGTTGCCACATCCGAGTTTGATCCACTCGGGCAGATCCTTCAAAGTTTCGGAGAGACCTTCAGGAGGATAAGACATGATTTAGAAATTTTTAGACTGTAGTGACTCTTTTTCTTCCAAACTAATTATAGTACCTGGACTTTTTTTCCTGTTGAAATTTTTTGTTTGGGAAAAAGGGCCATTAATCTTTCTAGACTATTTGTTAAAATTTAAACTTAATACTTGTTTAGTACTTCTCAAATATGTGAGAGATTCGTTCCATGATTCGATTCTACCCGAATTTATCTTTATTACCGTCCAAAGCCTATAATTAATCAATTTCTTTTCTCTCAATTTGAATGGAAGTTGCATTTTTGAATGCATGCAATTTCATTTCGCTCATCATGATAAGTTTCAATCTTTCCGAAGAACTTGCAAACGTCGAGAAACGATTGCGTATTAAACAATGTAAAGTAACATTCTTTCTCTGAAACGTTTAATACATTCGTACGCGTGAATTGTGTACCAAATTCTTTTTCTGAAACGTAAATAATATTGGACATAATTATTCTTTCTCTGAATCGTATTCTTAAATCATTCCACAATCTCTGAATCTTCTTTTGAGCAACGTCGTGCTGAATTTGTAACGGTCCTTCCTTCCGAATCTATCGACGTACTACTACTACATTCTGAATCAGAATTCCCAGCAAGTCTAATAGTATTATTAACATCTGCCCACCTTCCATATCCGTCTATCACTGCGTTATTCATGCGCTGCCACTCCTCAGAAGTTCTGGGATCATAATCATGCCCCTTATCGCAGGGCAAACCGCCTTCGGAATCGGCTTCCACGGAGTAGCGCAGCCACAACTCCAAAGAAATAGCTTGAGAGAGAGAGGTTAACTTAGGAATATTAGACTCATTAGAACTCGGATTATTCTTATAGAATTTAACAATTGACTCCTTAAACTCCTTCGCGTACTGTCTTAACAGCGTATTCTTATGAGCGTCCCTCCAGTTTCCGCTCACACTATGCTCGTTCATCCGGGACCCGGGGTTTTCTTCGACGGTCTGAACCCACATGGCTTTCAAAATATCTTTTTCACTCAATTCAAAAAAGTCCAATTGGAATTCTTTGGTCTTCTTCGATTTCTTAGACTTTTTCTTCTTCTTCTGATTTTTCCTGATAGTGAATTTGTGATGCAATACATTTTTCAATTCGGTCTCCAATAGTTCCCGTATGGATTCGGGATCCGGATAACCCTGCGGGATAACACCTTTTCCAGAATAATACCACAGAATATCGTAGGCCGCTGCAGGGAAATGGAGGGGACGAGGTGTTTTCAGATTTAGATTTATTATATTAGACTGAGCACTGGCACTGGCAGTTGAACTATTAGTACTACTAGTACTACTCGTATTACTATTTTGTGTTAAACTTACAGTACTACTTACACTGGAACTTTCATTCCTCACTATTCCCTTCCACTCTTTTTTCACCGCCTCACTCTCCAATATAGGCATCACCTTTGCATCACACACCTCTTCATCATAGTAACTTTCCGGCAAAAACATGTAACTCGTCGCGATCTGAAGCTCCTCACTGGTACCATTATTACTAGTATTAGGACCTTTCCAATTCGTGCTAACTTGATGTAGATAGCTATACGGCATATACACGCAATCTCCTGCATTCAATCTGAATCCATCATATTCCACATCTTGCAAAAACCAATTGACTTTCATATCCACTTTCAGTACATCTACATCTACCCAATCTGTCCCTGCATTCAATAAATCATTTTCACCCCGATACCGTCTTCCTCTCACCCACGCGTGCCCAATCTTATCGAAGAACTTCCTCGTGTCTATCATCACGAAATCCTTGGCGCCCTGGTAGAGACACATAACGATGTTCTCCTTGTCGTAGTGGAGCTGGGAGTGAGTGGGACCGTGAGCGAGCCACAGATTGGCCTCGAAGAGGTGGGTGAGGTAATCGACATTTTCTTTGTTTTTTGATTCAGATGAATCGACATTTTCTAGTAAGTGCTGTTTTGGGTGTGGAAATGGGTGGGGTATAAGTCTAGAAGTACCTTCCTTATCCCTGTTTGAGCGACGACTTCCGCACAACAACGCACTGGGGATCCCACAGTCCCAAGCCATCTTCTGAGGTAAAATGCTTACCGCAAACGCCTCTCTCCCTTTTCCTCTGGTAAGGAAATCCGAGATCTGAGTGCGATGATTAGCTGCTTCGTCACGATCGTCTTCTCCTTCTTCAATTGAACTGTCATTATTATCAGAGTCGTCTGAGGAAGAGGACTTCGTGGACTTTTCTCTTAAAAATGATTCCATATCTTCATATGCTTTATTATTCCCTCTGTCCTCTTTCCTAGGCTCCAGTTTCAACCCGACATCCCCGAAATTTTTCATAAAATAATTTCCATTTGGACCACTACTATCTCCCCAATATTTATACGCTCTACTGTTTTTCTCTACATTTCTCAAAATCACAGGAACATGCGGAATCACATGATTCTGCCAGAAATCTCTCGGAGTCAACGGCGCAGGATCCTCCGGATTTAAAGCGTAATCCACCTCTCTAATCCCGTTAGCCTTAGGCGGACGGTGGGAACCCAGCTTCTGGAGATGTCCAACAGGTGGATCATTTAGTCTATTGTCAACAAGTTCCACCGACGAAATTTCACTTCTACCTCCTAAATAGGGACTTGCTTGCCACCTCTTTCTCTGTCTGTAGAACCGCATAAATTCCTCCACATTTAAATACCCGTCTTTGGGGCTGTCATCGTAATACTCGAACCATTCGGGCGTCATAGCTTTTACAGCACCTAACTCCACTTTAGATCTCTCGACTTTAACTCTCTCTCCTTTGTCACTGATCATGATGTCAGATTCTGAGTAGTATTATAATCGTCTGTCTCTTGGACTCCGATCCAGATAGGCAAAGACTTGCTCGTGACCAAAATCCGCGGCGGAGTCCGGAATCTTATCCTCCCACTCGTGCATCTGAAGGACCTTAGAAGCCGTTACAGTGGTCACGGCACAGTTGTTGTAACAACTGTGAAGAAAGAGAATTGACAAATTAATATAGAACTTCATCAATTTGAATGACATCTGATTAGACTTTAGGAACTTCTCTAATATTAACGACTGAAGCTGGAACGAGATCAGACTTGAGCAGGCTACACACTGCTTATTAAATAGTTACAAATTTTCTTTAGGAACACCTAGACTAAAAATTCAGCTTTATTAAAACCTAATATTTTCTTCGTAGAAGTTCTTTGACGCATTACAGTTTTTACACCTCTACATACTGTATAATTAGAAGACATTAAAATCATTCGGGTCATTTCTTTCTTTTCAGACGATACATTAAGCATCTCAGGTTTACAACCATGTTTTTGATGATTTCCCCATCTAACAAACAATACTACATAAAGACTTTAATATTATCAAATTATAATGAGTGTCAAACTACTTTTTTTTTTTGTTCACCGTACTATTCCTTCACTTGAAAAAAGCTTAGGCTGACCAGAAAACTACTTTTTTTTTTTGATGATCTTTTAAATTTGATACACTTTACAGAGTCCACACACGTCAAAGCATCAACTCCTGTGATTCGTACAGCTAAAAAAAAAAAAAAGCTAACAACTCACCGATTACTTTGACTAGAAGATTACAAAATAAAATACTAGTTCAAACTCCCCCGCCCTAGAAAATCCAGGACTTAGGGTCTACGATGGGGGGTTTAGAGACAATAAGAAGTAAATACCACAGATTATAAAAAACAATACTGGAAACAATATAGGCTGTTGTAATTTAACTCCTAATAAAACGATCGTGACACTTCCAACTACGTAAAGACTTATATCAAATATATGCGAATGCGAACAATCTACACTAGTACTATGAATATGCGAATGCGAACTAAATTTTGATGGATAGACTGATGACACTACTGTATTACTAACTCTTACATTACTACCAACTTCGCAAAAATTTCTAATAAAAAAGCGGAAAAACCAAGCTAAAATATAACACAGCATGACATCTATACAGAGAAAATCAAGAAAGAATTGCAGACTACAAAAGGGAACCAGGTTAGGACTCATTGAAAGTAGAAGAGACTCGAAATTAATATTCCTAGACATTAGTAGGTACTTTTTCAGAATTGTAAGGGGCGAATCCCTTAGCATTTTTTTCGGAATCATCTGATCACATTGAGACTTATTATTAGTTACAACATTAGACTTCTTTGAACTCATTATCGAGAAATTCAAAACCCCGGAAGTCTTTAATACTAGTGGAACTTCTTCAGATTCTTCTGTTACACTAGTCGACTTCTTTCTCATGATTCCTAAAGTGGCGTCCAACAACATTTCATTTATCTTCATCCTTGAAAGGATGATGTGATGGATTTGCAGGATTAATATTATGATCATGATCATAGGCATGAGGCATAAATAAAAGAGGGTCCAAATGGATTTGGTTCCGACATGATGCTTCAGAATCTGTGGATGAGAATCAGATCCTGGTGTGAACTTGTCAAGTCTAGCAGATTCACTTGGGCTTTCAGACAATTTATTATTACTGCTGTGAGTTTTAACCTTTTTTTCCAAAAAAGAGTGTGACGTCCTCGTGTTGCGTGAAGCATGGAAGTTACTGGAACTCAATGAAGCATGATAGCACAGTAACCACAGTAAACCAATTAGAAAAATGATCCTGAAAAATCCCAAATTTCTATTATTAAATCCCAAATTTCTAAATTGATTTGCAGAAGAGACACTCGCTTTTGAATAGAATTTAAAACTAGCGTAACCATCAAGACACGAAGTCTCCAACACACAACAGTATACGAAGTGGATGAACATTGGCGGCAGTAGAAATTTGGACATTTCCAAGTTATTCTGATTCTGAAAAAAGATTGCCGAAATGTTAACCAGACAGAACAAAAAAATCTGGGCGCCACACAGCAATTTACCTGACGCTGATGAATCACTGGAACTTAATCCATCGAATTTTTTTAACATTGTGTTGTCTTCTGAATCCAGTATAATGGGGATTATCTGCGACCAACTGTCAATAGAATTTTTGGAATTTCTGTCAACCCTAAGTCGCTTCATATCTATTCGCAAATGCTTCAGAAGGAAGTCTGTTGTAATCTGAGATTCACTACTACTAGTTTCTTCTTCACTTTCAGAAATCATTAGTTTACTGACACCATCACAACTTTCTCTCGGTGACATCCCGAAACATGGAGTCAAAATATTACCGCTGTCCGTCAAAATAGGGCCCTGAGGAATCAATGATAATTGATAATGATCAACTTCAGATGGAATCGTTATGTCTGAAGGAAGATCACCTGGAGCCGGAATCGTGAATTTATCGGGAAGATTGACAGGAGCCGGAATCGTGAAATTGGGAAGAAGAAGATCAGGAAAAGGGTCGTCATGATCATCGTCTGAAATATTAGGGACAGAAGCATTGAGATCAATGGGGACGAGGATCTCAAGGAGATCTGCGGATTCGAGGTCCTCAGAAGAAGATAAAGTCTCGAGGTTTTTTTCAGAAGAAGAATCTAGTAGAGTCGTCGACCATAAATTTAATTTTCCCGAAGTCTCATTAATTATAGAAGTTCCCTCTACTGGTACTACTATGTCATCTAAGCTTTCTTCCTTAATCTCGTATTCTTGAGAGACTTTCACTTTCGGTATTAAATTTAATATGTTACATTCGTCAGAGGTAATATTCAGTTTAGGGCCCTTATTTTCCTGGGGACACAGTACAGTATCCAAATGGTCATTGAGAAATTGTTCGAGATTGTTGGGATCTACTAGCATATTAAATTGATTTGCTCTGGTAACTTCTTCTGTAATATTAGTAGTATTATCAAGAAATTGGAAGTTCTGAGATGTCATTTCCTCCATATCATCACATTCCCAAGAGTAACTGTAGACATTGCCATTGCCACCGAGTCCACTTTTGAAATTATTAAAATTATTAATATTAGGAGTACTAGTAGTAGTACTGTTGCGTGGACTTACGTCTCCAGGCTGACAGAACTTGGATGAATCTCCACTAGTATTTAATAAATTTAAATTTGTGTCGGACATAAGTCTATTGTTGTTGAGATTAATATGATTTCCAGGTCCAGTAGTTACACATGATCCTGACTCGTCCAAATAATTTGCACCACGGTCACCAGTGGTACTACTACTACTACTATTATTTAATTGATCCAATCTCACTAAGTCACTTCCAGTATCGGATTTTAATATGACATCATTGTCATTGTCGTCCCAACAACCAAATCGTTGTCGTTCTCTCAAATCCTCAGCATAACTGCTGCTGCGCAACACGTCCTCATTCAAATTCCAAGTAATCAATTTACTTGGTTCATTGAAATCTTCTGAATCAAGTTCGACTGTACGCTCTGGGAGAGGCAGGGTTATAGGTAAACTGAGACTCAATTTATTGGATTCTGAATCTAACTGGAAGTTCTCATGAGGCGCACTTTGACTTAATATTGTCAAACTTGGTTCATTTAAATCTTCTGAATCAAGTTCGACTGTACGCTCTGGGAGAGGCAGGGTTATAGGTAAACTGAGACTCAATTTATTGGATTCTGAATCTAACTGGAAGTTCTCATGAGGCGCTGCATTTAAATTAATGTCTTGACTCAACGAAATCGGTGAAGCCAAACTACCTTTAAAAGAACCAACAGACTGAGTACTTTTACTTCTACGACCATATGTTGTAGATTCATCACCTTGAGAAATATCTTTTGAGTTAATACCCGCTCGATCCAACATAATTGTTTCCTCAATAAGTCTAAGCTGCGGCCCGAGCTCAGTCTCTAAGGTAGTACTAGTAGTTTGTTCACTTGACGATATCATGAAATAATTATTTGGTTCTAGTAAATTAAAGTTTAATCATATTAAGTTTAAATACTTCTTTTTCTGTTCACCGTACTATTCCTTTTTTTTTTAATACATTATCCGCAGTTTTTAAATTTTGTGAAATTTTACATTGCTCACACTGTCTTATTATATTGCGATTTGTACGATTAAAATACCTGTCAAAAGTCAACTGAAAATGGACTATTTTGTCTCTAAACCCCCCATCGTAGACCCTAAGTACTGGATTTTCTAGGGCGGGGGAGTTTCTGTAACAAAATACGTGTTACAGCCTGAGGAATCAAGTTAAGAAAGGAAATTTTAATTCATGTATCGTTTCAAAAGGAAGAAAGAAAGAATGGAGAAATATCGTTTGAAAAGAAAGAAAAAAATTTTCTTTAGAAAATTCATAGTACTGAATGTTGACATGATTGATTCAACTGTGAAATTAAGATAAAGAACTTTTTTTCTAATTTATCAGATTTAGGGAACATTGCAACTATATTAATAATGTTCCATGATATCAGCCTCGTAGATTATATTCCTTTGTACCCATTATAATCCGCAAAACGTAAACTTGATAAAAGGTTCGCAAAATGAATTTAGCTTAAATCTTTATTAATAAACTGATGCAGAAAGCAGCAGAATCATTTCGTCCCGTACACATTCACCATCCAAATGTATATCACAATGACCATCCCCAGAATACTTCCTGTTATTGCTCCCACAACCTGTAAAGTTTTCTCACTTGTCGCCATTCTATCAACCTTATGTTCCGTCTGCAAGATCAGGCCCGCGTAACTCATATTATACCCTCTATTACTTTCTGCGATCACGTTAAAAATATATCTTTTTCCCGTAACCACCCCATCAATCGTCGCATGACATCGTCCTTCAGCCGTACATCTCGACGCTGGTATTGGTGTACTCGCCGGCCGATCCGTGTTATTATGCAATCCACAAACGGTATTCATGATCTTTCTCTTCGTCAAAAACACGTTCGCATTCGTGCGTTTGTCCTTCGTCGGATCCAGGAGCAAGGCAGAATAAACCCAGTAACGACGGGTTTCGGAGATCCCCGTGGGTCTGTAGAACGCGGTGTCCCAGGAGACTCGGACCTGAAGTTCTTCGTTGGGAATGGCTTGGAGTGTGCCGGCTCTGCCTGGACGAGGGAAGGCACCGACGTCCGTCAGAAGAGTCAGAGTGTAAGAAGACTTTTCCTGTTTAGTAATATTTTAGTCTAATTAGTAATTTATCTGAAATTCTACAGTAATAGAGGGAAGGCGCCGACGTCCGTCAGAAGATTCAGAGTGTAAGATTATACCTTCGCATACACCGATATGTAGTATTTCGTGCTCGTCAACGGCAGTTCAAAAAACGTCGGAGCTCCATCTCGTGTTCCATCTATCACGCTCATGAAATGCGTCCACCGACAATCAGCATCCGCCATCAAGTATTCGGCTCCTTGACCCAACTCGCCTCCCAAAATACCGCCCCCTAAGTTCCCTCCTGTTACGATACAGCTGTACGGATTCGGATAGCATGGTCGTGTTTTCCGCACGAACAAATACACTGCGCCTCTGCACGGCTCGAGGTTTAGAATGAGTTTTCTATAACTGTCTCTCTGATGAATCAGCGTGGTGTTTTTAGTTTCGAAGAAATAACGATGAGTTTGGTTGCGTTGAATGTTTTCAACATGAACGTATTGTCCGTCCATTAGGACGTTAACGTCACCGAAATTGGGATCGCGTTCGTGCCAACAAGGGTCATTCAGGTTGAGCCAAGAACTTGCTTGAGCGAATAATTTAAAATTCACTGTGATGAGAAAGAGATTTTTCATCATCATAATTTAAGTTTTAATATGCTATAATTGTTATTAAATTGCCTATTAATTGAATAGTGAAATTTGCAGCCTAATTAGTATATTGATGTAACTGTATAGTGAGCCTTTATTCTATCGGTGAATTTTGAAATGCCTGCATATTTTATACTACTTAAATTTATACCACTAGTACTACTGTAAGTTCTGCAAAAACTTAATAAGGCTGGAACGAGGGGTTAAATTATTGGGTTGGTACTCACATGTCCAAATGCACGTTACGATTACTACACTAGTCTTAGTAGTACTACCCTGCTCCAGCCGAACCGGCTCTCAAATCAAAGACTATTAAGATACATAATATTCAAAAATTCTGGAGCTATTTTAATTTTTCTCTTCGTGGAAAAAACGAGTTGCCGCTAATAGCTATTCTTGGTTTAGTCCCTCGAATATGTAAACAGGAACATATTAACCAAAGGTTATGTGAAGGTCGAGGTACCTTAGTACATTTCTCTTATAAATCTCCCGTACAAAAAAAGATATCATCATGTTTGTTACTTTGGCATACTGAACCTTATTTTCATAAAAAGTTATTGTTGAAAAAAGCGACAATTGTTTTTTAAAAACAATGTTTATACTCTAGATTATTATAAGTAATATACATAAAATTTATTCGCGACACAACATAGTTGGGCACACAAATGCATTTTCTCATCAATGCTCCTTGGGAGCCAATAAGAAAAATACCAGCCCCCAATCTATTCCACTAACTAAAAGCACATCCTTTAACTTTCTAAATACATGCAGTAATTGACATAAACTCGTTTCTAAATCTTCCACCCTAATATGGTCTTTCTAAAAAATGCACTTAATTTTCTATACTGTTGTTTCAATTATACACTTTCTCTTTCCTTCCTATAATGCTATAGTGTCAAATCTGGTTTAAATTTCGAATACTAATAGTACTATTTAATAGTATCTTCAGAGGTAAGTCTACTACTACTGTAGAGAACCGAAAGCAACTTTGTGAAAAGCTAATAATATTCTGTATACTCGAAGAAGAAAACAAAATTTCTTATTTGTCAAACAACTTATTCTATAACTATAACTATTCCCGAGTCTCACCACAACTTCTTCTGCTGCACAAAACCATCATTTCGTACCATACACGTTCACCATCCATACATAGATCACTATTACCATTCCTAGAATGCTTCCTGTTATTGCTCCTACCACTTGCAATGTCTTCTCGCTTCCCGTCGACATTCTTTCAACCGTATAATCCGTCTGCAAAATCAGGCCCGCGTAACTCATATTATACCCTCTATTACTTTCTGCAATCACGTTAAAAATATATCTTTTTCCCGTAACCACCCCATCAATCGTCGCATTACACCGTCCTTCATGACATCTACTTGCCGGTATTGGTGTACTCGCCGGCCGATCTGTGTTATTATGCAATCCACAAACGGTATTCATGATCTTTCTCTTCGTCAAAAACACGTTCGCGTTCGTGCGTTTATCATTATCCAATAATAAAGCAGAATAAACCCAGTAACGACGGGTCTCAGAAATACCCGTTGGTCTATAAAACGCCGTGTCCCAGCCAACTTGTACTTGAAGCTCCTGTAAAGGCGTTGCTTGGAGGGTGCCCGCCCGTCCTGGACGCGGAAAGGCGCCGATGTCGGTGAGGAGAGTGAGGGTGTAAGAGGAGGTTTCCTGAGAGAGAGAAATTTAGTTGGAGAGAGGGAAATTTAGTTGAATTTAATTTTGGTAGAAATTAAAATTAATAGGTCCTAACAAATTATTTGAAGTAAAATCTTGAGACCAATCATGATATTAGACTTAAGTTTAATAAACAAAAGTTAATGTAACTATTGAATACAAAACCCTGAACCACAAATAAGTTATAACAAATCCCAACCCCTTCAAATCGCAAAATCCAACATACCTTCGCATGCACCGCTATATAGTATAATTTCAATTTATCCAAAATCTATTATACCTTCGCATACACCGCTATATAGTATCTAGTGCTCGTCAGCGGTAGTTCAAAAAACGTCGGAGCCCCATCCCTTGTCCCATCTATCACGCTCATGAAATGCGTCCATTCACACGTTGACGCCGACACCAATTCGTCTCCATTCGCGCTGTTAATACAACTGTAAGGATTGGGGAAGCAGGGTCTTGTTTTCCGCACAAACAAATACACTGCTCCTTTACACGGTTCCAAATTCAAAATCAACTTCCGATATGAGTCCTGTTCGTGCATTAGAGTCGTGTTCTTGGTCTCAAACTGGTAGCGGTGGGTTTGGTTCTTCTTGATTTGCTCGACATGGACGTACTGACCGTCCATTAAGACGTTGACATTGCCCATATCGGGGTACTGTTCGTGCTCGCAGGGGTTTTGGGGGTTCCAGGCATAGACACTGGTCGCCAGGAGGAGGATACTATAGATGAGAGTTCGCATGACTAATAACTATAATATAATATCCTCTTGATAATATTAAATCTAATCAGTAGTGACCTTCTAGTAGTGACCTATAATTTACTTTTCGAATAAATCTAAGTAGGAAAAAAACTTTTCAAAAAATAGAATATGGTTGTGTGAAAAGAAAAAATTGTGTCATTATGTGATGTGCCGCATAATTTCTATAACTTAACTAGTATTTCTATGGGTCGAGAGTTATAATCAGAATGTTCTTCTTCACAAAAGTGCTTTATAGTGTCGTAGAAAACTTTCGACCTGCAAAAAAAAGATAGGGAAAAATGGAGATGACTAAATTTTTCTCGACGTCTCGAAGACACTCTCATGACTCGTTCACCAGCAGTACTACTGTTAATAAATCCAATTTTTCTCTCAAGACTAGTGTAAATCTCTCAATGACAGATTTTGATTTTGAAAAAACACAGCGATTCATATAGCTAACTACCTATGGTGTCTACCCACCTTATACAAAGACTCATTTAACTTTACTGCTAGCAGTAGTAGTACTACTATAGCTGAATCTTCAGATTTTAATAATACCCAAAATTACTCTAGCAAGGTCCGATTCAAATCCAGAAATTAATGACATAGTGATAGGACTAATAACAGCAATGCTCAATTAGACTACTGAAATTTTTTAATACTGTTGAAAAAGTCTAAGATAATATAATAATTATAGACTGTGTTACAAGCACAGTGCGTTACGAGCACAGTGCGCTACGAGTACAGTGCGTTACGAGCACTGAGAAAACGAAATTCTACCTATCTTTCTTTCTTTAACTAGCTATCTAATAATTTAATAAAGCAATATTACGACGCGTTCTGGAAATCAGTTAAGATAAAAGATTCTTGATTCAATACTGTCTACTAAGTACCTATAACCTTCTCTTCGAATAAATTTAAGAGCACTAATTTAAATTTTAAGTCAATCAAATTGAATGAAAATTGAAAAAATCTACGCTAGTGTACGATCGAAACTAGGACTAGTTCAGCTCTCAGTCTTTAGATTGTGTTGTATCACAGAATTCGAGTCGGATTCTTGATTCGAAACTAACAAAATTTCAAAATTTTTCTTCGAGTATTAAGTATAGTAATCCCCCCCCCAAACAAAATCATTAGTCAGACACAATGCCCCCAAGTAATCATCTTTAATATCATACCCAACTGCATTTTAGTATGCAACATACATCAGAGATAGCACTGCAATTAATACCCCTGTCAGCACCCCATTCTTACAGTAACATCTCATAGTCGCATCTGCCGATGCTGTATTAGAATCGACAAATCCGGTTTCACCGACTTGTGCTTGAGAGTTTTTTTTCACAGTAATGTCGGATTTCGTACCTGCTTCAACCTTGCTGGTTTTAGTGACACTGGGGGCGGATTTAAAGGTTTCGTCGTTGCTGAAGTCAGCATTGGCCATTGCTGCATTTGTCGCGGCTTTGATCTGGGAGGCGATAGTGTCGGACGCGAGCGTGGCTGTAACGGCGGTTGCTGCACTCTCGTCAGCCACGAAGGCCTTGAAATCGGTTTCGACAGTGGCTTCGACGGTCGCGAGATTTCTTTTCCCGGATTCATTTCCCTCTGGTTCCCGAAGCTTCTTGGTACACTTATACCCTGTGATCGTAATCGAAGCCGTTGGCAGTCCTAATCCCGTCGCAATCCCTTGTTGCTTTGCCTTCGTATAGGCCTTACTGTCAATCAAATTGTCAGATGTAGGGACCGAATCGTCTTTCGTTTCAAAACTCTCCTCAGTTTTTACAGAACTCTTCACCTGAACAGCCTTGGTACCAGGAGCTAAAGTAACTCCAGCTTCAGTCAGTTGAACCCCCACTTTAAATCCGCTCCCACCATTGTTGGTGACTGTTCCTTGACACGTACTGTCTTCAAGTGGGTATTCTACGCTTCCGGTAGCATTACTATCGATCGTAATCTTAGATCCAAGATTACATTTCGCCAAATTAATCGTTGCTTTGGAGCCAGATTTCACATGAATTGTTCCACTATTTTCCACTCCCCCAATGAAAATTTCTTCTCCTCCCGTATCTCTATCGACCGTAATCTCGCCCGTATTCAAATTTTTTACCCCATAAACTTCCACATTTCCACTCCCTCCGATCTGAATATTCCCCCCGTTCACGCCCCCAACCATCGTCATCTTCCCCTTACCCATGAAAGCTGCCGGGACCTTTTTCGTTGTTTTCATAAAAAACGGGTCAACTACCAATAAATGAGCTTCCGCGTGTCCCCCATCATACATCAATCCTCCACGCACCATAGGTCCAAACATGGCTCCGAAACACAAATCATTTTTGGTTGGAGCCTTAATCATCAAGAATGGTTCAGTCAGCGCTTTCGCATGATTCAAAACAAAGGATTGCACATCTGAAGCGAACTTCACAACATCCTGATAATAATCCAGATTGGCGGCAAACGCGGTCTCTGTATCCTTTCCCGCCATCCCGTCCGCCAAAAAAGTGGCCCCTGACACGCAGGCT
>Ga0099797_100556_pt2 | contig 19803 bp, 16 predicted proteins | sample Uncmet_Sort48C_1_FD_89871 | JGI IMG/M metagenome (GOLD analysis project Ga0099797, IMG submission 89871) | Marine eukaryotic communities from CALCOFI LINE 67, Pacific Ocean - C012_Sort48C_1 | ecosystem: Environmental > Aquatic > Marine > Oceanic | place: Pacific Ocean: Monterey Bay | collected...
CGAAAATACATCTCCGTCTCGCCATTGTCACTTTTGAAACGCTGTAAATATCTTGCGCGACGATGAGAACAAATCGTCTTTGTCGAAAATACATCTCTGTCTCGCCATTGTCACTTTTGAAACGCTGTAAATATCTTGCGCGACGATGAGAACAAATCGTCTTTGTTGAAAATACATCTCCGTCTCGCCATTCTCACTTTTGAAACGCTGTAAATATCTTGCGCGACGATGAGAACAAATCGTCTTTGTCGAAAATACATCTCCGTCTCGCCATTGTCACTTTTGAAACGCTGTAAATATCTTGCGCGACGATGAGAACAAATCGTCTTTGTCGAAAATACATCTCCGTCTCACCATTGTCACTTTTGAAACGCTGTAAATATCTTGCGCGACGATGAGAACAAATCGTCTTTGTCGAAAATACATCTCCGTCTCACCATTGCCACTTTTGAAATACCAAGTTTCTCGACGACTACGGAAATCTTCCATTAATCATATCTCAAGTCGCGAACGCTATTCCTCCAAAGGTCTGACGCGGCACGCGATTTTCGTTGGCGGTTCAGCAAACACACAAATTTAATCATTATGTACAACCGTTTTTGCAACTCAACTGGCATTCTTCCTTGAAATAATTCTCGCAGCATATATTCTTGCGAGAGCCAGAGAAATGAAAATCAATCCCAATAACACTCAAAAATCTGTTTTTACAACCTCAATCGAGTCTCGACCAAACGACAACAAACCTAACAAAGGCAATACCAGATTCGCGTAAGCTCGCAATATCCTCTCCAACTTTTGCTGCAATGTTAACCCAAAATGCTCTTGGCCTTTTAATTTGCAGTTCCCTGGATATGTTCGAGGCAAATCTTTCGAAATGGATGACTGGACTTGTTCTGGCGGGTCTCTCGTATGCAGAGATTTGTATCTGTTTTTAATAAAATTTTTGAGTCTCAATAAACGAATATTCAATCCTCAATCTTTTACTAACCGACAAAATGAATGACACCACTATCATCACCTACTAACTATAATGCAACACTCAAACCAAAACCATTCAAAAACCAAAAACACAAACACATCCTCCTACTAACTATACAATTCCGGGTCGTCTGGTTTGAAGTTTTCAAATCTTTCATCCTTCCCCAGATTATTCTCTTGGTTTGGTTTCGCCAAATAAACTAGATGTTTCCACGTGATCCACCGAAATCTGTCAGGTATTCCTTTACAAAAAATCAATGAATGCAATTTCTTTTCCCATTTTTCTTTGGTAAAAACTTCGAATTTCCCAATATCTGCTTCCATCGCTTTTAGAAGTTTGTACCATTCTAGTTGTCTATTCTTATCTCTTTTATCCGTTATGCTTGCATGAAAATCGTTCAAATCCGCCAATAGTGTCGCGTCCGAATGCTGATATGAATATGGCCCTGAACGAACTCTGCATGGATCGAACGTCGAACTTGAGGAGGCTGTTTTAGATAATGAAATTTATCAACGTTAAATAGGATCAATGTCAACGTGGCGTAATTGGATTTTTGGAAACAATTATGGACATATAATTTTATGTTGTCTGTACTATCAACATGAATGAATACTTCAATGAAAATTTATTATTATGTCATCGACGAATAGTACAAATTTACAACATCAAAATTTACTTTGCAAATTGCATTTCATTCTTCACAATAATTTTTATTTCATCATGATCGTGACACAAACCTCAAAAACACAAAAAATACTCCCCAATGTATCTTCCTCTATCAAAAACGGTCTCGGTGGCGGTACTGTATCTTCTCCGTGACTTATCCTCTTCACCGTTTGTGGTGCATGTTTTCCACATCCACAACCCATGCTCGGATTATAATTGTTGCAATTTACACTGCAGCAATTTTTTCCACACGTCGAACAACTCGTTACAATGGTGTTTCCCCCCGCAATGGTGGTGTTGCCTGTCCCCGCAATGGTATTATTATTGTAACTGGAGCTACTACTATTATTGCTATTGAAATTGGAACTTAACAACACAGGAGACGTTAATCTACTACTGTTGTGTGAATCGCTTGTTGAGCCATAATTAATCGAAGAACTGCTATGATGACTATTGTTGTAGCTACTATTAGCAGCTGTGCTAATCCGATTCGATATTGCTCCAGCGTATGAATTATTGAAATACACACTTAGGTTTGTCGCTGTTGTGGTCGTTGAGCTGCAACCACTACTACTACCTCCCGAATGATCCTTTGCACTATTACAACAAGAACTGCCAGCTGTATAACAACCGCTGTTTAATGTACTACTATTAACATGATTTTGCGCGACATAGGAAACATGATCATTGCTGCTGCGAATAGTTGAACTTCTATTAACATCATAGGCAACGCCATGGATTATAGCCTTTTCTCCATGTATGATAGTTTGTACTTCAACATCAGAACTCGTCGTTGTTGTTACATGACTATCCTGTTCCAGTCCAGAGACAATTAATGGTTGTAAATATTGATCAACTATTAATTCATCAGTATTATCATTAACGTATTTTGCACAGTTTTCTTTTATGTTGTTAATATCGTGGGTACAAGTTGAAGTTGTACTACTATCATGTATAACTACGTCATATAATAAGTTCTGTGACGACGATGATGACGATTCAAACGTGAGTTCCGACGTGAGCACTTCTGGCTCCTTCGTGCGAGTCGTAGTGTGCGCTTCTTCTCGTTCTATTGAATCTGCAATCTCTTCCTGATCCTCTCTCTCCCGGTTCGATCTACTCCCCCCCAACCGACACTTCCTGCAATCTAATATTTTAGAAAACCAGGACACCGTGGACGTAGTATTGTTGGCGATATGTATAGACTAGTTAGTAGCAATTAATGATTCATGTGAAATTTGATTGGGGAGAAAGTTTTTTTTCATTGGGAAACTTCCCCTACGTTATTATCAACCTCAACGGAGTCTACAATATAGCCGTTGACGTTTAGCCGAAAATATTCTACGGTAATCATGCCAGCTGCAAATTTTTTTCATTAACTAGAATCGAATTATAACATCGATTCTATGGTGATATCTAGGGATGGGTTTTTGCCAATATTGAATTCTAATCAATAATTCTATTTAATAGACTGCACTGATTCTTAACTATTGCACGACTCGATAACTATTGAATGTCGTTAGAATATGTTATATATGTGCTGCTAGGACTATATAATGTAAAATGCTACTTTTATAATACATTGGAATGGAATATTTGGTTTAGAATGTGTATTAATACCCCTCGGAAACTTATGTCCAGTCTTTCAATGCTCAATTTCTTGTCAACGTTTTTCAGGTTCTCTCAATAGTTGTTGACAAATTAATTGATTGAAATTTATTTAGAATAACTTCACTGCGGTTGTGAATACAACTCTACTACTACGTAGTACGTGCTCGTTTTCTTAACTCGTCTGTTATGACCCTCGTCAGTGTCAATATTCACAGCTGCTGCTCTCTCTTCTTCAGCAAACTGAACATCCAAATTCTGAGAATCGTCAATACCACTCGTCAAGATTATTGTGATCCTTTAGTTTTTTGATCAACGAACAAATTGATCAATCTACTTCCACACCAGCTACTCGAATGAACCACGATTCGCCAAACTGAAAACACATACCATAACTCAACACGATTATTAAAGTCTTGCCGGGTTTATGCTCAATTCCTGGGCTGTGGAAATATTTCGTGACTCGACTACTAACTAAAGCATCTAAAAAGATTCAAGCTGAGTTGACATCATGATGAGGTTCAGCATGCAAATTATCGTCATGTACTATTAAACAACTATAATTATTGCCCAATAATAACACTGGAAATCATGATGCAATGATTGTCATACTGGATCAATCCACTTAAAATTCCACTGACAATATCAATTCCACTGACCATTAAAGTCTATATATAATTCGGTGGTAAAATTCCACTTACAGTCTTACTCATGCTGTACTAACTATCTGCAGATCCTCCTCCACCACCAGAACCACCTTCCACAGGCTGATGTAAGACAATCCCAATTCCGGAAGTCCCTGGTATAAGCTGTCTCGGACTCTTATCTCCCCCGCTTCCACCGGCACCCGCATCAGTTCTTTGTCTATCCACAGTAAGTTTATTCTTATCAGATGGTGCACCAACATGTCCTCTTGCATGACGTTTTTTTTTCTTACCTGTCCTACCACCACTCGATGTACTAATTCCGGTTTTGTCACTCATATGACTGTGCATACTACTTGATCCTTGGGAAGCTCGGTGACTACCACCACGATAACTGACGGAACTCCTATTTGTACTAGCAAATTTTCGAGTCCATTTTCCACCCCCACCGCCATAGTAGATCTCGTCTGGTGCGTTAGCGAGAACCGGTGGAAGTTTTGCTTTTTCAGTTTCAGAAAGTAGAGGTGGTCGTGAATCCAAGACGTAATCAGAAAGTTTTATATCAAAATGTTTTTGTTTTGCAATCCTCTCACTTGCATATCGACGGTCTTCACGCCAACGATTCCAAGATCGTTTTAGGTCTAAATTCAATTTTTCCATATCGCCAAGTCGATCGTTCTGTGGGTTGGATTGGGGTTGGAATTAATTCGATTGTGGGGTGGATTTTGTTTTTTTTTGGAAAACTAACTTCGGTGGCAATATGTCAATAGTTAAATAACATTCATGCACTAGAAATTCGTGTATGTACTATGCCAAATGAATCTCAAATAGAATCGATATAATTAATTCCGACTGGAAATTTCGACCACTTCAATTTTAAACATGAAATTCCTCCAACAAACTACTAACAAACTACACATAACACACACCAAAAACCCCTCCAACTAACAAGATTATACCCCAATTATCTCTTTAAAATGCCTTTGATATTGTTTGATCACATTCATTCTTGTCTTGGGCAATGGCATGTAATCCCTTACTCTCTTCAAATCCAATGGTTTATAAATATCTCCATGATCTATACCAGAAAACAAACCAAACCATCCTGCCACAGTCTCTACTGTGGAATCAATTGCTTCCGTTACAGCAAATCCAGATTTATACATTTCGGACATTTCAAAATAGTGATTTTCGTATTCTTCCACGATGTCTTTGAACTCTATTGCATCTTCCAACATTTCCAAAAGTTCTTGTTCTTGAAAATCGTCATAATCCACGTTTTCAAAATCATCGACACCTATTTTTTGTTCAATGTTGTTCATTTAATGATTATCATTGTCAATGATCGGGTCTAGTTTTTCATGCTATTAGTTACGTTTTTTCAACTATTGGAATGGTTCAGTTGGTTTGATTTCATTTGCAACTATGCATGATATCATCAATCATTAACATTATACAAACTTAACTCCCAAATGGACAAACTATAGCTTTAAAACAAAAATTAAATGAATACACAACACACAACTGAAATGACAAAAACCAAAATTATACCTAAATAAATTGCTGCATTAGCCAAAACAAGATCCATATCATCCCAAAAATATTCCGGATGTAAATAATGCAATCGATCTTTTATGTTCTCCTCAATCAATGCTAAATGCATCTCTTCATGAGGTCTAATTCCAGCTTGTTCCACCAATTCCCAGGGAAGTCGATCGTAAAATTTTGAAGCAACACCGATTCTTAGAATTTCGTGAAAAACGCGGCACATTTCATTGTAATGCCAATCGCTCATTTCTGTAAATTCCTCTTCTTCCTCCTCTGATTCTTCCCCTTCATGACCCTTCTCCCCCTCATTTTCACCATCACTAGGTTCTACAACTTGGACTTTTGGAGGCATGACTATGTTTTGACTATTATACTATAATGTACAAGAATATATTTTTTTTGTTATGTCAATGTGTTTCAGTTTGGTCGTTGAAAAAATTTAAGTCGATGCTGCTGGGGAAAAGATGATGATGCTATGAGCCAACAAAATTTTTATTTCCGGACTGAGCGTTTTGAATGCCGCTTATGAGGATAGTTTTCTGTTACATGGATTTTGATAATATCATTATATCTAGACTATAATTGGGGCAGACTGTGCTTGCTCGCAATAACTCAACATGACTTGTATAATAACTCAAACTCTTTCAATTCTCAACGGATACTCATGACAATGCACGATTAAATTCTCACACATCAGGATCGTCACACCTTCACTGATGATAGACTCACACATGATTGGGATGATCACACAAAATTTCGAAACAACTCTCGATATCATATCCACGATTACAATACGAAAATCCAAAACTTTTCACCACAGATTAATATCATCCTCCGTTAATTTCTTCAAAAATCGCCGCTCGATAATAGAAGTGTTATTATCCTATACAGTAATACACCGGTCGGCTAAATATTTCAAAAAAGACTCACTTTAGCCCACAGCCAGGCTACCAAACCTCCCCCCAAACCAAGCCAGAATACTATAAAACCGGCTCACTCCCGTTCCAATTTATTCGCGCGCCAGGTCTCCATTTTGTCCGTATACACCGTTCTATCGTACTCGTATGTTCATACAATCCACTCTCATCAACTTCTTCGCCACCACCCGTCGACATCGCAACTACACTATCCAATTCAAGTGTCAAACGATAAGTTTCTGTCTGCCGTGCAAATGGATCATAATAGAAAACATCCTGTCTGTCTTTCAACTGTTTTGTGTCTTTGATTTCGTAAGGATTTCCGAATAGTGTGCTGTAATGCGACTCTGCGACCAACACCCAAATCGGTAATGTTGGACATTTCAATCTGGATCCAACTTCGTGGGATCTGTACCACTCGAATAACGATAGAAAACCAACGGATGTTTTTCTTGGGACGCCTTGCAAAACCATGAATCCATCCTCTTTGGATCCAAGTTTTTTGGTTCCATCGAAAACGTTCGAATAGGCGCGTCCAAATAAACAAAGATTCACGAGTTCTTGGGTACAGTAGCCGTGTGAACCGATCATTCCTGAACCAGGATCGTCCATGTCGTTTTCGAGGATTTGTTTCAATCCTCGTGTGACCAATATTGAATACAGAAACCAAAGGAGTCCGGAATTCGAGGGTGAGAAGAAATACGAATAGTATCTGTGTGTTGAGTGATTGAGGAAATGCTGATGATTTGATTCAATTTCATCGTTCATACTAAAATCGATTTTACGAGTTTTGACACACCTAAATCAACAAATTCGTGAACTTACTACCAAGCACAGTACCACAATCATGTAATACTGTGAGTTCGTCCCCAGACATTTCTTCAAATTCGCTCTGTTATCGAAATAACCAAATTGCAAACTCTTCTGCAAACCGGTCGTGTCGTCCAAATTGAACTGCGGTGCCAGTCTACCACCTCCTCCACCTCCGCCCAAATTTTCACCGCCACCCGTCTTCGGTATCACCACAGTGACACGCTTCTCATCCCCAGCTGTCCATAATATTTCCGTCACTGCCTCCACTAACGCGTCTTGCCGTAAATCCGCCGTTTTCGGAACCAGGACATCGTTCATCGAGCTTGGTGTGTTTCCTGCACCGACTTTTTCCATCAGAACTTTCAGAACGAACGCTTGCACCGACGCAATCACACCGCAGGGTCCACCTTCGACTTGATGCAGGCCGTACGGGACAGAGCCAAAGAATAGTCCTTGCTTCCAGGCTGTGCTTATTGACGGTATGCCGATTACTCTGTGTTATTTGAAGATATAATAATGTAATGTCCATTAATAAACATTCAATATCACTGGAATGGATCAATGTTCAAATCATTGACGTAAATTCGCAGATGGGATCATACGTAACTACCGCACGGATTTCTACACTCACACAACCAAAACCAAAACGCAATACTTCTTCAATAACGTGGCACTTTCCACATCCATAGCCTCGGTTTTCGCAGGTTCATTGCTCACGCCACTATCTTCACCGGTATCTCCGGCCCCACCCACAGTTTGTCCGCCTCCTACACCCTTGGGTTTGATGAAATTTTTAGCTCCTATATCCGCTTTCACTACGCTATGCGCATAGTCATTCCCAACATTTGAATAACCTCCGTACATTGCTGCTGCTCCTGCACTGGGTCCGTAGCTCGGTGCATTGTTTGCGCTTAATTGATAAGTAGGTACCGCGGTCGAGCCACTGGAATATCCGCCTGTGGGTCCGCTTATTATGTTGCCGCTAAACAAGTCGTCATCTGTGCTGCCGAGATTGCTGCCATAGGTGGCTTTCTGTCCGCTTGTTGCACCGGGAGGGGAGTCGTCGTAAGTCGGTTTTGCCGTGCCACGCTCTTTGGATGAAGCTAATATGATATTGGACGTTGGTGGCGGCACGAGATGATGTGTCTCGACGGTCTCGCCTCCTGCTGGCCCGGCGTCGAGCTCTGCGAAGAGGTCGTCAAGATCTTCTGCCATAACTGTTGACTTTGAAATTCTAGCAACGACTCTCCTTCGATCATATTTCTTGACATCGTTGCTGTGCGTGATTTTTGTGTTGAGCTCTCAAATCTCAAATGTTGACTCTCCATCGGATAATAGATACATATGATAACACTCTGATTGTTGCTGTCGTATTATTATTAACTTTTCGTTATCTGATCCGAACGGAACACAACCTGTTGAAAAACGCTGAACGGCCATGTGCACACTGCAGCCAATTACATGACAACAAAACGTACTAACATCATCCCATTGTTACATATGAACTTCAATGTATCGCTTCGCTCAACACATAGACAGTTTATTTTGTTTCTCCACCGCAATTTGGAAACTGATATCGCCCAGTTTCATAAAATGCATCTGTGGATTCAGATTTACAACAACTCCACTCAAAGTTTGATACTCTTCTGTACACAAGGTTAACTTATGCGCGGCGATGATAAATAAATTCATGGTCCGGACTCCAGGTCCAGTGCTCGGCGAAGAAAAATCACTTTCTTAGGATATAATAAAACAGCATCGAAAAAGATTCATCGTGCTACGCGTATGTTATCACTTCTATATAATCCGTCCCATTTGTCCTCCTCGCATTCTTCTTACCGTCTCACTTGCCTGCATCTGTCGCTCGTGGAAACTTTTTGCTTGATCGGACATAGGGCCATTGAAATCTTGGTAGGAGGTTTTGGTTGCTGTATTATTGTGCAAGATTTTGATGATTCATTATTGCTGAATTTAAATTTTGAAAATAATGGACAGGATGTACTTTTCTTATGTGTAAAACATGATCAATTAACACCATGCAGACTGCACCATCAATCATTGCCAACCAAAATCAAATCAGTCAATACAACTTCGACTATTATTCGCGCTGTTCCTGTTACTTTGATCACTGTATCCTCCTCCACCACCACCGAGAATCCCAGCGACACTATCTGAATTGTTGGCTCTTTGATGTCTCGTGTTAGCGTTCATTCTGCTGTTTTGATAATGTGATTTGGTATTACTATTAGCAGCTGCAGATTCACCACCCCCACCACCCATTAGATCACCGACGCCTCCACCACCAGAATTTCCCCCGTGGCCGCTACCCCTCGTTGTTCCATGGTATCCAATGGCACCGCTACTGGTCAAAACTTCCCGTCCGCTACTTGCACCACTGTTCGCAGCAGCAACACCACTACCTATCACACCAGTTCCGATCATGCCCCTCGGCATATTTGACACCTCTGATGAATTAAATTTTCTCGGACTTCCAATAATGCTGTTGCCATAATGATTTTTGAGTCTGTTGCCACCGTGTCCGAATCCAGCGGAACCCGGTGCACCAGTCCCTGTGGTGCTCAAACCACTTCCACTCACCGCACTGCTGTATCGCTGCATTGTGTCGTTTGTTATTTGATTGGTCGTTCGGAATTGTGGATTGGCGCCACCACCAGCACGCTGTAATTCTTGATTGTAAGAAGTATTGTATTTGTGGTGGCCGAGAGACGATCCTAATATGTGTGCATCGTCCTGCTCGCCCGGCAACACACCGCCATTCTGCTGTCTAGTGACTTCTGCATTGTATGCATTCACAGCAGCGTCATATTGCAGATGTTTTCCTCGATGGCGAACTTCATCATTTGTATACACACCAGAATTTTGCTGCAGAGGTGCACGGACTTTTCCATTGTATTCATTTTGAAATTGAGATTCTAAATGCACAATGGCGTTGTTGTGGGCCTCGCGTCTGTTTGCGGACGCATTTGCTTGTCGTGGGTCTCCTTGGCCTGGCAATGCACCAACACCTCCGGTGGGCTGATAATGTGTATTGTGCACGCCTCGCCTGTTTGGACTCACGACTGCACCTTGGTACACCTCGGCACCGCTATTCTTCCTTAACGGAGAATTTTCAAGATTGAAACTAACTCTTCGTGTCGAAGTTTCGAGACTGTTTTTCATCTTGTTTTCAGAATTTGCATTGTATGCAGAGTTCATGCGATCCAGGGCGTCGTGGTCTTGAAGACTTTGTGCCATAAACCCAGAAGGTCTGGAAGAACCTGTGTCGTGTATTGTTTCAATGATTTGAATGAAAACGAGATCATGAATGATTTGATTTCATTCGTTAATATTGTAATTTGGAATTGAATTTGGAGAATTTACTCCTGCACAATTTACCAGTAAAACAACATCATCACAGAAAAACCAACCTGGTCCTAAACCACCACCACCTCCATCTGCACCAGAATACTGTAACTCCAAACTTCGCTCTTCGATTTCCCCCAAAGAAGGTGGCAAATTCAAATCCCCCGTTGGAGCTGCTCCACTACTAGCACTACTACCGCCACGACTTCCCTCCCTACTTCCTGCACTTCCACCCCTTCCGCCTCTCGAACCACCACGTGTACCCTCTCCACCAACGAGTTTGAACGTGTTCGCTGGTGGATCTGCATCGTTGAAATAACGATTGTATACTACGAAATTATTGTTCTGCGGTACGTAGTCTTTTAATCCGTAGTGTTTGGAAAGGAAATTTAGAAATTTTGGACTCGGTCGATCATACCCCATGCGACTTGGAATTTTCTTCTCGGCATTCATCATGTATTCAAATAGAGTCTTTCCTTCACCCTTTCTTTGACATGATTCGTGGACATAGAAGTCCAAAACACATAATGGTTCGATCTCCCTCAGTCCTGGGTTATTGGATCTCCGGAATGTGTTGTTGTTTGCATTTGCAGCGGTAGCGACAAATAATCGTTTTTTCCCAACTTTGATAAGACCTTTTACGATATTGCGTCCGCCGATGAGAAGATAGAGTCTTTGTTCGACGGAAGATGCTATACGAGTGGAACAGGTCACTGGTTGCCGAAGTCCCTGAGCTCGTGCTGAAGCTTTTCCGAGATCTTCAACCATGGTACGGAGTTGTTGCCCAAACAGGGAACTTTCACCAGCGCTCCTACCACCTGATTGTTAAGAATTTGTTTTATTGGGAATAGAATCAATGAGCTCACACTAAATTGTCTCTCAGAAATGACAATCGAATCGGCGGATAATAAATATCATACGATCATCATGATATACATTAAAGAATTCATTCAACAAAACAAACCTGCATAGTCCGCGCCTCCAGTCCAATGAAGTAAATTTCCATCCAATAATGTAACTCCTGTAAAATCAGATCGAAGACCCAAAGCTCGGCAAACGTTGAATTCGAACTGCATGGTCGCTTTCGGGTTTTGATGTAACAAGATGCCTTTTCTGATCACAGGACAATACGAAAATTTATTCTAAATTTCGTGAATGATGACCTACTTGATGGAAACACGATTCTTAGAAATTTAAGTAAGGCCCCAAAGAGAAAACAGATGCGAAACAAATCCCAGGATAGAACCTCGTCGTCAAATCATGTCTTTCAAATTAGGACACGCTCTTGCACACGTAAAACAATCTCCAACCAACTCTCTCGTCCGTAAAGATTATATAGAAATTGGACGACGATTTGTATGCTGCGCCGAACACATGCGCTTCTTGCTTTTCCGACTCCAGAAACTTGACATAACACCTGCCTTGCAGCAATTTATCACACCACAGAATCTATCTTAATACAATGTCAATTCTGATACAATTTCAAAACATATCCGGATCTTATCCCTTATACTATGCGCTATTTCACATCTCAATACACTGAGACCCCGAAACTCTTCAACCCCATGATAGCCGTTGAAAACGATTCAACTCTCCTTATTTCTCATAAATTTAATTTTTCAACAAACAAAAACCTAATAAAATTCCCGAATTTTCATATACTCTAACGAAATAAGATACCCCAAATACTCGTTATGACCCATCATAACTGAACACAGAAATCAACGAAAATTTCAAATCAAACCAACTCAAAAACAAAAACATACACCCAAATCCACATCTCACTCCGCTCCACCCAGTCTATATTCCACCACACTTCCTCCTCCGAAATCTCTGATATAATCCCCTTCGCTACCTACCCGCTGTCTAAACTGTTCATGTTCTTCTAAATCCTCATCGCCGTAAATCCTGTCTTCCACTATATCACCTTCTTGCCAACCAATTCCCAATTCATCATCTAAGTCATTTCCTAATATACAATTCACTATTTTGTCTCCTTTGTCCGAATACCACAACACATAACAACACACCAACGAAACCAAATTCATAAACGCTCCGATCTGGAAAAATCTCCTGTATACATGCTCGCCGACTTTTTCGTGGTAAACGTCGTCTTCGAACAACGAAGTTGACAACCCTTTTCCGAGAACTTTTCCAAAAAAATATGTTCCCAATGCAAGCAACAACAACGCAACTCCAGAAACTATACCCAATTTATTTCGCTCCACATTCGCTTTCATCCATAGATTCATCATGGTGAAAACACCACCAAATGCTACACCGAGACATGCCTGTGCAAGGAGCAACGAATTACTGCGGAAAACTCCCTGAACCGATAAGGACAGAAACACAATATGGATTACGAGTAAACATACACCGATCCAGAATGATACTCCACCGAAAATGTATTGTTGCGTTTTCTCCGCCAACAATCCAATCGTCAATCGTCCGGTTGCATTTGCAATGATAAATGTCATACCTAGTTTCGTCGCCATTCCACCGGGGCCAGCGACTTTCGTTGTATCGCTCATCGAATAGTAAAAGTACCTTAATTCCGCTTCGGAGAAATACACAGCGTCATGATATTGCTTTTCTCCATTAGCAAACTCGAAAACGATACATTCAACTTCAATCTTCTCCCCCTTCTTGTTCTTCGGTGTTGAGCCAAACAGTCTACCAAAAAATCCCCTCGAGGTTTCTCGCCTATTCCTCTCATAACTATCGTGGCCGCCTCCAGCTTGGCATGTGGTCCGATCCGTCACTAAACTCACGCCCACAATGTAACGCTTTGTGATCAATTTGTTGATCCGCCGATTGAAGATCGGATCCAACAATTCATGCTCTTTCCATCCTTTGAGAAATTCTAGAATAGGTTTCGATTCATCGCTATCTTCACCGCGTGTATCCCCACAATTCTTAAACCATTTCTTTCTCTTCCCGTTCGCCGCTTTCCAAGCATGACTTTGCGGCCACCCATATATATGCCCAGTGGAATAAATCACCGATCTCTGCGCACTGAACGCATCATATGCTGTGATTTCGCAATATTTTTCTTCTCCTTTCTCGTTTACCGCTGCAGCCATCTTTTCCAATTCATCCTTTGGCGTCTCTTCCGTCGGAATAAACTGTTCCACTGCAAAACTCACCTGACCAATCTGCTCCAATTTTTTAACCAACGTTTTGAATTTCGGATTCACATGATCCGTCGTCAACCGAGCTAAATCGAAATCAACTATGACAAAATTTTCGTCGATGTAATCGTGAGCGAGCTTCGTCATACGTGGATACATCGATTCATCACCATCCTTAGGTAAGATCTCGGAAGTTTTCTTATCTTTTTCCAATTCCGCATCAGAGCCGCCACCATCATTTGCCAAATGCTCGCTCAACGTCAATGCTTTTCCGGTGATTGCGTCCAAAACCAAATAATCTTTATCCGCATACACCATCAATTCTTTCCCCGTCATAGTAATCTCAAGATCGAAATCGAAATCAAATGTATGCACAATCGTTTCTCCAGGCTTCTTGCTGTCTTGCAATGCTCTACCCAACCGATTTCGCGTGTTGTCTCGCACCGCCAATGCCGATCCTGCTGGAGATTTACTCCCGCCCCCACCACACAGAAACGACCCACCCGAACTTGCACCTTGACCCCCTGCATCCAAAGCGCTCCAAGCGTTCTCCCATAAGGACGGATCTTTTTCTGAATTGCCATACCCTTCCCGCATGTACAATTTATATGCATCGTCTTTCGTATTGATCAAATCCACTCTATCCAACCTCCAAATATCATGATCTTCAATATCCTGTTTCGAAACCAAACCCTCCAACCCTTCCTTCGTCAGATGCACACGCATCAAATGAGGAACCGATTTCTCAAAATGCTGTCCGATGTATTCCCGCAGTTTTCCAGAAATGTGTCCCGTTAATGGGTCTTCCTTATCAACATCAATCATCGCCGCAGGATTTTCCACCTCAATTCTGTTGTCTTCCCCATGGTCAAATCCTTTCGACCCATACGTCCACAAATGTCTGGCGGCATATGCATGCGGAATGTTCGAATTGAACGCCAGACCCTGCGATGCACCCAAAATCATAATTGCATACATACACGCAACACCGACCCAATAGGTTTTCCCAGCGCCACCTAATGTTTTGGACTGTTGCGATTCGAGAAGCTGCTTCTTCACTTCATCTTCAAGGTCCCACTCTTCGAATAACCCCTGGTCTATCGCTGCTGTATCAAAATCTAGATCCTCTGAAAATCCAGATACTAACAGATCATTTTCGATACTCATTGCTGGATGCAATACCGCTTCAATATCCAAACTTGTCGGAAACAACTCAAAATACGAAAACGACAACCGTGACATCCGAGGTAGACTTTTATTGGACACCGCTGACATCCTAGTGGATTTACCAATGGATACTACTCCAGACGCCTTCGAAAATCGAGAAACCCTCGATGATCGAGAAACCCTCGATGTTCTTTGATGCATGCCGCTGCGCTGACTATCTTGCCGCCCAAAAGATGTTTGTTTATGGGGGTGGAATACAGTTTCTTTATGCTGAGCGTCAGGATGGTTTTCTATCAACTCGCATATACATTCTTCATGCGCCGCCAATGCTGCTAGTTCTTTTGATCGATCCGTCCAAGCAACACCATACATGCCGGCATACATCAAACCCAGAAATCCAATTCCCAATGCTGCTGTTGCGAAAAAATCGGCTTCCGAATCACCAAAAAATCTTGATTCTCGCTGGAAGAACATATTCTTGTAGATCGCGATGAATATCAAACCAGATAACGCATCCAATGCTGTTGTGTTGATTTGTTTTTTACTCTAGTCATGCGATCAACTACCAAATTGAACGAGGAAACGCTTATAGTCACACGACAACTTATTTTTGCATCGTAAATTCAGACCCAAATGAACCTGCTTCCAAAACGAACTCAACCGAACGACAAATGGACACAACAAAAAAATTTGATGCTGCCATCAACTATGAGGTCAAAATTTCTTACTAAGTCAAAATTTTTTGCTGTATAACTGATTTCAAAATTTTTTACTGTGTCTAATGCTGCGCGTTTTCCATCGACACAGGACGATAAACACTCCAAACAGATCAAAACGGCCCTACATAAAATCACATCCCACCAAACAATTATATTTCAAAAACATTACTATACCCAAATAGGATCCTGATATTGTAGCGCACCAACTATCTGGCAATGCTTTTACAGCTCCTAACATGGCACCAAATCCAATACCTTTACTGCCTTGACCAACGCAAAAAATTCCAATATACAATAGCCATGGATTCAGATACTGAATAGCTGTTGCAATCAATGAAAAACCAGAGAAAACCAAGATCGAACCGTACGCCATTGACACCGTCGGTCCAGCAACATCCACTATTGCACCCGGTATGAAACCCATGTATTGACCAAAGAATCCAACATAATACGCTGTTTCGACTGCCTCCAACCATGAATTGTTGTCGGTTTTGCTATTCAGTTCTGGTCGGATGGCAGAGTATGCATAGTGTGTGCCGACGAGACTCGAAGCTGCAAGTCCAGCCAAGTAAACGACCCAGTTTATTTCTGCTTTTTTGCTTTCCAAGTCTTCGCCAGGCTTGCCGAGATCGGGATACTCGTCTGGTTCGCTGTCCGTATAATGTGCTTCGACGTGGCTATCGTGAAACAATCGTTTATCCGGGATTACACCCGCATCCAACGCCGCGTGAATATTCGACATGTCGAAATCTAAGGTGTCATCAGCGCCAGGTAACAACTCTTGCTGGTTACCATGGTATTGTGTTGCGGTGTGTGCATCGTGTGGTATGATCATAGATGTTGTCATTGGCATACTACTTCTATCTTGCGTGTCTTGCTGCTGTGCTTGTTGACTCACACTACGATGCGTCGTAAGATTCGGTTCGTCGGTATGTCCTTCTGGATAGCGATCGTGATGCGGATGGTCATTGCCCATCATATCGGGGTCGCCGTCGGGGAAACTTCCATCACGATGCAAAATGCTAGTATTGTTGCTAGCCCGTACTGCCATTGCCGACGGTGCCACAGTAGAAGATGACACAGCCGCACTTGGAGCTGATATACCGGACCGCTGCGAAAGGCGAACATCCGTGTTGAGCGTGTCGTCGCCCATGGCGTTGAGGTAGTCGGAAAGAGCTTGTGAATGTTGCGATAAGACACCGGCGGAATGCTGAGATTTCTGAGATGCTGCCGGGTCGATAACTCGGTTTGAGTTAATCGTCCTGGCTGACGCTGCTGACATTCTATCATCAACAACCCGATTTGAGTTAATTGTCCTAGCCGATGCTGCCGAGACTGTTGGGTCGATAACTCGGTTTGAGTTAATCGTCCTGGCTGACGCTGCTGACATTCTATCATCAACAACCCGATTTGAGTTAATCGTCCTGGCTGACGCTGCCGAGACTGTTGGGTCGATAACTCGGTTTGAATTAATTGTTCTAGCTGACGCTTCCGACTCTCTTCCGTCTACGAATCGGTCAGAGTTGATTGTCCCAGCTGACGCTCCTGATACCCGCCCATCGACAACCCGACTCGCATTGATAGTCCCTGCCGACTGTGCCGAGGCCCTTTGATCAATAAACCTCTGCGAATTGATAACCGAGTTTCCGCCTGGACCACGTGCTGCATCCGACTGTTGCGATCCACCAATGTATCTAGTTGGATTGATTGATGCAGCCATTTCCGGACTTCCACTGTTCGCTGGATTCAAAGGCGCGGACGCCCCACCGTAGACATTGCTGGAGTTTATCGATGCTGCCGGCATTCCTCCGCTGCTCCGTTGCGACTGTTGCTGCGAGCGTCTCGACTGCGACATTGTAGATTGTGTCCTGTCGGTTCTGAGACTGTTGTGACTACCGGTGGATTGTGTAGATCGTGTTCTCGGTTGATTTCGTAAAGTTGAAACCGTCGACCCGGAACGTCTTACGGCTTGCTCCGGATACAAATAGTTGGCTTGAGTGCTAGTATCTGCTGTATAATCCGATGCAGTTTCACTTTGAAATGTACTAAAGGTAGTTGTACTCTGACCAGCGAAATTTTCCGGAAATGGAATTCGCGGTGTTACTATGTCGAGATTGTTTCTAGAAGAAGAACTGCTACTAATATTGTTGTTGTTTTGGGAGGGAACTTGCTGTTGGGACATCAAGAGACATTGTTTTTGGATTTCATTTGCACAACTCCACGGTCCGAAAACTGCCAATGAAAATTTAACTACTACGCAGCCAATGAAAGTAAAATGTAAAGTCCTACCAAAGCCGGACTCAAAAAAAGTTCAAAAGTCAAAAACTGAACGGCAATCATTTTTTCATGAATAACGGTACGGATAAGATCGCACTGACATGATATCAAGAGACAGATGCGCCAACTATCGACAGTTTCAAACGTTGGGCTCTCACAATCCACCAACTCAACGCACACTGCCAGATGGGGCTTTGGCGCAGTTGGTAGCGCGTAGGTCTCATAATCCTAAGGTCGTGAGTTCAATCCTCACAGGCCCCGTATTTGCGCTTATAATACATGAGCTTTTCTTCTTAAAATACTAACGAGCTCCAATGACCATACGATGTGTGTTGGATAAATTCATTTCAATGTTGTTGCGGCTGAATCATACTGGGGCGCGCCATCGCTTTCGTACGATCTTCCAACTTCTTTCTCCGCTGCATCTAGGTTGTCAATCATTGACGCAGCTGCCAGATATCCCATGCCCAGCTTGCCTTTATTCCGGTACAACTTCCCACCAGCCCATCCTGCACCTGCTTTCCCTGCATTCCAGCCTTTCGATGCAGCTTTACCAATAGTTCCACTTTTCGCTAGACCCGCTTCACTTCTCCTACTCGGCGCCTGTGACGACGCGTTTTCCGGCAAGTTTGGGCCTGTACTTCCCGCGCTTCCGTCGTCGACTTCCATTGGAATTGGATGTGTCGCGTCTACCACTTCAGGTTTCTCTTCTTCGTGTTTGCCTGGGATAATCAACACTTTGTCACTCTTCCCATTAAAACCCAGACCTCCACGTACCGGATCTCCATTGTTATCATAAGGTTTTATAATAACGTCTTCATTTTGCGGTGCTGACGCAGATATTTCGCCTCGATACATTTGGCATTTGGGATCGTTGCTGTCCAAACATTTATACGTGTCGTTCGCAGCGTATTTTGCGCGATGCCACTGTAATGAATGCCTCAAATTGTCGGGATCTAGAGGCCACCATAAACGCCTTTCGATGCCAAACGGATCTTTGTTTAAAGCGGTGTTGAATGTTTCCGAGCTGTATGGGTCCGCGGCTCCGATCGGATGTTTTCCAGTCGTAGTATCCAAACTGTATTCCATTTCTGTCTCTATCGGTGGCGCATATGGTCGCGGCTTGCCGTTGACATTGTCAAGTGTGTCTCCGATGCGATTTTCCAATTGGGTTGCGTACAGCATTTTGTTTGCGCCGCTCCCGCTGGCAACGATCCCAGTAGGATATGGTCGTGGTATTCCCGCGACATCCATCGCTGCCATCCTTCCTAGATCTGCCTGATCATATGCGTTTCGACTCCGCTTCAACAAACCTAATGCACTTTCATAAAGTTTTTCGGCATAGTCGTACGCAACCAGTGCTGGACCACGACACTTATCGTGGTATGGCTTGGTTTGGTATTGTTCGAAAAACTTGCTGAGTGTATTGATTTTGTCTAGATATGCTTTCTGCTTTTTTCCGCCGGGGTCCGGAAAAATCACTTTTGTCACCGGATCAGCAACTGTTGGATCTCCGGTGTAGCTCGGAATTTCGTTTTTCAGTTTTTTCAGATCCAAAATGTCCACTTTACTCATTAAATCTTCAATGTCATCGACGATCTCGTCATCTTGGTCTTTGACGTCGGTTTCAGCCAAAGCATTCTGATCAGAATGGTCGTTTCGCTTTCCAACAGGCGCATGGCCGACATTGACATATTCTCGAATCAACTTTTCCAATTTCGCCACGCGCAGTGTACGAAGCCAATTTTCGTTCTCGTGAGAAATATTTGTAATGATATCTGAATTTCCAATATTTGTTGCAAGCTTCGCAACTGTTTCGTCACCTAAATCCTGCGTCAACTCATCAACTTCTCCATTTTCTGGTTTTGCTCCACCGGTGCAGCCTTCAAACAACGCATATTTCAGAAACCCTTTTGCAGATTCATACACTTTGCCAACGTCGTCGACTATCTTTTGCGCAGCTTCTAGAAC
>Ga0099797_100161_pt2 | contig 19795 bp, 12 predicted proteins | sample Uncmet_Sort48C_1_FD_89871 | JGI IMG/M metagenome (GOLD analysis project Ga0099797, IMG submission 89871) | Marine eukaryotic communities from CALCOFI LINE 67, Pacific Ocean - C012_Sort48C_1 | ecosystem: Environmental > Aquatic > Marine > Oceanic | place: Pacific Ocean: Monterey Bay | collected...
AAGCAAAAATGGGGGGACCCGCCTTGAGCCAACATGCGCATACGACATGTTGGAGCAAGGAGGGTCCAATTCAAATAGTTTCGACGTGTAACCAATTCGAAACAACCAAAGACAGACAAGCAAAACTACCAAACAAACAAACGTGTAAACCAAGCGAAACACGAAAAGGAAACAGAACCAGTTTCCAGTTTTAAGTATGCAAAAGCCAAACGCCGGCGCAAGGGGGGCCTTGCCGCCGGCTTGGGGAAGGGGGAAACCTGGGGCCCAAAAATACTACTCACGAGCAAGCTCGACCATAATATATATATATCCAAAACCATTCTACATCCTAACTAAAATCAGAGGAACACATTATGGATTTAGAACCATAGCATTCAGGAGCCAAGATTGTTCCATGGACCAAGTACCAACTGCACCAAGACTGAAGATTAGTAAAGTTTCACATCCCCAACTCCTGATGGAATAAATTCAGCCACACGTAGTATATACTTGTGCATGTTGCACATCTGCCCGTATCACGAAAGGTTCCACTTCACTATGGACTGTGGGGGGCTATGGGGAACGCGAGCCCATGCATTTATGATGACAACTGTTGCCCACGTTTGCTATATATACAGAGAAAGAGATAGAGAGATTGCTATCGTAGATTGCCCACGTGTTGCCCATAGGTCTGATACCAAAGATTGATCGTTCGGGGAGCTCATTGTCCTCACCTCTGATGGGTTGGAATATTTCCTTTGGACCTGGGCCGATTTGTTGTGTAGGGTTGGCTGGAATGCAACTATAACACAGAATGTGACATACGAGTGACAGAATTAATTAAGCAACACTTGGGTGTTCTGGAGCTTTACAAGTGGTTCGCTACAAAAACATGTTTTGCCCATTGAAATCGAATATTATGGTCAGGTTTTCGTTTTGGATGCGTTTTTCGAAAATGTGTTCTCCCCGAAGGGCTGGCCAAAGAACCTCCCGAAATGGATTTGGTGTCCATAAAATACAACATCGGCGATCCGGAAGCAAAAAATACCTCAGAGTAGCACGGACTTTCGAGACGAATCGCATTGGACCAGTCCCGGGACTGGCCAGTCCTAAGCCATATATTTCTCACAAGGTGTCGCTTAATCCATCCCTTCAAAAGTATGTATGTGGAACATCGTAGCATTTGTGCTTGACCAAGTGGGAGACCCTTCCTTCTGTGCTGGGCATTCTGCTCATAACACGCAATAAACTTTGAGAGAAGCAATCCCCCACTTTTGATTGCATCACTAGGCTGGCCCCGACGACCAGGCTTTTAGCACAAACCACAAAATCCAAACCAAAAGTTCCAAAAACTGGTTTACCTGTAAATAAAGCTGAGTTACCAATAAATAAACCACTAATTTCCTGATATTTTTGCGGGGGGGGGGGGGTCGTGGATCCACCCCTCAGAGCCCGCGCCAATTTTGGGGCCCAAGGCCCAAGCCCTGGATCCACCGAAACCAACCAAATACCAGAAAAACAAAGTGCTCTATTTATTGGCAACTCAGCCTATTTACTTGTACATCATAACTTGTATTTTTGGTATCTGGAGTTAGGAATTAATTTCCAATCCCAGGAAAACCCCTATTTCCTAGTCTCTGCGGACAATCCTTGCATCACATTTGAACGGCAAACACGATAAAACCCACTCGGAATTACGATGCATTAGCTTTAAGCCGCAAACACGACAAAAGCCACTCGGAACTACAATACCAATAATCACAAACACACACACACACACTTTGGAAGTGCCCTCAAGGCATTTCCCAGGTGCACCTTGCAATGCCAAGTCTTCTTTGTTGAGAATGCCGGGTTGCAGAGCCACGCAGCAAATAATGCAAATAATTGAGAGGGTGGCAACCCCCTCCCCCCTAAATTAATGCCAAGCTCATGCAAGAATGCCCAAAATGCTGTAAGCAAAGACCAAGGGGGGCGGCAACCTTCGGCCGCCGCCCCCTTTGTTTTCGTTGGGTTTGGCATTTGGGCCATTCTTAGGTGCGTCCTGGCCCCCCCTCCCCCCCTAAATTATGTGCCGCCTGGCCCTGTAGAACCCCCCACACACAACAACACAAAAAAGAGTGAAGTGCAATGTTAATCACACACACACACTTTGAAAGTGCCCTCAAGGGCATTTTCCAGGTGCATCTTGCAATGCCAAGCTTCTTTGTTGACAAACAGACAATCAGACGAGCTGACAAACAGACAAACAGGACAAACAGACAAACAGACAAACGCAATAATAATCTAATCAGACCCAAAGCAGGCATCCACCTATGTCCAAATGCAGCAAGCCGATCCAATCCAGAAGATCCTCGCATGCTTCACCATAGGACGCCTGACCCCCAGCCAATCCATTGACGAGTGCCTCTAATGGGGGCCGTATAGCTGCTGCCCCAGATCTCGGACTGGCAGCATCCCCGAGTCGAATGCTGCGAGTTGCTATGGGCACTTCGATACGCTTCACTATTACACCAGGCCCCAGCAATGGCGCAAAATCATACGCCTCTGCTCCATCCCGGTCACAATAGGCAAGCAATGTGCAACACTCTTCAGGTGGCGCAAGGGACCTCCATCGGCTAATTGCCTGTGCTGGAGAAGCGCGCTTCATACGTGTCTTGGAAATACCCAGTTCAATGCGGAGATGTCGGCGACCACCAGGCAGCAGCTTCTTTCTCAAGTTACCAGCACCCTGTGCAGGTTCTTCGATACCAAGTCGCTCGAAGGTGAGACCATCTACCGCTAAGACGAGCTCGGCGGGTGGCAGCACAGCCAGCACTGTGTCAGTGTCCAAGCCACGATTTTGGCTAAGGCAGCAAATTCCCCTATGTTGAATAGCATTCGCGAATGCTTGATCACCAAGGGCTGGCAACGACACACCACTAAGCTCATACATCCACTTTTGTGATCGAAGACGGTGCGAATTCAGCGGTGCAGAGGGCACCTGCATCAAAAGCATGTACACATGCAACCAACTAAAACCATAAGCAGATTGACACCCATGTCGAGCATGGACACGGGTACAAAAACAATACCTATAACTCCAGCTTGCAGCTGATAAGGAGGCTCGAGGGAGGGGGGAGGCCTTCTGTGATGGCCTTTTTGTTTTTGCAGCTGGGTGTCACTCATTCTTCATTCACTTGAGTATGCACAAGAAGTATACAGAAGAGTGTTCGCAAGAGTGTCCCCGAGAGCATTCACCAGAGCATCCTCCAGCGTACTCGGCAGAGTATTCAGAGTATTCACAAGAGTAGTCAGTAGACCATTCACTAAAGCATTCGCCAGAGTATTCACCGGAGTATTCACAGAAGCATCGACAATAGTATTCAGAAGAATCTTATTCACCATAGAGTATGCACAAAAGTATTCAGAAGAGTCTCCACTGCAACATTCGCGCGAGCATTCACAAAAGAATTCGCTGGAGCATTAATTAGCGGATTAGATGGAGCATTAATTACGGGTATTAGAAGAGACATATTCACAATAGAGAATGCACAAGAGTATTGAGAGGAGTCGTCACTGAAGTATTCGCAAGAGTATTCACAAAAGAAGCCGCTGGAGCATTCACTAAAGCATTCCCAAAGATTCTTCAGAAGAGTATTTGCTCGTTGGAGTATTCGAACCATTTAATATTCATACACCTGCACACAAAACTCGCATCAACATATGCCAAATCTTCAAAACCCAAACACATGCGCACAAAACTCGCATCAATAAATCCCAGACCTCTCAAAACTCCCTTGCCTGCGCACAAAGCTCGCATCAACAAACTCCAAACCTCTTAAACCCGTATGCCTGCGCACAAAACTAGCATCAACAAACCCAGAAACTTTTTAAACCCGCGCCCCTGCCAATCAGAAGGCACAAACCCGTTTAAAACCCAGGTGCCTGTCATACAAGACGTACTCAAAAAATAATAAAACCCGCGCCCCTGCCAGTCAACACACCCCAAACCTTTTAAAAAGTGCGTGCATATCGACAAAACACCCAAAGCCACTGAACAAAAAACGCGCGCCTGCCATCAAAAACGCCCAAAGGCAACAAAAGCCAAAATATGGCAAAATAAAGCAACACACAAAAACCACTTAACACCTGCACACCTGCGCACACAATCAAGCCCAAAACCAAAAGAGAACGACGACGAAACTTTGACTTTGAAGGGCCAGCGATAGGAAGATCACCCCCTCGCGCCCAGGCAGCTTCGCCTCGCCCGCTCGAACAACAAGAAACGAAAACGAAGCCGATCTCCCGGCTACGTGGGGGTAGCCACAAGGGCGTACTAGCTCCCCCTAACCTCCGATTAACCGGAGCAACCAATTCCGTGAGGATATTAAAACAGAGACAAGAGGAGCCACATTACTGTCAAGAGGAATGCCGATGCAAATGAATCGGCATTTCACTTGAAAGTCACTTTCGTTATGTTTGTCAAAACTGAGTGTTGGAAATTGTTCAGAATAATTTAAAACATTGGTTTCCGTATTTCCGGTTTGGCTTCGTCTGGTCAAACTGTTTTTCAAACTTGTTTAAAAACTAGACTCAAACAATTTCCAGTATTTCTCGGTCTGGTGGAACCGGCTTTCCACCTGAAAGTCACTTTCGTTATGTTTATCGAAACACTTGTTCCCAACATTGAACTAATTGTATTGTGTATGGCTCTATCATGATATTTGTTTTATAAGACATGGGAAGGGTGAGAGATGGAAATGGATTTGCAACAAGAACCAGCACAGCCACAGGCACAGAAAGGGACGTGGACATGGGCATCAGTATGTGGGCATTGTGTTGGTATGATGTCGTTTGACTTTGGAGCCCCAAAAAATTAAAATAATAGTTTGATCTGGGACTGGGCCGTTAATTGAAATTCCCGACGTAATCGGGAGGAAAATCAGCTGCTATGCGGCAGGGCAACAAGGCCATATAGTCCTGAAAATACGTTATGGGGTCTGAAGGAAAATTGAGCCACCACAGGAAGATGCTGAAGCACAACGCAAGAGTATGTAAGCTAAGAGGCATAAACATCGACCAGGTGGGCAGGCTTGCAGACAACCCCAGAGACAGACGAAGAGACTGACAGACTGATAGACTGACACACTGACACGCAAACAGACAGAATGCACCAATGAAGTTGAGGAGAAGTTATGCACGAACTCGAACAGCTGCAAGCACGCATCTGAATGCATGAGGGTCACACTGCGAGACTGAAGGTTCTTTCAACCAAGCATGTGTGCGCAAACACATATACCCGTGACCCCCCCATCCCACACACAGACACAACAGAAAGAACCTGTGCATGCACACAACATAACATGAGACAGTTTGCTCATGGCACAGGACTGCAGTGCTGTGATGCACTACACTGATATGTGACATGGCATGCTAGGAAGGAACCTTGGGTATCACGACGGAGACTTTTCGTGTGAATAATGCATTCTTCGCAATACGTTCGAAGCGTGGCTGGATGGACGGAAGGGTGCCGTGCGAAGCAGCCAAGTCGCCCAAGGGAACCAAGCAAGTATCGAGGCCGCTGGCCTCACGCATGAGTACAGACACAAGGCATCGGCAAGGTGCCAAGTGCAGGGAAGATGTAGGCTGTCAACCGAATGTTGCAAGCAAATCGCAAGAAAAACTAACCTACTTGGGCTAGAGGACCACACTTGGGCCGCGGACTTGCGCACACGCATGACCATACATACACTTTAGAGAGGTATATGCAGGGAGAGCCAGTTTTTTTAACCACTTGTATATGCAGATAAGAAACAATGGTGTGGCATGGTTATGGGATGTGCGCCATGATACTGCAGGACATGATCTTATATTATGATCGGATGTGATATGATATGGTACCATAGAACGATCTTAACATGTATAAACATACGCATATGTATTAGACGGATTACAGTACTGTAATACAACACATTCCTTAGCAATGTGCTTCGATGCCGGCAAGTGTGTCTTCCTGCCAACTACTTGTGCTATTCAATTTACGGCCCGAAATAAATGGATAGAACTGAATGACATAGAAGAGCATACTAAAATTCCTGCGGGCGCAAAATTCACTGAATTTCCATGAAACAATAATATTTGAACTGATTTGTGTTTGTGGTTTCTTCGATTAAACACGTCCCCGACCTGTTTTGAAGGGCACCAAGGGCCAGGGGAACGGAAAATAGAGTTTAGGGGCACCGCACACACGCAATGCTTATAGTTCATGTGAATCGGTAACTTTCACTACGGACTAATCGAATACACACGCATACCGCACTGTACCGCGGGAAGTGTTTGGAAAATGGAGGGCGGGTGGCGTTTGGAAAATGGAGCGCAAAATTTAGCAAATGTGCTATCCACTTTTGCACTTTGATTCAAACTAATGTCTTTGCTCCATGCAGGCCCACTAGCTAAAAAGAAAAGGCGGCGAAGGCGGCCCACCACGCCCTTGGGAAATCAATCATGCTTACAAGGGGTGTAGGTCTGAGCAAGGCACACATAGATACTGGTGATGGACATAATTGAGCAAGACATAATTCATATTTTCCGGCCCTGGGTCCCTGAACCCTATTTTCCGGCCCCGGGGCCCTTCAAACAGGTCGGTGACGTGTTTAAATGCATCTGGGGTGTTTGTTGGCATCGAATTTGCATGTAGAACTAGGTGAAACCATTGTACCATCGATAAGATCCAAGGGGGTGGCCACCCGACACACTTTCAAACTCACACCATCTCTGATTTGTTTTTTTTTTTTTTTTGTCTGCCTGAACGCAGAACAAAGTGGACCACCTTCGACCACACCCCCCTTGGTGGGATCCGTTATCTGGGCTAAGGAGGCAGCACATGCAGCAAGGACATGAGTTGCAATACAAGTGCCAAAACAGATAGTCCTTCGGGTGGTACTCCTCAAGCTATCCACTTGCTTCCGACCATAGCATTGAATGCCCATCTTCTCGCAGAGCAGAGATAAGCGGTTCTTGATGCAAGTCATGAGAGATCTGGACGCTTGACGCTCGCCGTTCATGCTCCGCTTGGGGCCTTCCCAGCTTTTCGCCCAATCCTAAGGTTTGGGGCGGGATATTGGGAATGGGGGAGTGGGGGAGTGAACGTGGGAATCGAGACAACTATCCCTTTCCCCTGCGATCTCGTGGGGCACCCGCCATTCCCGGCGCCAGGCGGCCGCACAATGTCTTAGAGTCCCCCACTGGAAGCCTGGAGGTTCGCAAAAAAAAGACTCTTGCGGGAAACACCTAGTCTGCGAGCCACAATGGTGCGCCGATCCTCCTTGCCGAGGAAACTGTCAAGTCGCCGTTTGATCTTAGCTCCCTCAAAGAAAACACTCGCAAGGCGCTGATCCTGCGCCTTCCTGCAGATTCGGCAGGGTGCCTTCGAATGCATGGAAGCAAGCCTATCCACGAGGTGCAGCAGCAACCGCGCGACCGTGTCTTCGGAGCCCCTCAGGCCGAGGACCAGGTGCAAGATGGGACATCTGAAAGTCAAAATCAACACCATGGGGCTGCAAGGTACGAGATACGGTTGAACGACGTAATTAAGCAACACATGGTCAAATTTTCGTTTTGGGTTCCATTTTGGAAAAACATGTTCTTCCCGAAGGGCTGGCAAAACACCCCCCAAGAAATGGTAGAAATCGAAAAAAAATGAATCTGACCGACTATATGATGGTTTTACTTATTTCCTCATGCAAATTCGATTGAAAAAACACGCCAGATGCAATCAAACACATCCCGGACCTGTTTTGAAGGCCCCGGAGCAGGAAAATAGGGTTTAGGGACCCGGGGCCGGGAAATAAGGTTTAGAAGTTGCGTAATTATGTCCATCACCACTATGGGGATGTGGAGAAGATGCGCGTGCATGCTCGTGGCTGCTCTTCACCGCTAGGGCTGTGCTGCGGCCTCTCTGGCTTCCCACTAATCTCTTTCGGATGGATAGCGCCGATTTTGCAAAATGGATATAGCAAGGACCAATGACCATACGCTATAAAAAACGATACGTATTGAGAATTAATAATATTGCATTTCTTTTCACACACAAATTCTACGCCATTTGCTTTTTTGGAGGGGAGGCCGTCTGCCGAACATGCAGCGCAACCACTTATGCGAAGCATAAATGCCTCCACCCGCCACGAACTACAAAAAAAACAAGCCAAGCTACCCAACACGAAGCCCGACTCCACCGACACAATCTCAGGCAAAGACCCAAGAAAGCCATGGGGACCGCGCGGGAGACGAACCAGGAAACAAAAGCGAGCAAAAACACAAAAACATACCGGCCAATCAACCCAAGCCGAAGCCCGACTCAGCCACAGCAGCTCAGACCCGAGACCCAAAAACCATGGCGAGCAAGCGGGAAACGATCCAGGCAGCAAGCGCGAACGAACAAGACCGGCCCACGGGAGTGAGTGTAAGCGGGGTGGCGCCACAAGCTGCAACCCGGGGTCCTGCAGCGCAGTAGCCAAGAAGACAGGGCAGCGACCACCCATAGGAGGACCACATGAGGTGCGGGACGACGGACGCACGGACGGACGGACGAACGACCAGGCCGCCGAAGGGGCCTGGCCAGGGGGGCATGGGGTCCAGCAGGACCCCGTCCCCATGAGGTAGTGCAGCTCCCCCGCTACCGCACCAAGGCAAACAGCCCAAGTCCCGGAAAACTGGGACCCCCTCATGGGAACACAAATTCTACGCCAATTATACAAAAGTAGTACGGATATTGATGGTTTCGTATAATTTGAATATCTCCACCGTCTTATCCTGTATTTTCGGCGTATTCTGGAGGGCGGGAACGCCCCCTCCCCCCGCGGCCTCATTTGGCGAAAGTTATACGCCAATGATACAAAAAATATACGGCGGATATACGCATATCATATGAAATCATCCATATGAATATTGCTGTTGTGTAGTTGGCATACTATTTTCCTTCATACGGCGTACTAAATTCGCACGAGTGGCGCAGTTCATTCACATGTTACTATGCATACAGCCCCTCCCGGGAGTAGAACCCAAGGCTTCGCTGGCCACCGGGTTTATGGTTCCACCGTGGGTTGCTGGTTGCATGTTATTGGATACCTGATTACATACTGGTTACCGGGTTACTGAATACCTGGTTACTGGTTCGCATTGGCTTTGCGAGCAATGTCAATGACCATCCGGTTTTGGGGATCAAAGAAGTCGGTCGTTGCGATAATCACCCTACATTCAAGGAGGGATGGTGAAGGACGTCTTGACTTACAGCGTTGCTTGATTGAACCCGGAGGCACCGTCTAGCAAAATGACACAGGTGGCCTCTGTCCTCCCATGTTCATCTAAAACTTATCAAATAATGTGTGAGTCTTGCGTTCATTGATCAACTGGTCGACGGTTCCACCGTGGATCGCTGGCTTCGAGTGACTAGCGGTCTGGTCTCATAACGGTTACCGAGCGACTGATTACCTGATTACTAATTCTCGTGGGCTTTGCAACTAATGTCATGTAGCATATTGTTAACTGGATATGTTAACTGAATATCACTGAGAACTGCAGGTGTGTCCCCGTGAGAGCTGCTAAATCCTGTGGCATTTAAATATTGCAGTTGTGATCCCGTGAGAACTGCGAAATTCTGTAGCGCTTAAATATTGCAGTTGTGATCCTGTGAGAACTGCTAAATTCTGTGGTGCTTAAATATTGCAAATGTGATCCCGTGAGAACTGCTAAATTCTGTGGTGCTTAAATATTGCAGTTGTGATCCCGTGAGAATTGCTAAATTCTGTGGTGCTTGAAAACTGCAGCTGTGATCCCATGAGAATTGCTGAATCCTGTGGCGCTTAAATATTGCAGTTGTGATCCCATGAGAATTGCTGAATCCTGTGGCGCTTAAATATTGCAGTTGTGGCCCCTTGAGAACTGCTAAATTCTGTGGCGCTTAAATATTGTAGTTGTGATCCCGTGAGAATTGCTAAGTCCTTGTGGCGCTTAAATATTGCAGTTGTAATTCCGTGAGAACTGCTGAATCCTGTGGCGCTTAAATATTGCAATTGTGTTCCCGTGAGAACTGCTAAGTCCTGTTGCGTTTAGAAAAAGCAGTTGTGATCCCGTGAGACTTTCTAAATCCTGTAGCGCATAAATATTGCAGTTGTGATCCCGTGCGAATTGCAAAATCCTGTGGCGCTTAAATATTGCAATTGTGTTCCCGTGAGAAATGCTAAATCCTGTGGCACTTAAATATTGCAGGTGTGTTCCCGTGAGAACTGCTAAATCCTGTGGTGTTTAAATATTGCAGTTGTGATCCCGTGAGAACTGCTAAATTCTGTAGTGCTTAAACATTGCAGTTGTGATCCTGTGAGAACTGCTAAATTCTGTGGTGCTTAAATATTGCAATTGTGATCTCTTCTACTTTTCTACTCTTCTACCGCTCTACTCTTCTACTGTGCTACTTCTCTACTCTTCTACTCTCCTACTCTTCTACTCTTCTACTCTTCTACTCTTCTACTCTTCTACTCTTCTACTCTTCTACTCTTCTACGTTTCTACGTTTCTACGTTTCTACTCTTCTACTCTTCTACTCTTCTACTCTTCTCAAGTGCCTCAGGATCAGACTATAGGACCCCAGACTGTAGGCCCCCAGACTCTCAGGATCAGACTGTAGGCCCCCGACTGTAGGCCCACTGACTGTCAGTAGTGTGCATGATCAAATCCCAAATCGGTGCCTCGGCCCCGCGGCCCAGCGGCCACCGGCCGCAGGGCTATCAGTTTCTGCTTTCGCGTATCAAAAACGACGTATTTTATAACATAACCTCGTGCAATCGAGCAACCACTATAAATATGCCTGCTTTTCGATGCCGGAATTCAAAAATCGCAGCCACTCTGCAGCCAAATCAAAACTTCAGACAAATTCGAACGATAAAACTCAAGGAAAAGTGTTGGGCATGACTTGTGTTACACACCAGGTCTGCAGTAAAACCGTCGTTTTCGAATCGATGTCGCTCGAATTCTTGATAAATGCACATACTTTTGCATCCAGGAATTGATTTCCAACGATAATTATCGACAATATTTGCCCCACGAGGGTGTAAATCACGTACATCTCAACAACATCTGCCCTAAGACGACCCAGGGAAGCCCAGGGAACCCAAAGGGTAGCCCCAGATAGCCCCAGAGAGCACCATAAAAGTGATGCCTCTCTGCAGTCAAATCGCTTGTGAACGTGCAAGCCACGTAACTATCGACTAGATCTGGCAAAATGAGGGTATTGAAAATCAAAGGCGCTGAAGTCACGTAAACATCGACATATATTGCCCATAAGTTTCGAACGCGGCTGTAGTCAAGTAAAAAACGATAGTAAATCGATGTACGGAGCTGTCGTCAAGTGAATATGCATATATTCTGACCGGGTGAGCTGTAACCCGATAGATGCAAGAAAAAAGCACTAATCAGATATTTGCGCACGGGGGGGTGGCATTGGATAAAGTGGTGGCCCTCTACAGTTACATGCATTTTGGACCTCTGAAAAATACATAAACTCGAGGATTCTAAACTTCCGGAGCATATATCACAATAAAAGTCAAGGTTTTCATCACACCGTTTCTCATTTGTACGCATTTTCACGAATAAATATGTTCTGGAGAAGCCTGTAGTCAATGCAGTAAAAATTTCGATTTGCGCACGGAAATTTCGATTTGCGCACGGGGGGGGGGGTGGCATTGGATAAAGTGTGTCACTCTGCAGCCGATTAACTAAATTATATCATTTTTGCAAATTTTATACATGTAAAAATGCGTGCAAAACCAACATCAATTTACAACGGTAAAAACCGTTGTCCCTGGCTTTACACGAAAGTGCGTCAGCAGACCTCTATTTTTACTGTTTTCGCATAAAGAGACACTTCTCCTCACTTGAAGCTTGGGTGCTGGGTGGTGGGTGGCGGTGGTGGTGGGTTGCTGGTTGGCTGGGTTGCTGGTTGGCTGGGTATAGTATAATTGGTTTCGACATAGAATATTGATATTTTTTACATCCTCCTATATTTCCTACTTGCCTCAATTGCCCGCTCTTTGCACGGCCAATGAGGAAAAGGAGTGGTGGGAAGAGAAAGAGAGTGAGAGAAACATTGCTGCTGTGGGTTTGCCTGCATCTGCTATTTCCTGGTGCAGATCATTTCGACACCAACCCGATGGCATGTTCAAGTCATGAATCGCATTCCGTCCGCAAGCAACACACTGTATTTACTCCTAAATTTCGTGCGGAACCCCAAAACGCTATTTTCCGGACCCGGGCCCCTACACCTTGTTTTCCTCCAATTTTAATGCAAAACCATTCAAGACAAGTCGGATACCTGTTTTTAAATGCATCTATGGTAGTTTTTGCATCGCAATTGCATATGGAAATGGTTGAAAAACATTGTACAATCGATAAGATCCAAACATTTGGGATTTTCAACATTTCGGGAAATTCTTTTGCCAGCCCTTCGCACAGAACACATTCTCAAAAAATGCAGCAAAAACACAAAATCCACGCACATATTGTAATTACATTGAATTTCAATGAATTTCGTACCCACACGAAATTTAACTGTATTTACAGAGTACAGTAGGCTCTTTTCCAAATTTGCTCGCTGGCTGCTATAAAAAGTATCTGGCAGCGACAAACAAATCCACATACGTATATAATATGAGAATGTGCCGATATGTTGGTCACTGTTCTCACAGAAACCCGTGAAGCGAAATGCATGTACTTGGAGAGAACAGACTAACCAGATCCTGAACCCCAAAATCTACATAACAAACAAAATCTACATAACATCAACAACCGAAACCGGCCGAATTTCGTGCAGGGACCCCAGGCCCCAAGGGGCCCTCACAAGGATTAACAGGGAATATTCAGGGCGACTAGTGAAAATACAAATTCCTCTCGCATTTTTCGGATTTGTCATTTTATGGGCGTTGGGAGGGTCTAGCATAGTGCAAAATACTCCTATGAAATTACCTAAGAGTTTGCCGACCACGCAAGCCCAATGCTGAGATTTTGCGTTTGAATACAGAGGATCGATTTCCTTGGATTTGAGGCTGCCACGAAATTTGGCACCGAACGCTGTCCTCGCCGAAAAAAATAGTCTCAGAATAATCGATAAGATCCAATTTGGGTGGAATTGATGTAAGACAGCCAGAATGGAACATCGTGAGCACTTTCTTTTTTTCTTTTTTTTTCTGACTCCAGCCTGCAATGTCTGGAGAGGTCGTTCAGCCTCTACTCGCGAAATTGCGGCAACTCTTCAGGGGCTACTGCCAAGCTTTCGTTGCTCGAATGGCTTGAGCAATGCACGAATGTACATGATGCTCAACGGAGAAAAGCCAAAAAGAAAACAAACTAACTAGGAAATTCATAACATGTACATTTCTGTATGCATACAAAAAAGAACCCACCTACCCAAGCCCGCACTATATATGATGTTAGCACCCAAAGGCTCAAGTTCTTGCAAACTCGAACACCGGTTCCAATTCGGAACCCATTAAGGCCTGTTAGTCGGCCAATTTGATTTGTAAAGTTTCCGCATGCTGTTGTGGTTGATGGTCCAACCGACTCAAAGAGAGATCGGGATGGTTGAACCCACACAGTGCGACCAAATGGATCCAATTTTCAGCGAAACTGCAGCCTTGGTGATAGGCAGGATGAGGAAAACCTTGCCGCGCTGCCTGGTAACCTGGGGACCCTGGAACCCTAAGCCAGCACCTTGGTCGGAGCCGGCACCTGGGGGGGAAGGCCGGAACTGGAAGCAAGTCCGGAACGGGAATATCCTATCAACCTGGCCCTTTTCTCTTCGCTGAAAATGGGAGTGTTGGGCATTAAATGTTCTGGATAGCCGTTCTGCATAAAGCAGCTTTTGACATTGGCAACACAAGCGTCGAAGTGTTGCACGGTAGAACAAAGCATGCGAGCCCTGCGCAGTTCGGAGTTGTATATTCCGGAAATGCAACTTATAGGATAGTGACTCTGTATGCTAAGGTAATTTGGCCGAAAGGACGGCTTGCGATACATGGCGGTGTCGAAAGAAACAACATTACCAACACATTTAGCTTACAGAGAAATGTCCAACAAACTCCAAAAAACTAACGTTGTGCTGTTGCACCTCGTGCTTCCAACGCATGGGAGCGATGTCAGCATTCATGTTTCCAAGAAATGTGCGATCTCATGTGGCTTACCCTTAAGTATGGTAAGGGTGTCGTCAACATAACCACAATGCCTAACAACATGCTTGGAACAAACAGTATTATGCGTGAGCACATGACGCAAAATATTTGCAAAAGCGGTTGCAATCAATTCGCCACTACTCAAGCTAGCTTGTTTCAGGACATGCACCTGATTGTTGTGCAACGGTATGGTGAAGAATTTCTGTCGAGGCACAAGCCCAACCAAACTGATAACAAGTGCAGAAGGTGACTTCGCCATAACCGACTCTAGGAATCGTGCAACTTTTGGAAGGTCACGCTCGATGTTGATGTTTCCAAAAAAGTCTGTGACACCGTTTGAGTCCATGTAGACGCCTTGCCCGGGCCCGAAGTCAAGCTTGGCAAACCTGCAATACTGTAAGACAATCCTGAATGAGGCTATGCAAGTGTTGCAATGTGTGTCGACCACTCGCTGGGGGATTTGGGCCAACCAGCTGGCAAGTGGGCGAAGTGGATGTCGAAGGTCGTTTTACACTTGTCTCACCTCTGCCATAGTTTTGTGTAGTCCGGGCATATACCGAATGGCACCAGTGTGCTGCCGAGCTGCCGCGTTGCCGTCTGCAAGTGTGAGGCGTTGTACTTCCATAGGGGCGAGTTTGTCAGATGTTTTTTCTGCTGATCATCCGATCAGCATGTGCTTTGCCAAGTCGCCAGGATACATAGCCTGCTACCTCTACGGTTTGTTTCAAAAGTTCTTGCCAGTGTACGGTGAGAAACTTTTCTGCTGCGAGCAAGTCCTCCAACTGTTTCTGCACCATGCTGGGCTGCATTAGCACAAATCCATAACCTTTGTCTGCTATGCCTAGGCACAGCTTGTTTTCCGAGTGTAAAGATATCAACGTGTTCATGCCATGCCTGTACAAGGCTGGCACTGTTGCTTCTTCGGCGAACCAGAGAAGTCGCTGTGCTCTCTTGTCAACTTTTGTACGGAAACCTTTGAAGCTTGCCTCTATTGCCGGATAGACCATAGGAGAAACCCATGTCGAAAAGCCTCTAGCCCCTAGCCTCCGGTAATGGGTATACTTGGCCATTGCAGCAAAAGCTCGGTGGTCTGGGTAACCAGTCAAAGTAGATAGCATTCCGAAGTTTCCTTTCCAAAGCTGCTAAGCTGCCATGGAGAGCACGAAGGTCTTGCACACCAAAGGTGCTCGGCGGGACATACTTTGGGCCCAAACGCATAATCCAAGCCACCGACAGAGGAAGGTCAAAGTGACATTAGAATTGTTGGGGCGGCCTGCTTGTCATAGTAGGGAAGAAAACCATTCTGCCACAGTTAGCTTCGAGAACCAATCTGAGAACGGGGACATCTTGTAGTCGTTCGTTGCGTGGAAAGAATTACTTTGATAGTTTGTGGTACTGCCCTTTTCGAGCCAACGGTTGGCTCGGCACATCGAGTGGGCTTTTCTTTTCAAAACCGAAAGCAGACCAGGTGCGGCCCTTGCCCTTTCCACTCTTCTTGTTGTGTTTCACATTTCCATTGCCCTTGCCTTTGCCATTGCCTTTGCCCTTGCATTTCTTCTTGGGTGCCTTTCCCGAGGAACCCAAGCGAGCTGAAGACTTTTCCGAGGAGCTCCTTTCCCGTGATCTGCCTCGAGACCTGCCCCGTGCCAGTGTGTCTTTCCTCTGCTTTGTGCTGCCCGAGGTAGGTCTGCTTTGTGATCGTGACCCTGCCGTCTTTGAGCTGTCTGTCGACGAGCTGCGGCTGAACCAGCTGAAGGCGCTGCCGAAGTTTGCCGAAGTGCAGACTTTGTTGGCGATGCCGGAAATTGTGTCCTCGATGATACCGTCTGTAGCTTCCCCCCAACTGCCATCACTTTTTTGAAGTGCGGTATCAGCGACCGAGAGTTGAGGTTGGGTAGTTTTTTGAGCTCAAAACTTCCCTCTTTTTGTCAATGGCATGCTCGAGCTGTGTCAGTTTCTGGGACTTCACCAATTTCGAGTAGGCCTCTATTGCATCGGCCTTGCTTTTCGAGGTGCATAGTGTGATGAGCCTCAATTCCATTTCCCTGAAGGAAACCGCTTAAAGCCGAGGTTGGATATTCCGAGATGAAGGCTTGAAATTTCTTTTCCTGCTCTTCCTCTTCTTTGGCATGTTCTTACTCTTTGGCAGAATGTTCTAACTTGACCTTTTCCACCGCTCGGATGTTGTCGCCGAGCTTGTCGAACATGTTGGCGATATACTATAACTTGTGCAACCGACGCGAACCAACTGCAAGGTGGAACCGGTCCTTGGTGAGGAGGTCGTGTAGGTCGCCAAGGCATTCACTCGTGTAAGTCTTGGGGTCCACTAACTTGGTTTCATTGGCCAACCAAGCATGTGTAGACTCGAGCCAAATCTACAAGTCCTGGAGGGATCGTCTTTCCAAAATTGTTTTGTACTCTTCCATGTCCTGCATAGCTTCCTTCTTGAATTGGAGGTGAGCCTGCTGCTTGATCGCATTGGGCACCCGGCGAGCTTTGAACATGGTGACATTCTTTTCAAAGTCTGCCCTGGTGCTGGAGTGTGCAGCCAAGCGGGTGCGATAAGCTTTTACATGCTTTTCGCAGTGTGCGTGCACATTTTTGTGGGGGCCAAAATTGCCGACGTCCACAGAGCGCGGGTCCACGAAGGTCATGAAAGTAGTCTTGTCAATCTTTATAAGGCCAAGGGTACTGAAACCGAAGTGTCTTGGAGACTTTTTTCAAATTGGTTCAGTGCTGAGCGCTCGAGGCAATGCTCATCTCATTGGCTGTTTACTTGTGGCTCCTCGGCGAAATCGTGGCAGAGTCCTCTACCAAAGATATTCAGGCCTGGATGGCCTTGTGCTGCTGGTCCGCCGGCTGGAGACCGAAGGGGCGGACCATTTGTGATAGCAGCGAAACTTGGTGTGGTGTGCCTGGGATCCAAATGTGTGGCGGCTCGTGGCATAGGCATAGTTTCTAAGCCAAGTCGACTGATAGTTCTGGACTGCTCTCCTGTGGAGCGGGAGCGACCATCTTGTCGAGATGTGAACTGGGAACTTTGTATAGTGTCTCGCACATTTTCCAATCTGCGAAAATCATAGGACAGACCGTGTTGCTCTCGGGAATCCATCTTGGCCTCAGGTCTCTGGAGCAGCTGGGGATACACTCAACTGATGTAGGATAGCCAGAATAGAACATCGTGAGCACTCTTTCTGTTTTTTCTGACTCTAGCCTGCAATGTCTGGAGAGGTCGTTCAGCCTCTACTCGCGAAATTGCTGCAACTCTTCAGGGGTTACTGCCAAGCTTTCGCTGCTTGAATGGCTTGAGCAATGCACGAATGTACATGATGCTCAACGGAGAAAACCAAGAGGAAAAACAAACTAACTAGGAAATTCATAACATGTATTTTTGTGTGCATGCAAGAAATACATGTTATGGATTTCCTAGTCGGTTTTTTTTCGGATTTATCATTTTCTGGGCGTTGGGAAGTTCTAGCATTGTGCAAAATACTCCTAGAAGATTAACTAAGAGTTTGCCGACCACGCAAGCCCAAAGCTGAGATTTTGTGTTTGGGGACAGGGTATTGATTTCCTTGCATTTGAGGCGGCCACGAAATTTGGCACCGAACGCTGTCCTCGCCGAAAAAACACAATCTCAGAATAAGTCTAAAGTCTTCTGCTGCATTCTGCATCTGTGTCCCAATTTTGAGATGCGCGCCTGTCAGCCTGCTGGTCCACCCGTTTGGAAATCAATCGAAGTTGCATGTGGAAATGGCTAAAAAACTATTGTATAATCGATAAGATCCAATTTGGGGGGAGATCCCCATCAGGGGAAGTTCTTTTGCCAGCTCTTCGGGCAGAACACGTTTCGAAAAGACGTCCCCGAAACCGAAAATGGACCATGTGTTGCTTAATTACGCCCATCAACCGTATATGACCAATTAGAAACGAGGCTTCTGCACTGGTGTCATGACGACCGCCGCACCCGTGCTCACAAGTGTTGCCTTGCAACTAAAGCCGGGCAAAAGCAAGAGCAGCGATATAAAACAGATGACAAAGGCAATCCGTCTCAAAACCAGCAAGGCCTTATGTGACGGCGGGTCCTGCTGATGCTCTCGCATATCACTCAGCCATTTATCAGGCCGTGCATTAACAAAAAATCACACAACAAGTCGTTTGCATGCCAGCGCAATGGGACCATGTTATACCGCTTGTTGACATTTCGGCAAAGAAGCCATTGTGGCCAAGCGGTGAGCATGTGCATTGCCAGTGGTGCTGGCTGCCATTAAAAGGTACCATGCTATCGCTGTGCATTGTGCAATTCGGTGAGTCCTGCTAGATGCAGACATGCACTGACTACGCACACAGGCATAGCTTATATTCAATAAGTACGCAAGAACAGCATCTGTCGTGGCACACGTGTGCTGTCGCGCAAATGGAGAACAATATGAATCTCCAATGCAGTAGATTGATGAGAATAACTTTTGTTAGAACACGCGAGAGACGTACAAAAGAACACCAGCGTGCTATCGCAACCAAGAGATGTTTGCTGAATTACATCAAGCCAACTGGATGAAATAACAAAGTGTCAGAATCCCGTCGCATGCAGTCGAATAACTCGCAAACAACCGAAGAAGAAGAGGAAACAAACCGTCACGAGCACACACCGAAATAAAAACTATTTGAAGTTATCTAGAACCATTGGAAGTCGATGTAAAACAATGTCTCTAACATCATACTAATGCGTATCTATCATACAGTCGGTACTGTTGACGGTATAAATTACACCACACCTGGGCTATGTTGCAGCTTTACAAGAGGCTTATAACACAAACGTCTATTCATCGAAATGGGTTCAGGAAAATGATCTCGGGTTGATATTCGGTGTACCCGGCTCCAAATGGCGTTGCGTATTTTTCTTTGCTTTTACTGAAATTCTGGATGTGCGAAGATTTGGTGACCGGACGAATCCACCGGTTTCACTGATCCAAAGCGAGTTGTCCCCGGACAAGTTTGAATGATTTTGAGAGCAACAATTGTGACTGCAAGTAAGTTTCTGATATATTCCCAGGTTGAACAAGATACCACACCTGATGCCGGATTTAATTAACAGATATTTAACTATTTTTATAGGAGTCCGACATTTTTCCTCTAGGGTGTGGCTTGAATTCTACCGGCAACCGTATGTTGCCCCCAAGCAAAGGGAATTCCTAAAAAACATAGCAGGCTCTTGCATGGTGCTCGAGGCGGCTAAATCGGTCAATTCTGACACTAGAGAGCTCGGTCAAGGAGGCAGACTACGCAGCTGATGTTGTCGGTGGAGCCGCACCTCCCAGGAACAAGATATTGGGGAGGCCATATAGTAGTTCCAGACCTTACCCTAAACCCTGAACCCCTAAACCCTAGACCCTAAACCCTCAAACCCCTAATTCCTAAACACTCAACCCTTAAAACCCTAAACCCTAAACCCCTAAACCCTAAACCCCTAGTTCCGGACTTTATTATTGCTCCACTTGGCCGAATGGGCCCGGGGGCCCTCTGACGCATATAACTGTTCCGACGGTGGGCTGCAAGGGGCGGACGGCAGGCTGCGGGCGGGTGGTGGGCGGGACCACCGCCACGCGCATTGGAACAACAATA
>Ga0099797_100737_pt1 | contig 19786 bp, 21 predicted proteins | sample Uncmet_Sort48C_1_FD_89871 | JGI IMG/M metagenome (GOLD analysis project Ga0099797, IMG submission 89871) | Marine eukaryotic communities from CALCOFI LINE 67, Pacific Ocean - C012_Sort48C_1 | ecosystem: Environmental > Aquatic > Marine > Oceanic | place: Pacific Ocean: Monterey Bay | collected...
GGTTGCTGTTCACATTGCATGTCCACATGCAAGCGCGCCGGATCTCGACTGACACGGTGTGGCTGTCTGGGGCAGCAGAGTTCGCCGTTTTACATGGTGTGTCCGCATGCAATCACAACGAATCTCGATTCACACGGTATAGATGTGAAGATGTGGGGTTTGTTGTTCGCGTTGCATGTCCGCATGCAAGCGCAACGGATATCGTTTTTGGCGGTGTAGAAGTGCGAAACTCCAGGGTTTTCTGTTCGCATCGCATATAGATTCACACGGTATAGATTTGTGAAAGTGCAGGGCTATTTGTTCACAACGCATACAAGCGCAATGAATCTAGATTCAAACGGTATAGAGGCATGAAGCAGTAGTGTCCGTTGTTCACGTTGTATGTCTGGATGGAAGCGCAACGGATCTCGATTCAAACGGTATGGATGTGTGAAGGGGTGGCGTTAGTTATTCACGTTGTATGTGCGGATGGAAGCGCAACGCATCTCGACCCACACGGAACAGATGTGTGAAAGTGCAGGGTTTGTTGTGCGTTTTGTATGTAAGCGCAGCGAATCTCGATCCACACGGCATAGATGTGTGAAAGTGCAGGGGTTGCTGTTCGCATTGTGTGTCCGCATGGGAGCGTCAGGGATCCCAATGCGCACGGTATAGATGTGTGAAGGTGCAGGGTTTGTTGGGGACATTGTCTGCCCGCATGCAAGCGTAACCGGTGTTCACATGTCCGGATGCAAGCGCAACTGGTGTCATTTCGCGCGGAATAGATGTGTGAAAGTGTGGGGCCTCATGCAAGCGCAACGGATCTCGGTTTGAACGGTATAAAGGTGTGAAAGTGCAGGGTTTGTTATGCGCATTGATTGCGTGCCCGCATGGAAGTGCAACGGATCTTGATTCGCGCGGTCTACATGTGTGAAAGCCCAGGGTTTGTTGTTCAAATTGCATGTTCGCATGCAAGCGCAACGGATCTCGATTCACGCGGTATAGATGTGAGATTGTGCAGAGGTTTATGCTCTTCAAAGTCGGGATTAGGGCGTTCACAGACGGGGTTGAGGGTGGCAACAGGAAGGGTTTACGACGTTGATAGAGCGGGTTTAACATGCTAGTAGGAAGGGTTCATGGCGCTGATAGAAGGGGTTTAAGGGGCAAATTAAAAGGGATTAGGGTGAAAATACGAAGGGTTTAGGGTGCAAATAGTAAGGTTTTAGGGCGCAGATAGGAGGGGAGCGCGGTATAGATAGAGGAGCTTATGATATAGATAGGTGGGGTTTATGCTTTAAGCAGGAGGGTTTTAGGGTGGGAATAGTAGGGGTTTAGGGTTTTTGAAGTGTGGAAATCGCAGGGCGAGAGCCCAGTAGTGACAGTATAATGCGTTGTTGAATATTTTCAAAAATTTAAAATTTTAGAAAACTAACATTTTCAATACGTAGAGCAACAACATTGTCAACGTAGATGATGCTGGTACGGATGCGATGATTCATGACGTGGTGGTACGGGAATCATATGGTATGTGATGGTGAGGTGCGTTTTTGGAGTTGTAGCAATGGTTCGTGTGGGCGCGGAGTATTAGAATTAGCGAGGGTGTTGATGGATGAATGCGCGTTGATTTCGATTCACATGGTATTCTTGTCTGAAGCAACAGGGTTTGCTGTTCACATTGCATGTCCACACGCAAGTGCAACGGATCTCGATTTACACGATATACTTGTCTGAAGCGGTAGGATTCGCTGTTCACATTGCGTGCTCACAGGCGAGCGCGACGGATTTTGATTCACGCAGTATACTTGTCTGGGGCGGTAGGGGTTCGCTGTTCACATTGCGTGTTCACGGGTGAGCGCAGCGGATCTCGATTCGCACGGCATGCTTGTCTGAAGCGGTATGGTTCCTTGTTGACGTGCCAGCGCAATGGATCTTGGCTTCGATGGTATGGCCGCGTCTGGGGCGGCAGGGTTCGCTGTTCGCACTGTATGCCCGCATGCAATCGCAACGGATATCGATTCACACAGTATTGTTGTGTGAGGCGGCAGTATTCGCTGTTCACGTTGCATGTCCGGAGGCAAACGCAACACATCTTGATTCAAACGGAATAGATGTGTCAAAAGTGTGGGGTTTGTTGTTCACATTGCATGTGCGCATGCAAGCACAATGGATCTCGATTCACACGGTATAGAGGTATGAAAATGCAGGGCTTGCTGTTCACACGGCATGTTCGCATGCGAAAGCAACGGATCTCGACTGATACCGCGTGGTTGTCTGGGGCGACAGGGTCCGCCGTATTACATGGTGTGTCCGCATGCAATCGCAACGAATCTCGATTCACACGGTACAGATGTGACAATGTGAGGTTTGTTGTTCGCGTTGCATGTCCGCATGCAAGCGCAACGGATCTCGATTTCAACGGTGCAGAAGTGCGCAACTGCAGGGTTTTCTGTTCACATCCCAAATCCGAATGCAAGCGCAACGGATCTAGATTCACACGGCATAGATTTGTGAAAGTGCAGAGTTTCTTGTTCGCGCTGCATGTCCGCATGCAAGCATAATGGATCTAGATTTAAACGGTATAGAGATGTGAAGCGGTGGCGTCCGTTATTCACGTTGTATGTCCGGATGGAAGCGCAACGGATCTCGATTCAAACGGTATAGAGGTGTGAAAATGCAGGGTGTGTTGTTCAAGTCGCATGTCCGCATGCAAGCACAACGGATCTAGATTCACACGGTATAGGTTTGCGAAAGTGCAGGGTTTCGTGTTCACATGGTATGTGCGCATGCAATTGCAACGGATCTTGATTCGCGCGGTATAGTTGTCTGAAGCGGCAGGGCTCGTTGTCCGGATGCAAGCGCAACTGATGCCGGCTCACAAGGAATAGATGTGTGAAGATGTGGGGTTTGCTGTTCACATTGCGTGTCCTCATGCAGGCGCTGTGGATCTCGATTCAAACGGTATCGAGGTGCGAAAATGCAGGGTTGGCTGTTCAAATCGCATGTCCGCATGCAAGCGCAACGGATCTAGATTCACGCGGTATAGGTTTGCAAAAGCGCACGGTTTCTTGTTCACATTGCATGTCCGCATTTAAGCGGAGTGGATCTCGATCCAGAAGGTATAGATGTGTGAAGCGGTGGCGTTCGTTTTTCACGTTGTATGTCCGGATGGAAGCGCAATGGGTCTCGTACCACACGGAATAGATGTGTGAAAGCGCAGGATATGCTGTTCGCATTGCATGTCCGCATGCAAGCGCAACGGATCTCAATTCGCACGGTACAGACGTATGAAAGTGCAGGGTTCGGTGTTCACACTGCAAGCGCAACGGATCCCAATGCACACAGTATAGATGTGTGAAAGTGCAGGGTTTGCTGTTCGCATTGCCTGCCCACACGCAAGTGCAACGCCGATCTCGATTCACGCGGTGTAAGTGTGTGCAAGTGCAGGGGTTTACTTCTTCAAGACGGGGTTTGGGGTGTTGCTAGTAAGTGGTTAGGGTGGTAACAGGAAGGGTTGACGGGGTAGATGGAGCGGGTTTAGGGGGCCAATAGGAAAGGTTTATGACTTTGGTAGAAGGAGTTTAGGGGCAGATAGAACGGGTCTACGATGCTGATAGAAGCGGTTTAGTGTGTGAACAGTGACTGTTTAGGGTGGGGGTCGTAGGTGTTTAGGGGTTTAGAAGTATCAAAATCGCATCTTTGGGTATTTTTTAAAAAATTTTAGCGCGTCAAAAATTTTAGAAAATATACTATGGCGTTATTGTTAGTAAAGGTGGTACTGGTGTTGCGTAGTGTGGTGGTATGGGCATTCGCCATTGGATACGATAGTGCGATGCGTTTTTGGAGTTGTGTAGTCGAATTAGCAAGGGTGTTGATGGATAAATACGCATGGATTTCGATTCGCACGGCATACTCGTCTGAGACGGCTGGGGCGCTATTCACATTGGGTGTCCGCACGCAATCGCAATGGATCTCGATGCACACGGCACAGAGATATGGAAGTCCAGGGTTCGCTGTCCACATTGCATAGGCGTCTGGAAACGCAATGGACCTTGACTCAAGCGGTATAGATGTGTGAAAGCGCAGGGTTTGTTGTTCAAGTGGCTTGTCAGCATGCACACGCGATCGATCTTGATTCACGTGGCATACATATGTGAAGTTGCAGGGTTTGCTGTTCGCATTGCCGGTCCGCATACAAACGCAATGGATGTCGATTCATGTGCGAAAGTGCAGCGGTTTAGCGTCCTCAAAGTGGGGGTGAGGATGGCGCCCCAAAAACCCACCAAACCCAATCTCCACCCAAAAACCTACCAAACCCAATCTCCACCCAAAAACCTACCAATCATCATTCACAGAAAAGTCTGCCAAGGCCAAACACCCAATCTCCACCTAGAAACCCACCAAACTCAATCTCCACCCAAAAACCTACCAAACCCAATCTCCACCCAAAAACCCACCAAACCCAATCCCCACCCAGAAACCTACCAAACCCAATCTCCACTCAGAAACCCACCAAGCCCAATCTCCACCCAAAAACCCACCAAACTCAATCTCCACCCAAAAACCACCTCAAATTTCATCTTGCGCTTCTAAAAACTTTAACTTTCTGCGGATTTTCAGTTCCTACATTTGCAAAGTTTTAACTTTGTGCAGATTTCCAGTTCCCACATTTTCAAAGTTTTAACTTTGTATTGATTTTAAATTGAGAAAGTTATATTTTTGGAAATTTTTAGAAACTCTGAACATTGTAAAGTTTTTACTTATTACAGCGTTATAAAATAACATTTTACAAGGTGAAAATAGCATGTTGCAACATCAAATAGTAATATAAGTTGCTATTTATCGTTGTAAAATGCTATTTCCCGTTACACGTTCGACTATTTCCCGTTAGTTGTGTGGGTATTTCCCGTTAGTTGTGTGGTTATTTCCCGTCTGCAAAGTGTTATTTCCCGTTACACGTTCACCGAAATTTTTGCGTGCCGACCACAGCAATCCGCCCACGCAGAGAAGCAAACAACACAAATCCAATCGTACTAGATGTAAAAATGCATCATTCTATGGGGTGTTTTAACGTAGGAAAGTTAGTTTGCTGCTGCAATCGAAGAAAAAATTTTTCGAAATTTTTGCGCGCCGACCACAGCAATCCGCCCATGCAGAGAAGCAAACAACACAAATCTAATGGTACTAGATATAAAAATGCATCATTCCATGGGGTGTTCTAACGTGGAAAAGTTAGTTTGCTGCTGCACTCAACGAAAAAAATTTTCGAAATTTTTACGCGCCGACCACATCAATCCGCCCATGCAGAGAAGCAAACAACACAAATCCAATGGTACTAGATGTAAAAATGCATCATTCTATGGGGTGTTTTAACGTGGGAAAGTTAGTTTACTGCTGCAATCGACGAAAAAAATTTTCGAAATTTTTGCGCGCCGACCACAGCAATCCGCCCACGCAGAGAAGCAAACAACACAAATCCAATGGTGCTAGATGTAAAAATGCATCATTCTATGGGGTGTTTTAACATGGGAAAGTTAGTTTGCTGCTGCAATCGAAGAAATTTTTTTTCGAAATTTTTGCGCGCCGACCACAGCAATCCGCCTATGCAGAGAAGCAAACAACACAAATCCAATGGTACTAGATGTAAAAATACATCATTCTATGGGGTGTTTTAATGTGGGAAAGTTAGTTTGCTGTTGCAATCGACGAAAAAAATTTTCGAAATTTTTGCGTGCCGACCACAGCAATCCGCCCACGCAGAGAAGCAAACAACACAAATCCAATGGTACTAGATGTAAAAATGCATCATTCTATGCGGTGTTTTAACGTGGGAAAGTTAGTTTGCTGCCGCAATCGACGAAAAAAATTTTTGAAATTTTTGTGTGCCGACCATAGCAATCCGCCCATGCAGAGAAGCAAACAACACAAATCCAATGGTACTAGATGTAAAAATTCATCATTCTATAGGGTGTTTTAACGTGGGAAAGTTAGTTTGCTGCTGCAATCGTCAAAAAAAATTTTCTAAACCAAACACCACCTGAATCTATTATTTTTCTATTAAAACTATATACTTTTCATATATAGAGTTCAGTCAGTTTATGCACGGAAGTCTGTTGGCTTAGGCTATTACCATGGTAGTGCGTTTCAAATGGCTCCAAAAATTTACCAACGGAAATATGCATATTTCATCTCTTGCCCTCGTGTTTCCATATGCGTAGTTCAGTCTGTTCACGCGCGGAAATCTGTTTGCTTGAGTTACTACCATGGTAGCGCGCTCCAAATACTTTCATCAGTTTACACACGGAAACACGCACATTCCATATCTTACCGTGGTGTTTTCATATGCGTATTTCAGTTTGTTCACACACGGAACTCTGTTTGTTTGAGCTACTACCATGGTAGCGTGCTCCGAGTAGCTTCATCAGTTTACCCATGGAAGCGCGCTTATTTCATTTCTTACCCTGGTGTTTCGACATGCTTGGCTCAGTCTGTTCACGCACGGAAATTTCCGTATGTGAATTCCTACGGTGGTAGCGTGCGCCGAGTAGTTTCATTGATTTACCCACGGAAGCACGTTTATTTCGTCTCTTACCCTGGAGTTTCCACATGCGTGGCTCAGTCTATTCACGCATGGAAATCTGCTTGTTCGATTTGCTACCATAGTAGCGTGCTCCAAGCAACTTTATGGATTCACCCACGGAAATCCATTTATTCCAGCTGTTACCCTGCTGTTTTTCTATGCGGCGTGCAGTCGGTTCGTGGACGGAAATCCACTTGTTTCACTTGCTGCCATGCTTGCGTGCTTCAAGTGACTTCATCGACGCCTCCAATGGAAATCCAGTTATTTCATCTCTTGCGCTGCGTGATTCATATGTGGAGTTCACTCAGTTTATGCACGGAGATATATTTGTTTGAGTTGCTACCATGCTAGTACGTTTGAAATGACTTCATTGATTTAGCTGCGCAGATCCGTTTATTTCGGTTCTTGCCCGCTGTTTGCTTCATATTCGTGATTTGCGCACCCAAATCCAACTACACTTTTTGCCAACCTGCTTTTCGTGCTTTATAGATGTCAGTCGCTGCAGCCACGGGTGTCCGGTTATTTTAGTTTTTGTCCTGCTGTTTCATTATGAAATCCCCATTCGATTCATATATGGATATCTAGTTGTTTTACTTTTGCTGCAGCTGTTTACAAATCTCTGTCAATCCGTCCACCCAAATCCGGTACTGAAAGCATGTTATTAGTTTTTTCGGACATAAGCACGAGAGATTGCGTATAGGACGTGGCTGCATTGAAGCATAGGTATGGGCAAAGCACGATAGCAAGTGTCGACGCATGCACACGGTGTTGCTGCCACACGTGGCGGTGTTGTTTGTTAGGCGACGTCGAATGTTTGCAGACTTGGGTGTTTGGTAATAGAAAATTTTCAGTGTGGTCGGCTCTGGGTACCCCTTTGCGTTCCCATGCGGGATTCATGTAATACTATGATCCAACCGTGCATGTTGCATTTGGTTGTTCGGGTTGTTCCGGTTGTTCGGGTTGTTCCGGTTGTTCCGGTTGTTCTGGTTGTTCTGGTTGTTCTGGTTGTTCGGGTTGTTCCGGTTGTTCTGGTTGTTCGGGTTGTTCCGGTTGTTTGGGTTGGACGGGTGGTTTTGGAATTCCATTGGTTTACAAAATTGCAGTTTGTAAACCTGGTTCGGGCAGTTTTAGATTGGAATTGGACACAGAGAATTTCATGAATATGTATCGTCGTTCAAAACAACACGGAAATATTTGGTATGGTTCTAAACTCATTGCAATACATTATGACTAGTTATATTCATTAAAGAAGAATATGTATATTCAAATTGATTTAGAAACAGAAAAGAAAACAGGAAGAAACACACGACAACTTCTGGGATTTGGGAATTTGGGGATTTGGGGATTTGGACATCGCTTTCAACGACGATGACGATATTCCAATGCGAATATAAAACCCAACACAATCCCATTCCCAAACAACATCCGAATCCTAATTGAAACTCCAACAACATCATTTATCCACGCTAAAACTAAACACAATACCACGATCCCAATTCCAAGAGAGAATCCAACCTCATCCAAACTCCATCCAGAAATCACAACATTCAATTCCCATCCTAAAACCAGACAACACTGCACGCTGTTGGATTATGGCTTGGCATATGGACAGTGTTGAGCTTTTAAGATGGAGATTGGTACAGTTTTGATTGAGAATTGGACGATGACGTTCTGTGTCCCGCTTTGGATAACGGACTGAATGCTGTTGGATCATCACCGTAGAGATTGGACATTGTTGAATTTTCGATACGAGACTAAACTGAGTTTAGCTCTCAAAATGAAAATTGGACAACAATCAATATTCACTTTTGTAACAAAACACCATCTAATTTCCAACCTGAAATCCAACAACATCGACACAGCCGGTCAGATGTTCTTTCGGGATTGGATGATGTCGGGTTTTTCGCCATGGAGATCGGATGTTGTCTGGTTTTCATTGAGATTACCAGGTTTTGAATGGAGACTGGGTGTTGTCTGAGTGGAGATTGGATGTTGTCTCTATCTGAATGGCGATTGGATGTTAGTTTTGGCTGGAGATTTGGATAATCAATCTTGAACCCTTGGAATCGAGGATCCCAAACTTTCAAAATGCAGATCGGATGTTAGCAAAGTGGTGTGATCTTGGGTCTTTTATAGGCGCATGAAAGATGTTAGATCAGTTTTCATCGTGACGAGTTGACGAATTGAATAATCCAACAATGTGCAATTTTGTCTGGGTTTAGGTATGGGATCAAATATTGTTGTAGTTTCTAGATGGAGGTATGATGATGTTGGGTTTCATCTTGGAATGTATCATTTTGTCGTTTCTAGATTTAGAGTGAAGTTTGGATTATGGATTTTAGATTGGAAAATGGATGCGTTTGTTTTTGGCTTGAGGGAGCATATTAGGCGTTGTTGAAATTCGGATTGGGCATTGGATGTTGCTGCATTTTGAAATGGGAATTGGATGGTGCGTGGTTTCATCTTTGGAGTGCGCATATGTAATGATCACGTATTAGCATTGGGATAGTCTCAGGATCGCATTGCTAATAGTGGCCACATGATACAACCTCCAACTAGAAAAAGATCCAACATCTTTCATTTTGTTATACAAAGCCCAAGACCATCCCATTTGATCTGTGAACTCCAATCTGCAGTTTGGAAATTCAACAACAGTTAAATTCTTTTCGAGAAACCAACAACATCAATTTCTATTCCAAGAGTTCATGATGGCCCAACTCTTTTTCCAAAACCAGACAACATCCATTCTCCATTCAGACGAGGACAACATCCATTATCCATGTCAAAATTCATACACCTCGAGCCTGACAAATTATGTTGGTGTTGTTGGATCTTAGGTTGATGTTGTGTTTTTAGATGGAAATCCAAATGGATGTTTTTGGATTTCGGAATGGAAATTGCATGTTGTTTTGCTATGGAAATGGGTATTGTTTGTTGTCTTATTTTCATTTTCCGAACGCAACACAATGCAATCTCTCTCAAGCTCAAAAATATCCAATCTCCACGCTGAAGATTCGACAATATCCAATCTGCCATCCAATACTAGATAAACACAACACCATCGCATTTCCAATCCAAAATCCAAGAATTTCTGAAAGCTATCCTAACAGCCATACAAGTCCACTTGAAGTGGACTTGTCGAGCTAAAATACAACAATATCCAATCTCTATTCTGAAATTCCACATTGTTCATGTGTCGAGCGATAATCCAACAACAAGCAACGTTGCCTGGGTTTAAGTGCGGGATCAAATATTGTTGTAGTTTTCAGATGGGGTGTTGGATTTTGCCTTGGAATTTGGATCGTCTTAAGTTGTCGTTGCTAGCTCCAGAATGAAGGTTGGATAATATGGATTTTAGATTGGAAAATGAATAGGGTGTTTTTAGTTTTGGTCTGGGTATTAGGTCTTGTTGGATTGTGGATTGGAAAATGGATGTTGTTGGCTTTTGAGTTGGAAATTAGATTATATGGTGTTTCATCTTTGGAGTGTCCATATGCAATGATTATGTATTGGCATTGGCAGTAGCAAGATGATACAATCACAACTAGAAACAGATCCAACATCTTTCATTCTCCTGTAAAAAGCCCAACAACATCCAATTTGATCTGTGAACATCCAATATGCATTTTGCAAATGCCACAAAGTATAAATTCTTTTCCGGAACCCAACAACACCAATTTCTATTTCGAGAGTTCATGATCGTCGAATTCGTTTTCCAAAACCAGAGAACATCCAATCTTCATTCAGACGAAGATCCAATATTCATGACAGAAGTCTTATCCTACAACATCGAATCCCCAGAGAAGAGCTGACAAATTCCGTTGGTGTTGTTGGATGCTAGATGATGTTGTGTTTTAAGATCGGAGACAAATTGGATGTTGTTGGATTTCAGATTGGAAATTGGATGGTGTTTCGTTACGAAACTGAATATTGATTGCAAGCTCCTATCTCAAATTCAAAAATGTCCAATCTCCAAGTTGAAGACCCAATCCAACATCCGAAACGGCACAAACACAATATCATCGCATAAACAACTAGTATGACACCACGAGAATAATGGAATCCGTTGTGTGAAGAGAAGTGATACATTTATCTCATATGTTTTGTGAAAACTGATGCAATGTGTGAAGCAACAATCGTGTGATTGTGTGACGAGAATTCATACATTTGATTCATATATTTGAGGAAGTTGATACAGTCGTCTCATTTGCGAGAGTTTGCAAAACTCACAAAATATTGCAGAAATATTTCCGTGTTGTTTTGAGCGACGATACATACTCATGCAATTCTCTGTGTCCAATTCCAATCTAAAACTGCCCGAACCAGCTATACAACCTGCAAGTTTGTAAACCAATGGAATTCCAAAACAACCCAAACAACCCGAACGACCCGAACAACCCAAACAACCGGGACAACCCGAACAACCGGGACAACCCGAACAACCGGAACAACCAGAACAACCGGAACAATTAAACAAACACCATGGAAACAAATAGGGGTACCCATAGCCGTCCAACGCCAAAATTTTCCATTGGTAAATGAAGGCTGCTGTGTGCTGGAACTCAGCGGACCCTGGGTCGAAAAGAAACAGGCTTGGGAGCGCATATGCAAAGTTGAAAAGCGTTGCACGCTAAGGGTATGAATTTCGTGATTTTTTTTTTCGATTTGGATTTTCAGACTAGTGTTCTTTCCTAAAAGTATTCTTGCAAGCAATGCATGCATGGCGCGAACAAAGTGTGGGAATTTAACGCAAACGAATGCAAAGTTTATCCACGTAGTCGATCACTCTCGAAAAAAACGATTTCCTCGGATACGAGGGTTATGTTATTTTCAGAATTCCCCTGTTGGAGGAACCACCCCTTTACTTTTGAACATTTGTTTTTTGAAAAGTCAATGTTGGCAGCATCTCATGTTTGTTGAGTAAGTTTCGAAACTTATTAGCAGGCTCACAAAGTATTGATGAGCAGCAAACGAACTCTTGGGTATGGCGGCTTGCTCAACACGGCGCTCGAAGACGAAGGCACATCGAGCAAGCGTCTAAAGATACAGGATGACGAAAGTGATGATGAACGTAGTAGCACCGGCTCTAGTGACAACCGAAATCGTAGTTCAAGCAGTACTGCTGTTTGGAATGGCGGTTTCCGTAATGCTGGCAGCGAGAGAAACGCTTCACCAGATGAAACAAAACAAAAGTTGAGAGACTTCTTTGAGAAATCCGTGACAGGTCCATCAGGAACCGCAGCAAACGCAAAAAGCGTCGGAACAATTCTGTCGCCGGCGCAAAAATGGTGTTATGTTTTGACAAGAGAGAGGGCGCGTGAGCGCGGGCATTATCGTGACGGAGTTGAAATCTGCAGCGTGGCAAGTTATGCAACAAAAGACGAAGCAATACGGGATGCTGAAAGATTTCTCAATTTAGGTTCGGACGAGGACGAGGGACCGGAAATCATCAACGATCGTCGCAGGAGTGAACCGGAAAATGGTCTCCTTGTGTCGACGGAAAACTATTATGACAAGGAGGATCTGTACATTAATCGAGTGCCGTACTACCATGGCGCAGAGGGTAGCAATATCATCGACGACGGGGTGTTTACATGGGTGCCCTCATCAAGTAGTAGTAGTGATATTTCTGGTGCGAGTGTATTCGTTTGTGACGCGGTGCCGCATGCAGGATTGTTTTTGGAGTCCGCGGTGGAAGGTTCGACCTCCAAGAAATATTATCTACCGATCCCTTTTGCCATCGGAGAAAGTCCAGATTTAATGCAGACAGCCTGGAGATATGTGCGATTCGGAAGTGATTTTCGGCGTCTGTGCAACACGTTCTGGTTAGAGAAAGGACTGCGTTTGTGGAAAATGGAGGCAACCGGAACGGTTTTGAAATACTTGCAAGTCGCACTGTATAGTAAGGCCTATGGGTTTGGTAAAACGATCAACCTGGCGGGTGCGCCAGTTGTCACTGGAGATGATGGCCCTCCAATAGCTACCATGCTGATTCATTTTCCGACAGCGCATGCAGATAAACATGGCTTGACGATACTGCGACAGGGAAAGACATGCGAAACGTTTACACTGGATTGTAGTAAGCATGCATTCATTCTGGTCCCACCAGGCTGTGACTATGTGTTCAGTGGCTCGCGAGACACTGCGATGTTCCTGGTTGTGCGCGGTTTTGCAAAAGTGACAGAGACGTTGGAATATTATCTGCAGAAAGGAAAATGTCCAGCGAAGTTTGTGAAGAATAACGAGGCAAATCTCATAAAGGCATTGCAGCACTATCAGCAAACAGGTTTCTGTATTCATGAGAGCGTCATAGAAGCGATGCAGACATCGGAGGAGGCGTTTAGTAATAACATACGTATATTTTTGGATGAACGCAGCTTTGGCAACAGAAATTCACGCAAGATGGCAATCGTGCAGTTTTGTAAAGAGCGCGGTGTGGAAGGTTTTCGGAAATTGACACGAGGTGCAGCGCCTCACGGCCTGGATGGTGGCATTCTGGAAATGCTACTGGATTCAAAAATATCGCTGGGGCAGTTCGCTCCGGTGATCGGGCAAATACTCAAGCGATTGAAAGCGTCGAAAAATGACTGTCAGGACCTGATGTTCAAAATATTCATCGCGGCTGAATCAGAGCCAGACCTATGGTCGGATAGGCAAGAGCTACCACTGTCTATGCACGCGGATTTGAAGGATGCTCTTGTAGCGCTTGTTAGGAAGACACTGCCAGATTTCAATTCTCTGCTCAAGTTCATGAAAAAAGTGGCTGGAAAAGTTTATGGCGATGTTCACCGATTTCCGAACGAGTTATACGACAACCGTCATCTGAGTCCGCTTGTACCACTCGCTTTGGAACTACGAAGAAAGAATAAGGTAGTTGCTTCTCATATTTTCAGTCTGGCATCTGACGATGGCATGTTGGATAGATTTGCGTCTGCTGACTTTTGGAACACGAAGCAGGCAGAGACGATTTTGATAGACGCATTGAATAGTGCACCGCTAGATGATTTCATAAAAGCGTTGGAATCTTTATACATACGGGAGCAATGGACTCACAAGTTGATGATGAAAAGTGTGGCAATATTATCGGAAAAACTAGCTTCGGATTGGTTACCAGAAAACATGGAATTCGCCAGCATGGTGGCACTTGTGGAACGGCTTACAAAGCTGGATGATTGCTTTCGCTACGGGCACAGTGTGAAAGGAAAACTCTTCACTGAAAGCTTCAGCACATCCGTATGCAAATGTGTATTGAAGAGCGGTGATCTGTCTGTGCTTGTGGGGCGGACTGAACGCCTGGTTGCTGTGTTTGGGAAAACGGAATTTCAAACGAAACTATTACCCAAGCTGAGGAACAACTATACGTTCGAGCTCATACGAGCGCAATGTCGTTTGCAGTCAACAAATGCCTCACTGCTTGCCAGAATTTTGGCATCGAACATCGTGACTGAAAGTACCGGGCCACTGATTTTGTATGGCGAAATCCGTGATTCAATATGTTCTGTTTTGGTGCAGCAACCGTTTGCTGAGTCAATCACAACGCTGGGGGATGTCGTAGCGGCGGTTGAAAAAACGCAGTTTGCAAAAATCTTCACAGAACGTTTGGTTCCAGCCTTCAAAGATAAAGTAAGCCGGCTTGCTCAGCAAAATCCTAGCATTGCAGATTTGATCCCACGTGTAAAACCGCTTGCAAAGTTTTTTGATGGAGGTGTATTGCTGAAAAGAATACTGGATCCGGCGATGGTGCTGGTTGCAATTCCGGTAGCGGATGCACATAGTTGGACCCAGCTGCGAGCATTTTCCGAAAGTGCGTTCAGAACCACAGGGTTCTGTAAAAGATTAGTAAGAGACGTGATTCGAACATCTGTGCCGGAGAACTTACGACACAACATTGAGGAAGTTGTTGGTGATAACACTGATCAAAGTTATTTGCAAGTTGATGCACAGTCGGCGGCGCTGTTGATTCGAAAGCTAACCTCGCTGAATTTGAAATCGTTTCTAGAAAGTGCTGCATGGCTGTGTGGAGCTGTTGGATCTGAAGATTTTACGGGGCAGTTCAGAAACTTGGCAGATCACGGCGAGGTGAGCATACAACAATACATTCGGGGCCTTCGTGTGCAGCAGCATGAAACTTTCCAGTCATTCATTGCCATGGCATCTTTGTATGCCAAGCCGTTTGGAACAGGCGTGATTCAGTTGGAATTAGAAAGGCAGGAATCAATGGAAAGAGTGATGGCGCTCATGGGCAATGCGTCATTGGAGTCATTCATCGAGCGCTATAAACAGTTGAAGGGTTACATGCGGGCCCAATCAACTGTGCATTGTAATATTTGCGAAAAGATTGTTGGCGTACTCAGAAGGCGGGATCGAGGAGAGGTGGAGCATAGTATCGTATCGACGCGGTTTGTAGCCGAACAGCTGGGTAGGTTGCCAGCGGAACCTGGTTGTAGCATGGCAGAACAGTTACTATCTTGGTTAAGGGATAACGAGGGGATTGATCGTGTGTGGGGTTTGAATATTGCTATGGCAACGCATATGAAGAGTCTGGCGAGTGCAGATGGTGTGGTGCTGAGACATTACCAGGGTCGGGTGGGAAATCAAATCGTGCAGCACGTGCCTGTTGAGCTTTTTACGAATGTGCCAGCATTCTCGGTGCGCAGCACGCCTGGCTTTGACACAACACACTTTTGTGATGCTGTGAATAGCTTTTTGAATAACCCCGGGAAAACGGAATTGGGTTACAAACACAACACATTGAATGGAAAGCCGGCAGCTGATCGTCTCTTGCGGGCGGTGACGGCCTTCGAGTTTCAGAATCAAACGTGTATGACGGGTAGTGTGCTGGGTATTGGTAGGAAAGTCGAGTTGATCATCACCAAAGATACGAGCGTATTACCAGTTAGAGAGATGGACCGAAGGCAGAAAGAGAAACTGAAATTGAAGAAGGGGATCCACAAGGAGATTCGCGATGCACTTGCGGCAACCGAAGTTTCGGCGGCGGTGTGGACTCCAATCTGTGAGAAGTGTTACGGAAATATGGCATTCGTGAGTGTTGGCACTCGACGTGGTAATGAACGTAGATGGTGTGACAGGTGTGGGAAAGTCGTTTCCAGAAGAGAGGATTCGTTCTTTTTACAAAGGAGTGAATCAGTTTGCGTGGCGAGCTTTCGCAATTGTATGGAATGCAATTTTGATCTGTGTACAACGTGCACGGGTCACTAATTGACTTGGAGGCCGTGGGTGAAATTTCTGAATTGAATTATTTTCATCAAGACAGCGATATCGTGAAATGTAATGTCGTCATCGTGATATTCATGGCAGAGTTTGTGGTAAAACAGAGACAGCGTCGGTAAATTTTGCAGTCATGGGTGAGAAGACAGCAGGCGTATGATCAACAAGTGTTCAAACGAGCAGTCCTGCAATGCATTTGTGATTGACGTTAGAGCGTGTTTGAGTGTTATGTGGACATTTTGGTCCGTTGTTACAGTCATCAGAAACATTTTAAGGTAACCAACCAATAACCATGCTACCAGTTTCTTACCGTGCAGATTTTTTCATAGTCTATCTTTTTGTGTTTACCATTTCCATGAAGTATATTTTTGAGTAAGATTCATCAGCAAATAATTTCACATTACCATTGAAAATTGAAAAGAGCAATAAGATCTGACAAAATGCTCGCAAATACCGATGACGTACTACAGCGGATGCATCAACGCATTTCGCAGGAAAGCACCGAGAAGGAGGCTTTTAAGATGGAGTATTTTGTTTTTGCTGCTGTGGAGGTGGCTATTCTGCAGAGATCTTTTGATTGTGTTGCGATAAGTTTTTTTCAGCAGGGCAAGAACTGTTTTTTGTTTGGAATCTACATGTAGGAGTTAAATATTTTTTCTATCAAAATGAAAAAACAGCATCGCACAACTACGTCGGGTAGTGGAATTACATATTCGGCAGCTGAGCACACTATCAAATACGACATGGTATTTGGATTACGTTTGTGATGTTGATGTTGCATTAATGATGAATTTGTTGAAAGTATTACCACCGAGGAATTTTTGTATTATGTAAAAATTATCATTGCAGGAAACAAATCACACCATCATTGCAGCTTGACAACATCAAAAGTATCACTCTGACAACAGGTCACCAGAACTATTTAATAGACTAAAAAGTTCCATGCGTACATTTGATAATGAAGTTAGAGAAAAATGTATGTTGACGGATGCAGACATGCGAACTATGAAAGCTGGAAGTGCAACGGATTTGCATAGAGATGCCCAGCAGAGGAGTTACGAGGTATTTTGTTTCTTTGCTTTTTTGGTTTGCACGAATGGCAGCCTGCTGCAAGATTAAATCTTTATAAAGCATTATTAGCCTTAATCAATCAGTCATAAGTTCTATGAAACTGCAGGACGCTACTAGATAACGAGTGATGATTATCAATATTATCAATCAAATCAATCAAAAAACAAAGGTTCTACGACAATCTCTAGCAGAAAGTCAAAAAAGATGTCAAGCTTATAATGATAATATGTTACGCGTTGCCAACAGTAACGATGAATTAGCAGGGACTTTGAATACAGTGAAAAACACTAACAATAGATTGGTTGATCAGTTAGCTAGACAGAGCGAGGAGGTAGATCAATTGACGCAGCAGAGGTATAGATTATGTTTTTCGAACGCATGTGAATTTTTTTGCACTGTGACAGTGTGAGTTGTTGTTTAGGTGTAGTATTACGGTCTTGATTGTGTTCGAATTTTTAATAGCTGTGAATTCACTGATGATATTAATCTATGAACAAAAATCTAAAATTACGCAGACTCCTTGACGAAGAAAAAATCGAATATATGAAACGTCAGTTTGAACAAGAGCAAGAAAATTGGAGAAAAGAAATTGGAAGATCATTAGATGATCTTAGTAGTTTGCAGGAAGAAAAGTATTTTTTTGGGGATTTTAGCGTTGGGGATTTTTTTTTGATGGATGTTATTTGAAAAATGGATTTGGTCGATTAGATTGGGTTGAGAATTTTTTCAATGTTTATGTTATGTGAGCGGAAATAAATTGTTTTTGTGATATTAACCAAAAAAATATTTTTTGCAATATTACAGGTACACCACTATGAAAAATCAATTCACAAATCAATTGGCATACTGTGTAGGACAATTGAAAAAATACTCCGGAGATACACAAGGTTTGTGTTGGATTGATTTTTTGTTGCTGTTGTCGCTTTGGTTATAACTTACTGTTTGGGTGGGAGAAAGACAAATGGTTTTTGATATTGAATGATGCGCAGGAGCGCGCGCAGTAACGCACTGTGTTTAATTTCTGAGCAGTTGCATGAAAACAAGCCGAAAACAAATTTACTCTTTACGACATCTTGCAAAAAGACTGCAAGAACTTCTGCCACATGCAGTCATTTTGCAAAATTCACAGAACTCCGAAAAGTACAAACGGCGGTGACATTGGATCTTAAACACATGAATGACCATGTAAATCAAGATTTAAGAAAAGCAACAAGAGTATTTGGCGATCAGTTGCATGATTTAGCGACAAAGAGGACAGAAGAAATTTCACGATTGAACGATATGGTATGGAGTATGGAGTTTTTTGTTGAAACTTGCTATCATACTTTTAGACGCTAACATCCACAATGATTTTGCTTGACTGAATGCCAGTGGTAATCAAATTTTCAGAGATGGCCATCACCATCGATTCGTTCACAAAGAGCGAATAATTTTGATTGATCCACCAGAAACTCGCACGAAAACACAAACAACATAAACAGCTCCACAAAGTCCAAATAGAACTCACTGCTAAAAAAGAGTTGAGGGATAAAGATTCAGATCATTGGCAAATGAAATACAACGCACTCGTGAAAGAAAAAGAAGAATTGCAAGCGAAAATGGATGAGGATATAATGAATCTGAATGCTCAGGTTTGTGTTTTGGCGTGTTTGGGAATATAATGGAATATAATGAATTTGCATTATTAGTTGTTGATGGTAATGAATGAATCATGAGGATGAATTTTATTTGTTTTTAGTAGTATCGGAATACTACAGTGCAATTGTACAAAGCAATTCAATTTGGAAATCAAATTTTACACAAATTGTATATACAGATTGCTGAATTGGATAAAAATCGAGCAATACAACGGGAAGTATTTGATGAAAAGAGACGTATACAGCATGCTGATAGTGAAGATTTGGAGAGGAAGGTATTGTTTTTGGAAGTTGTTTTTGGTTGAGTTGGTATTGATGTTTCACAATTGTACAATTGAAATTCGTGGCAGTGTGGCTGTGCTTTCAGTGTTAAGTTTTGGTTTAATCTCCACGACGCCAATGTAAGTTATCTCCAATTTCCATATACACAATTGGCACATATTAAACAACACAGAAAGCTTCCCTTACTGGTATGATCGAGACAGCACGTAGACATTGTGTTCAACTCGACGCTAGTAATACAAGACTCGAGGAAGATCGAGCTCAATTGAAAGATCAAGAGACATCATTAAGAAATGATATCCGAGAATCCGACCAAGCTCTAGCAGACGCAGTTGCTGGTAACGAGAGACTTCGCGAACAGATGGAGGAAACAAGAATTGCAAGTCAACAACAAAACGAACGCGACCAAGCTGCATTGAAAGATAGTTATGAATCGAGAATTAAAGATCAGAAGACCAGTCATGAACAAGATGTCACTTTTATGGAACAACAGGTATGTTTTGGATTCGAGATACTGTCTCTTTTTCTCCTTCAATTGTTCTCTTTCCTTCTGCGCAGATACAGTTGATTCATCCATAAGTTCATTTAGTCTCAACAACTCTGCTTCAAATGATTCAACTTGTTTAGCGGTGGACTTCACGGATGTGCCCAAAGTGTTCATTTCCATTTTAGCACGATCCTGTCAGTTTTTGTGTAGTAATGGTTTTCTGGTAGGGCAATTGGGGTTTTGGAATGAAATTTTTTAGTTTTTCAACGCCGCTCTAAAAATCAATATTGCCTTTTGAACAGATTGATCGTGAATTTAAAAAACATCTCAACCAACCCAAAAAACCCCTAAGTACCTGTAATTCCGTAATGTCTCTTTCCAATTGTGCAATTTTCTGATTTGGTGCTTCCGCCCATTTCTGGAATGTGGCAGCCTGTTCCTCTCTAACCCTATTAAATTGCTCGTACAATTGCTGAGCATCCCTCCTTTCCTGCATCAAAGTATTTTCATAACCTGCACGTTCGT
>Ga0099797_100738_pt1 | contig 19784 bp, 8 predicted proteins | sample Uncmet_Sort48C_1_FD_89871 | JGI IMG/M metagenome (GOLD analysis project Ga0099797, IMG submission 89871) | Marine eukaryotic communities from CALCOFI LINE 67, Pacific Ocean - C012_Sort48C_1 | ecosystem: Environmental > Aquatic > Marine > Oceanic | place: Pacific Ocean: Monterey Bay | collected...
TTTCGCCCCTCGCTCTCAAAAAAAATCAACTCCGTCTGACTCTATCGCTCGTTTATTCGAAAAATACGCGAAAAAAAGGCGCGAAAATTCCTGACTACTGCTTTTTGAACACAGTTGTCTTGTCGAGAAATTTTGACATCATGCTATGTTGAAACAAATATGGACTTGGTATTTGAGAAACTGCAGATTAGCCAGTTGGTCACAAACTGTCTCTGTTTTCCTGTTTTCACAGAACTCAATGTCACACTTGACTTCATCAAATAAATTTTTGATTGAAAAGACACCACTCAGACTTGGAATTGGAAATGGTCCAGCTCAAAAAACTTTACTGCTACTGTAATAGTTGCAACTCTGACGACTCACGCTGTGACGACGGTCTTCCTGATCTTCATGGGCTTTTAGCTTCGCTAACTGCGATAGAAATGTCGTGTCTTGTTCGCGAATCTCACCACAGTATATGTTCGAAACTACTGTAAGTATTTGCTAGAAACTACCGTCCTCATCAACTACAAGCATGCTTTTTTTGTTGTCACATCGTCAAGTGTCTTGAAAGCCTAAAGGCTTCACAATCTCAATTGTTTATACTCTTCCTCCCTCTTAAACGGCCTCCGCCATTCCGTGCCGATGACACTGCAACCACCATCCACAGCAATATCCTGTCCCGTCACACCGCGCATGAATAGCATTGACGCAATCGATTCAGCCACAGACTCCGGGGGAAGTATCCCCAATAAAGCCGCGCCATGCGGGTCGTGCACTTCCGGTCGAAACGGTTTCGGTGCGTCAGGATCCACGTTCCCGGCAAAATCGCCTTCGTACTTTTTGGAGGTGGGACCAAGATCTGTTTTGACTGCACCCGGGGAGACCGTGTTGACTCTGATGTTGTATTTCGCCAAATCGCCTGCCATCTGTCTACACATGGATAGAATGCCACCTTTGGTCGCCGCATAAGCGGCGTAGTCGGGGAGAGAACGATGCGCATTGATCGACGAGACGGCAACGATAGCCGCGCCGGGATCTGCAGTTCCCTTTTTCGGTGGTGAAGCTCCAGGTCCTCTAAGAGGACTTGCCCCAGAATCTTTCGCGGATTCTTTCAATATCGGCAATAACGCCCTTATAATGAGATAGACCGATCGCAGATTGACATCCATCGCGCGGTTGAAACAAGGCGCTAATTTTGCGGAGAAATCATTTTCAACATCAAAATCATTTTCCACCGCTTCCAAATCTGTAATGAAATCACACCCAGCGACGTGCACCAAATACTTGAAGCTGACTTCGAAATTAGAATTCTGGTGCGCTGAACTCTGTTGCAATTCATTTCTTCTAGCCGGATTTTGTAATTCATTACAGAATCCGGCTAAACGATCGATATCCGCTGGGTTGGAGACATCGACGACGATAAAATGAACCCGATTGAACTTCATATCAGATTTCTTTTGGATAGGATTCGCATTTCGATTCGCATCAAAATTCGCATTTGAGAACTTTATATCCCGCGACTCTTGTTTTAGTTTTTCCTCATCCCGATCCACCATTACGACGAGGTAGCCGAGATCGACAAGATGTTTAGCGGTTGCAAGCCCGATTCCAGAGGCTGCTCCGGTCACGATAGCTCCGATTTGTCTAGATTTTGTGGGCGCAGACTTAGGACTAGTAGGCCTTCTTGAATTGTGAATGGCATTAGCATTCGGAGAATTGGAATTTGCTATAGCAACAGATGCAGTGACAGTGTTTACAGCATCAGCTTTCTTTTCTTCTCCTTTCTTTTCTTCTCCTTTCTTTTCTTCCACTTCATTACCGGAATCGCCCTCATTCGTTGCAGAAACGAAAGACACCGGCGTGTCTTTCTTTTTGATTTCTGGACTCGTTTGTGGTGGAGCCTCTTTTGCCATAGTTTCCATACTCTGAGTACTACTCACTTGCGCAGCACTTTGCGTTGCCGCTGCTGCTGCGGTTGTCATTTTCTCCATTGTGCATTCGCGACTGTTAGATGGTAAATGGTCTTCTGCAGCTGTGTTCTTATCCGCTGTGCTTTGTGAAGACTTTGCAACTGACTTTGCAACTGACACTGTTCGTCCTCCTGGAGGTCCTAGCGAATCCTTCCCAATTACAGGCCCTGGACGAGGCAAAGACATAGCTAAAGCGTTTATCTTCTGACTGCGTTCTGTTGAGCCTGTTGGTGCTGAGCCTGCAGCTCCTGAGCCTGCACCTGCTGCACCTGTTCCATTTCCTAAAGAATTACTATTTCCTATAGAATCTGCTTTCAAAATCCGTGATGAGCTTTGCGCACTACTATCTTTCAAAAAACTTTGAGCCGAGTCTTTTGACAAAATCCACGGCCTCCCCGGCTTCCGGCCCGGGATGTTTCTTTGGTAACTACGACGATTTCCGTCATTGGAATCATGATCATTAGGATCTCGCTCCATAAACATATGTTTTTTTTTCTCTATCCAAGAAGTATTTGGATTCCTCGCTTGCTGAGTCAGCAGCTGACACTGTCGTGCAAGGGAATGGAGCTCTTTTTCTGCATTATTTGGAGCTCTATTTGTATTACTTGGACTACTTGCTAGTCTCTCTAGCTTAAGTCTCTCTAGCTTACTTTCGAGCTTGCTTTGGAACAGTGAGTCCGCTTTTTCGAGCCAGCTCTTTAAGTCTTTGGAGTCTTCTTTAGCTTCTAATTTGGTTACTGCCTCGGCTCCTCCAGGAGGAGAATCTGACTCTTTGGATTCTTTGGTGCCAGGACTTGAAGTTGTTGTGTGCGTTGGAGTCGGTGTCTGGGCTGGACTCGGTGTCTGAGTAGAAGAATTGCCGTTCGGAGAAGATGGCTTCGGAGAAGATGGCTTCGGAGAGTCAGAGGGAGACACTCCTCCCTCAGAAACACCTCCCTTAGAGGCAGAAGATTTTTTGCCTCTCCTCTGAGTCATTTTTAGATCTGACTCTGACAAAATTGCTATTCTTCAAATCGTAATTGATTCAAGCCTTGACAATCATAGGAGCAGAAACAGCACTGTCTTCAATAATTTATTAATTTCCTGCGGAAAATTGTGATAAATACGCTTGATACGGATCGACGTGAGACATTAAATTGCTTATGAGAACTTTGAGAACAATCAAGAGGGATATGGATCGATGTATGCAATGAACTTGAAGTCAGATTTTCGATTCATACGCTAGCCGCCGAATAACAACGCTGCCAAGTGACATGCAAAATGAATGCCGCTCCACGCTGTCTATCGAAAAGACACAATACTTGATAGTCGCGTCTCGACTCGCGATATACATCATTCCAACAAAAAAGCAATGTGAAACGATTAATGCTGCTAAATATTCATGCCGCTAAACTTATGCTCCGAGAAATATCGCTGGCGGCTCCCCGCCACGCTTTGAACACCTTCGAAAGTTGATGGGTTGTCTTTGCGACTTTCATGATCATCTACGAAATGTTGCTTCCGAAATTTCGGATATTCCAATCTTTATTTAGTCGCATAAAAATAAATTACAGCTCATACAAATGAATATAACGTTTTTACGTAACAAATCATGGTAAAAAGTGACCTAAAAACTCCAGGTTATGTGATACATTCGTCAGCGCCGAGGCCATGGTCAGACTCCTGGCAAAAACGAAGCTCCAGCCAGCTGTTTGATGTCATTAACCGGTATTATATTGGCAAAATCTTTTTTGATGTTTTTAACCAGTCCTGAGCAGCTAAGAAGAATGATTCAGCGGCGGGCTATCAATTTAAATGAACTGTAAGTAACTTTAACTTAACTGTCACTATGGTCTCCAGAAAAATATGCGTTCCGTCGAGCCTATACGGAGGCTTGTCATCCTCTAAAGGTGCTTGTCATTTAAGGGGTATGTAGGCTTGTCATTTATGGGGTAAGGACTATGATACATTCAAGGGATATGTAAGAACTATGACACCTCATAGATCATGTCTACAACGCTTGAATATGGCGCATGGTATGACTACTATGTTCCAAAAAATTTTCCTTATGCGGATGCAACATTCTTCAATCTGCTTTTTGGAAAAAATTGTATGCTTTGTACATGTTGCCATTCGCTCACTGAGTCAGGAAGTTCAGCTGTCAACGATTTGCTGACTTACTGAGTCAAGGAATGATATTCAGCCCTTGAGTCACTCGAAGTTCAGAATCTGTTTCCAAAATTCCATCTCTGTGGCCATTCTCTCTTCATAAAATTCTGTCACTGTCTTTTCTCTCCTTTTCTTCAAAACTCCAACTGTTTCTCTTCTCTCCAATTCCTTTTCTACCTGCTGAACGCCAACGTTAAAACTGCAACTGCTTCCATGTTTCCTCTTCCCTCCATGGCCGCCAGTGCTCAATTCCCAAAACACTACAGCCACCATCTACGATTATATCTTGGCCCGTTACACCGCGCAGCGTCAACATCGAGACAATCGCTTCACCAACCATTTCGGGTGGCAGAGTGCTCATCAATGGATTGTTGTTGGGGTTGTCCTGCTTTTTGATTAGACTTTTTTTCTTCTTTTCAATAGTACTTGACAACAGAAAGCTTTTTTTTGACTCCTTTGTTTCAATTTTTGATTCTGCAGCGATTTCAGAGTGATTCGAACTTTCACCTTCGGACGAGGGATTTGAGGTGTTTCCACCAGAAATCTTGGCAGAAAGAAGAGCCCAAGCCGGCGGCTCATAAGGTGGCGTCTCATAACGACTTGCGACATCAGTAAGATAACCAGAAATCCTCGCAAGTGGGAAGTTCATGGTCGACAACAAAAGCCAAATCATTTTGCTGAGTGTGTGGCGGAGAAATGCTGCTAGTAACTGAGTGGTGTGAATACTGACATTCAATCCGGTTGCTAGGTAAGTAGCGACGCTGGTCTTGTGATTGGCGATATTACTTTTTTTGAGATCAGTGCTTTTGAGATTACTCGTCTTGATATCAGTGTTCTTAAGAGTAGTCGTGTGTTTGGTCTTGTCACTGTTGTCACCATCATTAGTAAGACTTCGACTTTCACTAGGCGCAGTGCTAGTATGCTCATTCACAGTCGTTACACCAGGCTTGACATGCTTATCAGAAGAATCCGTAATATCACCAAAATCGTTTTTTTCGCAGAGTTCGCCTTTTTTGACAAGAGTCAGATTATCAGTGACAGAAGTATCACAGTCCTCATTTTTTATAACTTCCTTGTCACCAACTTCTTCCCCGCCAGCTTCTCCGCCGACAACTTCTTCCCCGCCAGCTTCTCCGCCGACAACTTCTCCCCCACCAGCTTCTCCGCCGACAACTTCTCCCCCACCGACTTCTCCAGCATCAACTTCTCCACCACCAACTTCTCCACCACCAACTTCAGATCCACCCCCGAATTCTCCCTCATATTTTATTGAATTTGTGCCGAGATTGGTTGCAATTGCCCCTGGGGATACTGTGTTGACTCTGATGTTGTATTTTGCCAAATCTCCTGCCATTTGACGGCAAATACTGATTATACCGCCCTTTGTAGCGGCATACGCTGTAAAATCCGGATGGGAACGATGGGCCTGAATAGAGGCTACTGCAACAATCGCTGCGCCTTCATCTGATTCTGTCTGCAAATTTGAAGATTCTATTGCGCCAGCGCCCTGGTCTGAAGAAATGCTGTTAGTAATAGCACTACAACTAGCCCCAGTAGCTTCGGCGCCAGCTTTCAACAACGGTAAAACCGCGCGTGTGATCAGATATACAGATCGTAGATTTACCTCCACAGCGCGATCGAAAAGACGACCGATATCGTCAGAGAAACCAGGGGTGCAAAAATCATTCTCTTTTTTTTCCAGATCCTCGATGAAGTCGCAGCCTGCAGAATGTACGAGGTATTTGAAAGTTAAAGTATGATGACGTAACCAAAATTGTTCCTCCGACAAAATTTTACACTCTTTGGCCATACGATCAATATCTTCGGGCTTGGAGACATCGACAGTGATTGTTTTCACTCTTTCAGAATTAACTCTTTTGACATTGTCATTGACATTGTTTTTGGAAGAAGAAGAAGAAGAAGAAGAACTTGCATTATGGCCGTTGGAAAGAAGATTGATCTCGTTTTCTGCTTTTTTCAATCCTTCCGCATCCCGATCTACCATCACAACAAAATATCCGAGGCTGACAAGATGTTTTGTCGTGGCAAGGCCGATACCCGAAGCTGCCCCAGTTACAATTGCAGCAATGTCGTGCGAGGGGGACGAGCCTTGGGCCGTTGGCAGTTTGTTGCTGAGAAACCTTGGCGCCATGCTTTTTTTTGCGAGGTTCAATTTTTTTTCGCGAGGTTTAAATTAAATTTGAAATCTAGAGCTCTGTCTTCGTAAAGATCCTGTAAATCAATTGAAAGTTTTGAAATGCAAATCGAAAAAACGAACCAATTCGAAATTCCGATTTGTAATTCGTTACTACGTAGTGAGTCTTAGATACCCTGAGACATACGCTGCCCGAAAAATTATCTGATTCTCCTGCCAGTGATCGAGAACACTTTTTCTGAATCTCACCGCATGGCAGGATCGTTAATCCGATTAAATCGGCAAAGATGTCCTCAACCGCCAATGATATATTATCATCGATCGGCAATGATTGATCGGCAATTGTTGATCGAACAAATTCAACCTACAGCAGGAACAAATGGTAATCCCCTCTGATAAGAAGAATCTGCCAATTAGTCTTCACTTAGCTAAACAGCATCAGACTCACTGTCATGCGGAATTCAATTGCAATGCTAACGGTATTGGCATATTGCATTGCACCACAGACGTTTGCAAAGTGAAACTGCAGCAACCTTACAGATTTCTAATCAAATTTGATCATATGATATGGAAATAAATTCAATATATGCAAACTGTGAACGTGAGGCATTTAGATGACAAAAAACAAAGAATTCAGGTAGTCATGATTTCTATATGCGCATAGACTAGCCAGTAACGATTTCTATTTAACGGGCAGGAATACAAAAAAAAGGACACACTCTTTTCTTTCTTAAATTTTGCAACACGACGAAATCTTTTCTAAATTTCTTTCAACTGACGTTAGAGCTTCGTCAAAGACACAGCTGGTAATGAGGATACTAATGACTCGCATCGTGACTGGTTTCATTAGTCTTGAATATAAATTGCTGACATATGTCAATCATCGCTGTGAACCTGTGACCGACGTCACTGCTATTAGACATGTGATTTATGATATTGTATCAAACAATAAAAAAATATTATCTAGATTCAAACCAAAAAAAACAAACTCTCTATAGAGTAGCTGCCACCTCATTGGCATTTTACAATTGGGTCAATGAAACAATGCTGAGACAGCTCATAAGACGGACGAGCTCTTCGTTACAAGTTCTTCAGCCTTCTTCTTCTTCGCAACAAGTTCTTCATCATCCAGGTCCTTTCCCACTCGTTCTTCTTTTCCCTCATTACTTCTTCTCGTATCGTCATTCCTCGCCTTCCAATAGTCATCCATACTATCGCAGACATACCGCTTGCCACTCTCATCCGAAATATACACGGCTCCTTCAAATCCAGGAAACCTCATAGCGCGGATGAACCTTTCGATCTTCGCATCGTCCCATTCCTTGTGCTGAATTACCCCGTTAAAAGGGAGTTTTCTCGGGTGATGGGAGCACCCAGCAGCACCTTGTGAATATCCTTCAGGAATTTCACCACTCAAAAGAAAATCGCTCAGAACCTGTCTAAAGCACTCCACTGTTACCGGCTCCACTTTGTCTTGAAGCGTTTTCGAATCCTCCCTCTGATCCAAATTCAATTTTTCCACCCGAATAATTTTCCCGGCGTCGAATTTCTCGAGCATATGATGGCATGTAGTGCCTGCTTCTCCATCGCCGTCAAATATCGTCCAAAACCCCGAGAAACAGCCGCGATGTCTGGGGAGAAGACTCGGATGAAAGTTAATTGCTGCTATTTTTGGCAAATCAAGAACCTTACGACTGAGTCGCTTTCTGTAATAGACGGAAACGATGAGATCAGGTTTGTATCCTTGCACAATCGCATGATCGTCAGGCTTGATGTGGTCCGGGAACAGATGACAGCTGAATTGTTGAGAGTTGTTTTTGGAGTCGTTTTTGTTTGAACTGGTTGTTGACTGTTTTTCAATTTCATTATTCATTCGGTGATTGTGATTGGAAGAAGGAGGCCTATTCGAACAAATCTCTTCGAAAAACATGCTGCTGATGCTGGTTTCATCGTCATAGCTTGCTTCGTTTTCATTGACATTTGCTTCATTGACATTTGCTTCATTGTCATGCTCATTCAAACATTGGGTCGACTTGACATCATTGCCAGTAGCACTGCTGCTCAAAATCGGACTAACACTTTTCTTACTTATAAAATTCTTCCCAACACTGCCGTACTTCTCACTACCGTATTTCTTCTTCAACACAGATTCGAGACACAAATCGAGTCGATTGTCTTCATCCTGTTTGGTATGCGATATAATCCTCAATGACATCGATGCATGTTCTGGCAGAAATTCGAATAATGCCGCAACACATGCCGCGCAGACTTTACCCCATCCAAATAGCAAGATGCTGAGTTCTTTTTTGTTTTCGGGTTGCTGCTGTTCTCGTAGGACTTCTTTTTTGTTTTCCGGTCGTTGTTCTCTTTTGTGAATATCGGTTTTTTGTTCTCGTTTCGGATGAGTCAGGATCTTCTCAGAATCGGTTAATATTTTCTCCGTTACCTTCTCTGCCAGCAACTGTATTGGCTTCAATTTTTTGATTTTGTCGATTCGAATTTCAGAATCATCATGAATTTCTTTACTCGCACGATTCAGACTGTCTGTACGGTGACGACCGCGGTTAGCAGAAGCTATAGTGGAGAATGTCGAAGAAGGGGCCATGGCTTCAAATTCAGCTGGTGTTTCTTGACAGGAAATTGAATATGGTTTCGGAAACTCACAACTAGTTTTTCCAACGCGAAATATGAACGTCACTAGTTTTTCCAACGCGAAATACGAGCGTCACAGGACTCAACGACTAGTTAACGAGACAAAATCTTGAATCTTTTTCAGACGTATACTATGATAGACGGACGAAGTGTGCGAGAAAAATCGTACTCAACCCATGAAAACGATCGCATCTGATCACCACTCCTGCAACACGCCAAGAATACTGATTGTAATTTCAAATTAAAAAAAAATGTCAATGATCAGGAAAGAATACTGATTGAGAGACATTATGATCAGGAAAAGGTTGGAAAACTGCCGCTGCAAATCAATGATTTAATCATTGATACCGACGCAACTGCGATTTGCAAATCATTGATGCCGAAGTTAAACGTGAGAACAACAGGACTCCTGGATCAATCATGTATATGATCATACCTAACTTGAGGACAATTGTTACGTAAAATAATGTGAGAAACATGTAGTCCGATGATGGTTATGAGAAACATGCAGTCCGCACCGTCAACATTGACATTGACAAAAAGCACAAAAAAAAGTCTATTGTTTTCCCTGATCCACAAAAAGTTTCAGATTGGCGGATCCATCAACGACGGATATTCCTCTTCCCCCAAAAAAGGTTTCCACCACGCTGTCCCGATGACACTGCATCCACCATCCACTACTAAATCCTGCCCCGTCACGCCACGCATGAAGAGCATCGACACGATAGCCTCAGCAACTCGTTCCGGAGAAAGGATTTCCAAGAGGCCGCCAGTAGGTGTGGGCAATAAATCATCAGAATTATTAGGTGTGAAGCCTCCCATTTGAAACTTTCGCTCATGTTTCATCGAATTAGACGCGAAATTCGTAGCCACCGCTCCCGGAGACACGGTGTTCACTCTGATGTTAAATCGCGCCAAATCGCCTGCCATCTGGCGACACATACTGATCATACCACCCTTTGTAGCGGCGTATGCCGCGTAATCCGGAAATGAGCGATGTGCCTGAACGGAGGAGACGGCGATAATAGAACCATCTAGACTCTGACTTGAATCTGTGGAGCCGGGTTTCGATACTGCAGCCACAGAACCGACGTCCTTCGGCCTCACCAAACTGTGCTTCAACAATGGTAACAACGCCCGAGTCACCAAATACACAGAACGCAGATTCACATGCATTGCACGGTCGAAGACTGCAGCCCCGTGCTGTGAATTTGGTTGCAAGGCTTCAGCGGTCTCGGCTGACCCAAATCGCCCGACATTCACATCTGTGCAGAACTCGCAACCCGCGCAATGAATCAGATACCTCCAGCCGTTGGACGTATAATAACCTTCAGCGGCTTTGTGCATGGCGATTCTTTGCAGATTGTCGATTTCTCTCGGATCAGAGAGATCGCAACGAAAATATGGCATGTTTAATTCAGTTGCTTCCTTTTTTAGCTTTTCTTCATCCCGATCAATCATGAAAACACAATAATCATAATCTCGAACAAGGAGCTTCGCCGTTGCCAAACCTATTCCTGATGCGGCTCCCGTTATGATGACTCCGCTTTTGTATTCGGGTTTCTTCAAGTCTGAAAGTGATTCTTGACACAAGCGCGGTGCTGCAGATTCGGAATCACCTTCACCTCGTGCACGCTTGGCACTAGACTTGAGGGAACCATTTCCAAGAAGACTGTCGGTCATCATCAGCAATGAAAACCAAAGTCACATGGAGATACTCGCTGAAAAAAAAAAATCAAATTCAATGATGAATCGCCACGGTTTGTGTGTACATGAAATTGAGCCTCTGTTACTTTTAATAGAGAAAACAAAAATGTCAAAAAAATCGAACACCTGCATGAGCAAAAAGTTTTTTCAAAAATCCTGCGCATCCTTACAGTTTTGAAAACATGATAAGTTATCATGTTTTCAAAACTGTAAGGCTTTATGTCAGTTTCAGATTGAAACTCAGTTTCTGAGTGGTCATATAACTTACTGTGCCAAGATCAGTACCAAGATCACGTAATAAACCTGTAAGCCTAGTCCAGGAATCGACAAGGCAGGACTCACCCATGTGATCCGCGAATCATTATCGTGACGACCACTGCCATCTATCACCAACGAAAACGTATTTCTGACGATAAAATTGCCAAAACGATGGGTCAACCCAAGCGGACACCCAAAAGAACTTAAGGACTTTGTCAAAACTTAAGGCTTTTTTAAATTTGTCGAAACAGTGGAAACGAGTAGTCACGCTAACACGAGTAGTCACGCTACTAAGAATCTTCAAGTTGAAGAATTGAGTTCTTTGAAGATAAATTCTATGAATGGGTCCAGGTCCTGCTATGAGAAAAATACTCCATGCCTGTGCAAATAACCATGATAATAGTTGATAATAATGAAACGATCTTCCTGACAACGATCCAACATACACACATGTACCAATATGTACCAATAAACATACGCCACTCACAATCTTACCATCACTCATTGTCTTCAAGTTACCATCACTCACGGTATTGTCATATCACTCATAATCTTACCATATCACTCAAAACCTTTTCATGTTGCTCCTCGTCCTGCCATGACCCACAAGACTCTTGTCAATTGATTCAATTACCGTCTTGCCATGACTCCTGCCATATCAATTACCGTCCTGCCATGACTCACAACCCTTTCATATCAATTACCGTCTTGCCAGGAATCAATTGGCTTGCGTGAGAATGCCCATGACTCATCCCGATTAGTGTTTTGCCAGGAATTTCGGTCTCTCCATTTCGATTTCAAACTATTGTCTACGGTGTTCGATTGATAATTATTGCTCGACCAATAACTATCGCTAGTCCTGTTATTGCTAGTCCTACTGAGCCTGTTCTTGCTAGTCCTGTTCTTGCTAAGCCTGTTCTTGCTAGTCCCGTTCTTGCTACTCCTATTTTTCGACCTAAGCGCAACACGTTGTCGCCCAGGTGATCTGAGCGCAGACGTGGGGGATCTAAGCGCAAACGTGGGCGATCTAAGCGCAACACGTTGTCGAGCAACACGTTGTGTTCTGAGAACCATTCCTCTGAGTAAATTTGATAATTTGGTCTTTATCTTCTTCTTCCTGGACTCCTCTCCCGACTCTTCTCTCGAGTTCTTTTTCGCAGGATCTTGTAAACTGTTCACCTGTGTGATTGTTTCATTGACAGCAGAAGAGTCTTCTGTCGTAGTATTTTCCAGAGGAAGTAGTTTTTTCATAGATGTGGAGAGTATGTTATGCAAAAGCAAATCCGCCGTGCTCTGCCGGGACCCCAGTCCCGTGGGTTCGTGTAAGCCCTTTGTGGGCTCGTTTAAGAAGCTGGGTTCGTTCAAGAAGTCATTCATGGTGGGTTCGTCTAAATTTTTCGCGCTACTTTTCGTGGGTTCGTCTAAATTTTCCGCACTACTCTCAGGCACTATACTAAGTCGAGTATTTCCATTCACTTCTTTCACTTCTCCATTCTTATTCATTTCTCCCAATGTCCCATTCACTTCTTCTTTTTCTTTCTTCAAAACCACAGCATGCAACTCTTCCTCTTTCTTCGACGCCACACTCTTCTTCAATTCCAACTCTTCTTCTTTCCACTGCGATTCTATTTTCTTCGTAGACTCTTCCATAATCAACTTCTTCGTAGACTCTTCCATAATCGTTTTCATGGGGTCGTCCTTTTCCTCCTCCTCTGAGTCTTTCAAAGGGTCGTTTTCAAACGGTTTCCACAGATTTATACTAACACTGCGCCCACCGTCTACCACAATATCCTGCCCGGTAACACTGCGCAGAAACAACATGGAGCCAATCGCCTCAGCGACAGAGTCTGGCGGTAGAATCGGACTCAACAAGGTCTGGGCATTCGCAAGCGGGGCGTTAGGACTTAGCGGATCTGGACGAAAAGGAACAGGTTTTCTATGAGAGTACGCGATTGTGGGGCGATCTATTGTGGGGCGATCTCCTTCGGGAAAATTCCCCATATTGGCGCGTTCTCCAAAATTCGTCCTACCTTCTCGCGCTCCAAAATTCGTTATATTACCGGGAGAAACTGTGTTCACCCTGATATTGTATTTTGCCAAATCCCCCGCCATTTGACGACACATGCTAATCATAGTAGCCCCGTTCGTAGCTGCGCACGGCGTGCGGCACGACGCAGCATAATTTCCTGGAAACAAATGATGTGCGTGATTCAGATGATGTGCGTGATTCAGATTCAGGTAAGAGACGGCGACAATAGCGGCGCCAGGGTCGGATTGCGTAGTACTTCTGTGATTTTCTGTCCTTCCACTCACCTCTGTACTTCTACTCATTGCTGTATGACCTGTCATCCCACTCGACTGAGACTCTGTACTACTACCACTGATGTCTGTATTACTGCCATCGACATAATACGGCTCAAAAGGAGCTTCAGCAGCCTTCTGCAGCAACGGCAGAAGTGCTCGCGTCACTAAATTCACGGCTCGCAGATTCACAACCATAGAGGGGTCGAAGAGGTCGGCGACCCCTGCTGAGAAAGGACTACTTGAGAAATCGTTCTCAGGATTCGTTTCCAATGGCAATTCTTCACAGAAATCACAGCTACCGGCATGTACGAGATATTTGAAAACTAACTTCTGATTCTGATTTGACGCAGTACCATTCGTGAAAGAATCAGACTCATTCGCGAGAACATTATTGGTGAGAGAATCAGACTCAAATTGCGCGAGATCATTGCACTCTCTTGCCAATCGATCGATGTCCTTTTGCTTCGAAACGTCAACTACGATGGTTGCAACAGGGCCTTTGAAGGCATTCTGGGTTTCATCGTTCTGGGTCTCACTGTTGTTTTTTGTGATCATTGAACTATTTTTATAATTTTGATCTTTTGTAGAGTCAGACTTGAAACTGTTTTTACCATGACTATTGGTCTTCTTCTTCTCAGACTTCCGTACAACGGGGGTTTCGTTTGTTGTTATCATTTCTGTCATGACTTCATCTTGTTCATGACCATTCTTGAAAATTTCATGAATCTCTTCTGCTGCACTTTCCAATCGTTTTTCATCTATATCGACCATCACGACGAAATAGCCAAGATCGACAAGGTGCTTCGTTGTTGCGAACCCAATCCCAGATGCCGCTCCGGTCACAACCGCGGCGATGATTTCCGAGTTATTAGATCTTTTTACAGGAAACTTCGAATGAAAAACATGCATGGGACGAGGAATCGGCGGCACCATTAGCCCCTGCTGCAACAGCCGCCGACTCGACTGTAGTCCAGCCATGGGGAAGGGGTAATTGTTGTTATGATAATGACTTTGAGGAAAAGGGTAACTATTATGACTGTGTGGAAAGGGGTAATTATGACTCTGAATGGGATACTGCTGCAATCCAAACTGTCCAACGGTCGCACTCCTCTGAAGGGTCCGACTCGGACTGTCACTCGAAGAACTCTGAACAAGACTCCGACTCGGACTGTCACTGTTACAACTCTGCCTTGACATGGAAGGCATGCAAGGATGATGATGATACATACCAATGGCGTTCGCACTCGGTATCGCGTTTGGTATGATACCAGGTCCATGAAACAGAAGAACAATCGCACCAAAGACCGGCTTCAGAAGCTGCTTCTGGCAAAGCTTCTTCTGACGAAGCTTCGCCCGTACAACAGTCATAATTCTTGTCATGATTCTTGTCATCTAGATTAAGTTCAAATTGCAACAAAACTGAAAAGTCTGGCGTAAAGAAGATCAATGAATTTGATGAGTTTTTCAATTGAATTTGAATTCAAAAAGTTTAGCCGTTGTCGGATTTGTAACAATAATTTCCCTCTGCGAATCGGATTTGCCCCACATATGATAAAACGATCGGACTTTGAAAATTCAGCGAAACGCAAATGACCAATCGCACGCATATTGCCTTGCCAAAGTTTATAGACGGAAAATCACAATGATTCAGGAAAAAAACGCGGCTAATTTCAAAATCTAGATGATAAACGGGTCACAATTTGCAATGATAAACGAGTCACGATTTGGTATGAATGAAATTTTAAAAAAAAAAAAAATGCAGCCACCATTCACGAATATACTGCAACAATCAATAGAAATCTTATCTATCGCTGCTTCGCAAGGATATCGAACACGGTGACCTCGAAAATTCTGAAGACGATAAATTGTTTCAGCCAATGCCTCATCGATTTTTCGAGACACAAATTGGTAGACTTACCCTGCGTGATCATCGAGTTATCACGACTTATCACGTAATCATGAATCACACATGGTAGCCACTGCCACCGAGAAACGGTTCCGAAATACTCATAGTAGGAAACTGTAACAGACAGTCAAGGCTGCTTCAACCGACTGTGAGTTAACGAGAAATCTGATTCAGAAACACGAGAAACATCAGGAGTTGCAAACTGCTGATCAGACTTCAGCGCCGCTCAGACTTCAGCGTAACTTGACAACTCACTGACCTTCTCGTGGTATTGACAAGGATTCGAGTATTGACAAGGTTCCTCGTTTGAATTCAAAAAGTATCGACAAGAGTTTTCTTGTGATGAGAAAAATCAAATATTCAGAAACTTCCCTTTCCCCCCATCCCTGAAATCGACAATCCGTATATTCCGTCTTTGATTCACACTCACCCCCTCAGCCCGCCCATACAACGGCTCTGTGGCTTCATTGTGCGGATGAAAACCGGTTTTCGGGCAATTTTGGATGTGTTTCACGCCGTAATCTGTGAGGCGAAAAATCCCGGCTTTCTGACCGCCTTTCCCGGTTGTCGCTGCGTTTTTCTCCAATCCCGAATACACGATCGCTATGCTCATCGGTTCCTGCAATTGAAAGGAACATTGCTGATGCAGATCCACCGCGGAGAGGAAACAGTTGTGCCGCGGATGCGTGTGGATCCACCCGAAAGTCATGCAGTTTTTCTTCGACAATTGCCAATCTAAAACTGCCATTTCATCTGTGGCTTCGCACATCACGTCATTGCCTTTTTGGGGTGGAAGGAGGATGAAATCCACGTACATCTTATTCTCCTTCAGCATTTTCCTCCCAACGAGCCACCCGCACGTCTCAACATTCTTTTTCGTGTTCTCGAAAGCGGCTTTCACAAATTTCGTGATCGTGTCGGCGGGTAAGTCGATGCGCATCGACTTTGCAAGTTTGAGATTGAGAGCGTCCAGACTGATACCGTCGGTCAGATTCTTTACTGTGTGGGCGCTATCTTCGGAGTTTTGGAGAATTCCTTTTTTCGTGGCGCCGACGTATGCCGCGGTGGAAGGATTTGATTTTATCGGATTCACCATTGGAAAAAGCGAGCTTTTTTCATCATCTTCACCATTTCTTTCTTCTTTCTCGTTCTTTATTCTTGCCCGACGGTTTGCTTGCGGGATGTAGACTGTATCGCTCGTGTCAGGCGCAGTATCGAAACGGATACGCCTTGGACTCGAAGAACCACCGGGTTCATCGTTGTTTGTGTCATCATCTATATCAGCGCCAGATTCCCCCTCATGCTGTTTTTTCAAAGCCTCCAGTTGCTGATCCAGGCTCATTTTCTCTTGCGATTTCTGAGCCGACCTCGCAAACAGATTTTCCATTTTCTGTGTTTTCGGATCCTGTGTTTTCGGATCGTATCCCGGCGTCGTGAGACTTGGGTAAGCCATCCCACTCATCCCCATCGGCGAATCCACTCTCGTACCTTGCACGATGATTTCGCCGGCTCCAGAAACGCCCTTGTCATCGCCGGCGTAATAGCAGTCGCAAAACATCATGTCTCGGGGATCGGACGATTGCCAACCCGGGCCGCCACTCGCAGAAGTTTCTTTACCAGTCGAGGTTGATTTCACTATTTCAGGACAGAAAAACGATTGCCCGGTCAAATCTTTGTCCTTCAGATCGTCGAGAGAAGGATACTTAGGCGGTTTCGGGAGTGAAGCAAGAGAATATGCGGAACCGATGGAAGGGGTTGGTGCTGCTGTTGTCGAGGATAGTGCAGTTGCTGCTCCGACGGTGAGTGTGGCTGCTGCTGATCCGACTGCGGTTGCTGTGGAGCCTAATGATGGGAATGCGCTACCACCGCCGAGGGATGGAAATGTTCCTCCACCACCACCACCGCTGCCAAAAGATGGATAGGCGCCCCCGCTAGAGCTTGTAGACGGTGCTGTAGGTGGACCTAGAGATGGAAATCCGCTTGCGCCTCCTGTAGCGGGTGGCCCCAAGGATGGAAACCCTCCTCCTCCACCGCCAGTAGGCGGCCCTAATGAAGGGAACGCTCCTCCTCCACTCCCACTAGGCGGTCCTAACGATGGAAAAGCTCCGCTACCACCAGGCGGTCCTAACGATGGAAACGCTCCACTTCCACTTGAAGCAGCAGCCATTGTTGGCGGCGCAAATGACGGGAACATTCCAGCACCTGCAATGCCGCTTGCTCCCACAACTCCAGCCCCTGCAAAACCAACTCCAACATCAGAACTCATTCCCTTTACTTCATCCTCCTCATCATCCTCTGGCGGAGGCGCACTGGCTTCATCAGGCGGAGGTGCGCTTGGAACGCCTAAAACCACGGTAGCTGGCGCCGTTTCGGGATCCGGAATGATGAGAGGGTCTCTAAGTCTGTCTTCGACAAAAGTAGAAACGCCTTCCAGATTCGTTCCTGTCTTCAACGCCATCAGCCGCGATGTGAGGTCATCATCCGATGACCCTTGTGCAGGTTCTTGCAATGCAGCACTTTGACCTATTGGCTTGTTCAACCGCAGAAACCGCGCAGCGGCGCTTTCTTCTTCCTCTGTTTCTTCTGAATTTCCAACTTCTTCTCCGAGACTCGTCGTGACTGCCATGGGTTTGTTCAGCGCCAGAAACCGCGCCGCAATATCGTCATCATCTGAACTTGCGGCATCATTGTTTTCCCCTTGATTCTCCCCTGGTATTGGATTCATCATTCCCATCAACGCCGCCATGTTTGAGTCGTAACATTCTTGTTCGGGAGTTTCCGATCCGCTCTGTGACTCACTTGGAACCGCGGTGCTCGGCGACGCACTGGCGTATTTGCTGTTCATATCCCCGTTGATATCCATTGTCGCTTCCACTGTTCCATCTCCGTACGGTGAAACACAAGGCGGCATTTCTACTTCTGTCTCCATTTGTTGCTTCAACGCAGCCTCCTGAGCTTTTTTCTTCTGCTCTTCCGTTTCCCAATGATGTTTCCTTATTTTCATCCTGACCCCGATTTTCGCTTTTTCCGCCATCCCCATGATATCTTGCGCTGATTTCAGTGTTCTGGTGTACATGTCATTTATCGCTTTGTCCATCTTCTGCGGCCCCTTCGCCTTGTTGTTCTGGTTGCATTTCATCAATACCTCTTTGAAGAGCGACAGATACTGGAGAGATTTCACGTAGACTTCCGCATCCAACCCCTCAGAGTCAAAAAACTTGATGTTTTGTTCCAGAGACACTGCGATGTCGAAATACCGTTTCGGATTCAGTGTGGCGGAGTACTTCATCTCGAGTTGGTTGGCATGATCCCGGAGCTGCTCCAAATAACGGTCCGCGTCGGCATCCGCTTCAGGGTGTGCGGGGAACTCAGGATTTGTGATTTGATCAGCCATGATGGATGTTCGAAACGAGAATCAGATCAATCAATATGAGGTATCCGATTCGTTGACAAACTGGAACGAGACAGAAACAAATGGAACAGAACTTAAGAAACGGATATTAGCAGAAACGTAGCAAATCAGAACTCAAAAAACTTCATTATCGATCCATATCTTTCAAATGAATTGATGTCTTTGCAAAAGCAGAATGTCTCAGAACATGTCTTGGAAAGAAAATTGCCTGTCAGATATGGATTCAAAAGTTTGGAATTTGATTTTTCATCTTAATCTTGATGAATGTATAAATTACGATAAAGTGGAATCTCGATTTCTTGTGATGAGAATTTTCTTGCTCCGGAGAAGATTGTCGCCGCTTCCGAAATGGAGTAAAGTTTTTGTCTTGCGCCGTCTCTCAAATATCTCTCAGTAACTCTCTGCCGTCTAGACTCACTAACGCTCTACCGTGGCCCGTCTCACTACCTCTCAGGAAAAAAGCAGCCGAAAATTAAACTCTCAATGAAATTATTTCTCTGATCAGATTCAATACTGACCAAATTTTATCGCTATTCCGACCAACTCTGAATCTCTCGCAAAATTATTTGATTTACCTCATCCCGGAATGACTTTCTCTCTAGATCCGAAAACTTTTCAAAAGTGAAACGCTGCCGCTTCATGTCGCCGACTCTATGATTTACACTGACTTCGTTTTTGCTCCCCATATTAAATTTCTCGTGATTATGTTTCTCTAAGGATGCCCTCGCTCCAGAAATATGACTGACATATCCGATCAAATCATATCAAAGAAAAGAATCTAGATTCGAGTCCGGACCTGTGATGTCAATGATCATATATTAGACCAAACACTATTGCTCTCCAAATTACAATACCAAGACTGACACTACCATGGAATTCAAAAAGAGTACCAAAAATCCAAACGAGACACCCAACGAATAACACTGTCATTGACACCTGGAACAGGGGAACATGCCTATCGCAAAACAACCTGGCCAGGAGAACCACAAAGACGAAAACAATGAAACAAAGAATACAGACATTGGAGACGATCAAACGACATGAAAATGAACAGAAGAAATCAGCATACGCTTACGAGGAGGAAAGAAAAAGAAACTCACGAGGAGATATGGCAACAAAACCCGATCCACGCCTCGGAATGTCGATATGATCGGGAGACTAACTCAGAAACGGACTTGAGATTTTGACTACACGATAATCGCCTGCTGTCTCACAACCGCCGCGCTTCCCTCTCCAGACATCGGAAAGATGAGACGACACCACACCACACATCATACCGCGCACTTGATT
>Ga0099797_100739_pt1 | contig 19773 bp, 12 predicted proteins | sample Uncmet_Sort48C_1_FD_89871 | JGI IMG/M metagenome (GOLD analysis project Ga0099797, IMG submission 89871) | Marine eukaryotic communities from CALCOFI LINE 67, Pacific Ocean - C012_Sort48C_1 | ecosystem: Environmental > Aquatic > Marine > Oceanic | place: Pacific Ocean: Monterey Bay | collected...
CAAAAAAATTGTTTCGTAAATTAAAATTAAATTTATCAAAAATTTCCGCCAGGGTGCTCATCAAAATAATCAAAATTCCCAGAGCAATGAATGCGGAACCGACGACGTTGATTTTTGCGAAATCCTTCACCAAATCGTTCTTCCACAGGAGCGGAATTAAAAAAACACTCACAAACACTAACAAATAACAGGTGGAATCAGCTGGGGGAAAATCGAAAATCCACGAAAAAATCGTCGCCAGGTTGTTGCTGATGAACATGAGGTAGATCGTGCCCACCAATAATGGCACAATGAGAATAGAAAATTGGACAAAAAAATATCCCCAAAATCCAAAGGCCGCGTACGCCAAGTCCGAGTAACTCAACACCTATTTAGGGTTGATTCCTGCCCTATTTAGGGTTGATTCCTGCCGTATGTAGGGTCGAATGACGAACTTTACGCCCACCGTGGCAGTGATATCTGATATCCGTGAAAAAAAAAAACCAAACGACTGGGCTTGGAACATTCGAGCATCAATTCCGTTCCCTTGACGGAAAAGTACGCCGACAAGACGTAAATCAGCGGCGCCACCAAATAGCCGGCGTTCGCGAAACCGCGCGGCACGAAAACAATGCCCGCACCGCACGTGGCCTTTTAGAAATCAATATACAATGTAAAAAAAATAATCCTTCGGGGTCCCTCATCATGTCAAAAAATTCACGGACTGAATGATAAAAATCCTATTGATTCACGAACTTATGTCAATATGACAACTGTCAACTACTAATCAACCTAAGATTTTTCAAAAAAATGCCTTGAACAACGCCACGAAGGTCCTCAAATTCGCGTTGTCGTATTCCCGCAAATTCGCGAAAAACACTCCGCCCACATTGTCGTAGTTATGTGGTTTTAAAATACTCGTGTCGAAGTACCGCCAGCCTCCTCTGAACACGGCAGGGAGGCTCTCGTGCCACCCCAGGGTCAGGCCGTCCAATTCCAAGTCGTCGCTCGCCGCGTCCCACTTTTCCTGAATTTCGTACAAACTGTCGCGCCAGACGCTCGGCGACTGCCCTGGTGCCACGGTGTAATCGAGTAAAGGGTTACTATCCTTGCTGCTGTGACGAGATACTGTGCCAGTCGAGTTAGATCTAGATGATTTAGGGTTGTCGTCGCAGAGAGGGGATCGTTGGCTAGATCTGTGGGGGGACCGCGTGCCATTATCATTTATGTAGTTGTCCATAATCATCTCTTTACTTTAATGTGTCTATGAATACGACAGCCTGCTAATGAAGTATTATAAATACAGATACAGAATGCTATGATTGTGTCGACAACAATTTCCGACCCTGTATGGACTTTACTTAGAGACACATGCGTAGACTAATATATTACAGAGACTCGTAATAAGTAAAGACTTTCTCTGAACGCAGCCTATGTTACACCAACATCAACAACAATCATGACATTGACACTCATACAAAGGATTTTTTTGACTGGGCGAAAACTCCGCTGCACGTGCAGTACTGGACCAAGCGGCTTTTGCTGCTTTTGCTCGGAAACCTTTGATTCGCATTAATAATTTGGAGTCATGATGAATTGTAAACCCAGGCGACAATAGACTGACGCATACTTCAACCGTTGCGTCAAGAAGACCCACAATGTTGATCATAGAGACTAATATATACAGAATAGAATTGTTCGCATGTAAAGAAAGGTGTATGGAGTATTATGATATGCGGAATTTCTTATTGAATTTCTAGTGTGTGAATTCACAATTGTATTACGTGTGAGCACGCTAAATTATTAGGAATAGAATTTTGATTGCTAAATCATGTGGGGGAAAAACTTCTCAAGCAATTCACATATACAAATTTAAGATCAGCTTCAGAGACGAAAAGCTATTATGCAACTAGGTTATGTTATGCACATTAACAACCGATTACTACTTTAATACGTTATAGGAAAATTCATATATTATAACACAATAAATATCATGCAACATTCATAGCTGCTAGGAAGGGAAAAAATGATTGAACAACTATTTTGAAAAACGCACTGGTCATTCTTACAGCCTAGAACGACGATTTTCTGTTGGGAGGATAGTCGATATGCTGTGGTGGTGGTTCTTTCCCAGATACGCTCCCTTGATGAGAAAAATTTCCTGCTTCAAGCTGTTGCTGTTGTTGAGCACCAATATTATTAGCAGAGTGAGAGTGTCCACCACCTCCGAGTGTGCTTTTTTGCAAGCGGCTGCTCGCGGACATAGATGCCGCCGGTTCGGTGATGCGCCGCTCCAAAGAAGTGTCTTTGGGGCCCCACGCGAAGTAATCGCCGCGCATGGTGGCCAGCGGGGACTTCATCAGCTGGCGGTCCCGCTGCGTTAATTGCGTGTTGAAGATGGGCTCGGTCACCAGGCCGTCCCCGCCAATTCTGGAAGCGCCGGGCGGCACTAATAAAGGGTCCAACCCGTGCTCGGGGGGAAATTCGGGGACCGGGCCCGCCCCAAAGGGCAACAATGGGGGCTGCGGGTGCGGTCGCCAACCCCAGGGGTGCGCCTGGGTGGCGAGGGTCACGGGGCCCAGGTCGTGCCCAGGGACCGGCCTTTGCAGCGAATCCGGGCCCAGGGGGTCCGTTAAGGGCCCATGCACCACTTGGTGCCGCAACACGGGGTCGATCGGGAGCTTCTCGCCGTCGTTACGGTCCAAGTCCTCCCAGTGGAGCGCGGGGTCGTCGAATTCAGCGAATTCAGCTTGTTCTTGCTCCGCGATCACATGATGATGGGCATCATGATGATGCGGAGAGGCGTGGATAGGAGGGGGGGCCTGATAATAGCCCGCAGCAGCCCCCCCCGTGCTGTAGTAATTATTAGTATTAGCGGGTCCTCCTCCATTCACAAAACCGTTCAGCCCATAATTAGCACCGGGAACTGACAACGGAACAGCCGCGCCAGGAGAAGAAAACCCGCCGCTCTGCGGCAAGCCTGTGGGCAGAGGTTGGTTGGTGCCTAGCCGCGACGTGCTCGTGTTCAGATGCTCGAACTGCGGTCCCCCATTATTCTTATGGTGCTGTTTCTGCGGATGCCCGACGTGGATTTTGGGGCCCCCGTGTTTACTACTAGCCTTCTTCGGGGAAGTACTTTTGTTGGGCACTGTACTAACAGTTTGCTGAATGGGGGTTTGCGCTACTATCGTCGGACTACTAATATCGACGTCTGGGAGCAGGCGGATCGACGCGCGTTGCGTGCGCCCTATCTTTTGCGGCCGGTTTTTCTCCACGTGGGCACTCATCGAACCACCGTCGGTCTCCTCAACATTATTATTTCCATTCTTTAGGCTGTTGCCGGCTGTCGCCTTTTTATTCTGGGCCCCTCCTCTCCTTTTGTGATGATCTTTCGGCAAAAGAAAAGACTTTTCGGCAAAATTGTGATGCTTCCTTTGTGCGAAGTTGTGATGCCCGCTACTAGTAGCGTGCGAAGCGGAAGCAGAGCCGCTCCGGACGACCCCGCTAATTGGGTCCCTGAACGCACTGCTACTGCTAATTGAAGGCGACCTACTACTGTTGTTATTATTACTAGTGTCAGTATGGTGAATCTTCTTTGCACTGCTATTCTCCTTGCGGAATTTCAAGTGTTTGCGCTTGTACACTTCCCCGTTCCCGTACGCTCCCGGCAGTCTCACGCCGTTCCCGCCGTCCCGCGCGCCCGGCTGCGGCGCGCCGGTCTCGAACCTGCCCACTGCAGGCTGCTGCTCTGCGACCAGCTGAGCTGTTGGCGGCCCCACTGCGCTGGCACTTGAGACGCCCACTTGGTTAATGTTGTTTCCGACATTTATATCGGGATATGTTCCCAGAGAGTGGTTTATTGAGGCTGAGAGCCGCGAAACGGGCCGATTCGCTCCCACCGTGTCCAGGCGGCTGCTAGGTCCCACCGTACTACTGCTCAAGGAGCTGTTACTAGTACTATCAGCGTCTCCAAACCACCGATCCTCGGTCAAGTCGGTGTCCACGCTAGCACTGCCTGGACCAGACGTTTTCTGGCCGGCAGAAGAGGCCACCACATTCGCGGCGATGCTTGCCCCCAACGCAACCGGGCTGCCACTCAGGGGCCCCCCTGCTACAGGTACTGGAAAGCCGTTCCGGTCGTAGGCGACGACCCCATTACTGCTGTTGTGGCTCTCATGATGAGGGGCCTGAACGGGCGGAGTAGCTCTGCGCAGGCGGCCGTGCGCGCACGTAGCCGTAGCGTGGCAGGCCAGGAAGGCCCGAATGATTAACATCCTCTGCCTAAAATACTCACTTGAACGGAGATGCTTCTTGTGCCAACTTCAGAGTCCAAAAACAGGACCCCCCCCTTCGGAGGGCCACCTTTAGGAGCTTGCGATCAATGAATGCGGAATCTTACTACAATAGTCTTATATCCGGGATCACATATAGCACCATGCGGCCTATTTTATAATAGAATGGAATGATGCTCTGATTTGGTTCCTACGCTATGTAGTATGACATTATACAGAACTCAGAGTGTATTTGAGATTCGACAAAGACACTCCCGCCTTCTTTGGGACCCAGCCTGGTCAATGCAATGGGACCTCACCCGTACTATTTATAGGCATCCGCCGTGAGAACGAAAGGATAATGCCTTTTTTTCAGAAACTACTACTAAAATAAAGCAATCAGCATGGTGTCTCAGTATAAAAAATGGATGTACTGGATGAACTTGAACTGATTAGTGATTATTCATCCATGCTCATCGCCTCGAGCCGTCGCTCCATCAAGCCCGACAGCCCCGGATCCTCCTGGACAAACTCGACGACCGACCGAAAATTGTTCAGTTCTTTTTGCGAAACAATGCCGTGTGCGTATAGGTCCTTGCTCAGCTCGTCCACGAACTGGGCCGAATCGATTCCAACTTCCTCCTCGTTCTCCACCTATACAATAGGAAAGATTTTTTCTTTTCTTTATGAGCCGGTTGTTCTATATGCAATGTGTACACGGTGTAACAGGGGCTTCGTAATATGATTGATAATTACTACTCACAATCAAAAACGCCTATATGACAATACTTGAAAATATATTAACGCCTCGTATTACAAAACACCAGTGTACCTTAAATTAATACAGTCACAATACATGCAATACCTGGTGCCATTTGGTCGACTCGAGCTCCGAAAACTCCAATTGTAAGACGACGCGCCGCCCGCGCGTGATCGGACTCACCTGGTGCTGCAACGTTTCCCCCCGAAAAATGACCACGTCCCCGCGGTCTAACGCATTTTTTGTCGGGACCTCTTTTCGTTTCAAACCTTTGTGGGTCTCATCGGTATTATTATTACCCTCTGAGTCTGACTCTAAACTAGAGTCTAACGTTGTTAAGCTCTCGCTGCAGAAAGGAAGCTCTTCCTCTCCATCTTTTCTCGAAAACGGGCCCCCGGAATACCCATCTTCTGTAACGTTGTAGGAACCCTCTGCTGCAAATCCTGTGGCGTTGTAAGAAGCCGCTGCTGCAAATTCTGTAGCGTTGTAGGAACCCTCTGCTGCAAATCCAGTTGTGGAAGAAGTCCCACCAGCAGCAGCAGGGGCCTCAATATCGTAATCGTTGAACGATAATAACCCCCCGTCGTAGTCGGATTTTCGATTTAACATCACCACCAACGTGATGAGAGAGCCGTTGTCGCGGTGCGCCTCGAACTTGGGAAGAAGGTCTTCTTCACCTTCTTCAAAGTTGTCTTCTGTGAGTTGTGTGCTCTTCTTGCTTCCCGTTTTCTTCAAAACTTTGTCCACGTCGTATATGTGGTACTCGATTTCGTAGTTCCGCGGTTTGTACGTTTCCTCGGCCAGATCATCATCATCGCCACTGTCATTATATTTAAACGAAGACGGCCCAGCTCTTTGAGAAGAATAATCATCATCATTATTATTAGACTGTTGTTGTTTTCCTTTTAATTTTCCTTTTAAAAATTGCAAGCCCACGTGGTGCACCAGAAACTGCAGTTTCTGCAGAAGCTGCGGGTGCTTCTTCAGAAGAACGTCCTCCACCCGGTAGATGTCGTGCACCGCGGTTACAGGTAAGTCCGCGATCTGGTTTTTTTGGTAAGTCCACGTTGTACAGTTCATCGACTTCTCTTTCGGAAAAAAACTTCTTCAGAAACACGAAGTTAGCGGCGGCCTGCCTCATATTGTTGTCTTCTTCCTCTTCTTCACCAAGGTCTTCTGGGATTTTTCTATTTTTGAATTTTTTTCGAAGAGATTCTCTGAAGAACTTCCTGCGCGAACAGGGCGCCTCTAACAAGGACCACAAGTCGTTGCGGGGGCACTGTCTTGAAAGTAGTGGGGAACCCCCCGGTGCATCGTCGCTACTTCGTCGAAGATAGGGAGCAACGTCGTTGCCACTGCTTCTGATTCCTGCGGTTCCTGCCGCTGCCGCTGCTGGTTTTCGGAAAACGTCGAAAGGGACCACGGCGGGACATTCACGGTAAACGTCCGGGGGGTACACGAGCTCGAGAGCGAAACTCCCTCTTATCATCAGTATGAGTACGATGGGGGCTGTCCAGACTGTGGCTTTTTTTAGAAAAGCGCCAGACATCCGTCTGTCTGCACGTTGCGGTAGCCCCGTCTCTGCTCTAAGCATGTTTTCCAGCTGTTTTCAATCACGTCTGCTTCGTCCTTGGCAAAAACATATCACGATCCAGAATGATTCTTCATATGGACTAATACGTCTTCGTTGTGCTAGACATTTTTTTTACATCGTCCGTTAAATTAGCATACAATAGTGTGAACCTCGGAAAAAACATGCGTTTCTGGCGTCACGCAAAGTTGTTTTTCCTCCATATACCATAATCATCGAAAGACAGTCTTTCATTCTTCTTCCTGCAAAAATACTACGAATACTCAATACACTTCTGAATGCCTGCCCCGGTGGAACCGGGCGGACAAACAAATCAAGGAGCCTCGCGTAAGGAGGGGCAAACGCCCCACACCGGCCGGAGCCCAATTACGAACGGGTTCCGGGAGAACCTCGTGGACAAAACTTTCTTCCTGGATGCCGAACACGTTTCCCGCAATGAGGGACGTCCCACTACCAATACAGAAAGAGCCATGCGCACTTTTCAACTTTTTTGGGGGGATATCATTTTTTGGGGGGTATCATTTTTTGGATTGGGATTTTTTTTGCACACTGTATCATTTTATTCCTACTGTGAACTCAACTCCTTACTTGGACGTGCTGCGCCAATCGCGAGTGAAGGATATTTAGAGCCACGGTTCAAAATTGCGCTCAAATTAATTGAACATGCGTCATAGGAATAAATGTCATATCAAATTTTGTATTCGAGCTCCGGCACTGTTCATAGTCGTGGTTTTTGAAGCCACTCCACCCTGCCCGCTGGAAAGCGTTTCGGTGATGGATGGCTGTCCTTGATTTCTCGGGTGAACCTTACTCAAAATTCATCAGCAACGTAATATCTCTAGGGGGAGAGGACGGTGATGAAGAGTGCTGGCTCTTGATTCGGATACTTTAAGTTACGCGTACGCATTCGGGAGATACGTTACGCATACTTTTAACAATTGCGAATTTTTTACTTGGTTCATTTGCAGCTTTTCACCTTAGATGTTGTTGGCTGTAACAACACCTTAGAGGTCTAACCGGACTCCAGCGACGATCTAACCGGTCATCTGACCCCCAATAGGGCGAAGATCTTAACTAATCTATTCTAGAGTTCCATTAAAAAAACCCATCATAGTTATTAGCGTCATACACTCCGTTTGGTGGTGGAGGGTCAAGGTCACAACTGTAACCAAGAAAAATTTTCTTGGTTACAATTGGTTAGATCGAGAATCGATCACTGTTGCCCGGCGGTGGGTGGGGCGGGAAACAGCGCCCAATGGCGCGGCGGAAATCTCGAAAAGGAGGAGAAATTCTCGAGAAGTTCTGGGTTTGCAGCTCGAGCAGCCCTCTCGATTTCCTCGCGATCTTCGCTGCCTTCTGGCACGAATTGCAATGCCATTGGGGCTTCTCGCACCGCTGCGAGCGCCACTTCTTTGTAGTCGGCTGTACTTGCCATCTGAATGTGGTCGACGTACTGGAGCGTCATCCCATTTTTGTTCACAGCAGCAAGCGCCGCTTCTTTGTATTTCGGAGATTTCGGAGAGATCAATTTGGCGGCATACTGGAACGCAAAGGCATTCTTCCGAACGGCAGCTAGCGCCTCCTCCTCCAAGTAAGGGTTCATGTCCTCGATTGTCATGTACGCTAGCAGCGTCGGATTCCGCTGCACTGCCTCTAGCAGGAAGGCTGGGTCCTTCACGAGATCCCCGGGAACCCCCTCCATGGCTTCCGGATACATGGACACCTCCTCTAGCCACGTCTCAAAATCTGGATGCCGACCAATTAGGACGGTGTAAACCTCCGGGGTGCTGCCGTTTCCAACCTCAATTTTCGCGCCATCCTCCAGCCTGTTTATATTATATAATTGATGTTTAACTTAAATAATTCATGTCTGCAATGTCTAGGAATTTGTACACTACAGGCCTGCTGTGTCACGATTGCTGGAATTCACAGATGCAACAAGTCCTAACAGCACGATCCCATGAATTGAAAAAATAATGGGTTGGGAAATGGGTGAAGGGACTCTGTGAAATTGCAGGAATCGCGAACGCTTCTACTCGTTCATTTTCTTGAGTTCCCCCGTGCCGATTCAATTCAAATGTAACATCTGTTGATAAGAAGCATGGTGATACGTTTGATCGTCTTGCAGCAACGTGATCCGCTCCGGAGAAACTCCAGCCGCTGCGGCGACCGCGCTTCTCACCTCCTCCACATTCTGAGCCTGCGTGAGGTCCACGTCCAAAAGTGTACCGCTCATCAGCTGGGCCGTTGGCGCCGCTTTCAACAGCAGCCCGTCCGCGCAACGCAGTGTCGCGAGTGCGGCGAGGCGTTTTGCACACGTGTTCTTCTTGCCCATGATTTTTGAAAAATTCTCGAGTACGATTTTTGGAAATTCAATTTATGGTAACGATATCCACAGTAGTTTCCTATCAACGATGTTATGGAATAATGTACTATGGTATGCAGTTTACGCTTGTCGTCTGCAGGTTTTTTTTCTTCTGGAATTCCTACTGCTGCGAGATGGAAAACATGTTTGTGCACAAATAATACGTTCTCGGGCGTCAGTGTATGGAAAGAACTGCCAACCGTCGTGGCTCGAACAATACAATAGTCATCATACCATAACAGGTATTACGATGTTTGGACGAATCAATTTGTTTCCCTCACATGTTACTTTTTGTACCATTACATACGACATAATGTGCATCTTTTCTTTCGAACTCTTCTCTTCTGAATGCATTTTTAGCGCAGGGTATACACAATTCGCTCATCATTACTTGAAATAATAGACTGTTCTGTTTTTGTTTTTTTATGGGGCGCACTGTCTTCAGAACTATTATTCGCGAAGCCCCACAGCCTGCCGATCCTGACAAATCTCCGCCCTTTGCTCAGGGCAAGCAATCGTGGAAGACTTCTTTTTGATATATCAATTTTGACGCTACAGCACCTTAGATGTTGTTGCTTGTAACAACACCTTATAGGTCTAACCGGACTCCAGCGTCGAATAACCGAATTTTGGATTTTCCACTTTATCCCTGTCAGTCTTAACTCTACAATATATTTGGGCACCTACACCTCTATCTGCCTTCAAAGTCGCAAATTTTCATTATTGAAAAATCATTATGCAGCTCCGACACCTACCCCTCTATTTGCTTTTGAAAATTAACGTCTTGAATGATGCGGATGAAAAATGTCCACCCAACATTGGCTCTCGGCATGTTATGTGCATGTTCTCAGACCTACGGGGAGAGTATAAAATTTTGTTGCATATGCAATATTCGCGCTTCATTTTTTTTCATTTGCACTTACTGATCAATGGACATAATTCTTGTCTATAATTCTAGTCTACGGGGGCAATATACATAGATTTTTGTTTCCTAAGGTAATATTCGATTATCTCATGATGCGCTTTTTGCTATATATTGTATTAGTATTTTTTCCTGTAAGGTGATGTGATAATCCCAGCTTATACATTTACAATCGGTATTATCAATGGTACCTTTAAAGATCTTTTTCCGCAAGATGATTTGAATCACATGACATTACACGACGCCAGCGACTTGCAGAAACGCCCATAAACACTAATTTCGTTCCCCAAATGCGCTGTCTGGTGCCAAATCCTGTGATTGGGTATGTAGAGGTCATAATATTTATCCCCCGGGAAATCCGAAAAAAATGGAAATCTCGCATCGTGCACCACCGCCGTCTGTTCGAAAGCTCCGCCCGTCGACCCCAGTTCTGTCCCCACCCAGCGATCCGTGATTTGCTCGCACACCTTCTGGACACGGAAGCGCGTGGCACCACGCGGGTGGGCTTCTTCAGCGAGAAACCCCCGGGCCAAACGTTGTGCGATAGTCTTCTCGACAGCTTCTTTCACCTATTAATAATAGTAATTTAGTATTCTGTAGTGCTAATTTTCAACGTTCACTTCAATAATAATAGATTGCTATGAAATATTTCAAAGTCTAGAAACACACGCCAGTCCAAAAAACCACATGGACTACGACGTCAATTATGGATGGATGGATGGATGGATGAGCCTAACAAAGGCACTTAAAAATCAATTAGGGTCTGAATCATTTCGCGTCATTTAGGACGCTCCAGGGCAAACAGCCTCATGTTTGATCGAATTTGAATTACATCAAATTTGAATCGAATCTTCGAACTACCGCCTTTGAATGACCACGCTTACTAAATATTGATTCTACCGGTACAATTATCTAATATATTATAGGACAGATAAATATTATGTAGTGAAGTGTCACCGTCGCAATGCGAATGTGCCCGTCCTCTTGACCGGAACTTTTTTCGGCAAGCAATTTTCTGGGAATTGCGAGCGTGGCGACCAAAGGAGCAGTTTCCACTTGTTCGTTGTAGACTCTCACGGATATGAACGGCCCGTCTCCGTATTGCGCAGCAAATTTGCGATCGCCCTCTTGTCGATGCGCGTCCCGCGCTGCCTCGAACGAAGCCGCGGGGGTGTCGCGAGAAAACGGCAGTGTGTTAGTCCCCAGCACAGCGTGGCTGGTGGCGTCGAAGTTTCGGTGGGCCTCGACCGGCAAATGTTCCTTGATGTCCGCGACAAACGTTCCGCCGTTGAGCTGCAGCACTTTCTCCGTCTTAGCCCCTGCTCGCGTCTTAGTCTGTAGCAGGCTCCCGGTATCACCTCCCGTCGACGCACGCGCAGAGTGGAGGTGAGGGCGGTGGTGCTTCGAATGATTCGCAGGAGAAGAAGCCCGAAGAAAAGGCTGGTTCGCAGTTGTTACCATCTGCTGCGACTTCTTTGTCAAGTAGTTGTTGCTCCTCTGTGCGACACTTTTCGTGCCAGATTTCGCCTGTCCAGAAACAAACAACATGGAAATCCACATTAAAATCATCTTGCAACAGCCGGCCATCGATGATGATATTGTATGGTCCTTCCTGGTGCTGGAGCAAGATTTAGATTGAATCAGAATAGATTGTTCGTTTGTTCGTATTTAAGAAAATATATTTTACTCGATATGCACGCAACTTGCATACTATGGTATATAGCGAATTTTGGCTCTGTTGTACTTTATTCAGACTTGATGAATGCATGAGGCGGCACTTCGCCAGCTGCCATAGACGTGGAAATAATCAGTTCAATGGACGTGAAGATAGCCATTGGCCTGCCCACAAAACATGACCTTTGTTTCTGTATATAGCTTCGTTCTTCCCGCAAATATTTTTGTCATGTTCTGATTCACATACGAAGAACAAATGTATAGAATGGCGACGAAATCAAAGTGTCGGAACACACACACGTAGCTTTGTTGTTCTTCCCGCAAATACTTTTGTTGAATTCTATATTAATATGAATCACAGACGAAGAAGTAAGAACAAATGTACACTTGTCCCAGACAAAGACGATTTCTTTCCGCAACTCGAGAATTCGGGCCCCCAAAACGATGATACCAATTACAATAATATATGCGATGCATCTCCATTTTCCATCACATATAGATTCAAAGATTAATTCTAATATGCAGCCACTCTGATAGTGATATCATTCGTTCTCACTCTCAGAGCGCTCCGTATTACAAACATATTACAGTTCTCACCCTCAAAAGTCCTCATACTGTATAATGATTCCTCAGTCAAACGGACACACCGCGGACTTAGCCATTTCGATTCCCGCCTTTTCCGCAGCTTTGGTTGCCAAATTGTGCGGCCCCAACACCTTTCTCAAAATATCGCAGTTTTTTCGAATCAAAATATCTAAGCGAATTCGCAAGTCCGTGAGATCCGCCTTGTCGGAGTCGGACAGACTGGTCGACAAATCTTGCGATGATAAAATTTGCTCGATCAGCAACTCGGCGGCGTTCGTTTTCAAGCTCACGATGTGCGGCTCGGTGAAATGGACTTTATCATCAGTATCACAACAACTGCCGTTATTCTGCCCCCTCACAACATGATGATGAAGAATTTGTTGCTGATCCACTTCCTCCTCCTGAAAGTCGTACAACAGAAAATTGAGCACTTTTTGGTTGATCCCCTTTTTTTGCGGACTTTTCAAGAGCGTGTGCAGCAAGTTATAAACATTTTTCTGCTCTTTTGTGAGAGGAAACTCGACTTGCTCGACGTGAATGTCCTGCGGGTATTCCAATATTTGATCGCCGACTTGGTCCAACGCTCGCAGCCCGGAACGCGTATCTTTGAAAGCGATTAATTCTGAGTTCAATTGATTCAATACCGACGCACCGCTCTGCGGCCAGGTGCGACTGATTATTTGTAATTCTTCTGCGGCACTTGGCCCCTCCCCCTGCTTGGGAGAAGAACTTGGTTCTTGCGTATTCGTCAAAGATTTCTCAAGAACTTCTTCTGTTAAGATAGGAGACGAAGACGTCCGCGTCGTAGTAATATGGGGGGTGGTCGAGAGAACTTTTTCTTTGTCGGGCCCCTCTTTTCCGGCTTGCTCCTTCTTTTCCGGCGTGTTCTCCTCCTCCTCCTCCTCCGTAGGAGGAGGTCGCATCGCTTTATTATCATTTTTCTGTACAACAACTGCCTTTCCTCCACTATTGGCACGAGTACTACTATCATTTTTCTGTAACCCCTTTTCTCCACCACGGGCATTGGCATTACTACCAAGAGAAGATAGAAAAAACGGCTTCACGTGTTTCCTAATGGTGTCGAAATTATCGAAAAAGCCGTTCTGCTCGATGGAGCAGGCCTCGCAGTTGCACACGAACATCTTCTTCTGCCACAGGATTGATCTTCTGACCGTGCACGGCTGTAACTGCTGGTCCGTGCTCAAATAAGATATCGTCAGCTCCTCCCCTTTTTTGATGTCCGCGCAGGCCTGCAAGATTCTGACTTTGATCGAATTCTTCTTCTTCTCAATACTAGGAATTAATATAGGTTTCTTTCCTTCTTTCTTATTTTCTACTTCGGTCTTTTCTTTATTTGGACGACAACCTTCAACAGATAAATTCTTCTTCGCCTCTTCGTTTTCTTCTTCCTCCGAGGAGGTTGTTTCATCAGGGGGAAGCAGCTGGGAGGAATCGAAGTCGAGCCAGTCGCAGTTGGGGCGGCAGGAATGATTCATCAGCCCGGCCGTTTTGAAGAGCGCCGCTCTTTTCGTTATTGATACTTCTTCTGAAGATTTCTCTTCGTCTTCGCAATTATAGCCCACGTCACACTGCATATTGAGGTTAGCGGAATTCAGCTGGCTGATGCGCCAGATCAGTTCCTTTTCGGAATTTCGCTCCAGCCGAATATTCCGAACGTGCTCTTTCCGCATAATGTGCTCTCTCTCTTGTGCACTGCTACTACTCTGCTGTGCAGATGTAGAAGGACCACTCTTATTATTATGATCTACTTCTTCTTGTAATAGTACTAGATCATCTAGAGTTTTTAACGAAGGAGGATCAGAGTCGTTGCGCGCAAGGGAATGATCTTCCATTTCGAACCTGCGAAAGTAGCCGCCCTCGAAGTGCGCGAGAATGTCCAATTGCTGCTCTTCGGTCAGCTTTGCATAAAACTCTTCGATAATCTTATCAGGATCGTCCGCTGCGTGTTCGAAGACCGGGAAATCAAGGAGAACGCGGGCGCCCGCGGGGATGTCCCGGGTCGCAACCAAAATTCGGCCGCGCTCTTTGTGCAGGGCCCGCGCCCACATCTTTTCTTCTTGCGACGAATCTTGTTTTTGCTCCTCCTCTTGTTGCTTCTCTTGTTGCTCCTCCTCATGTTGCTTCTCTTGTTGCTCCTCTTGTGCTGCGGCCGCTGCTGCCATCTTTCACTTTGTATTTATCTGTTTAATTGTCTTAGTTGTCGTGTGGGTCGCCTAGTACGTAGAACGATTTATAGAAGAAGGTATAATGAATATTAGAAGATTGATGGTCCTATGTATTCTAAATCTAGTCAAGCATGTTAATCTCTTAGTTGAGAGATCAACCAGTTTTCTACGAAAGAAAAATCCGTTTCTTAGGTCCCGGGGCTGCAAATTGTCAATTTGACAGTAAGAGACTGTGCGATCGGGAAATTAATCGTTCCGTGATTAGATGCGATCGGAGAATCAATGCTGTAGAAGGAAAAGACCGACGTGAGCCGATTTGAATCAATATTACGCCTTTGATATAGATATTACACCCAGGAACGAAAACACAGGGACGATTTATACAATGGATTCAGAAGTTATTTTTCACGAATGCGCGCACTTCCGTGCAAATAATCTTGAGAACGAAGGAAGGAATTCTGTAGTCACCGAACAAGGCTCGCGTTCCTTTAAAAAAGAATTTTAATCTCATCACCCTTGAAATATATTTTCTTTTCAACTGTGGAAAAAGATCTTTACATCATTCATAAATTTGGCTTGACGATACTTATACTACACGAAGTGGCTTCAAATTACACTATTAATTGCCATGGTAAAATATTATAAGTAAAGTAAAGTCTATAATATCTGACAATTTTCCCGCCGTATAACATCTGTAATACTGATCATCCAGAAGAAGGATATTATATGAAAAAAAAATCCTTCTATTATAGAGTGATTTTGAAGAAATCTAATATCATTTACGGCAAAAATGGTTGTGTGCAGACATTGATATCTAATTTAATATTACATTTGATATACTCTCAACATTTTGTCCAAGTAACATTTTTCCGTACACCAACGGTGGGGAGAAAATTGTACTTATCTTTAATATCGAAGGGGCGGGAATGACTTTTTTTGCCTCATTTTAATCACACCCTAGAAGCAACAAGACAGCAGCAATAACTGTAATATACGTTATGCACCTCGACCTCCTCAGACTGCAGTGCGCCCGTATACTCAGAAAATACTGTAGTGTACATGCTGTTTGACCCAAGAACCCGACTAGAATATTAAATGCAAGTATTCGCTGAATCAAATTTTTTTCTCTTCAAGTCAAGCGCCACGGGCGGCTCTAGTGTTGGATTATGAAATGAATCAATGATGCATATTATACTAGTAGAACAAGAAATGCTCATTGTCTATATTTAATCAATAAGTGGAAAATCCTATTAGCCACCATTCGTTTTATTATTACGTAAAAAAATTGAGGGCACATCATCATCATCATAAATACTAGCAAGATCCATATCAGCAACCTCAGCACAATACGCAACTTGATATTGTTGAACTGAAATCTTTGTACAAACTCTTCAGTTGTCTCTGAGCAGCAGTTTTGCACTATTAACACTGATATTTTTACCCTAAACGGTCGCTACTGAATTCATATAATACGTATATCATGGAACTTGCGTATAATTGACCGCAGATATTGATAATATAAATATGGACTGTCAGTAATACTTCACCGCATATGGACTGTAATACAACCAAAATAGAATAGAATAGATGCCCTCAATACATCATAATTTGTTTCCATCAAAAATGTAATCGATCTAAAAGAAGTCCGTACACAGAAACACAACCCTAGATCAACTGCATCAGTGCCTGCATCAAGAAATTCTATATTTTTACATCAATCATCAAATTTAAAGCATCTTTTTTGCTGCAAGAACCGTTAATACTTTACGTTGAAGATGATCACGACCTCTATCGCATACTGTAGATCCAAAGAATGTTATTCACCTCACTAGCCTGCTGCGGCATACATTCTTTTTGAGAGGAGGATGGATTTTCATCATATTGAAAATCCATCCTCCTATCGTCTGTATACAGACAGAGATATTCTCATCATTCACCAAGCTCCGGTGAAGAGGTATCTTCACCAAGGGGCCCTTGCTCCGGTATCTATAAATTTTCGAAGAAAAAAACATCATTATTCATCAAATTATATACATTGATTTGTTCCGATAAATACTGGACACTGGAATGTCATTAAAAAAAAAAATCTACTGATAAATATATTTTACTAATCTATAAAAACACCCCTTGACGCATATTGAAATTCTACTTAATACGCACACTAAAAGAACATCAAATTATTTTTAACGAAGAGAAACAGAAAGGACCTGGTTGCACTCAAATAATAAAAAATAAGAGAAACAAGAGAAGACTGCTGGCACGCACAGCTGCCGAGATGTATTTATACGAGGCACATTACGAATATTGCTGTTGTTTTATGGTCTACGGCGTTTTGAATGTTCGCCTTTGTGAATATTGTATATTTAGTGGATATTAGTTTCATCGTATATCATGTAGATTTTGATTTTGTTACGAATTAATTATGAATTTTTTTTTTGGATGTGCACAAGCACGCGGGGCAGAAAATGATATTTTGGAAGGATAATGTTAAACAACAACAAAGAATAAATCTTGGGCAACAACAACTTTTTTGCACCACTCTGGCAACAACAACGACGGACTTTGGGAGCATGGGGCCGGGTAACACAACAACTTTAAATCAAATTTAATAGATTAGAGTAACGATAAAAAAATCAGAGAGAATCCGATCCTTTAGGTGGAAATAAATAATGCTTTCGGTGGGGCTTCCGGTGGGGTCCCAACGGCATGGCAGGAGCCTGTGAACGAAATCAAGTGGTAGGTCCCGTCTTCAATGGGTATCTAGCTACTTCCCGATTAATAAGAGGCTGCGGCTATAGCTGAACTACGACGATATGACAATTGACAGCTGCTTAATTTGAACGAAATTATCGTTCCTGACAATCTATTACAACGATCAAAACTTATAGCATTTACGATCAAAATTTGGGAATATCAATAGCAAAGCACCAAATTATTACGTCCAGATCACATAGAAATATAATACTGAATGCTAGATTAATGGGGGTTTTATGGGGGTTGCTGCAATAGTTGTAGGTGATCATCATAATATGGGGTTGTTATCATCTATATAATGCGCTTCGATTGAATGCACACTATATAAATAATACTGATGAAAGCGTTCGAAGAACTCAAAATCTTTATAATTGACGTCATCAATCATCATCGAGATCTTTAGGTGGATAATATTTTCCTTCCTAGATAACTAATTAAGGTTGCTGTATGTTAGCCAGTATCTATCACAATTTTTTTTTTTTAAATAATGTGATGATTACGGCCTGTTCGACGTTGGCTTGGAAAAAAAGTTAATCCCGTTTCCCATGTTGCTGAATGAATCGATATATTATATCTATTAATGCAGATTTAGAAGAGGGGATCGGGGGAGGGACCGTTGTTATAAATAATGGGACAATTTCTTCACAGCTGCAAGACATCAATTATTATTTATCATACGACTATGGAGGGGCCCGGGAGGGCGACAGTAAGTTGAAGTTGCAGCAAATTATGCCCGGGAGGGCGACAGTAAGTTAAAGTTGCATCAAATTATTACGCCTCTATCTATTAAGTAATCCGTTTAGAATTTTTTTTGTTTTTTTTTGTAATAGTGTTTTTTGAACAAATACGATGATAGAATCATCGAATGAAACTCGTTCTAACGCTTGAATTATGAGAAATCCTACCTACTTTGCGAATAATCATATGATAGCCTACTCAAACGCCAATAATGTCGTTTAATGCAATAAAAAATTCAGGAAAAATTACTATTTATTGTAGTGCATCACAATATCCTATATCATTGAAAAATGTATCAAGCCATTGGAAAGAAAATATTGATTTTTCAAAAGGGGGAGTGCCGTACCGACTGATGTGTAACAGCAACGCCTCCTACACACCAAGTGGCAGGCAACTCATTTCGAAGCTTCGCATAAACTCAGACGTGTGTTGCTTACTATCAGAATATAAACTCGAGCACGTTCACGTGTGTTGCTATCAGAATTAAATATAAATGCGTCTTTGATCTCAATAGGAATACAATGTAATCACAATTGGTATAAATGGTTGGAATAATAGGGGGACCCAGTGCTTTGTATACTATACACCAAATGGTGTTTTTTCATATCCTCGTATACACCAAGTGGCATATAGCTCCTCTTGCAGCGCTGTTCACAATTTATGCCATATACTATAGTAATACGGGATAAGATACGTCTAAAGTAAATGCACAAGCTTTTAGGCGCCCACTGTGGCAAGCACAGAGTTCAGCCAGGCGTTCATTTCAGCCCCGCTCCCACTACTCCCGCTAGCCGCAGGAGCAGCAACACTATTGTTGACACTATTAGCATTACCAGCACTAGTACTAGGTGCTGTTCCACTATTAGAAGTAGCAACATGATGATGATGACTAACGCTGTCAACAATATCACTGGGATCGCGGGACCCATGTCTCCGCACATCAGTACTAGTTGTAATAGCCTGGTTTCCGGGCCCAAGAGCAAGAGCCGGATTCGGATTCGGCGCACCCGTGAGCCAATCCAGGTCGATCAGACTTTCAAAACCAGGGAGCGGCTGCTGTGCTGCTGGGGTGCCATCAATGTGGGCGCTGGAACCGACTGCCGGGGTGCCTTTTCATATAATATACAATTATGAATCAGATCAAGAAATGGGTGCACCTTTTTAGTTCTTTAGTATCATCTCTCAACTAGTAAATGCACTCCTCAAATGATCGCTCAATTAACAATATTACTTATGCATAAATAATAGCTATAGTGGCAAAAATAAATATACTGTACCGAAGAAATCATCCAATAGCGCATTGCAGGCCGACGTGCAAGGTGTCATCATGCCCGCATCACTACTACTACCCATGATTCCCGCCGCCGCCGCCATCGGGGGCATCGCCGGGGGCCTGGCGCTGCAGCTGCTGCTCGCCGCGGCGAAGTCCTCCAGCGCCCGTTCGAGTAGTAGGGCATCGTTGGTAGTATTATTGTTGACTGCCATGTTATTATTGTTAGTAGTAGTGCTTGTGGTCGTTGATGCACTAGCGGTTATATTGTTGTTGTTAACGATGATATTGTTGTTAACCACAGGGTTTCCAACATTGTTGCCGAACACCGTCTGCAACAACGCCTCCGCCGACATATTCTCCGTAACACTACTAACATGCGGACCTCCGCCTCCGAGCAGGTGCTGAGTCGCTGCTGCTACCGTATTATTAATGGTGTTACCTGCACTGCCCCCCGCTAACTGCGGGAACAGCTCGTAGAAATCCCCCAGGCTCGCCCCTGGGCCCGACCCAGCCCCTGGGTGCTGCGGGCCCCCCGGGTGCGGCCCCGGGGCCACGGGGAGCCCCCCGGGGGGCGGCAGCACCGGGGCCGCCCCGCCCAGGATGCTCGTGATGGCGTCAACAAAAGCGTCTCCCGACCCATTCTGGACGCCAGGAAGGCCCTGAAATATTGTCTCT
>Ga0099797_100740_pt1 | contig 19768 bp, 20 predicted proteins | sample Uncmet_Sort48C_1_FD_89871 | JGI IMG/M metagenome (GOLD analysis project Ga0099797, IMG submission 89871) | Marine eukaryotic communities from CALCOFI LINE 67, Pacific Ocean - C012_Sort48C_1 | ecosystem: Environmental > Aquatic > Marine > Oceanic | place: Pacific Ocean: Monterey Bay | collected...
ACGGAGGTGACATTTGCTGCCTTAGCGGCCAGTTTCTTCGACTTAGTGGTGGCTCTAAGGGGTGATCTGAGGGGCGATTCCCCCCCAGCTTGTTGCGGGGAGTTGGGGGGCGCCAGTCCCCCAACATGCGACGACTTAGAAATGAGACGAATTATAAATGAACCGAATTAGAAATGAGTGCTATGCATATGAATTATGACATTTCGAATGTATTTTGTTTACTTCCCCACCAAACTCCCTCCAAGAGGATGTGGTGGTCCCGGAGTCCTCAAGCCATGTTGTGTTGCATCCAGTTTTACCTTCTGCATCCAGTGGAGAGTCGGTGCCAGCAGGTACATTATCGAGTGTGGCATCACATGTCTGGTGTGCTTTAGTATATATATATATATACACATTCATGTATGGATATGTATATGTATATGTATATGTATATGTATATGTATATGTATATGTATATGTATATGTATATGTATATGTATATGTATATGTATATGTATATATCTATATGTATGCATGCATCCGAACAAATGTGAAATATATTTATTAAATCTCGAAGGCAATCTATTTGATATGTGTATGTTTTCGAGAAGATGACAACAAGCCATGTGCTATACTAACAATACTATTGATGTGACTAGAACACTACAAAACTTATATGTGTTATAGTATTTTGTTAGCTTCAAGATACTTCAAGATACTTCAAGCCACTTCAAGACATGAATTGGTAAATAAAAAAAACACCTTGTCTTCCACCATGTTGGCGAGCTTCTCGTTGATATCCAGTACCCTGATGAGGGCAGTCTTCAAATTCTTGAAGATACGGACCTGTGTCGGATTCAAGTGCCCTGCTGCATCCTTCTTGCCTAGCATCCCTTTCAACTTCTCCGCCTCTTTGGCGCGCAGCTTGGCAACCAATGAAGTAATTCAAGTTTCATGCAATGTGTCGGATGTTGTGGTTTTGTGAAATTGCGAAACACATGTCTACGCCAATCATTCATAGTGTCTGTGCAGCCTCCCGGACATAACAAATTCAAAACTCGTACATGTTATTATAAGTTTGCTTATGAACATGTGTGGGTGCATGCTTGAAGATGTGAACATTTGAAGATATGAAAGCTACATACGGATACTTGGAGATATGGACACTTGAAAATATGGACACTTGAAGATATGGACACTTGAAGATAATGGACACTTGAAGATATGCATTGTTGATAACAAAGATTTGTTGGTTACTCTCTCTCTATATATATATATATATATATACAAATATGTATACTTGCATATATATACATATATATATGTGAAATGGAATTGCAACAAATAATATATACATATATCTCTCTCTCTCTCTATATATATATATATATATATGTATTTTTTCGTTCAACCTCAGTCGCCTTCTTCACTGCCTCCAGCATCGGTGCCGGGAGCTCTGCCGCCACACCATTCTCCAAAGCCCGCTGCTGAGAACCACTCAGCTCGAACGCCAAGCCGAACTTCTCAAGCTTCCTGACCGTTGCGAACCACTCTTTGTCATTGACTGCCCTTGAGCCAGCGAAGGTGCCCTCACTCTTATGCCCTTTCGACCTCGTGATCTCATGCATTGCATAGTGGCACCACGGTCGTCCATTCACCTCCGACTCGATCACATCACCCTCCTCAATGGCCTCCTTCAAAGCCGCAGCATCCCCATGGAACACATTGTGCAGGAAAACTCGCTTCGGCGTCCCACGGCTTCCCTTGCTCTCCACATTGTTCTCGTACTTCGTCTCCAGCTGCCTGAACTTCTTATTGTTAAGGTTCAACTTGTACGAGCCGTCCTTGTTCCGCTTGACAACTGACATGATGATCTTGGTGTTCTTCTGCTGCCCACCAACCTTGCCTTCGTTCTCCGCAATCATGTCTTTGACTTTCTGGAAGAGTGTTGAAAATTATAACCGTTTATATATATATATATATATATATATATATATATATATGAACAAGAAGGAGGTTTCAATATGTTGCATCAACTCTTGAAGAACCATATATATATATATATATATATATATATATATATATATCCATATATATAGATAGATATATAAATATATGGAGAGGGAGGTCGATAACGGCATATGCGCGCCCGTCGGCTTATGTGATATGTGAATTGACTCAAGTTGTATATGTTGCGATGTTATGCACAATTCTTTATGCAAGTACTTCGATGCATGTTCATATGTATATGTATTTATACATGTATATATGTATACCACATATGTTCTTCTCTATGCATGTATATATGTATGTATGGTCTACATACACATAATATACATATATATATATATATATATATTTTTTTTACGTAGTGAAATCGATCAGTTTCAGTATGATTGTTCTTGGCTGAGTCGATGCATTGATGATCTGCATAAGTTGTGGTGGGAAAAGGCCCGCCTAAAAACCAAACTAAACAACTCTAAGTGTGTGGATTGTGTGGGTGATCATAATATATATGTATATATATATGTATATATCGATCTTCATATGCATATTTATGCAGGGAAATTATATATGTTATGTGTCTTGACGCCGATCAGTTTGGATTTATCTGTAGGGGGGGAACGGTGACGATTTCCACATTGTGTTCTGCGAGAAAGTTTGCCATGTTTAGCTAGGTATCACAACTTGCAAAGCATTTCGGGGTCTGGGATGAGGCATGTGTACGGGCATTTCCTTCGTTAAGAAGGTCGTTTTTTTCCCCGAGTCCCTCGAACAATCTTATTTATCCCCTATCATAAATATTATTGAAGAAACACAAATACGAAATCTTAGAGTCATGCCCTCATAAAATAAGATTTTTGCTTTTAGTTGGTCATGAGAAATGTGGTATATATTCCAGGCAGACCACATGTGGCGACAACGACCAGTGTGTGGACAAAATAAAATAAAATAAAATATACAGATTCCTATTTTTTGGTTGTTGTCTATAGATCCTTGCCTAATTAACCCCGGTCCCGCCGATTCCTAAATCCATAAAATAGTAAAACCATTTTTTACAATTCAAAACACCAAAATAAACCAAAATAACGAAACCCAAATCCAGCCCCTCAAAAATAATCTTATTTTTAAAACCTATTGAAAGTTACTCACTTTTCTGGACAAAATCGCGAGGGGCTGGGAATTATTATTAAGGGAAATCTTGACAGTGGAAATGCAAGTAACATTATTGTGTCAAAATTAAAAACACACAATCCTGCGGCATCTCGCCCTTGTGCTTGGCGAACCACCTGCCATGCCCCTTGGCTCGGTGAATCTCCTCCGATTCAGACTCTTCCTCAGACTCATTATTGGAGCCGGACTCTTCCTCAGACTCCTCGCCCTCATCACCAACACTGCCCGCAAGATAAGAATCAGAATCTCCATCAGACTCGGACTCGGACTCGGACTTCTTGGAGTTCTTTTTCGGTTTCTTGGCCGCCGCGGGGCGCTTAATGTCACCGGCCGCTGGCCGCTTCATGAGAGCCTTTGCCATCTTACCCGCACGCCCACGAACAGCCTTGATATATCACCCATAAGACTTAGAGATGTTTTCTTTAAGTCATATGTGTGAAGAAACACATTGTGTGGATAGGCACACACTCAAAGTCTTTAAGTCTTAGCTTTGACACACATTGTGTGGATAGGTACACACTCAAAGTGATACATAGTTACAGCAAGAAGTGCAAACCATGTGCGAAATTTCAAGGTTTCTTTAATTTCAAGTGCACACCATGTGTGAAACGTTGGTAGAACTTATTGTATTTTAATGCACGACTAACTAGCGAATCAGCCAGTTTTGAATGTACTAGTGTGCCGAAAGAATGAATATATCGCAAGTGCCACACCAATGTTATTATAATGGGTAGCCAGCTCAAAGCACATGATATGAAATTGTATTTGTGTGATTCGCATTGCTTGTAAGAGCCATCTGGTGTTATTAGCCAGAACATATATGTAACGAGTGAGCTTGCCTCGGTGGGCTGTGAAGACCGAGCAGTGCTATTCTTCTGAATGGCCTTCAAGAATGCATCCTTGTAAAACTTTGTTATGTTTGCGTAAGTATATATATGTGTATATATAATGCATAGTTACAAGAAGAAGTGGATACCATGATGTATCAACACTTTTCAAGTATCACAAAGTGTACATGTCACATGTTTATCGAATATATGTCATGAGATGCCAACATGTGTCGAATAGCACAAAGCAATGATGCCAACAAGTTCTCGAGAATTGCAACATGGTGCACAACATGTGCTGACACACATTATTATTCTCATGAGATTGTAAGAATTATCGTGTGTCTGTATTGTTTGGTGTGTTATATATATATATATATATATATATATATGTATATATATATATATATATATAGTATCTCATGGACGGAATGCATTGTTAAAACACACATATCCTCGGCCGATGTTTTTTTGGCACTTCCGCCGCCGCTCTTGCCGCTGGCCTTCATGGCCTTCATTGCCTTCAAGAGGAGCTTGGCCATTGTGCTGCAATGTTCTGGGCACACAAGAAATGCACTAGGATCACTTGATCACTGCTGCATGCAAGACAATTCAAACGAACAGATAATATCACAATACGAACATGAAGACTCACGGGCTCTCGCCCCCACTCGGTACCCCCCCCCCCATCCCAACAACGACCATGCAAAAATGTTATCAATTCCGCCGTATAACAACCATGTGTCAACACTATATCAAAAACCTAGTATGTTGGATGCTACCTTATTATATTCATATTTGACAGCATTACAGCAGCCATTCGAGACTTCAAAGATTTAGAACACTTTGTGACTTCAGAGATTGGCAACATGCCTCGCGGTTCGAATTCTCATGGCAACCGTGTGTGGGAGACTAGGCGTGAGCGATCACGTTCAAGGTCCCGATCAAACAATGGTGGGCAGCGGCCCCGGCCAGTGTATGAACTTCCAGCACAGCATTTCTTGGATTATCGGGTCATGATAAATTTGTGCATGGAACCCTTTTCACACGATTTAACATACCAACCTACATCGAACACTAAATAAACCTGTTTAATAGAATGATAGTTGTGAGATATTATCGTTTGATGCATGATAGGTTATATTGTCCGGTGACAATTTATAACTTGCATGATGTTGGTACACACAACACAATCACGGTGAGCGTCCACATGGTGTTCTTTCTAACATGTTAACATAACCGCATATTTCATGTAGCTTACACCTTATGAATTGTTGGTGTCTTTTGTACACAACTATATATAGCGGATGTATACCATAACCCATTCAAATTCATTATATTCATTGATTCTTCAAGAAATTCACATAAGGTCAGATCTACGGCAGAGCGGCTGCAAAATAGGATCACCTTCTTCATGGAAATGATGCGAAACGATCGGTTCACCCCAAACGAGCTGGCTTTTGCTCAATGGCAATTGACCCAGGAGGTCAACGCCCTCGGACGGGCTGTGCATGTGGCAACAACGAGGGCATGGGGGCGTGGCGAAGTGGAGTGGTGGTTAAGGGATCACGAGTTCGATCCTGAGCTGGGTGTCGATGTTTGAGGGGGTGCCGTGACAGCTTAGGGGCGTTGCATTTGGCAATATATAATATATTTCAGAGTCTCCGAGTATACATTACAACAGATCATACGGAATTATATTTATATATAGATGTACTTATATACACCACAGAATTTCTTGAAGTATCAGGTTACAATAAATGTGTGCATGGAACCCGTTCGCACGATTTAATATGGCAACCAACATCGGACACCAAATGATGTTTGTGGGGTCTTATTGAGATATGCATGATTGCTTATCTCGTCCAATGACAATTTGTTACTTACATGATGGCGGCACACACAACACAATCATGGTGATCATCCGCATTGTGTTCTTTCTAGTAATTTAGCACCCCGCATATTTCATGTAGCATACACCTTACGACTTGTTGATGTATTTTTAAACAACTATATATACCGACTACATACCATAAACCAACTTATAGTCATCATATTAATGGGTTCTTCAAGAAATTCACATAAGGTCAGAGAGGCAGCGGAACATCTTGAAACCACGATTGGGGCATTCATGGACAACTTGGTTCGCGGTAATTTTACCGCGAACAATTTGGCGTTCGCTCATTGGCAAGTGTTGCAGTCGTGCAATGCTTTGGGGCGGAGGGTCCACTTCGCAACAACGAGGGCATGGGAAGCCGGCGAAGTGGAGGTGTGGTTGCGGGATCACGATTGGGACCAACAAGATTGATGGCCGGGCTGAAAGTATATAGATGTGGACACACTCAATTGCAAATATAGCAAATCCCGCCACAAACAATCAAAAATCAAACACATTTGGGGGTGTTGTAGTTTTGGTATTATACAATGAATAGTCACTGAGTATACATATACACGGTTCATATGGAATTCAATCTATATATATATATATATATATATGTATTTATATATGGGTATCTATGTACACATGTATGTATATATGTATCTGTATATACCTCTACATTTGTATGCATCTGGAAGATTACCTTGAAGATTACCGTGAAGATGCTGGGTGTATGCTGAACCCACGGGGTGGAGTTAGAAAAAATAACACAACGAATCACAAACAATCGTATTCGATATTACTGTTATACTGGAATAACCGCACGGCGAATTACAATGGGAGGTGGCAATGTGGTGGAAATGTCCACCACATTGCCACCCCAGGTGTGGAAATGTGGTGGAAATTTCCACCACATTGCCACCCTAAAGTGTGGAAACTTCCATCCACCAAGGCGGAAGTTTCCACCCATGGGTGCGGAAACTTCCATACTTGGGTGTGGAAGTTTCCACTTGTTGATGTGGAAACTTCCACACCTATAGGTGGACATATCCACCCATACATATGAGAATATCCACCCACGTTTACAATAAAACATCGAAAAATCAAGCATTTTCAATAATTTGTGGGGGGTGGGTGTGGAAACTTCCACACTTGGGTGGTGGAAACTTCCACCCCCAACTGTTGACATTGCCACCCCCAAGTGTGAAAACTTCCACCCCAAGGTGTGGACATGTCCACCCCCACCGGCGGAAGTTTCCACCCGTATGGGTGGAAGTGTCCACACGTTGGGGTGGAAATGTGGTGGAAATTTCCACCACATTTCCACACTTGGGGTGGCAATGTGGTGGACATTTCCACCACATTTCCACACCCCCGCCCCCAACGATGCTGGATTTATAATCTAATCGGTTGACATTTATTGTAAATTTTAACAACTTCCCCGATATGGCGCCACCCCCGGAATCTGTATTGTGTATACCAACCCATGTGTTATTGTGGGTTGTTGATCGGGCATGTGTTTGAATATTCATGCACATATATACATGCACAATTATAGTTGTGACATACGTATTCGGTGCATGGTCCAACATTCGGTTCGTGTGTGTTGCATTGCCCAAATGTGGTCTGATTTTTATGGTGTTTCGGGTATTTGGTTCGGGGTGGGGGTGGCCGCTTAATTTAATGTTTAAGGTGGGTACATGCATCCCAGTTTTTTCTACAGTTGTGCTCTAGATCTACACTGTCGCCGCAGATGGCGTGTCCAGGACTAATCATCCTCCGAAAGAAGCCATAAAATGCATTCGCTTGCAAGTGACCACGACCAGATTGCATTGTAACGGTACGATGGGATGGAAACCATACATATTTGAGTTAATATAATGATTTGTGAACCATATATTGATGTGACTTGAGGTTTGTAATGAAGACTTGGAGTTTGTAATGAACTTACAAGGTACATGTGACATTCGAATATACATGCATCGTGTTTCACACATACAATTCATCATATGTACAATTGGGTGTGTGTGTGTGTTTGTTGTGAGTGTGTGTTGTTTGTTTATGTAGGTATTCGCCTATGTTGGTGCGATAGCGAAAGGGGTGTTTGTGTATGTTTGTGTCTTTGTGTGTTTATTTGTTGGCTGGCTGTTGCTTATGCATATGCTTGTTCGTGTATGATATAACGAGACTAAGTGTGTTCGATAGTGGCATACTGTGTGTTGCACATCAACATGTGCATGAATATGCTGCATCACAGTATATGCTTAAAGCTTTGTATTAATTTTACATTGTTACATTACAAGAAGCCTGTTCGGCTCGACTCAGGGATCCAGTAAACGAGTGATCGTACATGGAGCGGCATCACAGCAGCTCAACACGTAAAAAAACAAAATCAATGTTCTCAAAGTCGCCCCGTTGGGCTCCACCAATATGTTGTTACTAAGCACCGATTACTTAAGAACATTCGAATGGTGTAACTTTTAAAGAAACATAATATATATGTATATATTTATATGGATTTATTTATATATATACATATATATATATGTATATATGCTGGATTGTACTCCACACACGACCTGTACATTGCAGGTACCCACCAGGACCTGGTTGTTCGATATATGTTTCTTAAAGATAACCATACACAATTTCCATGCATATCTATCAATATATATATATATATTGATATTCCGAACCTATTCCATGATATATATATATAGATACATATATATATACATATATATATATATGTATTTTTGTAAGGATCGATACGAAATCAATATCATAGCCACCGTGTGCATCTACACAGCCGCTGCATCGACCTCTGCTTCAGCTTGTGTGAGCTCCTCTTCTGTCGCTACGTCGTCAACCTCTTGCTTGATGTCACAACCCGTCTGATCGATATCCTGCTCTGCCTGCTCTTTCGTGATGCCACAACCAGTCTGATCGATACCCTGCCCTGCTGCCTGCTCGCCGGCTTCCCATGCCCTCGTAGTGGACCCTCCGCCCCAAAGCGCTGTACCACAACCAGTCTGATCGATATCCTGCTCGAGGCCCACCTCTTGCTTGATACCACCCCCAGTCTGATCGATGCCTTTCTCTGCCTGTCGCTCCTCCATTGCCCTCAACCAGTCTGCTCGCTCAATCGCCAACAGCTCTTCTGCCTCTTCCATATCTGCTTTCTCTTTTGCCTTCTGTGCCGCAACTGCTTTTGCAGCTTCATCTTGCAGCCGCATGAATTCTCCATGCACCCACTCTTCCTGTGACCCATGCCCCTCCAACCGACTCTGTTCATCTACTTTTGCTTCCTCCGACTCTTGCCCCTCCAACCGACTCGGTGCATCTACTTCTGCTTCCTCCGACTCTTGCTTCTCCAACTGCCGCTGTGCATCTTCTGCTTCCTCCGACTCTTGCTCATCCAACTGCCGCTGTGCATCGTCTGCTTCCCCCGACTCTTGCTCCTCCAACTGCCGCTGTGCATCTTCTGCTTCCTGCAACTCTTGCTCCTCCAACTCATGCTGCAGAGCTATGTCGTTCTGCAACTCTTGCTCCTCCAACTGCCGCTGTGCATCGCGAGCTTCTGCAATCTCCAACGACTCTTCTAGCTCATCCAACCGCCGCTGTGCATCGGGATCTTCTGCATCCGCGGGCTCCTCTTCAAGTGCCTTCGCCACCGTCTCGGCATCATGAGCTTCCCGCTCATACTCTGCGGAGCGACGTGCCTCAGCCGCCGTCTCTGGCTGTGCAGTTTTGTCATTGCGACGCCGCTTGTATGGGTAAGGCTCCGGCGGCGGCTGAGGCACGTCGCTCCTGCGAGTTCCTGCTTTCGGCGGCGGCCGAGGCAAGTCGCTCCTGTGAGCTGATTTTTTCGGCATCAGCATCGAATGAAGCCTGGACCCCGGCTTGGGCCTACCCTTGGGCACCACAAGGTGCCCAGGTGGTACCACGACCCCTGGGGGTGGTACCACCACTGGTTTCACCACCCCTCCTTTGGCGGCCGCCTGGATATCCTTGTCAGACGGCGGCCTGGTCGGCTGATGTGGCGGGCCAACTTGAGACTGCTGCTGTTGCTGCTGCACAGACGAGTTTGCTGCTGCTGCTGCTGATGCTGCAGCTGTTGCTTGGGGCCATCGCTCCGCTGCTGCTTTTGCTGGCACAACTCGGGGCTGCTGCTGTTGCTGCTGCACAGACGAGATTGCTGCTGATGCTGCTCGTGCTGCTGCAGCTGTTGCTTGGGGCCATCGCTCCGCTGCTATCGTTGCTGCTGCGGGTTGAGGCAGCAATTCTTCAAGACGAGCCTATGTAAGATGTTTTTTTTTGTTGCCGGGTCCGGGACCGGCTTGGGCCGGTCTCAATGACTCCAGCATCAAGCGGTGAACCAAAAGTGTAAAACATATATATATATATATTTTTTGTTTTATATGTATACATATATGTATATATGGGTTTTTTGTGATCACTTTGTGGCTCTGTATAATATATATATATATATATATGTTATTTTATTTCGAGTGGATGGACATTACACATACAAAGTATACAAGAATATGTTACAACCGCTAAATACTGTGCTACATTTAGACATGTGAAGAAACTACCACAAGTTGAAAGAAACACGAAGAATGCAACCCAAGTTGAAAACACATATCTGTAGCGAGTTATGTCATTGATTTATTCTATTGTGTGTATATAGTGTCTTGAAATTATATTATAACCGTCTATGTGCTAAGTACTTTGCAAACATATCCTGAGCGACACTCGCAAAGCCAGTCCATGAGTTCTGTGATGCATCACCTTCATTGCCATACGTCTCCACCCAGTCAGGTGGTGGAACCACCACACCCATACCCGCAGCAATGCCACTGCTTGTACCATTGTCAACTTTGAGGTTGTGTATATGTTCATTTTTTCTGACAGTTGTTGTTTGCAGTGAGCACGATTGCGACAGTATGTGTTCACACACATATATATATGCATGCATTTGTAATATTACATCGCAGAGAACATTGTTTGTCATATTAAAACACATACACATGTATGTTGACAAAATCACTGACTTATAAGCCAATCAATCCAAACAAGTACACATATGTGAACAATATACTTGAAGTGTCATTTCAATGTTCATTTACATATTGTATTATACCAGGGGTAGCGTCTGCCGGCACAGCAGCGCCTTCCAGAACAGCTTTAGGATGATTTGCATGGTAGGAGACAATATGCCAGTCCTCGTAGCAGATCGATGGAACGAAGCGGCCATCCAATGCATTATAATCAAAGGGTTATTGGAAAGCTCAAAGATGCTAGATTTCAAAGAAACCCATACAACACAGCCTCAAACACATGTTATAAAAGAAATACTTATGCAAATAACACCTCATTAATACTCAAGATATGATCAAGTCAAAGAAACACATACAAACACATGTGTGCCGACACACTTGGAGTACGTGTACACAAACATTGAAGTGTGTGACATTTGATATATATATATATATATATATATATATATATATGTGTACAAACATGTAGCGAAGTTTGTTTTCTAATGGTATCTTCAAGTTTATCACATTGTCTTTACAAGTGGTGCTTTAATCGCTTTCAGTGCTTGCTCCTTCGTGGCATACTTCAAGATCGCAAAAGTTGGGTTCCTGCGCCGCTTGAAGTAGATATCTACACAACCATGTGTAGTAGTATAAAGTTGTTTATAAATGTATGTTTCGCAATTTCTAACAATTTCTGATTGTCAGCATCATTCAAATTTGCATAGCTTCAACACATTCGTCAATCTAGACTCGACACCGATACCACGAATACTGTTTTGATTGTTTGGACGATTACCACAATTTCGAACTGTTCAATTATTTCATGATGTTGTAAACGCTCTTGAACATCGAAAACAAATGATGGCACACAGTTGTCACTTTCGATCTGAAACAGTTTGGTATTTAGGTTTTCAGGAAAAGTGGATTAGGGTCATTTGCAATATTTTGGGAACCCTCTTCACACTGGAAGTCGTCGAGCACATCCCGGATGTCGTCTTTGGTCAGATTTTCGCGCAGCGACCCAGCATACACCGCCAGCTCATCAACTTGCTCCATTTTAAAAAATGGACCTATGATTAAAATGCACGGGGACACTCAACCCGGCAACACTTGAGAACTCGTATGTTCATGTCACAATAATATACTCGGCGAGTTGTATCAAACAATTTCCATATAATGAATACAAATGAAACATACATAAATGCACAAACTATAACTTAACACTGGAGTAACACCTGTCCAATACACAATATATAGGCAAAGGGCTATCTACAATTAGCCAAAATATACATATTGGATGTTTTTCTTCCTCCACACACTGGCCGTTGTCGCCACATGTGGTTTGCCTAGAATATTTACCAAAGCTATCATGACCAATTGAATAGTAAATGTCGTATGTTATGAGGGTGTGACTCTAGGATTTTGTATTTGTGATTTCAATAATATTTATGATAGGGAACATCTTCCTCGTGTTACATGTAGCTAACCACAGCAGAGGTTGTTGTATCAATCAAATCAAACTTCTTGTATAGGTTCAAGTTAAATTTAGCTCACTTCAAGTAGAATTCTTTAGTTTGCAGCAAGCATGGCAGACGATGGCCCCAGTGAGAACCTTGCCGACACATGCTATCATGACCAATTGAATAGTAAAAATCGTATGTTATGAGGCGGTGGCTCTAGGATTTAGTATTTGTGATTTCAATCATATATGATAGGGAACATCTTCCTCGTCTTACATGTAGCTCACCACAGCAGAGGTTGTTGTATCAATCAAATCAAACTTCTTGTATAGGTTCAAGTTAAATTTAGCTCACTTCAAGTAGAATTCTTTAGTTGACAGCAAGCATGGCAGTCGAGGGCCCCAGTGAGAACCTTGCCGACATATGCTTCATGAATTGGGTAAAAGTGTTTGCAAACAACTTCATCGTTGAGGCGCCACCCGGTTTCACCCGTCCCATCCACGTAGAGTGGTGCAGAGGCTGCCATGTATGGTTTCGACGAATTTCAGTTTACATCCACAGAAATCGAATATTCGATTGAAAATCGGTGGACCCAATTTGAATCAACCATCCCGATGAATAGGCCCCACATCGTTCCTTTAAATCACAGAAATCCATTGATTTCATTAGCCTTGGTGGGCGAAATCTTAGTTAACCCTCCACACTAATAGTTTTCGTATACGGGCATTTCCTTCGTTAAGAAAGTCGTTTTTTCCCCGAGCCCCTCGAAAAATCTTATTTGTCCTCTGGGCTGGCAGCTGCCAGCCGGATTTAAAAATAAGATTTGTATTTTTTCGAGAGGCTCGATTTTTACAAATCTTAGAATTACTATTGTCTGGCCGGGGGATTAACATTTGATAACAAACACATGGTCCAATTACTTTTCTGCTTTGGTTAGCTATACTTAAGACGAGGAAGATATCCCCTATCATAAATATTATTGAAGAAGCACAAATACGAAATCTTAGAGTCATGCCCTCACAAAATAAGATTTTTGCTTTTAGTTGGTCATGAGAAATGTGGTATATATATTCCAGGCAGACCACATGTGGCGACAGCGACCAGGGTGTGGAAAAAATAAAATAAACTATAGAGATTCCTATTTTGGTAGTTGTCTATAGCTCCTTGCCTAATTACCCCCGGTCCCGCCGATTCCTAGATCCATAAAATAGTAAAACAAGATTTGTTACAATTCAAAACACCAAATAAACCAAAATAACGAAACCCAAATCCAGCCCCTCAAAAAATAATCTTATTGTTAAAACCCATTGAAAGTTACTCACTTTTCCGGACAAAATCGCGAGGGGCTGAGAATTCTTATTAAGGGAAATCTTAACAAAGGAAATGCCCGTAGACCCCGCACCCTAAACCGGGACCCTCGCAAATAAATTTGGCACATGGCGCCGGCGGGCCGTATGGCCCCGCCAGTACGGGTGGTGCGAAGAGTGTTGGCGTTGGTGGGTCGAGGAGGATTGGTTGGTTGTCGAAATGGAGCAGGATTGATTTCTGTGGGTGTAGGCCTCGCAGATCTCAATATCTGTGGATTTAAAGTTGGCACAGACTGCCTCCCGGATTCCAATTGCTTTGGGGAAAAGACATGCATTGTCGAGTAGACTACGATTCCATCAATACCACATGTACGTGAATATATAATAATATAATAATATATATATATATGATGTATACATAACTCTGCCGCACCTTTCAGACTCGGAACCACCTCATATATTGATTTTGAATTAAAAAGCAGATCTTGGGGAACAATGCGGCCAAATCTAAATGAGTGTGTGATATTTTCATGCAAATGGAACATTCAGGAACCCCATGAAAACAATATTTGCGGCATACTCTTGATACTCTCCCGAGGACACCAACAGACTAAACTCAGAAAACGAGAGGTGCTGCAAAGTTAGGAGTTAGCAAAATACGAAAACGAAACTGAGGCGCCTGGAGGAAGTTAGCGGGGAGGAGAATCATACATTTAAATACAAACCCAACAACATAGTTAGAGAACGGGGATCCAAACAAAACGAAAACGAATCATACTTGGCGAAAGTTAGTTAGCAAAGAAAACGAAAACGAAAACGAATGGGCCCAGAAAGTTAGGAGTTTCGTCTTTTGGTGTCCCCGGGAGAGTTATAGATGTTCCAACCATTGTCTCTAAGTCAATCGTTAAGTCATTCTTCAAGAAGCTAGGTCAGGGTCGATATTATTAGTGTAATGTGTATCGCAAAGGTGAGGTCTGAAATTGACACCAACAAGATGTGATGACATACAACATGTTATGCGCGTCACACAAACATCGGTCACCATATGTTTCAAATGTTGAGTTTTCTTAGCTACAATTGCAATCTGTGACACACCATACTTTTCTTTCACACATTGGCCCGCCCCATATATCGGGCCACCATTGTCGCGGCTATCAAGCTGCAATCCCACAAATGCTCTTATTGCTTGTCTTGGCATCCTACCCCCGACAAACACTATCTAACGGCCAGTCTCACCGAAGGAAGCTCCCCTGCCGCCTTTGTAAGCTCTTATGTGAATCCATTCTGAATTAACGGCAAATCTAACCGAAGGCAGCTCCCCTGTGCCGCCTTAAAAAGAAATCTGCCGCATAGCCTCAGTGTCGACTCCCAGATCCGACGAGGTTTGCACAAAATGTGTCGCATTGCTTTGCCTAGTCAATGTCGAATCTCGGGTCACTCGACGTTGTCCGCAAGTGCTCTTGCCAGTACCTTTCGCCAGCTTCTGACGCCAACTTGTATAGTCAGGATTTGATCTATATATTTTGACAATATTATAAATTTGATGTTGAAAATGAGGTTACCCGAGTTGGAAACTAGTCGAAACATTTCAAAACATGCGTCAATCCTCATATACACATACATATGTGAAATAAGTTCTATAAAATGTAATGCATATTATGCTTTGTACAAGTCTTGAAGATAGTATATGGAACTTCTGAAGTTTAGGAACTACAAATCCCGAAGATATTTGTATTATATATATATACATATACAACTCCGACTCTTAAAGATAGTTTAAACAAAATTTAATTATTTTCTCGAAGATACCTAGACACGCCCCATATTGCAAGCCCACCTTTCTGGTAGCCTTCAAGCTCCAATCGAGCACACCTTCTTTTTTGATCCTCCGCTCTTCTGCATGATATCCAATCGACCTTGTCTCATTGACCCATTTAACGCCAACAAACACAGGTGTTTGAAATTTTCGAAAAATAAGGTGAATGCTATCACATTGTTTCGTGGAAAATCATCTGAAAGATGCACATGGAACATTGGTCACTGTGTGTGGAGGGGTGGGTGCTTGGGTTGGGGGGTATTCTTATAGCCCTCACTCGAAGTCTGTATATGTGAATCATATATATATATATACATGTGTATGTATATATATATATATATGTTGATGAATTTACGATGTTGCTTAAGCATGCTTTTTTTGTATCACAGGTTAATCTGCCAGATAAGTTTACGAAATATTTTTCTTTGATTGCGCCACCAACGACCTGGCTGCTGTTGCGAGTGCCTGAGGCGAGACAACAGGCGGGACAACAGGCGGGACAACAGCCGGGACAATGCTTGCATGGTCTTCCGTGCCCTGGGTGCTCGGAGTGTCTTGGTAAGTAGAGGCAGCTTCTTGTGAACTCTCCGCCTGGGTGGCGGTGTCCGCTGTGATTTCTGCAGGATTTTGCAGAGGCGAGGCCGGCACCTCTCGGGGGCTGGGTAACTCTCGGGGCTGGGCATCGTGTGGCCATGACTCCTGAGAGAGATTGATGCTGGCCTTGGCCTTAGCCTTGGCCTTGGCCTTGGGCTTCTGTTTTTTGGTCGTCTTGGGGGGTGTCTCAACGGCTTCGACCGTCGAGGTCTTGGGTGGCGTCTCAAAGTCCGACTCGCCATCTGAGTCTGCAAGTTTGTGCGGTGACTCCACAGCGGCAGAGTCTGCAAGTTTTTCCGGTGACTCCACGGCGGTCGAGCTTGCGGCACCGGCCGCTCGCTCTTGGAATGCAGCAGCAACAATCTTCGCTGCATCAGCGAAAGGCTCTCGTCCTGCTGCTGCTTCCTCGGCTGCTGCATGCTCTGCTTTCTCTTTCTCCTTTAGTGCTTTAGCAGCTGCCTTTGCCTGCTTGGCTTCTTTCTTCTGCCTGGCATGCTCTGCCTTATCTTTATCCTTGAGTGCTTTAGCAGCTGCCTTTGCCTCCGCTTCTGCACAAGCTGCTGCTGCTGTTTTGTCCTGGAGTGCTTTAGCTGCTGCCTGTTGCTGCTGCACTAGCTGCTGCTGCTGCTGCTGCTGATGCTTGGCATGCTCTGCCTTATCTTTCTCCTTAAGTGCTTTAGCTGCTGCCTTTGCTTCCGCCTCCGCTGCTGCGGCTGCTTCTGCTTTCTTGGCTTCCATGGCTTTTGTTTTTTTGGCTTCCTTTTTGGCCTTCTTGGCGTCCTTCTTGACGGCCTTCTTGGCGGCCAAGGCTGCCTTCTTGGCGGCCATGGCTGCCTTCTTTTTGTTTTTTTTGGCGGCCCTGGCGGCCGCCCTGGCGGCCTTGGTCATCGTTTTCTGGAGCGTGTGTGGCATCTTCTGTGCCGGGGTCTCTGACGAATCAGCAATGAAAGTTGACACCTCCTGCTAGTAAAAATCGGTTATAGTAATTCGAAACCGGACAACACACAAACAACCTTACACACATGTATCACAATGTATGGCTGTATAATCTGTATTATCTGATGTTTTGAGTATATTTATCGCAAGTGATGTGTTCACCTTATATGACTAGATATATATATATATATATATATAAATAAATATTGCCATCACACACTAATCAAGACTCAAAGACTCAAAGCTTATTGGATACAGTCACCCAATCATGTTTTCCTCGATGAAACGACAACCTATACAAAAGTATGTATTACCAGACCATCTATGTATCTCTCACTATCTCTCTCTACATGTACATTGGTATATATATATATATATATATATATATTGACATTGAGCTACAGTGCACCTTCTATTTCATATATATATATATATATATTTATATATATATATATATATATATACACCACAATGCATATGTGTACTGAATGTTGTTCTCCAAAAGGATGTTATATAAATTCGTGTGTGGGGATGGCTGATGTAGTTTGTCAGCTATCTGGTTTACACCGGCCTCAAGATGTTTATCTAATGTATATGTAACCTAATATGCTTGAATATAACATTACTTGTTTCTTGATAGTCCTCTCCAAAGAAGTTCTGGAAGAATCCACAATTTGTTATATAAATTCGTGTGTGGGGATGGCTGATGTAGTTTGTCAGCTATCTGGTTTACACCGGCCTCAAGATGTTTATCTAATGTATATGTAACCTAATATGCTTGAATATAACATTACTTGTTTCTTGATAGTCCTCTCCAAAGAAGTTCTGGAAGAATCCACAATTGCTGCGGCGAAGCTTCGTGACAGGCGCTTCCAATTCTTGCAAGCCTTGACTTGGCTGCAACAGCTTATCCCACATCGCTGACATCTGAGAAATTGTTTTCGTCACTGTGCCTATATATATATATATATAATGTGATATATCTATATCTATATATATATGATGTGATATATCTATCTATCTATCTATCTATCTATCTGTCTACCTATCTATATATATATATATATATATATATATATATATTAATATATATATATATATACTTCTAAGAAATGTCACCATACGAAAACACCTATATTGGGAGGCATGTGGTCGAAATGGTATAGAAATATCGACACCCCTCTTACAACATTTCCACCAAAGTATGTTTTTTCATGTGAATATGTTTTCACCTTGCTGTGATTCTTTCACCGGATGGTGTGGAAATCTGGTGGAAATGTCCACCAGATTTCCACACCCCGATCGGTACGTAATCGGTACGTAATCGGTACGTAATCGGTACGTAATCGGTACGGCATCGGTACGGCATCGGTACGGCATCGGTACGTAATCGGTGCGGCACACACTCATTCATTGATAGTTTTCACATTTCCCGAATATATCTTGAATTAAAATAACATATATACATATGTGTACATATAAAGCTAAATTATATTTACATAAAGTTTTTGAAACAAGTATAAACTGATGCCTGATTTTTCTATGGGCGGCTGCAGGGGTGTGTCCTGCACAAGAGTGTCCGCCAGGGTGTCCTGCAAGGGGGTGTCCGCCAGGGTGTCCTCAATGGGGGAGTCCTGAATAAATGTATCAGCGACGGTCTCCTGCGATGAGGTGCGGGACAAACCGGACACACTGTCCAAAAGCTTGCGCTTAGATGCTTTGCCCCATGGAATGGCTGTCAAATTGTGCAGCACCTCCTCGATCGCTTTCCATTGCTCTGAAGTTGCCTGGATGATTGTTTCAATTGAATCTCAAGATAGCATGTGTACAAAACTGAAAGTATCTAAAACAACTTTAAGTTGAGTGAATCTTCAAGATAGCATGTGTACAAAAGTGAAAGTATTCATAACACCTTCAAGTTAAGTGAATCTGCAAGATAGCATGTGTACACAACAGAAAGCATCTATAACAACTTCAAGTTAAGCGAATCTTCAAGATCGCTTGTGTACAAAACTGAAAGCATCTATAACAACTTCAATTTAATCGAATCTTCAAGATAACATGTGTACAAAACTGAAAGCATCTAGAACAACTTCAAGTTAAGAGAACCTTCAAGACAGCATGTGTACAAAACTGAAAAATCTAGAACAGCTTCGCGAACTTGTAAGTGTGTTTGAATATTGTAGGAATCTCAAACATATATATGCTCTATCATATATATATATATATATATATATATTGAACACTTTCCAACTATTATTAATTTTCGAAATACTCACTCCATGAATATATTCATCTGAATGTTACGATATACAAATCCAAACTTATATCTCAAGAAGCATAACCATTTTATACATATATCCAAAATCATTTTCCATATAATCCATTTTCAGCAATCCTAAATCAAGTAAGGTTACCATGGATTTTACATACGTGAGTTTTTGGTGACTCTGTTTCACTTCGCGGTACTTGACCAGAGCAGCTCGGATAGTTCCACCCCACCCCTCCCCCCATAAGGGGGTAGGGGTGGAGGTGAAATTTGTTTTGCCCTTGACACTGGAATCCGTCAATACCACCGCATTGTTTGATTTCCTCACCGGCAGAGACCCGTTCTTGGTCATATTGGCTAACGGCACCATGAACGGAGAAAAGGTCGCCATGATGCCCACATTGGGAGCGGTTTTGCTCGTGACCTGTTCATTCGAATTTATAATTTTGGGATAGAAAATGCAAGGACGACTTCCTTACGAT
>Ga0099797_100741_pt1 | contig 19762 bp, 19 predicted proteins | sample Uncmet_Sort48C_1_FD_89871 | JGI IMG/M metagenome (GOLD analysis project Ga0099797, IMG submission 89871) | Marine eukaryotic communities from CALCOFI LINE 67, Pacific Ocean - C012_Sort48C_1 | ecosystem: Environmental > Aquatic > Marine > Oceanic | place: Pacific Ocean: Monterey Bay | collected...
AGGAAGAAGGCCGCCCAGACTATGAATTCAAGCCATGGCCCTAGTGAGTGCGGTCGCCATACCTTAGGGTAGTGCGTCGCCATACTTTAGGTTACTGCGCCGCCATAGGAAGAGTCTCGCCACGACTCTATGTATTTAAGTAATCGCCCTAGTGAGTGCGGTCGCCATACCTTAGGGTAGTGCGTCGCTATACTTTAGGTGATTTCACCGCCATAGTAAGAGTCTCGACTAGACTCGATGAATTTAAGCCATCGCCCTAGTCAGGGCGGTCGCCATACCTCAGGGTAGTGCATCGCTATACTTTAGGTTACTGCGCCGCCATAGGAAGAGTTTCGTCACGACTCTATGGATTTAAGTAATCGCCCTAGTGAGTGCCGTCGCCCTACATTAGGGTAGTGCATCGCCATACTTTAGGTTATTGCACTGCCATAGGAAGAGTCTCGCCACGACTCTATGAATTTAAGTAATCGCCCTAGTGAGTGCGGTCGCCATACCTCAGGGTGTGCATCGCCATACTTTAGTTTATTGTGCCCCCGACTTTATGAATTTTAGTAGTCGCCGTAGTGAGTGCAGTCGCCGTACCTTAGGGTAGTGCATTGCCGTACTTTAGCTTACTGCACCGCCATAGGAAGAGTCTGGCCACGACTCTATGAATTTAAGTATGCGGTCGCCCTACCTCAGGGTAGTGCATCGCCGTACCTTAGGGTAGTGCATCGCGGGCCCCCCTCCAGACAGCTATTTACTTAACAAATTATCAATTTTATATTTTGCATGTCATAATAGTATCGGGGGGGTAGCGCCCCCACCGGAAAGTCCAACTACACCCCCCCGAGCGACCCACCCTAGAACTTGTAATTCACATATGAAGAAATTCATCCCCCCCGAGCGACAGCTCGGAAACTCTCGATCCCCCCCGGTATTATTACGACGCGCAGAGTAAGTAAATGGAACTTCTGACGGGACTTTGGTCGCGCCTGTAATCCTGTCAGAATCCCGTCGAAATCCCGTCAGATTGCTGTCGGGTGCCCGCTAGAATCCCGTCAGATTGCCGTCGGTTGCGGGCAGAATCCCGTCAAAGCGTCTCGCTGGACCAGGTACAGGGCGGAACGCCTAATGTATGTGTATAATATTATAGATCAGCGGTTATATATATATATATATATATATATATATATATATATATAAAGTAAGTCCGTATCCATATGCCAAAGTGGATACGGAGTTTATCCGTTAATATTCCGTGTGTTTCATTACCGCATGGAATTGCAAGGCTTGTTAGCCACCGAAGAAGCTACCATGGCGGCTGCCGGCACTGATCGGTCGTGCTGATCGCTTTCTTTGTCATTGTTGCCATCGTCGCAGTCGTTGCCATGGAGAGCAAGCTGCCATTCTCCCCTGTGTGGTTCCCTATGCTCCAGGACCCACGAGATGTCGCTGAAGTGTCAGCGCTCATGCTGCAGCTAAATGCAGATCGTCAGCTGCAGCAACACCTCCTGCAGCCACCAATGATGGATGACTCCTACTTCGAGATAGATTTGCACCTAGACCTATGCCCCGTGGTTGCCGCGGTGGCTGCCAAGCAACCCAGTTCTAATACCCCATACACTATGGCAAGTGTGACCAATTCGACAAATTGGAATGTTGTGATCGCAGGTGCCCTACCGCTTTCAGTTACAGCCGATGATAAGGTTGACAATTCCAGAATTTTTGTCGCTTTTTTTCAGGAGCTGGATGATGAGCTCAGTGCGACTTGTCAAAGCCTCTTAAGCAGTCCTGTTCGTGAGGCTTCTCCAAGGTTGCCAAGTTCAGAAGCTGTGACCCCCACAACGACAAGGATGCAGTGTTCAAAATCAAGCATGCCAAGTTCAGAAGTTAATACCCCAGACACCACGACTGACTCCCCGGTTGTTGATGGCATTGTCGAGCCCTCTATTGCCAAAGTCTCTCCCTTGGCTAATGCTGTAGCGTGCCGCTGGCTTTGTCTTACCCGCTCGTTGGCGATACTACAAAATGTTCGAGCTGGCCCCACTCTATGTGCCTTTGGCAGTCCTGTCGCTATGGTTGCTGTGCGTTGATCCAGGCTTGGCTTGATGCTTGTGGAAGCCCGAGAGAAACACATGCAAGAAGCCCCGCCACCTCCAAGGACGATAGCCATTATGGAAACTCTATGCCAGGGAACCAACAGTGCATATCACGATGCTATTCTTGAACAAGGTCTGCCCTCCCAAGCCGAGATGGCCATGCAAGTCAAATCTATGCAATGCCAGGGCTTTCAACAGGAATTGGTCACATTCCTCAAGGGCTTTGGAAAGACGACTCTTGACCCTAGCCGACATGAGGCCGTTCTGCTCCGCCAGTTCCTCGACCTTTACAAGCATCTCACACAAGGCCTTCTTGGTGTGAGTGCGAAGGACACGAATAAGCACCACAAGAAGACCCCCTCACCCGACAAAAGGCAGGCTCGCCAATGGCCTGACAGTAAGGGCAAGGATGAAAAGTCACATTCTCCGAACAAACTCCGAAAGCTTCAAGAATGGTTGGACAACTCTTGCAACTCCGAGTTTGTCGATGCCTATGACTCTTGTTGCTCCACTTTGAACTTCCGGCCCTCTGCCGAAGCTTGCCAGCGCTACTGCAGATTGGTTGCTTGGGATGAGACGACACCCCGAAATGAAGGTCCACTACCATCGGCGTCACACTCTGTTGTACCACTCCAGACCTCTTTTTCGCCAGTTTACTCGGGCTCCGATCGTCAACTTACCATTTCTGTAAATAGCTTTCAGAACACACATCCCAGTCAGATTGTGGAGCAGTCTGCCGGTGTTTGCTCAGTTCAGCAAGGTCGTAGTTCGGCTAATGCTTCCAAGGATTTGCAACATGGTGTATAGGCGTGGCCACTCAGGGTCGTAAAATATGCATAATTTCATGTTGTGAAAAAATATATAAAGTAAGTGCTGAACAGGGATCGTATACAGAAGCTCCGCTTGGGAAGAGTTGTGCGACACCCAAAAGGCTTAGACATGGCAGCCCAAGTGCCACAAATCTGGCCCCGCCATGCTGATTGCCTAGTCGTTTCTGTTTGTGTGTTGATTGTATGTGTTGGTCTCCATCTTTGTTGCATGTGCTAGTTGGGTAATTGTGTCAGTTTGTTAGCAGATTGGTTTCGATGGCATTGTCTATGTATGCGCATCGTTTGGTTTATCAGCAATACGGGGCACATGGAAACAAATGATTTCCATCATGTATGCGATGGTGCCGTCCTGGCTGAATAATGTGGTTTGGGTCTCACAGCGGACAAGTTTGTGATCATTGCCGTTGAATGGTTTATCATCGTGTTCACTTAGAACCGCGACAAACAGTCGTGTGCCAAGTCGGGTTGATGCCAAGTATGCCAAACAAGTTGCAAAAATAGTGTGTGTATGTATGTGTATATATATATATATATATATATTTATTCAAAATAACACACAAGATAGGTGAAATCAACCATAAACACACATGTCGTAGTATAATGCAATCTCATAACATATGATGTAAGACTATGTGATATCATACCAGCCACTAGCTTGGCCCAGGGTGTTACCCCAATTGAGTCACTATCCTGGAAATGGATTTATTTATTCTTTGGGTAGTATAAAAGCTGTGCAAAGCATGACAATGCACACATTGCATGTGTGTACGAAGCACGGAGCTATTGGGATTGTGGCTGCACGCTACTGGAACGACTCAAAATATATGCACGCGGGACATCGATATGTGAAACAGGTAGCTACCCATTGCGAAGCTTACCCCCATGCCCCGCGACGAAAGGACATGTATTCCACCCTAATTTATGCATCTGTCGAGCTCAACTAGGTGATATTCCATTGGAGATACCTTGAAATAGATTTGGTGCGGCCTTAGGTTGTGTACTTAACATCACCGGTTGCATCTCTCCATGCTTCCAGGCTGAAGTGTTCACTTTGTGGAATGCCGAAACCGAGGTCGGCCCCACAGCACTCACGGATTACATGCAGTGGGCCTTGGTGCCATAATAGTGCAGGCCTGGGTGTGATGCCTTCAGTAAGATGTAGCGACAAAAGCGATCGACTCATGTTGGTCATTCAGATTGAAACTAGGTTGGTGATGTGCCAGTTTACCATCATGTTGCAGTGTTATGTTCAAGCCACACTGGGATTGACCTTATTGCGATGTTTGGCTTGTGTACCGGTATTTATTTCTTCCCGGACTTATTGCATGGATCTTATGGAGTTCAGTAATTCGTTGGATGTGTCGTTGTGTGGGTTCATGGTGTGTATGTGATTGTGCGGATTTATTGTTGCTTTGGCCTTCTTGCATGGATCCCTCATGTGGCCTCTGGCATGGCGGCTTACAAAACAGTATGCTTGTGTTTTTGAGTCTAGTTGCCTGTTGTGTTGTGTTGACTTTGAAGTTGGCAACATGTTTTGAGACAGTCGAACCGTGAGTCGTGCCATTCCAGGTTCGCAGTCCTTGGAGTTGGATTCACCCAGGTTATCATTCAACTTCTCACCCGCTATATGAATACATGTTCAGAACTACTGGTGTGCTCGCCAATCCAGGTGAAGTCCACGAACCCGCACCTATCACATATCAGCATATCAGCGAACCCACACCTATTCAACAAGTAGGTGTAATGCTTGAAAGTTTGCTCGAATGTATAAAGATATGGGCGAGGGGAAATTAGGAACCTGTTCGATTGAATTCTTGAATAGTGCGACAAGACTCTAAGCACTTATGGAGTGGTTTGTTTTTTTAGCGGCGCACGGCACTGGCAGCGGCTCAATGAGCTCACAATGACCTCAGCAGAGCTGAACCAATCCGAATCACTACCCTCTTCCTGCAGCTCAGCAGGCGGGAACATAGCAGCATCCGGCGATCGGCCCTAAGAATAGGTCCTCTGTAGGATGTTGCCCTTGCCTCAACCTATCCAAGGCTCGCTGCATGGCAGCAGTGGTGACTCGCTTTGGGAACTGGGTGGCAGGCTTCCTAAGCGAGACAGCACTTAGGGAGTGGTTCCTTACTTTGCATGTATATTCACGAGTATCCATAATTGTTTTGACAGGCTTAGGCTCGTACGAAGTTTTCCTCACCACGCCAAGCGCATACTACTGGTGACGGAATAAATTAAGCGCCACCGTGTGAGAAATATATATATATATATATATAGAATTGGCCAGACCTATGTTTGTTATTATTTTTCACACGCTTCCAGGTCCCGGGATTAGTCTCATTTGATTTGTCTCGAAAATCATTGCTATTCTGGTGTATTTATGCGTCCGGAGCTCCGATGTGGTATCCAAACTTGCCCTGTGTCAATTCGATGTGTAAAAACGAGACATTCGCTCGGCCACCAAATCTTGGCAAACCCAGAGTTACAATCGAAACGAAAAAGACACGCAACACTAGTTGGGGCCGGGTACATCAAATAGAAGCCTGAGATGATTTTGGGGGACCTGTTTCGTGCCAAGATCGTGTCTTTGTGGCGAACCACCAGTAAAGCCTCAGAACGCCAAAGTGTTGCTTAATCAATTAATTCCGTCAAGCGTACGATGTGAGGTGCAAGATGCAACACGCTTCAACTCATTATGACATTGTATCTACAAAACTAGTCCTGCAAGTTATTAACATAATCTTGGTCAGGATGCGATGGTATACATGTGGGACCCATTTTCTTCAGGGACAAATCCAATACACATAAAAATGCTCAATTCATATAGTCTTCCTAGCACAGCTCTTTATATCAGGATATCTTGTAGTATGTCAAGTGTTGTCTGATCAGGTGCACCAACCGTATATTCACTCGTATAGGGGCCTTGTGGAAATCAACTTCGAATGGAAACGTTGAAGCCACCAATGGATCGAGCCTAGTCTCTGCCGAAAAGCATGAGCAGCTCACAGCAAGCAGCTGACAGGCAGTGTGCAGGCGGGCAGGGCACAGTCGTCCCTCGTCGGCAGGTCAAGTAGAGCTGGGGAAGCAACTTTGGTACCAATGCTCTTCAAACGCGTTTGTCTTTACCCGAGCTTGGTGTAGACCGCAAACCCATTGGAAACGCCTCCAGACCCCAAATCTCAAAAGCATTGTCGTGTGTCTTGCATGAGCAGCTTGGTGCGAAATTTCGGGGAAAGTTTGTAGCTCCAGTCATGTGTCTCGAGTGGGTCCAGCTTTCTTTCGCGGTTGCAAGCATATGCTTTCCGGACATGTTGCTTGAACTACTGACGGCGGCAGATTCAGCTAGGGCCAACCAAATTGTTCACGAATTCGATATCGGATCCTTGAGTGCCTGCATATTTTCCAGGAGCATCTGCGGGAGGCTTCGCAGGGTCCCCTGGGCTCTGCTTCAGAGTCCTTTGATGGCACACTTTGTCTCGGTCCTTCGTGTACCACCGTCAGAGCAATTCTGATATGGGGGACTTAGATATTCCAGAATGTAGGGCCAGCATGATATGGTAGTGTCTATTGACGCATGGACCAACCATATTCCTTCATTCCGCATACTCCGCTTAGGTATGGTGTGTGAGTACTACTCCTCCTGTGACTCCATGATCCCCAAACACACCTGCCTGACACATGCCGGATAGAATTAGCAATGCGGGGGGTGGGGGCCCTCTATGGCCCTCTCTTGGAAGTTGGATGTGGGAGGGCGGTGCCATGCGCTCAGCAGGTCCATGCCATGAGTTTTACAGCACATTGGTTGTCAATCCAGCAATATCATCCTTGGCTGGTCAGGCGAGGGTGGCAGTCCTCGAAGCTCTGGTCTTATATGTGGTTCCAAAATCGGATACTATATACATATAATTATATATATATATATATATAATTATATGTGTAATACTGCATGAGCTTAACAGCATATATGCTGGTGTTTGTGATCGAAGTGCATATTGGGCGGCAGTGGACGTCATGACACCCGTCGGCCTTTGACTATGCAGATGCGCTTGCAGTGCATGCTGTGACTGCTGTGCCCCCAGAAAACACGGATCAAGAAGAAGCAGAAGGAGGGAAGTCAAAAGAAGGCCGGTTTGCGGTTCGAACGGCCATGTTCACAGTCAGTCTGAATGCATCAAACTTGTTCACTATGCCTTGAAAGGGGTAAGGCCCATCCATACAATCTACATTATTAGTATTAAATCACATACTTGCAGTAGAACACCCATTACAACCTGAGTGTTTGACCTCATGATGTTACATCCTATCTTATCGCAGCTTATGGAATACAGTTGTTGGCAACAGGTGATAAGCACAAATATTGAGGGCATGTGTGAATTCATTGCTTCATCTTTGAGTCTACACCTAGACAACATCTCTGCACACTGGTAATATCTGGTTCTCAGCAAGCCACATTAATTGCGATGCGATATTCTGTAACATACATGCGCCTTTCCATATGCCTATTGTTTTAGCTCGGTGGGGCAGCATTTATATGCGCTCAAACTGCCTATCTCCCTGGTGAGCTCGAAGTGAGTCCAATTGATTTGCAATGAGTTCAGGTGAGTTCAAGTCAGTTCCAGTGATTTCAGGGCATTTCAAGTTGGTCCAAGTGAGCCCTCCACCCAGCCCTCCTATCCAGCCTTAGTTGATTTTATCGGTATGTGTGTATGTATGTGTCTGGAAATGTGGCCAAACCTGGTATCATTGTTTTTTGTACTGTCTGACACGCAAGCCTTCGAGCTTTTCCTTCTCTTCATATGTGTATATCGAAGATTGGTGGGAGTGAGAGGAGCCGGGTAATCGTTTCGTTTCGTTTCATTCGTTGCTGCGCACGCTCTGGATGTAGGGTGGGAATGCACCTCAACATGGCCGCACCTTCCCTTTTTGTCCCGGTAGACCTTCCCTTGCCCCTTGTGATTATGTTGCTTATTCCCTTTCGATCGAGAGCAAGTGAGATCGAGTGAGAACAAAGCGAGATGAAAGAGATATCAAGTGAACCATGTGAAACCAAGCGAAACCAAGCGAGATCCAGTGGAACTCATTGAAACCAACAGAAACTAAGTGAGCCCAAGTGAGTCCGAATGACCCTAAGTGAAGTGAAACCAGATGAAACCAAGTGAGAAGAAGTGTGACTATGCGAGGATAATTGAGACTATGTGGAACCATGTGCGACCACGTGAGACTATGTGGAACCATGTGGAGCTAAATGAGATCACATGGGGCCAACCGAAACCAAGAGAAACCAAGTGAAACTAAGTGAGACCGAGTGAGACCCGATGAGACCTTGTGGGAACAAGCGAGACCTAGTGAAACCAAGTGGCACCAAGTGAGACCGAGTGACATCAAGTGAATTCAAGTCAGACCAAGTAAACCCCCACCCCTCCCCCCGTTCCTCCTATCCAGCTTCTGCTGGCTTTATCGGTAAAGCGGAGGTTTGGGGGAGCTCGTCCGGCTTGTCCGACCCCCCGTCTCCGGGAGATCGGCTTCGTTTCGTCTTCGTTTGCGTTTCGTGCGTGCCGTGCGTGCCGTGCGTGCGGGCGAGGCGAAGCTGCGAGGGCGCATGTAGAACGTCATCCTTCTCGCTGGGCCTCCCGGGTGCTAAGTTCCACGTGTTCCGGTTCCGGTTCCGGGCCGCTTGGCGGTGATCCTTTGTGCGTAGGCGAGTGGGTTTTAAGCCTTTCTGCCCAACAAATTGGCTCTCGGGGTGCGTCTTTTGTGCGCAGGCACGTGGGTTTGGAGGTGCAACTTTCCTGCACAGGCGCGTGTTTTGTTTAAGGTTTTTGTATGTTGTGTGTATGCTTTTTGGTCAAATCCTCGAGCATTGCTGGCACGTTTGGGCTTGCTGGCCTCTTGGCGGTGATCCTTTGTGCACAGGCGCATGGGTTTTGAACGTTTCTGCTCAAAAACTGAGCCCCCGGGGTGCACCTTCTGTGCGCAGGCACGTGGGTTTTAACATGTTTCACATTTTGGAGATGCTGCTTTCCTGCACAGGCACGTGGGTTTGCAAGGTTTTCGTATGTTGTGTGTATGCTTTGTGGTCAAATCCTCGAGCATTGCGGGCACATTTGGGCTTGCTGGCCTCTTGTCAGTGACCTTTTGTGTACAGGCGCGTGGGTTTTAAGCGTTTCTGCTAAAAAATGAGGCCTCGGGGTGCGTCTTGTGTGCGCAGGCACGTGGGTTTCAATAGGTTATCGTTCAGGTGTGGGTGGTAGCGGAGCTCTTGTAGCACTCACCTTGGCACAGCAGAGAGAGGGAGATAGAGAGAGAGAGAGAGAGAGAGAGAGAGTGTGAGAGAGAGAGAGAGAGAAAGAGAGAGAGAGAGAGAGAGAGTGAGAGAGAGAGAGAAAGAGAGACAGAGAGAGAGAGAGAGAGAGAGCCAGAGAGAGGAAGAAGTCCAAGAAAGAAGAGGAAAAACGACAAACGCATTTGCCTTTTCCTCCCTTCCCACCCCGTCCCCCAAGTCGTTTTTATCACCCGCAGGGTGGTCGTATAGGGATACAAATATATTATATATACATATAATACTGAGTAGTTTAGTTACAGTATCGGTCGCGCATTGTAATTTGGTTGCGCACATACAGAATCGGCAAACTCGGTCTCTGCCACTAACCGCGGAGCATGTGTCAAGTCTCTGCGGCACCTAAAGCCCCTGGCACTTAACCTTCCGGGCCAGACTGACAAAGGGGGATGATGGCCTTCAGCCGCACCTCCTTCATTTGTGAATTCTCCAATCATTCATATATAGGAATTTATACCAAATATGGTTACCGCATTATTCATTACCTACAGTATGGTTTGTACACATTACCTACAGTATGGTTACCGCATTATTCATTACCTACAGTATGGTTACCGCATTATTCATTACCTACAGGTATGGTTTATACACATGTTTGGGTCTTGTGTGACCATGTCGATGGCTAGGCCCTGGCCTTGGCTAGGCCTTGGCCTTGGCTAGGCCTTGACATGGCCCTGGCCATGGCTAGGCCGTGGCTAGCCCCAGGCACTGGCTAAGCCGTGGCTCGGCCCTGGCCTGGATTAATAGGAAATATGGATTATGTAGGTCATGGAAGCAGGCAGTATAGAAAAAACGGGCATACTCATGCAGTTTGAAGCCAAGGGGGCTGTAATTTGGGAGATTCATTGGTTCGCCGTCGACAGTCCTCGTTGATGTCGAACAAAACGAAAATACAAAGTCAATGTCCGGGTTGCATGTTCAGTCCTAAACAAAGCTAGCAGCGTATCCTTTGGGGAGTGATCAGCAAACGGCTTTCATCCCCAAGTGCGGTGGCGGACATAGTATCAGCTACCTATTATGTTCAAGCTGTATGTTATCGTCATTGTGGCAGTTTCCACTTTTATTCACCAGTCCTCTGCTCTAGCCTGGATTTGTTTAGCATCATTGGAGTTTGCCATCCCAATTCATGGGTTACCGTCCCAATGACTAGGTTCGTTTAGCAAAACATGGGGAAAACAACTCCGGGAATGTCAGAGAACAATTGCAGGTGTGCAGCTTGCCCTTGTACATCGCCGCCGGAGGCTATGCCTGTGTTGTCTGATTTTTGCTGAGCATCTGTCTATTTCGCCAAGACTTCTACTTATAGGGTTTGTAACACAGGAATTGGGATGGCACACCTTCAAACTCCTAAACAATCCCAGTCTGCAGTGGGGACTTGCATTGCTGCGTTGCTTCGACTTGCACTATCCAACATCCATGCAAGGCCGCCCGCATGATCGCCAACTCTTCTAAAGCACTAGTGATTGACATCTACAACACTTGGGCTGTGTGGGTCAAGGCGGCGGCTGAGGACTGTCATGGCCAGCGCATGGCGCATCTTTGCGTGGATGGGAGTCAAACACCCCCAGGGAAGCTGAAAAAACATGGATTTATGGCCCCGGCCAGCCCAGAACTACAATAGCATATGGGTCGAAAGAAGAAAATACAATATGGGGCAAAAGCAGAAAATACATACGGAGGCCATGCTGAAAATACTAGCGGACAACATGATGTCACGATGGGGGCCGCCTCCGGCGGCCGCCACCATGTGGTGATTCATCATGTGTCCCGCTAGTATTTGCAGCATTTGCATCCGCATTTGTTTTGTTTTGTGTGTTGCCCCATCTTGTATTTTCCGTTCTTGGCCCGTCTTGTATTTTCTGCCGTGTGTTTTATCAGCTTCCCGGGATGAGGCAAAGTAACACTTACAATATTATATGTACTTTTTACTTCTGGGGCAGCGGAAACCAGCCCAGCAACCGTCAGGCATGGGGACATGGGAACTCATGCAGCAGTAATGTGTGTGAACGGGAAACGGCCACGCATCGCATTACATCCAACCTGCGCGGGACCGTCTTTTGACTAATTTTCCGGGCCCGGGCCCTAAGCCCTATTTTCCGGTCCCGGGGTCGGTCCCCAGACCTCGGGAATGCAATTTTGAGGTTATTTGGACCGATACGGATCGATGTGGACCAAGTTTCAGCTCAAACCGTTGATTCTGGACCCATGTCGTGCCATTTATAGCAATTATGCTTACTGAGTTGGGGGACCAATTGCTTTGAGCTTAGGGTGCTGCCGGGAATTGCATCCACAAAATCGACTATTGGTCCAAATTGCGCGGCATCGTGTTTTGAATGATTGTTTTTTGAAAATGTCAATCGACAGTCTTTCAAAAGACAGTCCCGCACAGGTTGGATTACAGGACTGCAGTTCAGGCAGGCTGATGCAAGATTAGAGGGAGATGGGAAATGTATGTACACGGACCTTTGTAATTTAAGGGCTCGTTGAGGGCACTTTGCCTTGTTTATTTCGCTTTGCCCCCCTAGGGCCCCCACAGGGGCCATGGGCCACGACGGCGGCGGGGAACGGCGGCGGCCGGACGGCGGCGGGTGCGCAATATCGGAAAGTGCCCTTAAATTCAAACAAATACATTACGAAAGATAGACTAAAGGGTTGCAGTTCAGGCAGGCTGATGCAAGATTAGAGGGAGATGGGAAGTGTATGCATACATATGTATATTGAAGACATATGTATGCATGGATATATGTATTCGTTGGCTCTGTCTGGTGTCTCTCTGCTCCCCTTTGTGGCCACCTCCTTGGGCCACTGGCCATACAGCACAGTCGCATTGCCCCAACGGTATAAATCGATCCTTTAGCGTACACCGTCCTTTATAATTTAAAGGCTCGTAGGGCACTTTGCCCTGTTTATTTCGGTTTGCACCCACGGGCGTCCATAGGGGCCATGGGGCCCAGAGGGCCCAGGGAGCCCAGCAGGCCCATGTGGCCCATGGGCCCATCACGACCTTTGTTTCACACTGGCGTGGGTGTAACTCGGCAGCCTTGACTACCTTTGCTCTTGTTCTGGTATGTAGCATGTACTGAAGTACTGCCATGTGTTGCTGCTTTGTTGCTGTATGGCTTGCGAGCAGCGCTGGCAATCTTGACTCACTGAGATTGCGCACACCATTGGAGGTCAGAATAGCAACAGAAGGTGCGAGTCTGGTTTGTTTATGAAGCGCTTTTGAAGCAAGGTGGCAATGCCTTTGAACACGCTTGGTGATACATTGGATACAATGGATTGAGCAAACAAGACATGTCCCATAGATGGGAATATCAAAAAACACCGCGGTTATTGTGTCTCCCCCCTAGTAATAGAATGAGCCCATGGCAAGACATGGCAAACCCCAGTTTAAACATGTTGGCAAGGTTTGGAGTCGACTTCCGAACAAATGATCCAGAATTTCGTTTGCTGATAGGACAGTTGCTTAGATCTGGCCTTCAATAATACAAACACGATGTTTTGTGCCCGACATGCGAGTGTTGTGACACTATGCTATACAACGTATCATTGTATTTGCTGCATGTTTTCCCCATGCACCTATTATGTTTCACAACTTTGATCAGGAGCGTAAGAAGAAGGCGGCAGGCAATACGAAAGCTGCTCGTATGATGGCAAACTCGGCCCAGTCATCCTAGCTGCCCACAGCCAGATTCGCCTTGCTTCTGTGAATCGGCACCGAAATCATTGGATGCACACATATGACTTGTACCAGTCATTGGTGTTAATGTATTTATCGGCTTGCGTTAAATTTACCACAGCATTGGAATACAACTTTTGATGCTGCTTTGTGTAGTTCTGCACATTTGTTGGAATCCTGTCGGAAGACATCTTTGCCCCCCGTGTCCATACCCCCTCCACACAAATATTAAGAACAAATTTGGAAATCTTAGAAAATTCATGAATATCTCAGAATAGCTTGGATCTTCTTGGAATGTATTAGAAAATCTCAGAAATTCTTGACTTCGCCTAAGGATTTCTTAATTTTTCTCAGAACTTGGGGGGTATGAAAGTGGGGGATATAGAAGGAACCCAATTTGGGGACACCCTATATATACACCACCACCGCGTTTGGGCCTAGAAAAAATCGGAAATGTATGGAGTATACCATTTCTCAGTATATATGCAAAGTGCCCCTCAATACAAGACTTTCTATATACGCCACCACGGGGGTATTGCGCGTCCCCGTGGTGGTGTATATAGAAACTGTTGTATTGAGGGGCACTTTGCATATACACCGAGAAATGGTATACACCAGCCATTTTCTTATTTTTCTAGGCCCGAACCCGGTCGTGGTGTATATATAGGGTGTCCCTACAATGAATGTTGGTCCAGCTATGCTTAGCTGAGTGTGTTGGCTGTGTTTGTGTTTCTGTCTGTATTTCAAGCACTTGTGCAGGCTTTGCATCATCGGAACTCTTGCATGAGCAGGTAGTTGTGTGGTTTGCTTGAGTCTCTGAATGCTTTTGTTTGCTTAACTAGTTGGCGGGCTCCTGCCGATTCTATCCGTTTGGCGGTCACATTGTAAAGCAACCCTCATTGATATTTTAGCCGCTTTGCGGCATTCCGGTGACTGTGATGGCTTGCAGGTCGAGGCCAGTGTGTTTGTTGAAGGTCCCGGCTTCAAACTTTGAAGGCTCGGGGCTTAGATTTGAAACTATTGGGCTGACGATATGTGGTGGGGTTCGATTTCGAGTGTCTTTGGTTTAAGTTTTTAGGTTTGGAGGCATGGGCGGGGGCACCCACGACAGCCCTCGATGCCCCCAAGGGTGGTTTTGGAGGATGGCTCAGAAGGCTCAGAACAAACATACACAAATCTCTCAAATGGGTACATCCAGAATCTGATAGTTTTTCCTCAATGCTAGCGTTCTTTGAAAGTTCGAAATAGGCCCAACATAAATGTGTTAAATTGTATTCTATTGCATGCACAATTAGCATGAGAGTAATGGTTTGGCCTCCAACGAGGAGTTAGCAGATGGGGGGGGTGCTTCTGCTAAAGGCGAGCGTTAAACTATGCATAGAAAACGCGAACATTGGTCAACTCTCAAGAATTGACGAATACAGCATGACAATTATTCAACGATCATATAGTATATATGTGATACTTCGTTTGCCTTCACACATAAACTGCGTGTTCTGAGAACACAAAATTTGAGCGAATGCCACAAGGAAACCAGAGAGAAAGAATAAAAAACATAGGGCTGCCTCCTAAGCGCTGCCCCATCGGGGTGTAACCGCAAATCTTTTGTTTATATGCCCTATGTGATGCTTTTGGTACTCCTCTGCGACCCCTCGGCTGGGCAAGGTCTCTTGTGTTTGAACTATCAAGGCAACTTGATTTGGCGCGGGCTTTTATGGAATCGATGCAGGCACTTGTCGGTGCCTGCCCCGCCGATCTTGCCCGCTTTGCAGGCACCGCCTTGATTCTTGGGGCGGCAACTCGCGCCACTTGCCCGAACTGCTAGCCGCCCTCACATACCTTGAACACGCTTGCTGCAGCGTGCAACCGCAAATTGATGCTTAGGGGATTTGCGGTTATGCCCAAAGGGATGCTTCGGGTACCCTCGGCGACCCCTCGGCATTGTCTCCTGTGTCTGTTTTATGGAGTCACCTCGATTTGGCTGCACCTTCTACCAACCCCTGACCCGCTTGAGGTGTTTGGGGCTTTCTTTTGGAGATGCTCTAGAGTCACTTCGTGTGTCTGTTGTTGCTCATGTGGGCTTTGGTACAGTGCGAGACATATGCATTGCACAGTTCTTCTCAGTACATAGTTACCAAAAATCCTTTTATGCATGGCATGTTGCAGCTGCGGTGATGTAATATATATATATATATATATGTATGTATATATATATATGTATATATATAGGGGGTTTACCGGTATATATACACATATTTATATTGATTATATATAGACTCTTTCTTGTGTATGCGATATTTGCAGCAACCCCATTCATGTGCAATGTTTCGTAAAGATCGCTATTCACTTGTAATTGTGCTCGCCTCGGCTTGCTGATGGTAATTTTCTTTGACTTTTGGACCGGAGTCCTTGGGGAGGAGAAGGGTCATAACAAATTGCTAAGTGTGTCTCAAAGGTTCGAGGCACAGGTCATGAACCTCTTTTCTATACAAGCTGGTGATAAAACGACAACATGAAGTGTCTCCAATCAAAAATATATATATATATATATATATATATATATATATAACGGTATGTGTTTTGGTCGCGACGTTTTGAGACAACGACAGGATGCTCTGTTGTCGCTTGTTTTCTGATAAGAACAATTCAGTCGATACGCTTGCTAGCCGCACTTGGTTGGACAAAGTGGTTGGCTACAAAAAGGTGGTTCAAGCATCAAACCAACACTTAACTAATGTGTTAACAAAGACAACTTCAAAGTTTGCCACTAGCGCATGCTCAGTAGCTGCGAAACCGCTGTTATCTTTGCCATTCCATGACTTGATAAGTACTTGAGGTGTTGACTGCTTTGATTGTATGGGCCAGTTGCTCGAAATATGGAATATCATACAGTGTTGCTAAACGGTGCGGTACCACCTGTATTGATATGATGTATGTTATTGACGTGCAAGTGCCCTCTGATCAGATCTCTTATGAACATCTCCTTCGACTCTTGGGCCAAGCTTATTATCGAGAAAAAGAAGAAGGATGTGGATCCCTCAGGGTGATTGGGGGTGCTGGCGTCCGTGGGTACCAAAAAACTATTACAAATCTATATTGAGTACATTCAATTTGTTTTGAGACGTGTGCATATGTATATAACATACACCAACAGACATATAACAAAAATAACACAAAATGCATGCATATATAATTGCTATATATATATACATATATATATAGTTTGCATGTTATGTACATGTGTTACATTCGCCTTCTTCATATATCTTAACACTCAACGTCCAGGGATTTTTTTGTGGTATTGCTGTGACAGTACTTGCACTTAGGGGAGTTGGACAGCATGAAAGTGCCTGAGACACTATGAGGGAGGATTAATCCAGCCTGTGCGGGACTTTGTTTTGGAAGACTGTCTTTTGACATTTTAAAAGACAGTCTTTCAAAAGACGTTCCTGCGCAGTTTGGACCAATAATCAAGCTTTTGGACGCAATTCCTGACAGCACCCTAAGCTCAAAGCAAGTGGTCCCCCACCTCAGTAAGCATAATTTATGTAAATATCACGATTTGGGTGCAGAGTCGACGGTTTGAATCGATCCTGAAACTTGGTGCAAATCGGTCCGTAACGGTTCGATTAACCGCAAAACTGCATTCCCGATGTCTGGGGACCGACCCCGGGACCGGAAAATAGGGATTAGGGGTTCGGGACCTGAAGAATCAAAAAACAGTCTTTCAAAAGACGGTCCCGCGCAGGTTGAAATGATACACTTTGAGGGAGGATTAAGGGGATGTGGACATACATGCATTTGGTTCTGAAGTCTCTGAGGTCCAGGGCCGCCAGCATTGGATCGATTGACATTGTATGCCGTTGTAAATGAACATTTGTTGGATTAATTAGTCCACACAAATACATTCACATTCCTTGGATTAAATCTGTCAACAATAATTTCACACTGTTTGAATGAGTTAATCCAAAAAGCAAATTAACATGTCTGGATTAATTATTCCAAAACTAAGTTAACAGTTGTTGGAGTAAGTAATCAACAAATGTGATTTTGCTTTGAATGGTAATTCTTTTTTGGTGTACTTAAGCCACACACGTTAGTTCGCTTTCTTCTAGGTCTCGTTTCGATTTAAAATCTACAGGTCCGAAGTCTCTGAGGCCCACGGCCCTCAGCCTCAGATCCAATGACATTGTATGCCGTTGCAAATTAGAATGTTTGGATTAGTTAACCCCAACACAAATTAACATGTCTTGGATGAACTAAGTCAAAAATACATAAACGTTTCTGTTTAAGTATTCCCAAAACAAAATAACATATATTTGATCAATTAAGTCAAACCATCAATAAACATTGTGGGATGTGTTATTACAAAACAAAAATCAAATTAATATATGTGAAGTGGATTACATGATCAAAAATACAGCAAGTTGCAAAAAATGTGAATTTGCTTCGAACTACATGTTCGAGGTCTCTAACAACCAGGGCCCTCAGCCGTGGATCCAATGACATTGTATGCCGTTGCTTTGCATAATGTCAGCTGGGTAAGAAATTTCCTGAAAATAAGGAATTAGAGACTGATGAAGACAAATAAGAAATCGAAGACTGCTACACCCATGTGCACCAACTAGCTTCTGCTATAAATATATGATTTCATTATTTCTTTAGATTTTGATGGGAGATACCTTCAAAACGGGTCAGGGACGTGTTTAAATACACTCGTCGTGGGTTTTGCAGCGACTTTGCATATGAAAATTGTTAAAACCATTGTATATCCGGTCAGATCCAACCACCTAGGGATCTTCATCATTTTGGGAGGTTCTTTGGCCAGCCCTTAGGGGAGAACATATTTTCGAAAAATGTCCCCCCCAAAAAAACAAAAATACAAAATCGGATATTGCAATTCCGTTGAATTTCAAGGGTTTGTGTGTTTTTCAAGTGTGTTTCAGTCCGCTTTGTATGTGTATGTCAATCGGAAGTTCTGTCTTGCATGTGCATACATCATCAATATTTATGAATATTTATGTAAAGCGATACCCTTTTGCTATGTTTGCTGCCTCCCTGGGCGATCTTCAGACGCCCGCTGGCTGTAATCTCTGCTTTGGGGTGGGTAGGCAGCAAGCATAGAAAAATCATGCATAAGTACCTCTCTCTGTTTGGCTCTCTCTCTCACTCTCTTTCTTTCTCTATGGATGCATTAGTTTGTTTGTGTATCTATCAGGGCCCTGGCGGAAGCGGTCATCATGTACAATTATCATGGAAAGGTGCATGTATTCTTGGAACTACGTATGGATACATCTGTTTGGACGTCCACACAATCTCTAGATGTCGATATGGGTCCAATTATTCATAGATACCCATAGTTACATGGTTTAGCATGCATCCATGCATTCACTGAAATGTTGAATGACAAACCAATAATTACGTCCTTGCGGTAAAGGCCCCTAATCAACAGGGTTTAGGGGCATCATTGGAAGACTACAGTCTGGGGACCTACATTCTGGGGGGCTACAGTCTGGGGGGAGTCTACAGTCTCAAGCCACCGGTTTTGGATCGCGCTATCCACTCACCTGTTCTTTAACGTAAGTCTGCGTAGCTACTCTCTGGGGGGCTATAGTTTCCAGGCACTAATTTCGGATCTGGTGATCCATCCACCTGTTCTTTGAAACAAATCTGGGGGGATACAGTCTGGGGGGCTCCAGCAAGGGGAGCTACAGTCTCAAGCCACCGATTTTGGATGGTGCTATCCGCTCGCTTGTTCTTTAACACAAGTCTTGGGGGCTACAGTCTGGGGGGGCTACAATTCGGTGGGCTACAGTCTCAATCCATCGATTTTGGATCATGTGACACACTCACCTGTTATTTTCAAAAGTTATAGAGGACCCTTCAACGTACATGTTGTCAAGAGAGATATCCGTCCGTGAAACCAACGATGTTGATGCTTGCATTGGTAGACCTGCGTCCACATACTCGAGTTCTGGTGCATAATTATGCGTCCACAGATCCATAGGCCTCGATCCTTGAGTACAGGAATATGTGTTCACCTCAACAATTATGGCACACCGTGCATTGGCCATAAGATTCTACAAGCTCACCAATTTCCACACTACGTTTTGTGTCTTTGCGAAGCTTTGAAATAGCCAATGTCCGCCAGTGTATGCGTTCTTGCTCACGGCCCGCTCGGAAAAACAAGCCAAAGTTGGGCAATATCTTGCGGAATATGATGCTCTGGGCATTTCTGGAAGATGCACACTCCCGAATTAGCTCAGAGCTGGAAACACAGCTTGTGTGTGAGGTCTCCTTTATATATCATATTGTGTTGGCCTACTCTCATCTCACATCCACCAATTTGTATATATATATATATATATATATGCGACTGAGGCTGGCAACAAGAAGTGCATGCGCATGATCGCTGGCTCGAACCAGGAGCGCCTGCCAACACATGTTTACATGCAATGCCAGCCCAGTGTTGTCGAGTTTTCGATCTCAGCCGCTCTCAGCTCATCCTTGGTAAAAGCTTCTTGTATGATACTGTCAAACATCTACACTCATTAGATGCAAAGTTGTGGATTCAGAAGCATCGGCAGATGTCAGTACATTCAATTTGTTTGAGGTATGTATCGGTCCCAACGCTATGTTTGAAGGGCTTTGCTTTCAGAGTGCTGTATGTTTGAAAGGCATGCACGAATTTGGGCACTACCTTGGGCAAAACCAGAGTGTCCCCCCAACCGACCAAGCATATCAGATTTCATAAGTTGCTTCACAAAACACAATAACATGTTGGAACATACATGTATTCTTACATGCGGTAATTCGACCCGCACCCAAGGTGTGG
>Ga0099797_100742_pt1 | contig 19760 bp, 9 predicted proteins | sample Uncmet_Sort48C_1_FD_89871 | JGI IMG/M metagenome (GOLD analysis project Ga0099797, IMG submission 89871) | Marine eukaryotic communities from CALCOFI LINE 67, Pacific Ocean - C012_Sort48C_1 | ecosystem: Environmental > Aquatic > Marine > Oceanic | place: Pacific Ocean: Monterey Bay | collected...
GAGAATCTACCATAGGTAAGATGCCTTCCATATATGCAGGAAGTACGTCGAGACACATTCATCTGCGAGTCCACAAATGTCCATCAGCATGTCGCAAGTGCATTGTATCTTTGTCCTTCATTCCAATCCTCGTGTTGTGGGAGCGGACCCTTTATCTGAATGTTGTGGCGGCTCCAGCTCATGGGGTAGACGTCGATAGACGTGAGTTGAATTAGATACCCTCGTCGTTCGTATACGACACGGAGGGGCATTATGGAAGGTTCGACCGTTTTGGTCCAAGGCGTGGCCGACGCGGTTGGGGAAGAACTTTTTCGAGAAGCAGTTCATGGGCGCGTTGCGTGCCCCCACGCCGTCCGGTGGGTACGGTTGGAAAAGTCCAAGTCGACTGGTGAGAACCTTGGGTATGGGTTTTGTGAAATCGATGCTCATGTGATTCGTCCCGGCGTGGCTGCTGAACGGATCAATGGGTTGATGTTTGATGTGGACAGGTCGTTGGTGGTGACTGCGCGTGTCGCGACGAATGTCGATTTGAGACGGTGCTCTGGACCACCACCCCAGCGGTCCTCGTTTAAACGCTCCCGTTCGCCTCCCCAAGGCGTACCTGTATACCGTCCAGACGATAACCGTGGGAAACCGCGAGCACGATACGACGACCGTGGTGGTGCGCCGTACGAGCCACAATATTCGTCGCAGCGTCAGCGTCAATCTGGGAGGGGACGGGGTGACCAAAATGCTCTGCAGCTTTTCTTGGGTAACACCCCTCACGACATGACAAGTAGACAGCTTATTGACCTATTGAACAAAGCCATGCGCCAAGGTGGGCTTACTATACCTAGCATGAGACTAGAGGAACCCGTCATTAATGTTCGGCTAGGAAAAGGGTTTTCATTTGCGACTTTCTGTGACGCAGAGACGTGCACATTAGGCTTGAATTTGAACGGAATCAAAGTAGGGGGGAGCATGTTGCGGGTGTCGCGCCCGAAAAATTATCTCGGTCCCTCTGTGCCCTCTGTGACGTGGTTCGAGTGGATGCGGGACAGACTGAAAGAGCACCCCGAGTTAGCAGGTCGAGTTATAGGCATGCCTTCTGAAAGCGAGTTCCGTGGGGGCCCAAACTTGCCGCCTTCCCGTGGATCCCAACTGCCGGAGTTACAAGTATTCGTCGGCAACATTCCTGTGGGTTTGAACCCAACCGCCTTGATAGATTTCCTGTCCCAAGCAATGATACAATCGAAACTATGCGACGGTGGGGCTAAACCAATTCGTACGTGCCGTGTAAATAACAAATTTGCTTTCGTGGAATTTTACCAAGCGGAGGTGGCCACCAGGGCATTGCACATGACTGGTATTCCGTTTATGGGCCAAGACTTGAACCTGGGACGACCAAAGAATTATGCGAAGAAAGCCACGAATAAATCAGCAACTTGGGCAACATTATTGCAAACGAACTTTGACCTACCGAAAGCGATTTTGTTAGCTAACAGTTCTGCAAAAGGCGGCATAAAGAACGAAATTTTCGTAGACATGGCTCGTGTTCCAGTGGGTGTTCGCACTTGTTTCCAAGCTGGCATACCGTCAAAATTGGTCGTGTTTTCCCAATTGGCAGGGATCGAGTCTCCTGTGAAAGCTATCGAAGAGGAAATCAAGCGTTATGTTCAGGTGAAGAGCATGGACTATAATGCATCTACGGGGGTGTTGACAGTTGAATTTGGGTCGCTGCACGATGCTGGGCTTGCTGTGCTCATGATGAGCGACCGAAAATTGGATGGGAAAGACATTCAAGTTTCGTTTGGGAAGTAGTAGATTTGACTTGGCAGGATACTTCATCATCATTCCAAATGGTTTTGGTATCTTACCACGTAACGCTACGAGTATTGAATATTTAATAAAATCAAAGTTGTCTCGAGTGCCATATATCAACACAGCATTGGAGTGGGGGCCGCAAAACTATTTAGTCTAGTATTACTCTGTACGGTAGACGGTAGTGGTAGACCTCGAAAAAACAATTTTAAGCGGACGTCATCACTACGAACGACTACTACAGGTAGGTCGATTTCTCTGACGCACCTGCGCACCTGACTACAGGGACACACTGAGACACTGAGACACACATGCACAAAAACAAGTTAAACCAGAGATAGACAAGGTTGATTTTCCTTCTGTGTCCTTTACGCCCGTCCATTACTTGAACCGATATTTAAATCGTGGGGACACAGTTTTTGTACTACAATACTACAATACGTTCAAGAGATATAATTTAGTAGCGCGGAGTGACATCCATTGCAGTCTGGGAGGTTGCCTAGTAGACGATATTCTTTCGTAGACGAGTCTCCTGTGTACCTCGTACAAGTAATAATAATGTCGTTCTCGCCAAGACCACGAACATGGACACGCGTGGACATGCGTCGGCAAACGCGGCCATGTGAAAGTCTTGGATGCGTGTAGCATTACGCCTACTTTGAGCGTTGGGTCCCGTTTTCCAAAAGCCTGCGGCATAAAGGTCGACGGGCGAATAGGAAAACAATGGCGGGAAAATATGCCTTGGCCCTGCACGGCTTAGTGCTGGAAAATGCGGACACCATATTTGAACACTGCAAGCAACACGATCCTAATGCTAATGGTGTCTTAGAAGTGAGCAATTTCTGTCATGCGGTGTCAATTGTGCTAGGCATTCCGAAAGAAGACGCGTCATTGCTACTCTCTGACGCATCGAAAGAGTCTGGCTTGGTTCCGTATGCGACGTGGCTGATGCAACTGCAAGCTAAAAATGTTAGTAACGTGGGAGGTGTAGACCGAAGCGGAGAAGAAGGACGCACACGTGACTCTATCAATAGCAGCTACAACACTGATGTTGAAGCCAAGCGCAACGAATCTGGAGAGGAATGGACCATTTTTGACGATACCTTTTCCGATGACGAGGACAATCGAGAAGTGGTGGACACCAGGGCGATGTCCTCTGTTGTTTCCCTTGTCGACGAGAAAGGTTTGGTTACTACTCCTGGCCGAGAGGTAGTAGTTGTCCAAGCAACACCTCAATCAATTGGCACTTCAGTGTCTCCTCAATCCAATCGTAGTCAAAAGAGGGATTGGAATGGTACAGGGAGCGAAGGCCACTCCAGCACGCAACATCTGTACGAGCAGTTATGGGCTCGTTCTTCGAAGGATACTACTTTTAGACTCTTGTTGGAAAATGTAGAAACTACTTTACGATTGGAAAAACAAGGCCGCGCGAGCCATGCACAATTGGCTAGAGCCGTAGGGCAATTGATGGAGCAGACCCAGAAGCAACTTTTTGACTCCTTCGTTGCGGCCCAAAACGAAACAGGAGCGTTAGTTACCGAAAAGCATCGCTTAGAAAAATCTCTCCAGGTTCGTCAAGATGAATTGAATGTTTTGAAACGTCGGGAGAGGGAAAGACGCAAGGAAGTGGATCAAACACAAGCATCACTCGTACAATTGCAACAGGTGGGACAAGAAATGCTAGGACAGTCTGAGGAAAGGAAAGTCGCTCTTCAAGAAATGAAAAAGGCGCATGCAGAAACATTAAGCAGAACCGGGGATATTTCGGAAGGTATTCAAGGCGCTGTATCCACGATTCGAAGATTGACCGCAGATTGCTCCACGACACAAGCAAATATGGAGAAGACTGTGCAAACGACCGCCTCGAAGCTTGAAAAAACATCCAAAGCTGCAGGGGCGTTGCACCTTTTTAGTGTGACGAAAAGTATAGAAAAGTTAGGCCTAGTGCGGGCACTCCATCGCTGGAAACTAGGAGCATCGAAAATTGCTGGCATGTCATCGCGCAAGCGCATACAAGAAAGACTAGAAAGATCACAAAGGCTGAGCAGAGAAATGGAAGAGAACTTGAAAAAGACCATAGCAAAAAGACGCCAAATGGACAGTCTCCATCACTTTTCTCGGGCAAATAAGTCGTGGGTTATCCGCATGTCTAGCAGGGCTTTGCAGAAGTGGCGGCATGCTACAGGCATGAGCGCAGCTGCAGCACGGCAAACGTTGAAAAGCACTGTTCGTGACTTAATGGGGAAGTACGATGCAGTTGTTAAAGAAAGGGATGAGTTAGATCGTCGATTCCAAGAAACTGCAGCGTCGTTGCATGAAAAACTGAGCAAGGAAGTAGAACACCACAGAGCAGCTCTAGTTGCGGAGAAAACCCGCGGAAAGGCAGCGCTTGATTTGGAAATTGCCAGATCGAAGGCGGAGTCTGCTGCATTAGAAAAAGAGGCACGGCTGAACGCAGAAGCAAACGCTCTCCTCTCAAAAAGAATAGAATTGCAAGAAATGGAGACGGAAAAATGGAAAGCTGCCCATGACGCATTTCAAAGGGAAACGAGCAGCATTCAGCTTTCCGCTGAAGAAGAGAATACCAAGCTCCGAATCGGTTGGGAAGAGCTATCAGCTGAAAATGGAAACTTGAAAGCGCGCGTTATTGCGGCAGACAAGCGAGTCCGAATTCTGGAGCAAACTTTGGAAGCAGACAAAGAAAGTAGCCGAAAAAAATTAGACCTACTTATGCGAAAAACAGCGGAACAAGTCGAGGTTGCACGGGCAAATGCATCTGGGGGTGTACTAAGAGTATCGCTCGATTCAAGAACCGAAGTATTGAAGGCATACGACTCCGCGGCCAAAGCCGCGGCAGAAGCAAAGTTAGCTGCTGACACGGTCCATTCAAGACAACAATTAGAATTAATTCGAGAGGAGACAACCGATTTGTTGGCTTCTCAAGAACTCATGCGGGAAGAAATGGCAGCTCTGAGAAAGGAGAAAATGGAGTTGGATCTGGTCGAAAACGAAGAAAGGGAACAAGCCCGGGAGGAAGTGGCAACACTGACAATGAAGTTACAAACCTCTGAGAGGGAGAGGAAAAAGCTGCTAGTTGAAGCTTTAGCGATGAAGCGAGAAGTTGCAGAAACCCGAGCACATGCAGAAAGCAAGACAGCAGAAATCGACGAATGGCGTGTCGCTCATGCGAAGAATGCACATATAATGCAAAGACAAGACCAACGGTTAAAACACCTACAGTTTCGACATAAAAAGTTTCCATTCCTTTTAAACCAGAATAGCTTCTTTGAAAACGCCATGGCCGTATACTTGAAAACATTTTTGAAAAAAGTAGTTCATCGTCGTTTGGCGGCGGCCATGTCGACTTGGAGGTCTCTATTTTGGGAAGCTCATGCCGAACATTTGAAGCGGCAGCATTTGCTTGAAATGGAAGGTGAACATGTTGAACATGGAAGACTAGCAGCTCGACGTGTTCTGAAGCGCTGGGAGGCAAAAAATAAACTTCGAGCATGGCGCAAATGGATGGAGTTTAACGACTACATTCAGCGGAACAGATTCAAAATGCGCGAACATGAAATTCGCCAGGAGTACGAAATGGCTGCGGCTCAGAAAATAGCCAAAAAAGTGTTCATGAGGATCAGTAAGAGAGCTTTGACGGCTGCATGGCATTCGTGGACATTGTTTAGCCGTAGTGAGCGAAAAAGATTCGATGAGTTGGAGAGGGCGAAAATGATGGCGAAAAAAGTAATGTTGAGAATAAATCATCGACAGCTCATGCAAGGTTGGACTGCATGGAAGGTATTCTTAAAGTCTTTGGACGACCAAGAGGTCTCTGTAAAAATTGCTAAGCGTGTAATGGCCAGGTTGTTGAACCAAAAAATGCACTTTGCTTTTAACACTTGGCACAGACACGCAGTTGTATCTACTCTCTATATTCAACACCGCAACCACCTAGCAGAGGGCGAAGCAGAGCGATGCGCGTTAGAAGAGCAAAATAAGCATATGCTCGGAGAGCTTGAAGAAAAGCACGAGAGAAACCGAAAACGATTACTGTCACGGCTTATTCTTCGTGTTTGGACGATTCGTCATCAAACGTTTCGTCAAGAAAGACGTTTAGAGGCTTTTGCAAAATGGAAAAGTTTGTACAACGAATCAAAACATCATTCGTTGTTGGATATCGTGGAAAATACGAAAATGCAAGTATCTGCTGCCTTGACATACCGTGGAATGATACGATATATGAAACAGAGAATTAGACACTCATTCAACAAATGGCTTGCTTTTAACAATGTTGTAAATGAAGAGCGTGAAAAAATAAAAATTTGGGCAGCACGTTTACAGAACCAAACGTTAGGAAAAGGCTTTCATTCATGGAAGTATATGGTAAGCGAAAAAAAGCAGCTCCGGGTAAACATTAATCGAGGTTATAAAATTTTGTATAACGTATTTCTACGGCGAAAGGACAAATTTTTGGCCTCTGGGTTCCGTAAATGGGTAATGTTTTCTATGAATGTCTTGAATTTTCGTGCAGCTCAAGCGTATAAGAAAGCTCAATTTGATCATGCGCAGCGATTTATTGTTTCGAAAGTGCGCGATTATCTCCATAAACGAGTCGGCCATTCATTCCGACATTGGTCCAAACTGGTAGCCAAGTGGAGACGTACTGACATTCAAAGAAAGCGAGCATGCCAACTCATTGAAATTAAGCTGGAGAGAGTACTCATTGAAAAAAAACGATGTTCGTTTGCATATTGGCTCAACATGACAAAGGGGATGAAGATTCAAGAAATTCGTGTAAATGCTGCAACAAAATTCATTGGAAGGTGTGTTCGTAACTACATTAAAGAGCGTTATCAAACAGCTTTTCTGCACTGGCAAAACATAATTAGAGGAATCAAAGCTCAAGAGGCGAAAGTTGAAGGGGCGACCCGATTTATAGTCGCTCAGATTCATCGCAATTATTATCGAAAATTGAAAACGAAATTTTTGCACTGGTCAAACATGACTCACTTGATGGGTGTGAAGAACATGGAGTTCAAGAGTGCAGTCCGGTATATTGTGACTAACATTCAGCGAGCAGTCCGTACGAAGTTGCTGTCTGCGTTTCGTCGCTGGGTGGAGGAGTCGCGTGGAATGGCAATCCAGGAGAAGCGCCACAATGACGCAGTCCGATTTGTCGTCACTCACGTTCGCAAGTACATAAATGCACGTATGGCCAAGGCATTTAATGTCTGGCAACAATTTTGTATGAGTGCACTTCTGGAAGAGCAGCGTAACATGAGCAATGCGGCGGCGATGGCAGCACGTCAACAACACCAAGAGAATTTGGTCGCCGCAAGGTTCATTGCCATGATAGTCAGTAAGGAGAAGGCCGCATTGCAGGGCGCGTGGCGAATTTGGATGAACGTAGCGTATTATTCCAAAATACAAGAAGCCGAGAGGAAGCTGGCAGAAGAGCGAAAGCAACTGGAGCAAACCCACGCCGAAAAAATGATGTTAGTAACTGTTGCCCATGCCCAAAGCATGCAAGAAGCGAAATTAGCAGCAACAAAAGCACGGACTGTGGCACTTCTCAGGCGTCTCGAAAATGATAACGTCGGATTAATGCTACAAATAGGAATGGACGCCTTCAAAATGCGCGTCGCGGCTTACAAAAGTGCGAGGACCCGCTCTGCTGTTATTCTGATGAGGTACTCTGGAAAGTGGAAAATGCGGATGACCAAGGTAGCCTTGTCGTGCTGGTCAGGTGCACTAGCAAAGTTCAAGCTTAACCAGCAAACTGCTCGCTACGTGCTAAGCTGCTTAAAACGAAGTCGGCACTTGCAACTGAGGAGAGCTATAGAAACGTGGCGAAGAAACGCACAGCTACAGGATATCAAATACAATATCCAAATTACTCACGCAAGGAACATGTTCAGTAAGAAAATCATGGCGATTAGTCGTTCACAACGAAGAGCTTTTGATTTATGGGTGTCATTTTCTGAAGCCAAAGAAGTGGAATTAAGAACGAGCACGAAGGTTAAAACATTAGAAGAGGAGGCACGAAAAAATTTAGAAGAATTCGAAGCGAAGGAGCGAGAAATTCTGAAAAAGAATATTGAGATTGCTGACGAACTTCGTCGAACGGCTGAAGAAGAAGCTAATGAGATCCGTAGAAAAGGACAACTGGAGGTGGCTTTGCTGAAAGAGGAAAGTGAGCAGGAATTAGCCAGCATGAAAAGGGAATATGAATCTATAGAGCTGGAGCTTAAAAAAAACAGGGACAAATACCAAGAGGACACCAGCCGACTCGAAGAAGATGTCGAAAGCGAACATTTGAAGGCCAAAACTGCCCGGGTTTATATGACAATTGCATCATTCTCTACCCGAGGAAGGAAGAAACATTTGACAAAAGCGTTTCTTCAATGGAGGTTTGCATCGAACGCGATAGCTGCGAGCATAAAGTTTGATGACGAAAAACAAAGATTGGAACATGAGAAAATAAAACTGGAGCAGGTAACAGATGAATTGAATTCTCGGGTCGAGAGTGTGCAAGTGGTTCTCGAAGAAACGACCACTCAGATGAAGGAAGAGCACCAAGACCAGTTTCAAACGGTGAGGCGCCAAGCCATTGGAAACCGTGTGTTGAGGAGCATGCAGGCATACCGTGTCCAGCGAATGATGAGGTCAATGAACGTTTGGAAAAGTGTCATCCACCGACTTCAATTGGCTGAAACAAATTGGAGGCACGGCTCTCACCAGATGTTCAAGACTATCGCCAGCGTCATGAGGGTTCGCGTCCATCGTTCCTTTCATACGTGGAGAAAGAAGACCGATGAATTGAGCATTCATGAAGCTAAAAGGATACAAACGCAGAGCGGGATGACGCATATGCTCAATGTAGCACTTCATCGCATGTACCAAAAGCTAGTGTTCCGAGGCTTCCGATCTTGGCTAAATTTTTGTCACCTTCACACAAACAGAGAACTGTTGAAAGCGCACGAAGAGATAAGTCTGCAACATGAGCGAGAGAAGAAAAGAATGTTGAAAGACCATGACTCTCAAAAAGAGGACATGTTGCTTGCTCACGCAGGCGACAGGGCACGAATCCTGAAAGAAAAGAACGAGATGGAAGCAACGCTAACGCGAGAAAAAGAGCATCTGAGAAAGACTTTAATTCGAAGAGGAGCTTCTCGCCGTATATGGAAATCCCTGAACATCTGGAAACATGCCCGCTTGGCAGGTGCTCTAGGATTTTGGAAAAAGAAAGTGATTGAGCACAGATACGATCATGTCGTGGTAAGTCGCCTTTTCCAATCCTTGGTCCAGTTCGAAGAGCACAAAGTTTCACGGGCATTTCATCACTGGGTTGATATGACTGTAGTCAAGGAAAAGTTCCACAGAGGAACACGTGGAAGTCGTGCAGCGACCAAAATCTTTCATTTGTTCTCAATGCGGAAGAAAATGGACATGGCCTTCGGTTTTCGATTATGGGTCACGCATACACACTTAGTCCATCACATTATATTGGAAAAAAGTTTTGCGGATCAGGTCGACGTTGTAAAGTTGCAATTGTCTTCTGTAACAAAATTGTCTGATTTTAAACACAAATCACTTGGGCTCAAATCTATATGCACCACGATATCTCGTGTTCACGTTCGAAAGTGCGCACGTGCGATCCGTCAATGGAAGTCTGTCGTTGCCTCGCAAGTGGAGCGAGAAGTGAAATTAGCTCGTGTCTATAAAAGCTTCACTAGTCGTGCAAAATGCAGCGCATGGAAAGTTTGGATTACCCATATGTATTCTGGGCGCCATATGGACAAACGAAGTTCTGTTGTGACATGGATTTCAGTGAGAAAGCAAAAGCACTTACTCAAAATGGCATGGAATAAATGGCACATCTCCAGCCATAAAACCCACGTGACAATGCTCTGTAAGAATCACGCAGATGCCCAGAATAGGCAGTCATTCTTAGCCAAGTTAGCGTGGGCATGCTTTACTATGAAAGGAAGGCAAGTGGGTGGCGCGTTTAAACACTGGAAGTATCTCGCTGAAAATCAGAGAGACATGCAAAAGGCCATAGATTATTTCCGAAGAATATTTGATCGATCATTTCACAAAAAAGTTCGCGCAGCATTTCTTGCCTGGTTCTTGCAAACGCACAAAGAGCGCACGGACGATATTATGAGTGGTTTGAAAAACCACTTTTTGACGCTTATGGACACACAGTCTGGCAAACACAATGCGAGCTGGGTAAGAATGAAAAACAAGAAAGACAAGGCCCTCTTCTGTTGGCGTTGGTCTCGTGAAGTACACAGGATGAGCAAACAAAAATGGGCAAAACTAGATCAAGACAAATCAGGCTATTTGAAGAAAATGGAAAGCACGATGGTGGATTTGAAGTCAGAGCATGAAGAAGACGCAGTATGGTCAGAAACCATGACACAAGAGATAAAAGCGTTGCAAGAACGAGTCTCTAATGTTAAAAAGAAACAGCAAGAGGATGCACTGGACATGTCTCGTCAGAAGAAGCATGATGCGGCATGGTCAATTTATAGAATCGTGCAGGCATCGTTATCACGGAAGCTTTTCCGCGCAATGAGAGTATGGCAGGTTGGCGCTGTGGGAAAGAAACACGAAGATCTGGAGAGTCGGCTCTATAAGAAAGTGAAGCAATCAGATCTCGCCGTCAAGCGAATTACGAAGCTTGTCCAGAGGGCACAGCAAGATCACATGCAGACGGAAAAATTACTCTCAAGCATCCGAGATCGGACACAGGCGATTCGCGAAAGCACAAGCGAACCGAAGCCGAGGAAATCGAGGACCAAATCGAAAATCAAATCTCGTAGATCTTCGCCCCCACGGCAGACCACGACACTGCCATCTGGTGGAATGATTCGCTTGCATCGGAGTGGAAGCGTAGACATTCGATTTCCTTCTCGAAATCGTGTTCTGCACAACCATGGAGCTTCCCCCATGATTACCCCTGGCAGAGATTCGACTATCCATAAGAGCAACCTAGTCGACAGGAGTAACAGACGAAATGAGGGAACCGAACATTTTCGGCTGCCCACTCAATCAAGCCGAAGCCGTAGTATAAGCCCTGCAAGAGTGAGAGCAACTGCCCTTCGAAATGAAGAATTAGGGGTGTGGTCACCGCCAGGAAATAACCCCTCTGGCAGCCATTGGCAGCCGAAACGTCCTACGTTAGAGGCGGAACCAGGGACTGCTGATGAGGGATCAAAGCGTGGTCCAGTTTTTCTCCTCGACAATAGAGTAGGGGAAGGTCCCTCTGTGAGTAATGTCGAGGCAAGTAACATTAGGGGAATGAAAACAAGCGCTGTTCTCCGAGACGTCGACGGCAGCAGCAGCGCAGGATTCAAGTTCGATGACTTTGAACACGATTACAACTCACCAGCAGATCCGAAGTAAAAATTCTTGATTGAATAGCCCTACACGCTTGAAGTTTTGAATATCTTCAAATAGTATTCTCTTGTGATAATAAGTATGTAGTTGATACAGTATTGCAATCTTCCATGTGACAGCTCTCGTATTTAGTATTTAAAGTACGTTATTGACACACACTGATTTCGATGCGAATCACTGCTGACTAGACCTGCGTCGTGGGTACTGTACGTACAGGTACGGTACCTGTACTGATAATATAAGAGTCTCCTCCGTCCACTACTATGCAACTGGGCGAGTGCGTGTACAAGAAATGCGATTTCTGTGTGATGCACACTGACCTTCCCTACTTGGCCGGAGTCGAAAAACGGACTTTCCTAACTCTTCTTCCCTCTGCCTCCATTGTCGCCATATTTGCATGGCGCACAGATATTTCTCTATTTACTTGTGAGCGACGTGATCCGTGCCCCTTGACATGGCTAGTTTGGTCAGCCGGGGCAAGTTTGACTATCAGGCAGAAATGGGTGAGAAGCAGCCTCATTCAAGTGATGTCACTCGACCGCTGCAAAGTTTAGTCTATTCTTCACACAACCAGGCACTTCGATCCAAACGAGGTGACAATATTCCTCATGTTCCTGACTCGCCGGTGGAGGGCAACGGTTTTGGCAAAGTCGAAGCTGCCTCCGACGAATTCATAATATTCGGCATTCTTAGCAAACGGACGACTTTGCGGTTTTCTCATGACCGTTTTTTTCTTGTGCGAAAGGAGAAACCATTGGAGTTGCGATGGTATGATAACTACAATTGCTTCTTAGAATCCAAGGGAGAGCGGAAACGCTACTTGAGGATGATCAAAGTTTCGGACTGTGGTGGCCTGAGTTTCAAGATAACAGCATTTGATTTGAAGAAAAAACTCGTGTTGAAAGCAAAAGACTTACAGTCGAAGGAAAAATGGATGGGTACGCTTTCGTACATTTGCCGTCTGGAAGCGTCTGTGCCTACACCAATGGCAGGTTTGAAGAGGGAAGCCAGCTCTGAATTTGGACGAAAAATGTTATTCAAGGCAATATCCGATGGTTCATCGCCTGGAGCGGAACGAAGATGCGAATTCGACGACAGTGACACCAGTTCGGACGAGGCAGACAGTCTAGATATACCGCGACTGGTCAAGAGGCCTCAAACATACCCTCAAAATCAGCATATCACAGACCATTCTGGTCAGGTGATTGCTGGTCGCCAGAGCACCCAAGAGCGAGCTGACGAGCATGTCGCTCGGCCACCAAATCATGGTGGAGTATCCACACAGAAGAAATCGGCGAAGCAGCCAGTTCGTTACAAGAAGGTTCCCAGGCCGCCCAGTGGGCTGCCGTGCAGCGTGGTGTGTCAGAAAATTTTGGACGATCTAAATGGTGCTGTCACGTCGGAAACGTTTGCTGCAGCAATGGAGAGGGCCATCGCACGCGTGGAAGATGCGGACAAAGACAGTAAGATTACATCCTCATCGATCCAAAATACATCCTTTTCAGAAAAAATGCGGTCTCTGTTGAAAAAACCCGTGAAAGACTTAATTGTTTTGCGTGACGCCTTCCCATCGATCTGGCAGGGTGAAGTCCCGGAACTTTACGACAAACTGTACAGTTTGCTCGTCAAGGCAGATATGATTCGGAATTTTGAGTCGGAGCCTTATCTGCCTTCCGAAGAGGAGGAAGAAGAAGACAGAGACATCATGGGAACAAGCATCAAGAGACTGGACCATTGTCGTGCGAAAGCAGCATGGTAATATGTAATACATGTTGACTGATACTTGAACGATATATCAAATAAATAAAACTGATCAAAAATATGAGTACTGTACACATTTGGTACCAGTACATTAATACAGTACTCGATGAACCACTGCTGCGAGCTGCAAGTCGCAAACGTCAAACGAGTGGTCGGCTCTTGCTTTTTGCCAAACGCGTCGTGGCTTATCAATCACTTGCGCAAGAGGCAACAGTAACGCATCAGATGCTCATCGAAGTGAGCGTGCACTGTTGTACGACCACAATATTTTCATACCATCCATATAAGCCAATGCGTTTGTTTGTTTTGCTTCTTGCCGTCACCATCTGCTGGGCCAACTTCGCCCTTGGGAAGGATACAGCGGAAGAAGATGCGCGCATCAATGTGGTGCTCGTTGGAGCGACGGGGGACTTGTCTCAAAAGTATTTGTGGCAGTCTCTTTTTCGTATGTACCTTCAAAGCCTGAAGTTGCCCGACAGGCCAAAACTTGCAGTGTGGCCTGCTGCGTCGTCGTCGGCTGAGAAAGCGAGTCTCTCGTTGGAGAAAATACTGAGCACGAACATAAAGTGCGAAGAGGGCGTGGACTTCGTGATCGCCGAAGACGAGCTTGTGTGCGAAGGTGACCTTCAAGTGTTTATTCACAGAGTTGTTCGACCTTACACTCAACTAAGGAACGAGGCCCACTATGCAGAGATCAATAAGCGTATCGAGGAGGATTTGCAGAAGGAGCCAAGGGGTGGAAAGAGACATTACGAAGTTGGGCGTGTGTTTTACCTGTCTATACCGCCGGCGTACTACATGGATATTTCAAAATATATAAATGAACACGCGAGGCCCCACGACAAGGATGCCTGGCTCCGGGTAGTGATGGAGAAGCCGTTCGGATCAGATACTCAAAGTGCCAAAACATTAGTCGGTGGAATCAACAAATTTTTGAAAGAAGAAGAAATATACCGGATCGATCACTACCTGGGAAAATTTGGTGTTCAGAGCATCTTGAACTTCCGCCAAGCCAATTATCATTTATACGAACCACTGTTGAATCGGGAGCATGTTGCCCGAATCGAAATTGTAATGAAAGAGACTGTAAGTTGTGCCAAGCGAACGAAGTTTTTTGATGATTACGGCATCATCCGTGATGTCCTTCAAAATCACCTCACCGAAATTACCGCTCTCGTTGCGATGGAATTGCCCGGTGACCCGTCCGATACGGAATCTATTATCGCGCGGAAAGCTGCTCTGCTGGAGAGCATTGCGCCCCCGTCCATGAAAGAAGCGGTACTCGGACAGTATGATGGTTACCGGTCGCATGTGACTCAGGATAAGATGGATCAAGGACGCAGTTATGAAGAATCGCAATCGAGGCAGGTGACTTTTGCCGCGGTGAAACTCAATGTTCAGAATGACCGTTGGGATGGAGTCCCATTCATCCTGACTTCTGGAAAAGTTTTGGATGAGCGTGCAGCCTACGTGCGCATAGTATTCAAGAGGACTGAGGAAGGTACTGCTGGAGAATTGATGATTAACATTCAAGGTGGGGTCCGCGGAACGGAAATTTCTGTGACAATGGAAACGCCTGTGTTTTTTGCACCTCCTGGATTTCTACCCCGCTTTTTGAACGCTTCCAACCCGAATTCTGCCAAAGAAGGGACGCGTGTGGCCGCCCCCATCGACCAGGTCCGAAATGCTTACGAAGTATTGATTGAAGATGTTTTGATGGGGCGCCAAGAAAACTTTGTCACCGCGAAGACTCTACTTCCATCTTGGAAAGTGTGGACCCCATTATTAAAAGAATACGACGCTAGCACTGTAGAACCAGTGAAATATTCTATCGGGGGGGAAGAAGTTTACCACGCATTGTCGAAGGCAAGTGCCGAGTGGGCCAAAGAGAGAAAAGCTGCAGAAGGAACTGCAGCTCACAACGAGCTCTGACGCTTCAGATCAAGCTTGTTTGCACCTATGAATGTACAAGTAATACTCTGATGTAATGTTCTACAGTATTTCAAACCTGCGATGGATCCTCCACATGAGTACAGTACCGTACTGTAGAAGTAGAGGGCACGGCACTTTGACGGTGACAGAGCTCGTCTCCCCGTTCCTGCGAGGTCGTTGCGTCTGCCCCAGCTTGAGTGTGACCCTGGAGGAGGAAGCCAGCGGCATCGTCAGCATTAAGGTACACTCTGGACTGCTGTGGTGCCACCGCAAAGTAATCGAAATAGAATGGCGTCCACACAGTTCGAAGACGTTGATTTGAACGGGGAAGAGCCTGCCGCCGTGACCATTTCGTTTGAAGAGCAGGGGCTCAGTCAACACCAGCTTGACGTTGTTTCTGGAAAAGGCGATGATTACGACGTGGGAAATACGCAAGGGAAGCGGGCGTTAATCTTGTATGCTGTGCTGTCCGCTCACAACCAAATGGTCTGGATTTGTTTTTCGCCCATCAAGGATAAGACCATAAAGTTTTTCGACCTAGGCGACGACATTGTGCTGGTGGACTTTGCGTCGACTGTGTACATGGTCGTATATCTCGTATCCTTTGTCGGTTCCACATGGTTTCTGGAAAAATATGGGATCCGCCGGAGCATTTTCTTCGCCGCAGCCTTGAATTGTGCCGGCACGCTGATTCGTTACCTGGGCTCCTTGGGACCAAGCTTTGGTGTTGTCCTCCTCGGGCAGACACTGTGCGCTGCGACCCAAGCCTTCACCTTTGGCATGCCGTCATATTTGTCAAGGACATGGTTTCCGAGCAATGTTGTGAGCAGCATAGTTGGGATTGCCTGGTCCTTCGTCTACCTAGGCATGGCCCTAGGGTTGCTAATTCCTCCCATATGGCTGGGGAATCTTTCGCCGGCACCAATTCCTGGCCTTATGTTCGCATTCTTCTTTTCGGCGCTGGCCATTTTGGTAGCCGTTTTCATTTTCTACCCGAAGAACGAGCCACTCGAAATGTCCCGCTTACAGACATCTTCTTCGGAAGAAAAAAAACAATCGATGAAGGAAACAATTCTGGCTACTGTGAAAAATACAGAATTTTTGTGTGTAATAATATGGTTTGGTATCATGGTTGGGGCGGGCTACGCACATTCGACGGACCTGCAAAGCATTTATGGGCACATGGCGAGCGACGAGGCGGTTGGATTTTTGGGCTTTGTGCAGACTATCTGTGGTGTGATTGGTGTTTTTATTGGTGGAAGGCTTGTAAATCGATTTCCTGCTTACAAACCACATGTTTGCGCTTGTTTATATAGCATAGCTGCCATCAGCTTGGGCGTGACATCTGCTTGCGTGGGCTCGCAGAATTTTGGCGGTGCAGTTGTCTTCAGCTGCATTTTCTTTTTCGCATGCATATCATTGAATGCAACCGCGTTGGAGTATGCAATCGCGATCAACGAAAACCACGGTTTGTCGCCGTTTGCAACATCTGCAGTCATGATGGCGAGTGTCCAGTTCTTTGGAATCCTGTTGACGTTATGGCTAGGCTTGATTTTAGATGGTGTGGACGAATTGAACCAGACCATGGCGTTGGCAAGAGTGAACGGAGGTTTGACAGTGTTATGCGTGTTTGTGGTTCTCGGATGGCTGCTACTATTGTACAAGGTCTTTGGAACATTGCTAATCAATGGAAGATCCACCGCAGGCGTTGGAGGGAGCACGAAATTTTCCGTCCTGTCCGAATATGATAAGCCTTTGACCTCCGACATGCATGGAAATCAGCAGCCCTTGGACAGGTTCACTGATGAGGAAATTTTGAATACTATGGATTTTGAACACAGAGTAGAGACCGACGAAATATAGGTGAGTCAAGCACTTCACTCCCTTATTTCAAACTTCAAACCCCTTCACGCATTATCATATCTTATATAATAACTTATAACTTAAGAAGAATAAAACTTTTAAGATACTGTAACTTTACTATGATATTTTGATGATGACGTGTAAGTTAGAGAAATTCTTTACTTCGTATATTTTCCGCATTGGGATAGAAAGTCAGTTGATGATCATGGTTCAACTTCAAGGGCTCTATTTACGGAGAAAATACTAATAATGGAGGATGTTGATTCATGTGATGAACACACTGCTGCTTTTAAATTAATTAAGTATGATACAGCCATTCATTATATTAGTTTTATAAATTACGAATGCCATTATTTAGTTTTCGATGATGATGTATCGTATCATACCAAATTGTATATACATTTTCCGAATATGCTTGCATGCGTAGTGTTTATACTCTAATGCGTGTGTGTTTGTGTTTAAAACGCTGTACAAAAAAAAAATAACACGAAGCAATCTCATTTCCACGACTGCATTACATTAGCAAATCCATCTCTTCTTTGAAGCCTTCTATAATGCGATCGACCTCCTCCTTGTATGCCATGCGCCACGCATTTGCTTCTTCAACGTCCCAGTTGTGAAATGTAAACGCCGCGTCCGCACCATTATGCAGAACGTCGCGCAAATGATTGAGCGTCATGCCTTCTCCGATATGGTTTCCAACATCCAAACCAAAGTGCATCACCTCTTGCGTTGGATTAGCTTCGTTTTCCAACGTTCCGGACAGCAGCAAATTGTCGCAGTTCAAGGTGACTTTGATGCCGTGTTCGAGCATTTGTCGTATGGGATGCTCGTGGTATGACGGGACTTTCCAGCCCACGTTTGAAGTCAAGCAACATTCGACGAATATGCCTCCCTCTTTACATTGGTCCATTAAATGCGAATCACGGTGTAATTGGATCCCATGCCCTATACGAGCCACCGCGTGGGAATCCAGCGCCAACCTCAAGTTATTTAACGAACTGTCCCCAAACTTTTCGTTGACAGGCCACTCTCCTGCATGGACAGTCACAGGAACTCCTAACTTCTTCGCATGCAAAACCCCTTTCATCATTCCAGAAAGTGGATAATTTCCTTCGTCACCAGCGACATCAAAACCACAAACACCCGGTTTGCTCTGCAGAAATTCAGCAGCCAACTCCGCCATTTCGACCGCGTGCGCTTCAGGGAACGAGCGGAGAGCGCAGACGATCACTCCACCTTCTATGGACGACCCTGTTTCTACGATTTTTTGTCGGGCTTCCACAAACCCCTCAAGGACAGCTTCCACCGCCCCCTTTTCAGTAAGTCCTTCCAAGCAATGCAACGAGGGGCAAAACCTTAGCTCGCATAGGCGGACTTGCTCTGCACTAAGACGACATACAATATCACAAGTCGCTTCGCGAAGCTCGTCTCGACTTTGGAGAAACTGGTTACAAAAATCAAAGATACCCCAGTTACCCCCCTTTTCTTGTCTATTGCCACCTTCGATTTGCAAGAGCTTGCGTTTTTGCAGCATTGGCCGTACTTGATCTGGCTGGCTTACTTCCAATGACACCCCGCGTGCAGATGCCCGACGTAAAATAAACTCTGGCGACAGAGAACCATCAATGTGCAAGTGCAATTCAGTTTTCGGCAATCGGCGTGCAAGTGACTCGAACGCCGCTTGCATCAAGGACATAGTGAAGGACGGGCACGCTTGGGAACGATCTTCGCACAATCATATCCTCAAGAAAGTGCTGTCAGTACGCGCAACTACCCTGCACGCTGTCCTGTCAGTACGCGCAACTACCGCGCACGCTGTCCTCGACTTTCCTTGAATCGGATCCGATCCAAATAAATCGACGTCGCATCGGGTTAATGTGAGGGTAGTATATGCACCGTCGCACCGTCACCGTCGCACCGCCGCCGTCGATCCTACAATAATCGGGCTGGCACCAAGTGCAACTCTGGACGGCGGAAGGCATGAATGCATGCGAGGTCGGGTCGTCGTCATTCTCTCCTTCTGACGGTCTGTCTGCGCCTTTCCACCGTGGTGTTAGGTGGTAGGTACGTGGGGCAGCCTCTTATGCACGTGTGTGATGGTCACAAAACGGCGCCACGAGAGCTCGAAGAAAAAGCTGCAGCAGCAAGTATGCGTAGCGCACAGTGGGGAAATCGTCGGGTCGGGGCTGTCCTCCTTGGGCCGCGCAATAATTTCGTGTTTTGCACAAGCAACCATTTTGATCGTTTTAAATATTGCGCACACGAATGCGATTAGTCAAGTCACGGCAGGCTGTGTGTACACGATCTGTGCCATGTTATTTTTGATATCTGAAGCCGAGGACACGAACTTGCCTGAATCACACGCGTCCGTTGACCGTGCACTGAATGCGAAGGGACTCGACGTTCTCTGCGAATTTACCATGTGTTTGTCAGACTATCCAGCCCGTGGACACGTCCTTCGTACGGTGCTGAATGGCATATCGTTGCCGCTGGTATTGTACGCTGCTTACAAGTTTTTCTACACTTTTACGGAATCAAGTCAAAAGAACCAAGACTGGTGGCTAGTTTGTGAAATGATCAATAGCATTAGCGATGGGATGTGGGTGGGTATGGAAATGTATGGGCTACCCGAGTCGCACTTTGTTTATCAACTCTGCAGTTGGGCGCTGATTGGAATGGCCTGTGCCTTGTTGATAGACTCCGTCCGGGAAATTTTTGCATTAATGGTACTCCCGAACGAAGGAACAGGCTCTGTTCAGCCTCGAATCAAACAAAAGGCCGGCAAGAGTATTCGATCTAGATCCAGACCGACTAGGCCGATTGCAAAAAAAACGACGAGTAAGACGGCCAACCCCAAGAAGAAGAGATGACGACGATTCCTTGTTGCATGTAATTATTTAATATAGAGGGAGTGCGTGTGATTCAACTCTTGGGAAGCACCTCGCTCCGTTTTTGGAAAGCAGTTTTGTAAAAGGAGCAAACAGTGTTGACTATTG
>Ga0099797_100743_pt1 | contig 19755 bp, 11 predicted proteins | sample Uncmet_Sort48C_1_FD_89871 | JGI IMG/M metagenome (GOLD analysis project Ga0099797, IMG submission 89871) | Marine eukaryotic communities from CALCOFI LINE 67, Pacific Ocean - C012_Sort48C_1 | ecosystem: Environmental > Aquatic > Marine > Oceanic | place: Pacific Ocean: Monterey Bay | collected...
CCAAAAAGATTTCGTGAAAAATATCCTGACTGCCGTGCCACGTCGAGCTATCGAAGCTCTGTCGCGCAGAACGAAACTTGGCCCGCCGTATTCGCGTGAAATACTCGAAGCGAGTGATAGGCTCATATCAAACTTGGATGCGAAAGCCCGAAGCATTCTTACCAATAGTGATTACGCCACATTTCGCGATAATGTGCGACGAATTCGCTTCATCAAGCGGCCTACGCATCATCACTCGGCGTTGCCGATGATTGACGAAAAATCGACCGCGATTGCACGAGAGATAGTGAAAACCTTTCACGAACAACACCGACACAAAGACGAAAACACACATATTTTGAAGTTTAAACGAAAGCTTGGGAATTCCATGATTGACCAGTACACCTCGGGGGCGAGAAAACGAAATGAGGAGACGACAGCAATCATGCATAGTGAAAAGCACTGCGTTGAGATTGACGAGACAAATCAGAAGAACCATGCTTCACTTCGGGGGATGGAGATTGGGCAAAAGTGTAAGTGTGAAGAATATGGACGTCGGTTTGGCCAAGATCGGAGGGCGTTTAGGTTGAACGGACACTATGGGGCGTACATTGGGTTTCACGATTTTATCGACAAGGACCTCTTTAATGAGCGGTGGAAAAGTCGATATAAGAACATCGTGTGGGCTGTCAAATCTCGCCTAGCGCCTACGAAGCGCGAACAGTTTGACATGACGGTCACGGAAATACGCAGGTGCGTCATGAAGGGGCTTCTTCCCGATGGTAGAAGGCATATTACGCAGGAGGAAGACCGAAGACGAGTTCATCCGGGAGAACGTCAAACGGATGGCGTCGGATTGGGAGTTTGAACGCCAGCCGACAACCCAGGAGGTGACGTCACTGATCACCGAAGCGGAGGGGTGTGGAATGTGGTTTGATCTAATCGATAAGGGCAAGGGTAGGGGATATACAATTTGCCCACATGTGATGAGATCAATAACCAGATCGTACATCGATGGGAATTACAGGTTAGTGCCTCAGGATGAAGAAGGTCAGAGTTTGGCGAAGCGGTTTCCAGAATTTTTTCAAATGGCAGAGTCGGTGCGCACAAACATTCTGCGAAAGAATGAGGCGAAACACCGCTGGGGTTTCCTTAAGTGCATACTCAAAATGCGACTCTTTCGCGAGTATTGCATTGGGAAAACAGAAGTCAATATTGACTTGAAGTGGGGTCTTATTCCATATAGGCCAATAACTTCATACCAGCGCCACTTTATGAAGTCAATAATGACGCTCGCGGCGAAGGTGCTGATGGATTTGAATAACGCGAAGAGAACAGTCGAACAGTTTGTTCAAGGAGTTGAAAAACTTAACGCTGATCGTGCTCAACGCGTAGTCAACGCAGTTCAATTCAATGGTCTGTCATATGTACAAGCGCTAAATCTCCTGCCAGAAATATACGCACAGAGTGCAGACGCCAAAGAATACTATACAAATACCGATACTGATGCAGCTAAAAAGGAGGTCTTGCGCGTTATCGAGAAAGCAGAAGAGAAAGGTTACCGATACGCTGTTATCTTTACAGAAGATGATCGAGAAAAGCCGATTGCTGATGACAAGAAGCCTGACTTCAGAACAAACGCTACTGGTATTCCTGCACAAGCTAAGCGGATTCGAGACTGGAGACAGAAGTCGAAAAACGAAATTGTGTACACAAAAACGATACCACAAGGGAGAAAGTGTAAGCGTCTTAGACTAAAGTGTCTATACACCATCGTTATGATGGATATAGACCACTGTATAATCAGATTTGGGCCTGATGCGTATGTACAGTTGTGGGGTTCCCCTATGGGATCTCCACTGTCTAACATGGTAGCTTACTATGGATCTGCCGTGGCTATGCGAACCACCCCAAGGCTGTTGGATTCCATCTTCGAATATGATTTCGTTGATGACGTGTACAACGTTAGGGAGGTGGAACGCGTGACACAGGAGGTCAGAGATGAAGTCATCCCGTGCTATTATGGCAAGAACGTCAAGTTTGAGCCGACGTCTGGATCTGAATATTTAGGTCTGGATATTGAGGAATGCTCGAAGTTTTTGGACGTGTTTCCGAAAAACCCTCACAACCAGGCGAACGTGCCGTCGAATATACCGAAACGAGTCAGGCGCTCAACGTATTTTGGGAATATTGCGAGACAAGCCAACCAGAGTGTCTTCGCATATGAGTATTTTGAACTCTGTAAAGCTGCCGCTCCGAGGCAGTGATCGCTTCGTCCCTGATAGGAATGTCACTAGTGGTACCAAATGGCTGGATACATGTTTACGTGCGGAGTGGTTTTACAATACGGCGACACGTCTGTTTGTGAAGTACGACTATCTCTACTATATGAATTTCATGGAGCATTACGGACACTACCAGACCGAAGCTGGGCATACGAACAACTACACACGGATTTGCTTCCTGGTATTTACATGAGTGGTCTCTATCCCTGCAACCGCAATCACGTCTTTTCTCTTCGGAATTTTTATCGGTTTTTTACATTCCGGACTTACACATATTTTTGCGCAACCGGCTTTACGAGTCATTGGTGTTGCCTATGGTCGAAATGGACTATCATCGTTACATCCAGAACTGCAATGCAAAGCAATCGCGCATCCCTATGAACTATGATTGGAGACATGCACATACGAACTATGGGGTGAAAAGCCCGAATCTCTTCCGATCGTACAGTGCTAACTACACACGATGTCTCTACGACTGGTGGTGACTCGAATTGTTCATGCAAGTGTTTTTCTCTACCTTGGAATTGATCTCGACGGACCCGAAACGATGGCAACTCATGGCATAAATACGGTCCTATGTCATACACGAGCGGTTGCTATACATGACTCCGATGGTGACTTCTATGGAATGAGTAAGGGGGCTTCGAGTCCGATATTGGCTTTGTAAGGAGTGGGTGTGACGGAATTGGTGGAGAAATGGGGGGTGGAAGGGAAAGCGAAGTCAAAGCGAAGACGAGAGCCTCTGAGATCACTCGCGAGTGTGCCAGGAGTAGCATTTAATATTTAATATTTCGAATCGGTTAGTTTTTTATCTTCGCTTTTATGATGCTTTTGTGTCTGTCATTATTACATCTGCAATTGCAAAACGCGCCATACCGTTTTTAAACCAAACTCTCTCGAATATTTTTTAGAGGCCTGTGTCAATTGACGCAAAATAAATAATTTTTCACCTATTCTGAATTTTCCTTGGTCTAGTTTATTTATTTTCTTCCAATGCGTATTGAGCATGAGTAGACTCCTGGCACGAGTGTGAGGTCTCTGAGAGGAAAAGACTCGACAATGGAGGGATGACAGGTGGGCGAAAATGCTGCATTGGTCAATCGGTAGACCACGAGACAGACATGGTGTTTGGGAGATGTGCTTTGAGAAATGGCATGAATGTGTGAGAAACGTTTCCCATGTCTAATATGATGACTTGCATCTCATTCATTTTAATTGTGATCCACATGGTGGCGTCACGTAGTCCATTTTTATGAATTTGAGACCTGAATCAATGACATGATGCCATCGTCTTTTCTTCCAATGGACAAAATCTTTTCTGGAAAACTGCCTCGGGGAAATCGATTGTTTTTTACAGACCTTTTGTGGACAACCAATATCGCAGCAGCAGTCCATTATATCCAGAATAGTGCTGGTGTTCTTTCTCTTTTTCTCTTTCATCACGATTGAACATTCTTCACTATTTGAGATTTCCGCACTTGAGTGAGTATTTTCGGAGACTATAGGCTCATCTGAACAAAGTTCCGCCGGAACGTCCCGACCAAGTTTTAGTTTTTTAACCACAAAGCCTAAGGGTCCAGAAGCTACTCCTTCAAGTTCGAATATTAGGCCTCCCTAGACAAGACAACTCTGGAGCATTAGTTGTCATTATGGTCAGGACCAAATCATCAAGTCACAGACTCAGGCGCAAGTAAATTTGATTGCCATTGGTTTCTGTATGGTGCGGTCCACTTTTTGCTGCGTTGATGAAAGTTAATGCTGCGCAGCTGGAGAGACTGGCTGAATCAGGATGAATTTCAGAAGGTGGAGAAACTCAATAGCGGGGAATTTCTGTGCTCAATCAGTGAAGAGACTGTGTCGAAGTTTTGTCCTCAAGAAAATATGATGGAACTCTATTCAGGGCCTTCAGTTCTCTATCAGTGATGATTCACTGATGAAGTTGGCAGTTGAAATCTCGGAGCGGGTCTCAAGGACGGTGTGTAACTCATTTCATATAGTATGAGTTTGTCTCAGAGAAAGGGGTCAAGAAAGTCACAACAGCAAGAGTAGTCCACCAGAAGGCAGCGCGAAGCGGTCCTCCTCCTGCTCGACAGGAGGCGCCCTTTGCACAGGCTGCGGGATGAGGAAATACAATGTTCACACGATAGATCCCACAAAGACCTCAACAGCTTCAGGTCGTACCTCGGAGCTTTTAGCAGGGCAGTTTTCCTCACGCTCCAGTGGGCGCCGCCGGTTTCTGCTTACAATTAATAGCCGGCGTGTGTGTGCAGAGAAAGGGCATGAGTCCTGTCATGGAATAAAAGGGGAATATATTGAGGAGAAGACTGGTTGTAGTGACTCCCATGATGTCGAAGCTTCACAGTGGAACAGGCTATATTATGCAGCTGAGTGCGTTGGATCTTTGACCATTCATGTGACAGCGTGACTCCATTTCCTGTCACGAAAAAATTGAAAACCTCAACTAACGACCCCTGACATTTGAAGTAGCCTCCTCGTCATCGTTGACGTCATTCTGTCATTCTGATTTTCCATCATTCTCCACCGTGTCGTTCTCCTCTGACCCCATAACCAGAAGAAACTCAAAGCAAACCAAAACGCCGGAGACCAACACCAGAACAAAAAATAAACAGCAGAACAGTCAGAAGAACAACTGGAACTCTTGCAGCTGGAATCTCCTCTCTCGAAGATGAAAACCATGAGCAGTGTTGTTGTGTGTTTGAAAACAATGTCTATAGTGGAGGCGTTGAAGTTCTCGATGAAGAGTGAGAACAAGAGTAAGAGCGAATTAAGGACCACGTACGAAGCGCAGATACAGAAAATCATCGAGGATTTGAAAAATTTAAAATACACGAAGGAAAAAATGGCACAACTTCGGAGGGTGATCCTTGGAAATGAACGTATTCAAGGGATCGGTGAAGATAAACATATTCAAGACTTTTTCAATACATATGAAGAACCAAAGTATGCAGATGCAGAAGCTCAAAAAACTCCTGAAGCTGCTCCGTCGACCGCATCACGCGGACCACTTAGACCGATTCTGAGACCAAAAGTTACTACCGACACTGAGCCTCGGGTGGTAGAAGATACAGGAGATGCCCATATGAAAACTCTGGAAGAAATACTTCTTCTGGGAAAGCCGGAGCCTAGGGACTTGAAAAAGAGCTCGAGCGACGGCATTGGTCGGAACCTTTGAGAAAAGTCCCTGCCCACATCATTGAAAACCTCGACCAAAAGATCGAGGGCCCAGAGACCGAGCTCCCACGAGAAAATCAGCTAAGGAATTTCCGCACGATTTTGGATAACCACAATAAACTGACTCAGAGGCCTCGATGACGGGCGGTCATCTTGGTCATGTTTTGGTAAACTGGGTTGAAAAAATAACGAGCACCACAAGAAGTGCAAAAATATATTGACAAACTGACCCAGAGACCTCGACGACAAGCGGTCATCTTGGTCATAATATGGCCCAAAAACCAAAAAACCCAACCCAGTCGAAAAAATAACGAGTATTACAAGAACTGAAAAAGTATACAGACTGAGATAAACTGACCCAGAGACCTCGACGACAAGCGGTCATCTTGGTCATAATATGGTCCAGAAACCAAAAAACCCAACCCAGTCGAAAAAATGACGAGTACTACAAGAACTGAAAAAGTATACAGACTGAGATAAACTGACCCAGAGACCTCGACGACAAGCGGTCATCTTGGTCATAATATGGTCCAGAAACCAAAAAACCCAACCCAGTCGAAAAAATGACGAGTACTGCAAGAACTGAAAAAGTACACAGATAAACTGAATCAGATGCCTCGACGACAGTCTCTCGTCTTGGTCATGTTGTGGTAAACTGAGTCGAAAAGATAACTAAAAGAATTGAAAAAGTACACAGAAAGACAAACCCAGAGGCCTCGATGACGGGCGATCATCTTGGTCATGTTATGGTAAACTGGGTTGAAAAAATAAAAACGACTCAGAGGCCTTGACGACAGTCTGTCGTCTTGGTCATGTTATGGTAAACTGAGTCGAGAAAATAACTAAAAGAATTGAAAAAATACACAGACAGATAAACCCAGAGGCCTCGATGACGGGCGGTCATCTTGGTCATGTTATGATAAACTGGGTTGAAAAAATAAAAACGATTCAGAGGCCTCGACGACAGTCTCTCGTCTTGGTCATGTTATGGTAAACAAAGTCGAAAAAATAACTATAAGAACTGAAAAAGTATACAGAAAGACAAACCCAGAGGCCTCGATGACGGGCGGTCATCTTGGTCATGTTATGGTAAACTGGGTTGAAAAAATAAAAACGACTCAGAGGCCTTGATGACAGGCGGCCATCTTGGTCATGTTATGGTGAATTGAGTCAAGAAAACAACGAGCACTAAAAGAATTGAAAAAGTATACAGAAAGACAAACCCAGAGGCCTCGATGACGGGCGATCATCTTGGTCATGTTATGGCAAACTGGGTTGAAAAAATAAAAACGACCCAGAGGCCTTGACGACAGTCTGTCGCTGACTCGTTTTGGTCATGTTATGGTACACTGAGTCGAGAAAACAACGAGCACTAAAAGAATTGAAAAAGTATACAGAAAGACAAACCCAGAGGCCTCGATGACGGGCGATCATCTTGGTCATGTTATGGTAAACTGGGTTGAAAAAATAAAAACGACTCAGAGGCCTTGACGACAGTCTGTCGTCTTGGTCATGTAACGTTATGGTAAACTGAGTCGAGAAAATAACTAAAAGAATTGAAAAAATACACAGACAGATAAACCCAGAGGCCTCGACGACGGGCGGTCATCTTGGTCATGTTATGGTAAACTGGGTTGAAAAAATGAAAACGACTCAGAGGCCTTGATGACAGGCGGTCATCTTGGTCATGTTATGGTAAACTGAGTCGAGAAAATAACGAGCACTAAAAGAATTGGAAAAGTATACAGAAAGACAAACCCAGAGGCCTCGATGACGGGCGATCATCTTGGTCATGTTATGGTAAACTGGGTTGAAAAAATAAAAACGACTCAGAGGCCTTGACGACAGTCTGTCGTCTTGGTCATGTTATGGTAATTTTAAACTGAGTCGAAAAAAAGAACGGGCATTGCAAAAGTTGAAAAAATATACAGGGAATTGAAACCGACCCAGAGGCCTCGACGACAGTCTGTCGTCTTGGTCATGTTATGGTAAACTGGGTCAGATTGATGAACACAACGAAACTTGTCAAGATTGAAAAAATTGCCCTGGTCAATGGTCTTGGCAACAAAAAAACATTTAAAAAACGAAAAGCGAAGCCGGTTGTCACAGAGTGAAGGACGTCAAGTCCAGTGTTCATATCTTGAAGTTGACGAAAGTATCGCATTGGTTGTGGTCTTTTTTCTGAGTCTTTGTGTTTTGTGTGTGAAGTTTTTCTGTCAGTGTGTTGTATAAACTCATAATCGGACTCGTATAGCGTCCAGCCGATTGCAAGTGGCCTCTACGATTTCGGTTCCGATTCGCCTGAGATAGGTTCCGGGTTTTCAGAGAGTCATTATGTTTTTCCTGATCCGATGTCTGCATAAGCCTAAGGATAATGCCATGACTCAAGGAAAATCCTAAACACAAAACCGGATAGAATGCAACGTGTCTCCTCAATGATGGCAAGCGTGGCAGTGCGTGGAACTCGTGAACACTGTGAATATTCGAAAAATCGTGTAGGAACTCACGGACCGTTCTTATGTTTGATCAATAGTGCGGGAGGATGTGGTGTATTGGAGGTGTATATACTGGGTTTTGATTTTCTATTTGTGACTCTTTCATATGATTCCGCCGTTGCGATTTGGAAGCTTATTTGAAAGTTTGAGAAACATATGCCATAGTGAATGGTCCTGTCGTTGCGATTGGAAATCAAAAACGGTCTTAATCGTCCTCTTTTGAGAGTTGGATTTGTGGCGATTCGTCTTTTGCGTTTTGACATTCGATTTTGCGTCTGTTTTGTTAGCGATCTTTTTGCATCTGAAAGAGAGGGATCTTTTTGCATCTGAGAGAGAGAGGGACACTACTGATTTTGCGTCTGAGAAAGACGGACAAGATTCGCTTCCATGCTCTGGGAGATTCAGTCCTGTCCAGAGAGACCCATTTTGCGTGTGACAGAGACTCAAACATCATACATGAGTTTGCGTCTGGCAGCCTCATTATTTGTGTCCATAGACTGTTTGACAAACATAAACGAAAAACCAACAAATCCCACAGGCTAAGTGAATAAATGATTTTTTGCGCCTTGTAACTTTGATTTCTGCAGTTTTCGTATTACTACTATTAGTATTCTCTTCTCATATCTCTCCTAATTTCTGAAATTCTGTATCAGTGATCAAGCATCGGATTTACATATTCCAACTATTTGACCGAAGTTTTCCAAGCATCTGATTTACATTTCCCAAGTAACGTCTTGCGAGTTTCATTGTGTATTTGACTGAATTAAACGGTGTAAAGTTCAGTTAGTGAGATTGAATTGAACGGCGAAATTTTATTGAAAATCCATTTGAATTCGTGAGATTGACATTGAGATTGGGACTGGTTCGTGACAACGACACTGGTTTCCCCGATATAAGTCCGAGCTTTCTCCTATTTGCCTCGTTCTTCTAGTTTTCTCCTCCTCTTGACCTCGTAACCGTTCTCCTTGCGAGAGTGAAGCTGAATTCTCCTTGCGAGAGTATCTTGTCATTTCCATCGCAGCTCTCGGATCTTGATATTCGATAATTCGTCTCGATATTCAGCCTCGTGTATCGAAAGATGAGGACAATTACAGCAGCAGCCGTACAAGCAGTATCATTGACATTGTTTTCAGGAACAGGAGTTCTGACGCATCTCTCAGCCATGCAGGTTTCCGCAATGTATTTTACAACGGCAGCGCCTGGAGGTCCAGGGCCTGCATTTGGAAGTTCGCATGCCTTCAACCTAAACAATGCCTTCGGTCCAAATTTGAACTCTTCGATAACTGTAACTACTACTTTGAGTCAGGAGAATAATCAGGAGAGTCAGGAATCAGGTTTTAATGGGTCAGGTTTCGTCCCGCACATTTCGACGCAAGCCCTAAGCGAATTGGAACAGGCAATGCAAGCGCGCCGGGACGCTCAGAGAGTGCAAAACGAAATAATGGGGTGGGGTGGATTTCGGAAGTTTGCTGCTACACAACCAGGACAGGGACAAACAGGGTTTCCAGGGCAGGAACAGGAACAAACCGGGTTCATGCCCTTTCTAGGACAACAGCCGTTTCTAGGGCAGGGACACCTAGGGCAGGGACAGCTAGGGCAGCAGGGACAGCAAGTTGCTTCACAACAGGAACAACAACAGCTTACATATAGCGCGAGCAATCAGGATCAACCCCCCTTCTATCAAGATCAAGAATTTCAGCGCAGACACAGAGAGCGACTTGAGCGTGAAAAACAGAAACTGACGGATGAGGAAAGACTGAAACAAGCGCACGATCTACATCAACTTTCCTTGAATCTACAAAGTTGGAAACATGCTCAGAAACATTCGGCACAAGAAAAGTCTTTGGCTTCAGCTCAGCAAATGACAGAAAAGTCTTTGGCTTCAGCTCAGCAAATGACAGAAAAGTCTTTGTCCTCTACGGATCATTTTGACGGAGGAACCTACAATAATTTTGGCCGACAAATTGGCGAAGATTCTCTCCCTCCAGCCTCCAGTACCGATGACCTGTCCACCGTTCTCTCCACCGTTCAAAAAATCCGTCACCAGCGGAAAATTTTTTCCGATCTACACAATCTAATCTGGTCCCGTGCCATGGCTGCCGTTCCGGAACTCGCTTTCGATCCCCGCTACCAGGTTGGAGGTTCTTCGGAAATTGAGATGCATCTAAAAAGAGTCAATATTTTCGATCCAGTGCGTCCGATCTTGCTACACCCCGCTGGTAGCACCGGTAGCACACATCGTATTGCGTCCAATGGAGTCATAATGTCGAATGGAGGGAATCATCATGGACATGTAGGACAAGGACAACACTCGTACAGTTCGAATAGGGGAATGCAAAACTTGATGGACGACTTGCATCGAGTCGTGTTGTCGAACGAAGAGTCTCAAACCGGCTCACCAGACGGCTTGGGAATCATGACACAGTTGAGAAAAGTGCTTCAGGTGAAAGCAGAAAGGCTTGTACAGCAACAGCAACTACAGCAACAGAACTCTTTCAATTCTCTCAATCAAAACAACGTGATCACCGCCCAAGAAATGAACTCTTTCAAACAAGAGTGGGAACAATTCGTCACTGCAAAAGCATCAATCGCCACAGAAAAAGCGTTTGCCGCCAAACTAGAGACGAGGAGTCATTACGTGGCAGGGAAAGTCGTTGAATTTATCGGTTCCGAAAGTTGGTTGTTATTTCAGCATATTTTGTCTGCTGATCTCAGTGTTACAAACCCGAATTTAAACTTGCAGTTTTGCGCGGAGTTGAGGATCAATGGGCTGGGGGAGGAAGTTATATTGAATCAGAATGGCAGCAGTACGGTGGTGCCAGGAACGGTGTTACCTGAAATTTCCACGAACTTGGCGCCAGGAACAGATCTTACTGATGGTCAAGGATCTTCTGGACCTAGTATAGCCCCGGCATTGGCACTTCTGGAAATTTGCGCTGGGGATGAGTACGGGACTATTGTGAAACAGGTGCGGAATCACTTTTGTGGGATTGTGTAAGGTGAGGGAAGTAAGAAATCACTTTTGTGGGATTGTGTAGGGTGCGACTAGGCTTCTAGAATGTGGCAACTTTCTAGCATGTGGCAGCTGTGACATCGGTGGCGATGAAGGTACGATGCGGATGTGAGTAGAATAACGTAAGTATCTGTATGTGGAGATGCGCAGAAGAAAACGTAAGCGAATGAGAATGAAAGGAACGAAAATGAAATGGACAAGAACGGGCCACTTCTCGTTACCTTTGACGAATGGCAATGGCTTGCAATTGAAAGACCTGCTGCGGAAAATGGTGAGTCGTGGTGACGTAGTGACGTAGTCGAACGAAAAAATCCAACGAAAAAACGACGATGACGAGTCCCGAACCGACAGAAAAAAAAGTCGAAAGAAAGAAACCCAGCACAAGTGAGAGCTCTACGTCTGCGATGACATATGATTTCTTGAGCTCTACGTCTGCAAAGACAGACTCAACAGAGACATCAGACGGACGGACGAGTCTGCGAAGACAGACTTACATCAGTTGCGCAATGTTGCTCGACACTGATGAAGAAGCGTTCTCGATCGACGATTATCGAAATTGAGCAGCGATCAGCGAAATCAACGATTGTCGAAATGGAACAAGGATCATTGAAACGGAGCAAAATGGAGCAGGTAAGTACAAAAAATATTCCCAGTATGTTCAGTATGTTTTGTCAGTCAGTATGTTTTGTCAATTCGGTATGTTTTGTCAATTTCTTTAACCCCCCTAGATTACAGGTTAAGTTTGACCCAAAAAAAAAAGTTTGCCAAGTATACCTACCAAGTTTACCATGAAGTAGTAACTTTGCGCGACCAGAGACGCCTGACCCACCGCAGAGCTCATATCTTTCGGGTTGCCATTTCATATGTATTTTTCGGGTTGAGAATGATCCTGTATCAAGTCCAGCCTTTATTTCCCGATGAGATTTCTGAGACTCAGAGGTTCCTGAGTCAGGAATTCCAAGAGCATTTCAGATACCTGAGGTATCTTAGTTCAAAGTTTCGAATTTGTTTTCCATTGCTTACAGAATACAGATCATTACAATTTATTGCATCGTGTGCAGCCTGTTTAAACGTGTGCAGCCTGTTTATACGGATAGCAGCTGAGTGCGCTGCACGCAACGCCACGTATGAAACGTATGAAGAAGTCAGAAGTTATTGACTCTGAGTCAGAAATTATTTCGGAAGGAGTAAGTAGCGCGCAGTGTCAGCTATAGCTCTTGTTACGAGGACTCGAGTTCCATCGTGTCCAAATCAGTACGCAGTTTAGCAACAAGCTCCATTCTGGGAGGATTTCAGGTGGTTTCAGTTGCAACCATAAAGATTTGAATGACCACAATGCGAGAGGAGAATTTGAAAGGAGTTCTCGGATGCCAACGCGCGCGGGTCTGCAAGAGAAAACACGAGTCAAAAAAAATACGGAATCACAATGAAGCGAAGCGAAGTTCTCGAAGGACTCGCCACAAGCATCTTCGACGTCGAAGCTGATGCGAATGCACTCCGTTCATTGCAGTTTCCAGGTTGGCTCGTACTGTGCAAGCCGACTGATACTATCTGTGTTTCAAGATTAGTTTGCATATGCATAAAGAAAAGATCTGACCTCCAGAAATCATGGTTGTTGTTTGTACAGTGTTTCAGAAAATGTTATAAAATGATAATGAGCAAACAGCTTTAAGAAATGACTCGTGTTTGCTCATTGATTTTCTTAAAAAATATTTTTTAAAAAATGTAAAAAAAATATTTCTTAAAATTTTTTTTCAATAAATTTTCAAAATAAAAAATAAAACCAATATTTGATAACCATAAATAAATTATAATCATATTTGTTGTAAAAAAATAATAAAAATATTTTTTTTTTTTTTTTTGTAGAAAATATATATTAAATATGTTTAAAATATGAAATTAATTGAGATACAATGGTGCACAGAAGTTCAGACCATGAGACACTAAGTGTGTACGCTGTCAAACAAGCGTGAATATCAAAAACCTGTACTCAGAGCTCAGTAACCTGGGAAACCAGTCCAGATGTCAGAACGAAGAATGCGGGCTGTCGCTCAAAATGAAGAAGAGACTCGACCAGAATCTCAGCAAGACTGCGAGCCTTGTCGTGAGAGAAATGATCACTTTGAATCGCTGCGATTTCGTTTTGTCAGCACCACAAGACCGATGCTCATGAAGGCTTTCACAGCACGCGAAGTGTTGTCGTGAGTTTGCGAATCCTCCCTATGATTTCGTCGAAAATATCGACTCGAAATGCTGCTGGGATTCCGGTTGCGAGTCAAAGCACAGCTGAAACATCAGTGGAGAAACGGAGGAAAGAGACGCTTTTTGATAAAAAACGACAAAAAGAATGGAGTTCCCGACTGTTTGGCCATCACCACAAAAAATCGCGAAATAACGGCGCTTTTACCACGAAACGAGCTCGGTGATTGCTTCTGCAGGATGCGCCTTCATGGGAAATCGTTACTCACCTCACCGTACCACCTGTCGAACGTGACGACGACGTCAGTGCACTGTGGTCGGCGTTCCAGGCCGATGTCCAGACGAACAGTTCGCCTTTGCGTAGCCCTTGGACACTAGCTGACGGAATAAAATTGATTGAAAATCATATGATTTCTGCGAACTTTTTGCATCGAATTCTGAATGTTTTGCGTCCTTTTTGAAGCAGCTAAACAAGGACATTTGAACTTCATGACAAGAATTGCAGACCCGCTACGTTTTTTGCGATTATATTGAATTTGGGAAAGTTGTTGCGATATATGAATTGTCTGCAGGTTTAATTGAGTTCTGAGTGCGTTTTTTTTTTTGCGGAGTTCTATCTTCATTCGAAATGCTATATGGCAACGGTGATTCTGATCGCAATATGATTCAGTCCAAATCCAAAATCAAGTCCCACAGTGATTTCTAATTGGATTCCACAGTGCTGTTCCACAGTTTGAGACCTACACAATTGATTTGAGTCTTCATTTTCTGAGTTTCAAAAATCCACAATGTCGAAATCCACGTCTCGAAATCCGTTGGGCACGATGCGAACGTCCAGTCTCATTCTGGAGGGCACGATGCCAACTCTCACGCCTCAGAAGAGTAGACTTTTCTCATATAAATTCTTTCTTCTAGTTGCCGTTACGGTCTCGAAAGTTTTCGCCATGACAGTGCCTCCTCATCAAGAACCTGCCTTCTCATCAACAGCTGTATTACAGCAACCTTCTGCTCCCACAGGCGGGGAATTTCCATCGGCTGCAATGCCAAGTCATGTAATGCCAAGTCATGCAGTCACCATGCCTGGCATGATGCCAAACGGAATGGCAGTTCAACTTCCCCTGGGCCATAATCATAGCAATGTCCCGAATCCAAACGCTCTTGCGTTCACGAATCCAAACGCTCTTGCGTTCGCAGAATTTTCCCAGCTTCAACGACAATACCTTCGTCAGCAGCAACTAAGTCACCAAGAGCAACAACTGAATCAGCACGGGCACAGCCATATAAAACATCCCGCGGCACAGCATTCTACGGGATCACATGCGTTTCTCGCGGCGCAACAGCAGCCATTTATCGCGGTGGGGATGCAGGAGCAAACTGCCGCTGAAATACAGGAACAAACTGCTAGTACTTCAGCGGGACACGGACAAGTAGCATCGCAACATACAGCTTCTTCTTCACAGCAACAAGGGCAACCACAAACAGCGGCTACAAGACAAGAACAAGACTCAGGCTTCTGGGACACCTCCGACTTACCACCGAACATGCACATGATTCAATCGCGCTTCCAACATGAACAAAACCGCTTGCAACATGAACAAAACCGCCAAAATCAGTTCAACCATCTGAAAGAAGAAACCTTCAAAGAGTTTCAAATTTTGATAGGTGACGTTCAACGAATTTCAGGCGGTGACGTTCAAAGAATTTCAGGCGGTGGCGCTGTCGGAGCGACTCAGACTGTTATTCCTCAAATTCCATTAACAAAATTGTTTAACCATCTCTTTGCCGATTTTCTGGAGCTTAACAAAATATTCCTTGCGTTCGTGGAATTCATTCACGATAAACCTGGTCCAGCCAGTTCTAGTTCTAGTTCACCTGAAATTCTCCATTTCTGTTCCGGTCTGCCGCTGCATGAAAGGCATACTTTAGCAGATATGTTCCTCACAACATTATCCGCGAACTCACAGGCCGCGCATTTCGCATTTCGGAGTACATCAGAAAAGTTTTTGACGGCATTGCAGGCGCAGAATGTGCAAGCATTACAACAACACAATGGCAATGCACAACACAATATACAGGCTCCAGACAATTCAGCTCCTGAACAAGCTGCATCTGCGTCTCAAATTTCTGGGATTTCTGTGGGGAATCCGAATTTCCCGGCAAACAATCCCGATGTCAAGGGTAACGCAATCTTCTCCCTTATCTCACAGGCATTCCCTGTCGAAACCCTACAAAATCACAACCACAGTTTCGCCACCGTCCAAAACATCCTCTCCCTGATCGACGCGACCGGTGCCGCGGCGTTGCAAACGTTCTACAAGTTATGTTATGGGAAGGAGGTTTTGGAGTTTAAGAAAGCTTTATGGTCCGAGATTAAAGAATTGCGTCAATGGAATGTCATTCCGAATGATTCCGCGCAGAGGATTGTTTCTGCAGATGACAAACAGCTTATATCTGTAGTAGAGTCACTCTCGGAAAATGATTTTGAGCACATATTTGGAGCGGAGATACTTGGCCTGGATGCGATCGTTTTGGGCTACATTGTAGGGGTCGGCAGAACACAGCATGCGATGAATCTGCAGATGCAGAATGGTGGGCAGATGAATCAGGGTGTGAATCAGAATGGGCAACAGATATTAAACTCTCAGGGTGTGAATCAGAATGGACAACAGATGAATCAGAGTCAACAACAGGCGTATCAGATGGCTCTCCAAATGAATCAGCAAGATCAGCTGCATCAGCAGATGCATCAGCAACACAGTCAAGGCAGTCATCAGATAAGTCATCAACTCGAGCACTCAGAACAAGCAGAGCAACAACGAAGTCTGCAGCTGCTGAACATTCAGACTCTAGAAGAAAACACGATGCAGGCGCTGACTTTGCGTTATACGAAATGGGCGAAGTGGATGGCGGCGAACGATCAAATAGTAGAAAAAAGCACGTTCATAGCTGTGGAAACTGTGTATACCGCGGCTTTGAATTTGCTGAAAAAAATGTATGGGACGTTTGCGTTGCGCAGTGTGGGCAATGAAAAAATGTTTGGGGCTTAGGACGGTTAATTGGAAACGTGAAAATGTTTGGGGCTTGATTTGCCATTTTATGGTTGAGTGTTGGGAATGATAAAATGTTTGGGGCCTAAGACGGCTAATTGGGAATGGGAAAATGTTTGACTCAAGGCGTTGAGGAAAAAAGCCACTTTTTGTTTGAAGATTCCGAGGAAAAAAACCACTCTTTTTTGAAGATTCCGATTCCCTAACTCGATTCGAGGTATTCGTACAATCTACCGAACTCATATTGAGGGTCAGAAATCATGTCACGTGGGAGAAGAATTTTTCAAGTTATGAAAGGTCGTCATCGTCATGCATTGTTTTAAGCGTTCTTAACGTGTCTCTATTGTAGAAACTGTTTTGGAGATCTGAGAGTCCAAAATAAGCTCAGGAACACAGATGCTGCATCTGATGCAGCAATACAGAGTGTACTCAGATTTCGTTATGCCACTTGAATCTACCCAGCAGATCTGAGATCGCGATATCATTGTTGGCGCCATATCAACTTCAATGATAGTCGCTGGATAATCCGGATCATTCAATTGCGGAGAAAAAAGTTAAACATAAACTTCATGTCATCGCCCTTGATATTTACCAGGGCAGATTGAGTTTGAATTCCAAGTAACAAGTTTAAAAAGTTGACTCCAAGTTGAGAAGAAATTTAATGTGAGAAGGAACTGAACGCATTTTTGAAGATTCAAATTGTGATATTCATCGGTGATAAGACTGTGTTCGAAATCCGATTCATTGTTCCGATTTATGGGCCATTTGGATTCCTGCGGCTCAGATGTGTTGTCCGCGATACGGCGAAAGTCGATTTATTCCTTCCCCTCGTTAGTAGTGGCAGCGAGTGATTTGCTCGAAATTTCCGAAATTACGTGAAAAATGTAGTACGCAGGCGATTTCACGGAAGGATTTCACGTGTGGAAGGTGTTTTCGAGATTTTGAGTTATTCCCAGTCGGATCTGAGGATTTTCCATTCCGAGTTTACGAGTGCAGATGCAGTGACAATGTTGAAGACTTAGAGATGATCAGGCAGAGTGAACGAGGTGAATCAGAATCGGAATGACAGACATCTAAAAAAAAAAAGTGAAAGCACACTGGGTCTCAATGATTCAGGAAAACAAAAGCGAAAATGAAAAACGAAAGTCACTAACCGAGTGTCACAAGAACAAACATAACAATGTCCACATCACCACCAACCAAAACCTCTTCCTCCAGCGATCCCCTCGCCCGCTCCTCCCATCCTCCAGGCCCAATCGGCGACGCAGAACATTTCTTGGCAGTCCAGAGAGTCGAACTACCGGATGTGTTGCAGGAATTAAAAACCGATAAACAAAAGACGGGTCATTGGATATGGTGGGTTTTTGCTCAACGACGGAGACCCCGATCGTCCGATTGGCACGGTATTGCGTTCGATGGGGGGGATGAAGAAGTGAGGGAAGGGATAAGACATGCTTTGGTGGGTAGTTCTGATTCGGAAAATAGTAGCACGACCGGGACTTTATGGCGTGAAGTTCTGGAAGAGATTGTCATGTTGATTCAGAATGCCGTCATCAGATTCGATGGAAATGGCAACGAGACTGATGCCGTCTCGAAGAAAGACAATGACAGCACAAAAGCCCAACTCGAGTCTGTGTTTCCGTTTTATGACTTCGACAAGATTCACAGGTTTGTGGAGATGATGAAGCTGCCTGGTATGATGCCAGGGGAGAATGAAAAAGGCGCCTGGATCAGGCCTGTTATGGATGAATTGAGCAAGTATGATTGGGGTAGATATTTTGTGGAAGAGACAGGCGGGGAGTTGTGAATGACATATACGGATATGGATTGTTGTAGTTGTTCGAGTACTGTAGGTAGTAAGTATTTGGCGCATTTCTGGTTGTGAAAGAGAGAGATGAAAATGAATAAACTTCATAAATTGCACGAGACCATCGTTGGATTTAGTTTCCAATTGAAAAGTGTGGATCAGTGTTCGATTTGGCTTTTTCTAATGCGAGTGCAAAGCCTTAGCGAGGAGTTTGTATTATAAATTCTAGAATGATTACCTTCGTTTCCGGTGCATGTCCAAGACGGCTTTCTTTGTCCAAATTCAGAATTTCGAATGGCGAGTGAGTTCAATCAATTCTCGAGGTCAGAAAATACTTTTCAGATCTTTTCCACGGCGATCATAGCACATCTATTCTCCTCGTCAGATTGAATCTTTCCATTCCGATTCAGAACTTCCAATTCCGAACTCCTTCCATTCCAATTCAGAGTTCTACTTCCGAAACTCGAGTTGGAGGCGAGGCCATTGGTCTGCCCGTGTATTTTCGTGAAGATTATTTTTCGTTTCTTGAAGATTTGTATGATTCTCTGAAATGTGTGAAGTGATTTTTGATGAGTTTGGATTTGTACGATTTTGGATTTGTGCGAGAGACAAGTGATAAGTTTAATCGTTTTGTATTGAATTAAATACGTTTTTGAATGTTGAAGGCGAGTTGTATAGTAAATCTTGCCTCCGAAAGTCCTGCCGGTGCCCTAGTCTCCGGCAGCCACAGACCCTGGGCCTTGTTACCATTTCTGTCTGATTTAGATCTTTTACGATAACATTGCGATCTGGTCATTTCCCAGAGGATGAAGCTCATATTGCCTTCATTATTCCTCGTTGCCTTCTCGGTCTCCCTGAGACGTGTGGTGATCGATGTGGAAAACGTCACCACAGATCCTGAGGTTGACCCAGCCAAAAACGCAGCAGATTCCACAATGCTCTGGACCGATGGAGAACGACCGGTTCTCCATTCCTGGGATACACCCGTTAGTGTGTCAGAAAACTCTGGTCCAGGTACAATAGAATTCTCGAGTGGTACGACAGAAAGGTCCAACGGCACAAAAGAAAGCACAACCAGCATTTACACGACAGCAGAAGATTCGAGTGAGAGTACCGCAGAAAACACGAATGAGAGTACCGCAGAAACCTCCAGCGGTATTACAGAAAGCTCCAGCGGTCCTAAATTCAATCCTGATTCTGAAATCGAAGACGAGCACGACCGTTTCCATGAACACGAGCCTTATCCAGAAGAGTCAGAACACAAACAGCACCCAGAAGACCACAAGCACCACCCCGAAGATTTAGAACACGAACACAAGCACCCAGAAGAAGAAGGAGAAGAAGAAATTCGCCTGTCACCGGGGGAACGGATGGCGACAGTCGTTGTCTTCTCGCTTGGAACCTGCCTCGTTTTTGTATGTTTCTTATGCGCGGCGTGCAACAACCAGTGCAATAACTGCGCATTGTGCAATGAGGTGAAGGTTGGGGTTGAGAATACAAATTCAAGAGGTGATGATCCAGGAGATTCAGATCCAGCAGGTGGTCCTGACATGCGTTGGCCTGAGGGATTACATCCTTGGCCCGAGGAGTTAGAAATTACCCGGGGATACGATATTACTACTCGGGAATACGGGGAACACAGGGCTCAGTCTTCGACTCGGAATATAGATATAGGGCACGGGGCTCGGATTTCAACGAGGAATAGAGATATGGGAGATTATCTGTACAGTTCGGGCGA
>Ga0099797_100744_pt1 | contig 19750 bp, 15 predicted proteins | sample Uncmet_Sort48C_1_FD_89871 | JGI IMG/M metagenome (GOLD analysis project Ga0099797, IMG submission 89871) | Marine eukaryotic communities from CALCOFI LINE 67, Pacific Ocean - C012_Sort48C_1 | ecosystem: Environmental > Aquatic > Marine > Oceanic | place: Pacific Ocean: Monterey Bay | collected...
GGCATCTGAAAAAGACGCGGAACGCAAGTTGCATTCGGGTGGTCCAATTCTCGCACCCAGATCTCTGTCTGCGAATGGTTTCGAGAAGAAATAAGGTTTTCATTGATTTCCCAGAAATGGGTCGCCACTTTATTTACGGACAACAACTTCATGTAACCGGAAACCCTCAGATATGTTGTTTTGCATTTGGTTGTATATCGGGTTTCAAAAGAGTTCTATATAATATATCTGATGTTTTTAGGGTGTGTAGAACACCCTTTTTTTTGTGAGGGTAATGCAAGAATGCGCAAAAGTGCTCATCTCAACGACCGAAAAGGGGACGATGGCCCCTACATTATTGTAATGAATGGCCCTGTACACCGCCTTAATTATTGCAAAGTGCACCGTTAATATAATGTTGCCGGTATTAATTAGGCCACAGCTGGGCTATGTTGCTGCTTTGCAAGAGGCTTATAAAACAAACGTTTTTTGTTTTCATCAAAAGGGTGCATGGAAATTATCTCGGGGCATATCGGGCCGATATTCGGTGTACCCGGCTCCACATGGCATTGCGCATTTTTGTTCGTTTCGACTGGGGTTGTGGGTTTGCGAAGTTTGGACCACCGGGCGAATCCATTGGTGTTTATCGATCAAAGACGATTGCTGCCAGGACAAATTGAAATGATGGACAACGTTTGAAATCAACGATTTTTGCTATAAGTAGTTTCCGATATATTCCCATTTCCAAACCAGTACCAAATATCGAGCCGGATTTAATTAGCAGTTACCCAGCTAAAGCCTAGCAGTTTTTCAAATTTATTTCTGGAAGGGGGTTCCCCACATCGATGTTTGTTCGATCCGGGTCCATATCGTAGTCCCGGACACATGAATACCACGAAATCGTACAGACATTTAAAACGGATCCAATGGGACCAGTCCCGGGATCTCAAACCCATATTTCCCGAAACAAAACATCGACTTTTTAATTGGTGCTCGATGTTTTGGGTGGTATAGGATTCCTATAGGGTTCCTATAGGGGTGGCTTAAATTATACCGGCAACCGTAAGTGGTTGGTTCTTATGCAAATCAGCCTCCCTCCTTTGGGGCATGACCTCTGTGCTTTCAAACATCTGAAAACGAGTTGTTGTTTGTTGTATTGTGTATGAGGGTCTCCATTCCCCAAAGAATATGGGCAAGCCTGGAATTTTTATGCCTCCAATTAGTAAATGGAAAAGTAGCCCACCCCTACTGGAAGCATTTTTGGCATGGGGCCTTCAGTAGGGGTATGGCCTTCAGTAGGGGTAGGTTGCATGGCTACGTTGGACGCCTTTTCATCCACCAGTATGGAGCCGGCGCCTTCGGTGCCGGCCGGCTCTATTCTTGTGGAATCCATATTGGTGGATGGAAAGGCGGCCAACATAGCCATGCAACCTACCCCTACTGAAGGCCATGCCCCTACTGAAGGCCCATGCCAAAAATGCTTCCAGTAGGGGTGGGGGTACTTTCCCGTTTCCTGATCCAAGGCCAAACAAGGACAGAACACGGTCTGCCGCATTGGGCCGCGGCCCGTTGTGGTGTCAGTAACATGAGAATATATTGAGATGGTGTCGGCATGTCAATGTTTGGCCCGGCAGCCCCAAATATATGCCAAGCCGACCTTTATTCTTCCAGGAACTGGACCCCAAATATCAAAAAACGCAACATCCTCGCAGCACCTTGAGCACTCCCGGAGCAGTTCACCAACCCAGTGATGATTTGTTTCTTAGTTCATTCCCAGGATTTTGAACCCCCGCAGGGCGCGACCCCAATCAGGGCATCTGATTCATATTTATCACAACCAATTCTATTTAAAAACACCTACAACCCTCCACGAAACTTAAGGCTAGTTTTGTATTTTTCCGGCCCCGGATTCCTAAACCCCTTTTCCCCGGTCCGTGGCTCTTCAAAACAGGTCGGGGACGTGTTTAAATGTATTTGTTGAGTTGTGCATCGAATTTGCATATGGAAATGGGTGAACCCATTGTGCAATCGATTTGATGCAAACCTTTTTGGGAATTGTATCATTTCGGGGAGTTCTTTTGCCAGCCCTTCGGGGAGAACACATTTCCGAAAAACACACGAAACGAAACATATTGATCCTTGATGCAACTTTGGTAAACTAGCCTCAAGCTTCATCGAGGGGTGTAGTATCTACAAACACCTCTGAAAGCCTATACTGGCCGAGCCAAAGCAATCTGGCCAGATTGCTTCCCCATATTGGAATTGGCAATCTAGCGTTTGCGCGTTTTGCCAGATCGGATCCAATCTGGCACAACAAATCCAAGGGTAAGCTAGCCAGATTGATCAGATCCAGATTGGAAATTATTCTTTCCCATTCCCAGATTGGCTTGAATTACAGATTGATGCCAGATTGGACTTTCCAGATTGGTATCAGATTGCTTGGGCTCGGCCAGCTATATAAATCCAGTAATATTTCAGAGTGCTTAGCCCGACGATTGGATTAATAAGCGCCCCTCTTCCTGGATTACTAACCACCCCTAGCAGGGTGGTTTACTCCGACAGAGAATATACAAACACCCACATGTTCTTAGTCAAAAAAAAATACGATGTGAGGATTTTAGTTGGAGGCCTCTCCAATCTCAAAAAAAAATAAACATGTTCAAGGGAAACGTTCGAAAAACGTTGTACCGGCCAGAAAACTACGGAAACCTTTGGAAAACGCCACGAAACAGGCGGGAAACGTTACGAATGACGTAAAGCAGCCGAAACTATTCGAACATGTCCGGGAAATATAAATAGCACAACCGGGAAACACACATATAACGCAACCGGGAACACAAATTAAACCCTTCCAAATAAAATATTCGAGAAACGCTGTGAACATTGTGTGTTCTAACAACTAAGTCCATACTTGATACACATTTGATCGGCCGAGGGCCGCCTTCATTATGGGAGGTCAAATGTGTATCAAATATATGTGTGTGTTTGTATATCCTGGGTCGGATTAGTAACCCCCTCTTCTACTAGGAGGTTAGTAATCCGGGGGTGGGCTTCATTAATCCAGGAAGGGGGTTCATCAATCCATTGTTGGGGAGGGGGAAGGGGGTAACCTTCTTCTTTTGGAAATTGGGTCCCTTACCCAGCAAAGTTCGAACATACTAACATACTTTCAAGTTTGGTTTTGGAAGTGGTGTCCCAAAAGCGATTTTCGTCCGACCCGGATCCATATCGGAGTTCTGGACACATAAATACCACAAAACAGCAGGAGATTTCGAGACAAATCCAATGGGGACCGTCCTGGGGTCGGAAAGCCAGATTCCCTGAAAAAATGTTTGATTGGTTTGATTGGTGTTCGATTTTGGGGGCAAATTGATCTCTGCCGGAGTGGTGCCCCACCCCAGCTGCTGTTTTGTATGAGAATCAAATGATTAATACCCGTACTTGGTTAAGGCCTCCACTTCGGATTATTTAAAAAGGAGTCTTGATCAGGATGGGTTGTTTTGTATGAGAATCAAATTATTAATACTCATACTTGGTCAGGGCCTCTATTTTGGATCGTTTAAAAAATGGTCTTGATGAGGTATTAGTTTTCCATCCACCATTGATTCGGCCCCTCATTGTAGTGGAGGCGGCCGGAGGCCGCCTCTATATTGGTGGATGGAAAACTAATACCTGATCAAGACCACTTTTTGAAGAATCCCAAATAAAGGCCTTGACCAGGTATGGGTATTAATAAATTGATTCTCAATTTCCGGCGGTGACAATAGGGTCATCCAGCTAGGTGTCCAGGTAATTTTCCTCATGTGCAGCAGTCTCATGTTATGGATACCCCATGCTTGCAAATGCAAATGCAAAATGATTCTCAGTTATTGTAGGGTTTGGCTCTTACAAATGTAAGGTGATGCTAGTTGCCTCCGGCGTGACTTGGGGCTCCTTGGTACATCCACTTGTCATCCAAGCAGCTTGAATTGAGTTGCTGCAGCAATGTGTCGTAGGCCTCATGAAGACTGCCGAAAATAAAAAATGCAGTGCAGCAGTTACTACCAACTCAGTCACATTCAATCAGAAACCCTAAAACCTACAACCTATTTCCCAGCCCCGGGGCCCTTCAAAAGCGGTCGGGGACGTGTTCGCATGCATCCGGAATGTTTTTTGCATCGAATTTGTCATGGAAATGGATCACCATTGTACAATCGATAAAATCAAAATATCTAGGGATTTTACAAGTTTGGAGAGTTATTTTGCCAGCCCGTCGGGGAAAACACATTTTCGAAAAAAAAAAACGTAGGCAGCAATGAACCGTAGGCCTCATGAATACGGCCAAAAATACAAAATTTTGTGGTAGGATTATTTACGAGATTTTTGAATTAATTGGGCCTCCAAGGCCAAACAAACACGGACAATCCAACACCATGCCCATATATTCTAATGCAATGGACAGGGGGGCCGCGGCCTTCGGCCGCGGCCTGCCTGTGGTGTCAATAATATTAGAATATATGGGCATGGTGTTGGATTGTCCATGTTTGGCCTTGGAGGCCCAATAAGTTCAAAAATCTAATAAATAAGCCCACCACGACATTTGGTAAAATAAAGCATTGCAATAAAGCAGCTAAGGGTGCCCTTCACAATATTTTTGGGGGGGTCTACAGGGCCAGGCGGCACAATAATGCCCAAAATGCTAAAAGTGCCGAAGGCCGCCGCCCCCCTTTGTTTTCGTTGGGGTGGACAATTTGGGCATTCTTGCATGGACGGTGCAATAATTCAGGGGGGTCCTTAGCCCTCCTAAAATATTGCTCCGCCTGGCCCTGTAGACCCCTCCAAATTATCGTGCAGTGCACCGTTATGAGTTGAATGATTATTTATTGCAATATCAGGCAGCCACTATTACAGCATTAGTTGCAGGGCGAATTAATAATGCAATTAGTCGGGACCCGTTTTTTCATACACCAAGACTTCCGTCGAAACCAAACAGATGTACAATGCCATTTGGTCCCGAGTAAACCAAATATCAGCCCGAGATAATTTTCCTAGACTTGTTTCGTGCCAAAAACGGGTTTCAGTGGCAAACCAATTTTAGACCTCCACATAGTACAGTAACAGCATCCATTGCACACCGCATTAGTTACTGTAATCCACAGCTCACAGTTACAGCATCAATTGTGAGCTGAATTAATGTTGCCAGATTTGTGTTTCTATAGTTCTGCAAGGTTGTGGGCCTATTGGCAGGCTAGGCAACTGCGGACCGGACCTGCTTAGAAGGGTCCAACAAGGGACCCTGATAATCAGCTCGGACCCTTAATTAAGTCGAATTTGCCGCAGGAGTGGCGCAAAATGGATGAACGAGCGATTTGACGATGCCCGGGACAGTATCCACCAGTCAAAATTCGGTACTGTGGTGGGGGACCCCGCTCCGGAAAGCCCAAGGTGCTGCCCCGTTTGCATTGCTATTGTCTAGTTTCATTGTTATGTTCATTAAGAGAGATGTTATTCAACTTCTCGCAAACTTTATATCTCGCCATTTCTCGGGTCTACTCTGAAATTGTTTTTTTTTTTCGACAGGGTTCCCAAATATGCATTCGGAGACGAAACTGACCGTCGAGGACGCAAAAACAACGGCTAATTCGATGTCTCCGCCACTTGAATCTAATGGAAGATGTCCCGGATCAGGATTCGACTGAAAACCCGTCAAACGAAAATGTAAACTCCCCGGACCAGGATTCGGCCGAAAATCCTGAAAACAAAAGTTGATGTTGGTTACCCGAGCAATCCAATGGATAATGTCCACGGTATGAATGGGAAGCAAGACATAGGTGTGCGTGTGGAATGAGAAAATTGCATCGGAAGTTATTCCGCACCTTTGGTGGAGAAGTGGAGCGCTCGCAAAGAGCACTAGATGGTGCTTCTGTTACAGATGGGACTTCAACCCTCGTATAGTTCAAAACCAAGGACACAACAAATGCCAACACACAAACAAACAAAACACATTTCATAATCTATCTTTTAATAAACTTGATTGTGTGGTACACCACCGTACACAAAAGTGTATGGATTACGTGGATTCCCATCGAACCAACAACATGGAAATTGTGATGTTTGGTTTTTCGGGTAACCCACCGTCCACAAAAGTTCGGGGATGACGTGGATTACCAACACATCGGCGAATGACCATCAATTATATGTTACTACATGCATGTGCAAAAACTACCTTCCGCATCATATATACATACAAAGCGGATGGCAACACAAATACAAAACACAAAATCAGTGACATTCTAAGAAAACTCAATGGCCGGGGTCAATTTTGTTGTGGGGGTGCGACTTCGAACATGAGTTGTTCCCGAAGGGCTGGCCCAAGGACCTCCCCAAATTATGAAAATCCCAACAAGTTCGGATCTTATGGATTGTACAATGTTTCCACAAATTTCATATACGAATCCGATGCCGAAACTACCACGGATGAATTCAAACACGTTCCCGACCCGTTCTAAAAGTTAGTTCGATTACAATATTAGGCAATATTGAAATGAACTAGTTCTAGCGGAAGTTAGTTTTTGCAAGTGGGTGTAGTTTGGGAACTTGTTGTGGTTGGGCAATTCTTAGTTAACCTCCTACGAGTATTTTGAACTATGCTAGAGCCCCCCAATGCCCATATAACATAAAACCGGAAACATATGTGGACATTTGTTAATGCAAGTCTTTAAAAGTAGGCAACATAATCGGAAATAATTGTCCATTGACTTGTACATGGTAGCCTTTGAAAACGATGCACAAGACTGCGTTACGAATGCAATATGTTTCCCCGTCTGGTCATGGTGAATGCAATATGTGGTCATGCCCTCCGAGATTGAATACACCCGTGCGAGTAGGTTTTATTATGCTAGAGCCCCCCAACCCTTTTTTATGACGAAATCCAACATGCTAGAAACTATCATTAATGTGATGGGAATATCATGGTCCCATGAGCCCACGGGGAACCATTGGCCCATGGGGCCCAGGCGGGCGGCGGGCGGAAACCATGACTCACCTCTTCAGACTATCTACTTCTTAGTGTCTTGCCGCTCAGCCTTTCGTGCGTCTGATGCTGCCACCACACTTCTAAAGTAAACCAGAAAGAAATTCCGAATATACTTCTTTCGAGTACTTACCTCAAGGCCGGACCTACTTCAATCGAGCGACCCGTAATTAATTTCCTTCTACATGCACGTGCAACAATTAACTTCCGCTTGACATATGCATACAAAGCGGATGCAACACACAAAAAACACGAGATCCATCACATGATGTGAAATTTCAATATTTAGGATCGAATTTACTATGGGGGGGTCCGTTTTCGAACATATTTGGGTGTTGTGCCCGAAGGGCCGGCTAACAAATCTCCCCCAATATATGACAATGCCGAAAGGTTTGGGTCTCATCGGTGATACAATGGCTTGAACCATTGCATATGCCCGTTTTGAAAGTTTGTTCAATCAAAATCCAAAGATGTAATGAAGTTATATGTTCCTAGCGGAAGTTAGTTTTTGCACGTGGGTGTCTTTGCCTTATTAACCAGGCCGGCCGCGATTTGATACCTAACCTTCAAACCTCCAAGACGTGTTTGTTTGCTCCCTTCGCCCCATGGGCCCCCTAATCCCCATGGGCCCCTCACCACATGGTGGCGGCCGCCACCCTTTGGTGATTCATCATGTGGCCCGCTAGCATTTTCAGCATTTGCCTCCGCATGTAACTTCTGCTTTGGCCCCATATTGTATTTTCTGTTTTTTGGCCCATATCGTATTTTCTGCCGGATCTTCTATCAGTTGCCTTGCACTTGTTCTGTTTTTTATTACCGGGTACCTAACCTCCAGATCCCAGACCCCAAACTTGTTTCTCAAGCATTTCAAACGTTTCTGGGCAAATCGGTGCTGTTTATCGCGTTAATTTCGAAATTTCGTGCATTGAACAGGTCTTAATTATCCGAATGCTTGTTGCTGGAGTCCGTTTGCGCACGGATCGTCAAAAGTACCATGCCAGCATTTCCATACATCTGCAGACCTTTCTATTAACAAAAAAAAAATTTCGAAAGCTAACCCAAATGTCGGTCAATGTTTTAAATGTGTCAAATGTCGGTCAATGTTTTAAACGTGTAATGAATTTGCCATGGCCACATGTTATGTGTTGGTTCGTGTGGAATTGTTCTTTGGGTAGTTCTTGTGTTTTCTCTTCATTTGACCATTATTGCTGCCTCCGTTCTTGCTACCCGGTTTCTCACAGGTTCTGTCAGCATCTGTTTGTCGCCCATTTGTTTGCGTGTTGCATCCCTTCTCCATACCCGTGTCAGTTTTGTCACATTTGAGAATCAGGTAGTTCATCATGTAAGTTGTCACGCGTGAGGCGTGTGATGCTACACATTTTGGACATGCAACGTGTGTACGAAAGATGCTCCACATAATTACAGGCAGTATAATGTATACATATGTATGACTAAGTTCCAATAATGGTTCTGGCAGTCAGAAGTTTGAACATTACAATCTTTCGAATCTAGCGTCAACCGACGAAGCAGTTAAGGCATAACCACATAACTCGATCAATGACATGCTCATTCAGCCCGCCCGCGCATTACGAACTCACAAAACCCAAACAGCGACCGTTTCACACATTATGAAATTCCACATGTTATGTGTTGGTACTTGCGGAATTGTTCTTTGTGTAGCCCTTGCGCGTTCTCTCCAGTTGACCATTTGTGCTGCCTCCATTATTTCGACCCGATTTCTCACAGGTTGTGTCAGCATCTGTTTGTTGCTAATTTGTTTGGTTGCATGATGCCTCCCTCATCCGTGTCCGTGTCAGTTTCGTCACATTTGAGAATCTGCTAGTTCCACTTGTAAGCTGTCACGTGCGATGCGTGGGATGCTACACAATTTGGACATGCAATGTGTGTGCGAAAGATGCTTCACATAAGTACTAACAGTACAATGTATACATATGTATAACTAAATTCAAACAATGATTTTGGCATGTTGAGAAGATTGAATATGATAAGCTTTCGAATGTTAGCGTCAACCGCCGAAATAGTTAAGGCGATAACAACATAACTCGATTAATGACATGCTCGTTCAGCCCGCCCGTGCATTGCGAATTCACAAAAGCCAACCAGCGACCGTTACACACATCATGACATTTCGCACATTCTGCAAATATTGTAGAACAAGTGTGCCGTTATTACATCATTCATTCAACAAGTATTTCTAAGGTTACCCAATATGGATCATCACAATATTGTGTGTAATTATGCCCATCACAGATTACGACACAATCTAACTATCCTTCATGGGACGATACTTCATTCCATCATCAGTCCGACTACGACAGACATATCCCAAATTCCTCACGGTATATTTGAAATCATATCCCTTCGAGAGGGTCATGAGAAGTGGAATAATGATTTACACAAGATATTCAATTGCCCCTCGACGTATACGAGCACTCGCAGCATTTGACTTACGAAACAACATTGACCATGCAAAGAAATATTAACACTCGAACCTCCCAACATGCGAAGATAAGCGTTGATTTTTTCGTAAAGGGACACAACTTGGTAAGTTCGCATTGTTGGTTGTGGGGACTGTTTGGTGCACCCACATGCAAAACGAACTTCACCACACCCAGTGCTTTTCTGTTGTTCTTTTTGCCGCCCCCTCCCTAAAAGCAATGTTGGCAGGTATGTTGGTCGTTGTAGTCTTTGTTTTTTTCGGACAGGGTCTGCTATCTCTAATCCCAAACTTTGTATTGGAAGAGGCGGCGGCCCTTTAACAAGAAAACAAAAAGGACCCGCAGTAGCGTAAGCTAGTATTTGCACGTGCATGCAGTATAGTTGCGTCTTTGTGCTGACTTTGGACATGTGAGGTGCATGAAATGCTCAAAGTTTTGCTGATTCTAGATTTTATCGATCGGAATGAATGCATACCCATGTATATCATAGATGTGGTCCACGGTAGGTGGTTATATCACGGATGCATACGTCTATGCATCCACGATTAGCATGCATGTCAAAACACATCAATGTCAAACACAGATCAAATTCGCATCCATATCAAAACACATCAAATTCGCATCCACATCAAATACACATGTCTAGCATCCATATCAAAACACATCAAATTAGCATGCATGTCCCGAGCCCCACACAATACCTCCATTCAAGAGCTTCGTTATACTTGTTGAGTACCTTGCTTGGTTTTCTTTGCAAGATGGCCTTGGACCAATCAGTCCTGGTGGTGTCTGCAGACTCAGCAACACCAGTTAATGGGTATGGCATGAGATCGGAGTTCGCTGGGACCCTGGAGCGCAACGGCTGTATAATCAAAGGGCTGGTCCAAGCGTCACAGGATGGAACCCGATTGCTTGAGTGGGCAAGAGAACTTTGCACCCACGGCAAAGATGTCAAGGGCAAGCTGAAGTACTATGAGGGCCGCGAGGCTCAAGAAGGTGAGTCCTTCATCGAGCAGCTTCGGAGACAGATACATGACAACTTGTCCTTTGCGAGCGAGCGCCTAATTGAGGAGGTAGGTGTCGAAGCTGCTAAAGCTGAACGCGTTGCGGACCCTGCAATGTTAGGGATTCTGCTCCAGCAGATCGAATACATGATGCAATTGTACAAAGAAGCTTCTGAATATTGGTCTGATGAAGACTTCTGGTTCGTTAGTTTAGAAATCAATGAGCGAGGTCCGAATGCCGACTTTCACCACGATAGCTTCTACAATATGGCACTTGTTTCCACGCTTGTCGGCGATGGCTTGGTTCTTGCCAATAATAATGCGGTGGATTGGAGTGCGTATGATCAAGGACCACCAGAGTTCATGCCATCACAGGAATGGAACCCCAAAATTGTTTCCACGGAGCACCCAGCGAGCACAGGCGACGTCGTTCTCATGAGAGGGGGCAAGAGCAAGGCTCCTAGACCTTGTGTGTACAGATTACCTTATTTCAAGGCCGGCAGTCAGGAACGACTAGTCATCACGATCGATCGCATATTAGCGGAGAAGAAGGGAGAACTCGTCGGCTTGAAGGACAAGGAGAAATTGCCTGTCACTTTGCTTAGTGGATTTCTCGGTGCGGGAAAGACGACGCTTCTGACGCATGTCTTGAACAATCGGGAAGGCCTTCGGGTCGCTGTGATGGTCAACGACATGGCAGCGATCAATGTCGACAGTCAATTGCTGAAGGATGGGGTGAAGTTGCATGAGCACAAGGAGAAGATGGTTGAGCTGCAGAACGGCTGCATCTGCTGTACTCTGCAGGAAGATTTTATGGACAGTGTCCGTGACTTGGCTCTTGAGCGCCGCTTCGACTACCTCCTCATCGAAAGCACGGGCATCTCAGAGCCGATGCCAGTGGCGAGTACTTTCGCAGCTACAGACGACATGGGACTACAGAGGCTCGGCCGTTTTGCACGATTGGACACTTTGGTCACTGTTATCGACAGCCTGCATTTCTTGAAAGACTACCAGAGTGACGACAAGGCAGTGGACCGCAAAGATTTGGGCGCGGAAAAGGGAGATGAGCGAAGCATTGTCAATTTGTTGGTTGATCAAGTTGAGTTTGCAAATGTTCTCATCCTCAACAAGACTGATCTTGTCACTCCCACGGATTTGGAATCTCTCAAAGGCATCCTGAAGAAGCTCAACCCGGGTGCACGCATGATCGAAGCAGAGTTCGGCGCAGTGAGTCCTTCATTCTTGCTGAACACTCGCGGTTTTGACCAGGGTGCTGCAAGGACTATCCATCTTTTCGAGTCCCAGGGTCTCTATGGACCAGCAGCGAAGGATGAATCATCAGGTATGCTTCCAGGCTGGATTCGAGAGTTGGGGAAGGGTACGAGCAACCACAAACCAGAGACTGAAGAGTATGGTATATCCAGCTTCATTTATTCGACAGAGTACCCATTCCACGCGCACCGGTTGAACCGCTTAATCAAGACTGGCACCTTGACACGCGGAGTGCTCCGCTCCAAGGGCATAGCCTGGTCTGCCGGCGACAATGATTTCTCACAAGAGTGGAGCCAAGCAGGTTCTACCATGGCTCTGAAGCGAGGCCGCCCTTGGCTTGAGTGGGATGCTGAGGCCAAAGATTCTCCCCATGGTGACAGGCGGCAGGAAATTGTCTTCATCGGTCAGAACATGAAGGAGGCCGAGATTCGCAACGCGCTCAACGAGGCTCTGCTGTCTATGGATGAGTTCGCAGCGTTTTTAATGTCAGTGGAAGAAGACCTCTGGAGGGAGTCGACAAAACCAGGCACGCGAGAGGAGTCCGACGAGCTAAGTGAACCTGCCGCCAAGAAAGCGCGCGGACAGGAATGATCAGCCTTGCAACAGATTTCAAGGAGAATTTGAGGGCCAGTTGCATGTCTAGTTGAGGGCCACGACGCTGATTGCATGTGGACTTGAGGGCCAGTTGCATGGCGTGGTTTCCCAAAAGAGGGTGTGTTTTGAATACGGTTTTTCATGCATATAATTAGCAGACAGACAATGAGGTTAGGCAAGGTTTTACATTTGCTCGATCGCTTCATTTTGTGATGAAGTTGGTGAGCATAATGAGGGGTTGATTTTGTGAGAGTTGAGTGTGTTAACAGTTTTGACTGTGTTGCTGGCTAAGTGCGTTCTAGTTTTCAATGTGTAGTCAAGGATGCACATGTAAGCAACTATTCACCGCGGCAGCAGAGCCGCAGGTGTGCGCGTGTGTGTTTTTTCTCTGAATCATGCAGGGTCAGCTGGGGCCAAATTGGTTGCGTTGGTGCGCTCATGCGGGAGCAGCTGTTTCTGGATGTGCTGAGCAGTCTCAAAACAAAAATAGCATGCATCTGCAAATAACGGCAAACTGTGTCAGGTACTAGCCCAGCCATTGATGGTACCCTCCCACCCCGCAACCATTGCCTTTCGCTGACCTTCTCGGCCTATCGTAGTATGATGTAGAGTATCTCTTCGTACTCCTACTCTTCTTACCGTCGGACGGTCGTGAGACCATACTTCAGTATATATCGTTATATATATATATATATATATATTATATAATATATATATATGTATATTACAAATGGGCCCGATTTGTTTAAAGTGCAACTCACAATAATTTGGGGTGGTCTACCGGGCCAGGCAGCGAAATAGTTCAGGGAGGACAGGATCCCCTCTAAATGATTGCTCCGCTTGGCCTTGTAGACCCCGCCAAATTATTGTGGCGTGCACCGTTACTTTTGGCCCTTTGGCTATAATCGTTTGGTGTGTTGTTTGTTGTTCGTGCAGTTGAGCAGTTATGCCTTCCTCGCCCATATTGCTCATGCACAAATTATGACTGAGCAGACACCAAGCCGATAAATACACCGGTCACCAATTCACAGGGGCCATGTGAAAATGGATGAGTGTTACCATATTACATTTGTTGTGTTGATTATCACAGTGCTGGTAAGAGTGAGGCGAATGTATCACACATCAATTGTGTTGGACTTACATATACATATTTTGTTGAACCGTTGGTTTGTTTCCCCATGTGTGTGGTTTTCCAATCGGCATGCATTGAGCATTCGCTGTATGTTTGTTGTCAAGTATGTCTCAACGATGTGTTTGTTCATAAATGTGTCGGCCTGCTCCGAAAAATCGTATGCCATTATTTGGTTTGTTTTCAATAAGACATTGCATATTCACGGACCCCCCATACATGAATAGGTGTCATGTGGGAAGGCACGACCGTTTGTTTCAACAATTAGATGGTTGCATGTAGGGATTCAAGGATTTATCGCGTTTACAAAACAACTTCATCTGCTGAATACATGGTTCTTCTTATTGTTCCCAATGCCCTGCTGTATTCAGAACAGAGAGGTGAGACACAAATCAGCTCAAGCATGTGTAGTGTTTGAGCTTATAAATATAGCTGAATGTCCAACTTGTTACTTCATATCCCAGTTGTTGCGCAACTCTCCCGACGCGCTCAGTAGCCCGAGGGTGGGACATGTCATTACCTCTTCTGCTTGTGTGTGCATGCAGTCCCCTAGCAGAGTCCAGTCGTAGGGTTTTTGAATCATGGTTAGGATTTCGATATTGATGCTGATCGAAACACCGCATGCGTTGTAACAAATGACACGTGGTACGACCCAGTATAATTTCCCGCCCTTGCTCGGGCATACTTCAATTTTGGGTTCTCGACAGGGTTCCACAGTATGCATACGGACATGAAACGGACCGTCAAGGACACTACAGATGCAAAAACAACAGATCATTCGATGTCTCCGTGACTTGAATCCAATGGAAGATATACCGGATCAGGAGTCGGCCAACAATTCTTCAAACGAGAATGTAAACTTTCGTTCGCTTACCCGAGCAGTCCCGGGATTTGTGACGCTGGAAAGGCATCCTAAGGCAACCCCTAGCTTGATCAAATGTTAGGGTTTCTATGGTGTACCACATGGGGTCCATAGCAAGGTCTCAAATGAAGAGGGATTTTGTTTTACATGTACGGGAGGCGCTTTGGGGCCTTTCTCGCAAATTGCTAAGAACAGGTTGGCATGGGGAACCCCCACGTAGTGGTAGTAATGATTGCTTTGGGCTTGACCCCGGTTAGTCCCCCATATTTTACTTTCCGCCGTGTGTTTATCAGCTTACTTGTACCACAACGTTGCACAAAATGCCGAGCCGCACCCTATAGGGACAACCCCGGCAGCCCAAACCCAGATTGCACAGTGAAATTGTGGGCTGGTTTGTTTCATGTTGTTGCTGTTTCAGCGGTGTTGCACATATTTGTTGGGTGTGCATTTATTCGAAAATATGTTTTTCCCGAAGGGCTGGCCAAAGAACTCCCAAAAATTGGTTTGACTGGGGGGCAAAATCTTAGTTAGCCTCCCACCAGTCTTTTGCCCTATATATTAGACCTTCCCAACGCCCATATAAGGCAACATCCGAAACATGACCCAGGATTAATATAAAAAAGAACTGCAATATGTATTCATGGGGGGCGGCGGGGCTAGAACAAAAATGGGGGTGAATTTTGCCGCCTAGCGGCCAATTTCGCCGATTTAATCGCGGCAACAAGGCCGCCACTGGGGGGGTCTGGGGGGGGCGAAGCCCCCATAGCTTGAATGCGGATTTATTGGGGGCCCCAGCCTCCCAATGCGAGGAAAAATAATATATACAAAAACAAACGCGGCTGTATTTTCGGAAGTATTTTTAATTTCTTTAAGGTTTTATATGTTTCGTTTTAATTGTTTTTTATTGGATTTAATGGTTTTAATTGGTTTAAATTGCTATTTGGACCGATACGCCTCGAAATACACCAAGTTTCAAATCAAATGGTCGATTCTCGACCCGAATCGTGGCATTTTGGGAAATTGGCCCATGGGCTACTGGGGTGGGGGACCACTCTCCGAGAGCTCAAGGTGCCGTCAGGAATTGAGCCCTCAAAAAAAAAAAATGAAGCCTCCAAACTGCAGCCGCGCAAAACAACGGACGTTTAAGACCAAATTTATGCTGATGCTTCGCCTCCGTGATTTGCTGCTTAAAATGACATGACATGGGGGCGCCAGCCCCCCAAAGGGCGCCGAATTATAAATGAGTCCTCTGTAAGTAGAGACCCTAAGGATTTAGAGCGTGTTTGAACCCATGGCATGCAGGAACCAAGTGTGTTTGTGTGTTTTCATAATCCCCTTCATGCTGCGGGTCTGGAGAACCCCCCGCTTTCGTTTCAACACTCGTGTTCTTTGATTTTGGGGACTCATTTGTAAGTACAAAACACCGGCTTAATTAGGAGTTCTATATTTTATTAACATGTACACACATATTGGTCACACTTTTTCTCTGTTCTGCCTTTTTTGGGGGGGCCGGGGGGAGGGGGGCGCAGCGGTTACGGGGGAGGACCGTGGAGCCGCGGGGGTGCAGTCCCCGCCGTCCCCCAACAACAAAAAACAAATTTTACGTCAGTATTCAGCAACAAATATAGAACTCCTAACTCAGCCAGCACTTGTCTTCACAAATGTGTCCACAAACGGAAGAATACGAACCTTAAAACGAAAGGTAGAGGATTTTCCAGACCCGCGGCATACAGATAGTTGTGCACGTGGCGTTTGCTTGCTTGCTAGAGGCACTGGAGAGGCTCTTCTTCCTCTCGTTCTTTTTCTCCTCGTCGAAACTTACCTGAGCTCGGTCGCCGGCAGAGCTAGGTGCCACATGTCATGTTGTTTTAAGCAGCACATCACGGAGGCGAAGCATCAGCATAAATTTGGTCTTAACCGTCCGCTGTTTTGTTCGTGTATATATATATAATATATATATATATATATATATATATATATATATACAGAGAGAGAGAGAGAGATTGTTCCTCGCATTTGGGGGCTGGTGCCCCCAAAATCCCCGCATTCAATGGCGAAATTTGCCGCGTAGGCGACAAAATTCACCTTCATGTTTTTCTAGCCCGCCTCCCGCCCCCTCTTGAAGTTTGTTTGTTGTTGTTGTCCTTCAACTGTCCAATAAGGGGCCTGCTCCGGCAGACGCTCTGGCTCCGTGAGCCGTAACTTCAACTCATGTTCTCATATCGGCATGTGATTCATTCTTTGTGGGCTCTCAGAATCTGCGATGTATTTGGGAGACATGAATATGCAATATGCACACAGATGTACCGAATTTGATTGGATGAATATGTGACAAAATGGACAAATTGTGGATACGAAGCAATTCATAATTTCACAAGCCGTGTGTTGTTCTCTTTCTGATTCAGTTTATGAGTTTGAACTTTCCGGTTCCCCGGCCCGGGATCCTCATAGCCAGCTCCGAGCCGCAAGTCCTTCGAATTTGCCGCGGAAGTATTGCAAAATTATCATTTGAGGCCGCGGATGTCCTCGGACGTGTTTTATGCTGCTTTGGAGGGGGGAAGGAGGGGAAATTTACTAGGTATTTCCACCCATGCAGTGTTTTTTTCAGTCAGTGAAGAAAGCAAACATAACCGAAACGTCGGCGTGCACCAACACATATGAATTAATTCACAGAGGACTCATTCCTAATTGGGCGCATGCCTGCCGAATAAGAAATGAGCCCCATTGTGGGGGTTCCGGAGGGTCAGAAAAATGGAGTTGAAATTTGCTGCTTAAACATCAAATTTCGCTGACTTAATCGCGGCCTTAAGGCCGCCACTGGGGGGGGTCTGGGGGGGGCGAAGCCCCCCAGCTTGTTGCGCGGTCTTGGGGGTGCCCAGCCCCCCAAAAGCGCGCCGAATTAGAAATCAGATTTAAAATTCCCAATATTTTGGTAATCTAATCGATTGTATAATGGTTCCACCCATTGCAACATGCAAATTCGCTGCCAAAACGCCCCAGATGCATTTAAACACGTTCCCGCCCTGTTTTGAAGGGCCCCGGGTCGGAAAATATGGTTTAGGGACCCGGGGTTGGAAAATACGGTTAGTAATGAGCGGAATCAGAAATGAGCCCTCTGTAAATCTTCATGGATGTCCTTTGCCTCATGCATCATCAAGCGATGCTTGTTCACAAGCTGTATGTATCTCTTCTACACATATTTGACATCAAAGGGAAGATAAGGATAATAAGTGTACTTGCGATGGCCATAATTAAGCGACAGCTGCACCCAATTTTCCGGCCCCGGGTCCCTAAATCTGATTTTCCGGCCCCGGGTCCCTTCAAAACATGTCGGGGACGTGTTTCAATGCATCTGGGGTGTTTTTTACATCGAAGTTGTATTGAAAATGGATAAAACCATAGGACAATCGATAAGATCCCAAAAGATTAAGAGTTTGACAATTTGGGGGAGTTTTGTTGCCAACCTTTCGGAGAACACATTTGCAAAAAAACGCACCCCAACCCCCAAATCTGCCCATAATGTTGCTTGAGTCCAGCAACCGTATGAGCAAGTATAAAATGGTGTTTAACACCCACAGTTCCCAATTAGGACAGGCCCACTTCGCGATATTTCCACGGGAGTTTCATACTATGTTTGCAATCGCATGTATGTTCATAGTATGTTTGTTATGGTTTGCGTAGTCGACAATTGTGTTTGATTAACAATGTCATGTTGGGTTTCATAGTATGTTCAGATGCTAAATTACAGGTGCTCCCGATATAAGACATTTTATAGTATCTGGGCCTCCAAGGCCTAAAGCACATGCCAACGCCATTCCCACATATGCGAATCTAATTATCACCATGGGGATGCGGCCGAAAGCTGCGGCCCCTTGTTCTGGCCATTGCATTAGAATATAGGGGCATGGTGTTGGCATGTCCTTGGTTGGTCACACAGACCCAAATACTTGGCGAATCACTTCTATAATGATCGCATGATTTGTTAGCGTCTCTATATGTTTTCATTATGTTGTATGAACTTGCATAAGTTGGAGATGCGCAGCACTGGATAAGTACTCTTGTGTGCCCGATTGATTGCACGATTTACATACGTGGAAATCTACAATATGCATTCCAACAGTTTTTTCGAATTGGATTGTCTTGGTTGGCTAACTCTGATTTAACCTCCCACGAGCATGTTGCGCAATACTACATGCATGTGCAAAAACTAACTTCCGCTTGATACATACATACAAAGCGGATGGAAACACAAATAAAAAACACGAAACCAGTGAAGCTCCATGAGAGTTCAATATTTAGGGTTGTTTTTTTGTTCTGGGGGGTGCGTTTTCGAAAATGTGTTCTCCCCGACGGGTTGGCCGAAGAACCTCCCAAAATAATGAAAATCCCAAAGTGTTTGGATCTTATCGGTTATTCAATGGTTTCAACCAACTTCATATGCAAATTCGATGTAAAAAACACCACGGATGCATTCAAACACGTCCCCGACCCGGTTTGAAAGTTTGTTCGATCAAATTCCCGAGAAATTATGAAATTATATATTTCTAGCGGAAGTTAGTTTTTGCACGTGGGTATAGAGCTTTCCAACACCCATGTAAGGCACAATCCTAAATAATGTCTGGAAATTAATCGTTTTGTGGGGACACCATATATATATATATATATATATATATACCACCACCGGGCTTCCCGTTTAGAAAAATAAGAAAAGGGCTGGTGTATACCATTACTAGGGGTATATACATACTGTTGTATTTGGAGAGCAGTTTTACTAATACGTCTATTTTGGCAGGCTGCAAGCACTCGGTTGCACTAACTAGAGTACTGTTCCTAACAGGGGTTCATAAACTATGCATAGACAACCCACTGGCTGCACCCAAAATATATGTAGATGACACTGCTATGCTCACAGCAGGAGACCAAGACACGGCACTACTTGCCATGTCTAATGCTGTAAAAGACTTTGTACAAATGGCCAAGTCCTTGGGACTCACACTTAGTAAAAAAGGAGTAATAGTTGCCAAAAAGACATATGCAGCAAAAGTACTTATACAAGAAATCAAAGACATGGGTGCTACATATAATGCTGCAGAAAGCACCAGAGACCTAGGAGTAGATTTCTCTTTCTCCAAAAATACAAAAGTCAGAAAAATATACTTAAAACTAGAATCGAGAACTCACAAGGAGCTCTAAACAAAATATATAAACTTGCTAAGATCTCCAGACGAGCCAGAGTGCTATTCTCAGGTGCAGGTTTTTCCAAGGCAACCTGGGGACACCAAACATCTGGACTCTCTATGCAAGAGTGGACAAAAATAGAAATAGCAGCCACCAATGCAGCTGGCTTTGGCAAAGGCAGGTGCAGATACACCGCGCTATGTGTTGCATATGGACCAGAAGGACACCCTTTTGCAAGAGGCATAAAAGAACTATTTGTTC